>ERZ1034361.2025-NODE-2025-length-9900-cov-3.151990_pt1 | contig 9900 bp, 7 predicted proteins | sample MGYA00520617_ERZ1034361 | MGnify/ENA primary metagenome ERZ1034361 (study PRJEB33736, sample SAMEA104284507) | Azolla filiculoides | biome: Urban; feature: Water surface; material: Ditch water | place: Netherlands | collected 2015-10-28 | depth 0-0.1 m ... | reverse complement strand
GGTAAACGCAATGGCCTGCGCCAGCAGGCGCAGGGGGTCCGCAAAATCCTCCACCGCATCCGGCCCGCGCCGCACCAGCGGGTAAAACTGGTCGCCCACCAGCGGCAGGCCCAGCGCGTGCATGTGCACCCGCAACTGGTGGCGTTTGCCGGTCACGGGCTCCAGCCGGTAGCGCGCCCAGGCACCGCGTTGCTCCAGCAGGCTGATGCGCGTTTCACTGTCAGGCGTACCGGGCGCCTCCCGCATCCGGAAGAAGGCATTGGGATCTTCCTCCATGCGGCTGCGCCGGATCAGGGGGAACACCTGGCGGCCCGCGCCGGGCGCCAGCGCTTCGTAGGTCTTGGTCACGGCCCGCTCCCGGAATAGTGCGTGGTAGGCCGCGCGCGTGGCGGGCTGCACGGCGAACACAACCACTCCGGCGGTTTCCCGGTCAATGCGGTGGATCGGGCTCAGCGTGTCAATGTCCAGCCGGCGTTTCAGGCGTACCAGCAGGCTTTGCTGCACGTAGCGGCCGCCCGGCGTGACCGGCAAAAAATGCGGCTTGTCGGCCACCACCAGCCAGTCGTCCTGGAACAGGATGGTTTCCTCGAAAGGCACCAGGGGCTCGTCAGGCAGGCTGCGGTAATAGTGCAGCCGCAGGCCGGGCTGGAACGCGGCTGCGGGCAGGACGGGGTGCCCGGTGTCGTCGAGCACCGCGCCGTCTGCCATGCGTTGTGCCCAGGCGTCGCGGGTGACGGCGGGCAGGCGTTCCGCCAGAAAATCCAGCAGCGTGGTCCAGGCGCCCGCCGGTGTCACCACGCAACTGGCGCTCACCCCCTCGCGCAGGGGCAGCGCGGGACGCTGGCGTCGCGCGCGCTCGCGCATGTCAGACCCGGCGGAACACCAGGTCCCACACGCCGTGGCCGAGCTTGAGGCCGCGGTTCTCGAACTTGGTCAGCGGCCGGTAATCCGGCTTGGGCGCGTAGCCGCCCAGCGCGGCATCGGCAGTGTTGGCCAGCAGCGGCTCCGCGCCCAGCACCTGCAGCATCTGCTCGGCATAGGGCTGCCAGTCGGTGGCGCAGTGGAAGTAGCCGCCCGGCTTGATGCGCGCCGCCAGCTTGGCTACCAGCGGCGACTGGATCAGGCGGCGCTTGTTGTGCTTGAGCTTGTGCCAGGGATCGGGGAAGAAGATGTGCACACCGTCCAGGCTGGCCAGCGGCAGCATGTGGTCGATCACCTCGACCGCGTCGTGCGCCAGGATGCGGATGTTGGTCAGGTGCTGCTCGCCGATGCGCTTGAGCAGTGCGCCCACGCCGGGTTCATGCACCTCGCAGCACAGGAAGTTGTCATTTGGGCGCACGCCGGCAATGTGGGCCGTGGCCTCGCCCATGCCGAAGCCGATCTCCAGGATCAGCGGCGCGCTGCGGCCAAAGGCGGCGGTGGCGTCGATGGGCGCTGCGGTGTAGGGCAGCAGGTAAGCCGGCCCTAGGTCGGCAAAGGCCTTGGCCTGGCCGGTGGTGGTGCGGCCGGCGCGGCGCACGAAACTCTTGATGGTCTTGGGGTAGGCGACGCCGGGCGGGGCGCCGTCGGCGGGGGGGGCGGAGTTTTCGATGGGAAGCGTCATGGCGGGCTCGGTGTGGGCCGGTGATTTTAGAGGGGCCGGGCCCAGCGCTGGCGCCAGGCCTTCACCCAGGCCGCCAGTGCGGCAGCCGGGACGCCGGCTTGGGGCGGCAGGTCCAGCACGGAGGCTGCGGCATTGAGCGCGGCCAGCGGGTCGCTCACGTCGAGGGCCGGCGCGCCGTGCTGCTTCGAGAGTTTCTCGCCGTCGGCGGCGCGCACCAGCGGCGTGTGCAGGTAGCGCGGTGTGGGCAGGCCCAGCAGGCGTTGCAGCAGGATCTGGCGCGGGGTGTTGTCGGCCAGGTCTTCGCCGCGCACGACGTCGGTGATGCCCTGCGCGGCATCGTCCACCACCACCGCCAGCTGGTAGGCCCACAGGCCGTCGGCACGCTTGAGCACGAAGTCGCCCACTTCCGTGGCGACGTCCTGTGCGCGCGCACCCAGGCGGCGGTCGGTCCAGTGCACCACCGCACCGCCCGCCTGCACAGGGGGCAGACGGGATGGGGCAGGGGTGACTCCTGAATCCATAGCTGACTGTGACCGTTTGACGATGGGTTCGTGCCATTTTTGTTCAAAAATGACGGTGTGAAGCCGCCAGGCGCGCGGCGTGCGGCCGTGCAGGCCGTCTCGGCAGGTGCCGGGGTAGACCAGCTCGGTGTGGCGGGGGCGCGCCAGGCCCTGGGCGGCCAGGGCGGCCTCAATGTCGCGGCGGGTGCAGGCGCAGGGGTAGGCGTGTCCGGCGGCCACCAGCTGGTCGAGCGCCTGCTGGTACAGCGCGCCGCGCTGCGATTGCCACTCCACGGGCGCATCGGGCTGCAGGCCGCAGGCGGCGAGCTGGGTCAGGATCACGGCATCGGCACCGGGCACGCAGCGCGGCGTGTCCACGTCTTCGATGCGCACCAGCCACTGGCCACTGTGGGCCCGCGCATCCAGCCAGCTGGCCAGCGCCGCCACCAGCGAACCCGCATGCAGCGGCCCGGTGGGCGAGGGCGCAAAGCGGCCCCGGTAACGCCCCGCGTCCTGCGGCACTGCGTGCGCGGCATCGCTGTCCTGCATGGTCCCTAGAGGCCTGTGGCCGTGACGGTGCAATTCACGACGAATTGCACGACCCCGCCCGCCGGAAAACCGGGCAGGGCGGTGCCGCCCGGGGCCAGCAGGTTGGCGGGTGTGGCGGGGCAGGTGGCTGCAGGCGTGCCTCCAGTGGCGGTGCAGGACGCCACGGTGCAGCTACCCAGCCCTGCGCTGGCCACATCGGTGACCGTGGCGTTGTCCGCTGAAGACGGCCCCAGATTGGAGAAGGTCACGGTGTAGCTCGTCGTCTGTGCGGTCGTGAGCGACGTGAGGTTGTTCGTCTTCGTGACCTGGAGGTTGGCACTGCAGTCGAGCGTTGTGGCCAGTGTGGCGGTGTTGTTGGCGGGCGTGCTGTCGCTGTAGGGTGCCTGGAAGCCGGCCAGGGTGGCCGTATTGGTGACAGGGCCGCTGCAAGCCGCTGACGTGACCCATGCTGTCATCGTGAGGGTCTCCAGGCTGGTGCTTGCGCTCACCGGCACCACGGGGCCGGACCGGTCGCAGGTGACCGTCTGGCCGGCGGTGCTGCAACTCCAGTTCACGGGCGTGAGCGCCGCGCTCAGCGTGACCCCCGCAGGCAATGTGTCGACCACCCGCAAGGTGCCGTTGGACAGAATCCGGGAACCGGCATCGCTGTTGGCTGCGCTGGTGGCCTGGTTCGTGGCGTAAGTCAGGTCCGTGAGCGCACGCCCGTTGTTGCGGGGTGTCAAGGTGTAGGTGAGTGTGGCACCCGCTGTCAGGGTGGCCGGTGCTGTCTTGGTGACCGACAGATCGCCCTGCAGGCAGATGTCTTCGGCGGTGGAGCCCCCCGGGAGGCCGGAGTAGTTGCTGCCGCCCACGGTGGTGGAGCTGCCTGGCGCGGTCTCGTAGGTGGTGTTGGCGGTACCGCCCACCTGGGCGCCCGCGCGGTTGGCGGTGTTGTTGAGTGCGGGGGTGATCTCCCGGCCTGCCGTGCTGCGTGTCGGGTCCAGGTACTTGATCCCCGCCGGGTTCTGGTAACAGCCCACGGCTGCGGTGGCGGGAACGCTCGCAACGAAGCCCAGGGTGGCCAGCCCTGGCACGCCATTGACGGCGGCCGGGATCGACAGGCTGGACCAGATGGGCGCCGCCGCCGGCGCGCCATTGACGGCGAAGTTGCCTGTGCCGCCCGGCGCGTTCGCCACAGCGGGCTGGCCGGGCGTGGCGTTTTCCACAAAACCGCCCCACGTGGTGCCTGACAGGGCTGGCGCGAAGGTGATGGCAGAGGACTGCGAAAACGTCCAGCCTGGCGGCAGGGTGTTGTCCACAATGTCTGCACCGATCGCTGTGCCGCCGCTGTTGCTGATCGCGATGGTGTAGCTGACCGACGTGGCCCCCGGGGCCGACACGAGAGGGGTCAGGGCGCTCTTGCTGACCGTGAGGTTTGGCAGGCAGCGTGCGCCGGTCCAGGTGCCAGGCGGGTCGGTGGCGGTGACTGTGTCGATGCCCGCTCCGCCTGGGGTGGCACCGTGGGCGGCGCCACCCACGGGCGCGCCGCCGGTGTTGGTCACCCCGTTGGCCCCGCCATTGAGGCTGGGCGCGGTTCCGCCGGAGCGGTACACCACGCCGCCAGCGCCGCCGCCGCCGCCAGCGTGCGCCGGCGTACCGCCCAGGAAGGAGTCGGCGCCCGCGCCGCCGTTGGCATTGATGGCCAGGGTCCCCACGGTGGAGGCCTGACTCATGACAATGACCGAGCCGCCGGCGCCGCCGCCGCTGGCGCCGTCGTTGTTGGCGTTCGCGATGCCAGGCAGGCCGTCGGCCTGGATGGTGCCAATGCCGGCCATGGATCCCGCACGGACCAGTACGATGCCGCCGCCGGCACCGCCGCCATAGGCGGTAGGGTCGCCCGAGTTGTTGGTGCCACCCGCGCCGCCACCGCCGCCCATGACCACGCGGCTGGTCGATGGCGCACCGAAGGCTGCGCCGCCAATGCCGCGCATGTCGAAATCTGCGGTCGTGAAGGTGCCGCTCCAGCCTGTTGACTTCCAGCCGTAGCCGCCGTAGCCGCCAGCGCGGCCGTTGCCTCCGCCCCCGCCCCCGCCGTTGTCCCGGTTGCCATCCCGGTTGTTGCCGCCTCCGCCTGCGCTGGCCGGGGCCCCGCGGCCGTCGTCGCCGTTGGCGTAACCGCCCCAGCCGGTGCCGTTGTCAGTGCGAAGGGACGTGGCGGCATTGAAGACGTAGCGTGGTGTGCCGCCGATGCCCTCGCCCTTGGTCGCATGTTCGTTGTTGGCGACGGTGCGCCGGTAGTCCGGCGGGTTATTCGTGTCAACGGTGCCGCCCCAGTTGATGGAACCCGCGCCCCGGAATCCCCGGCCGGTGACATCGATGGCTTGTCCGCCCCAGTTCAGTTGTCCGGCGACATCCAGCGCCACCACGCCACCCGTGTTCCCGTTCCAGTAGGGCGCCGTGAGGCCGCCCGACAAGGTGACCGAGGCGTACTGCGGCACGCGGATCACCTGGAAGGTTTTCCGGTTGGCGGTGGTGGTCGCGTCCTGGATGTAGGTGCCGGAGAGCGGTGCGCCCGCAAGGTCCAGGCTGGATTCGGTCGTTGCCGCCCCCGCCCGCACATACTGGTGCTGGCCGGCCTGGCAGGTGCCCGGTTCGGTGTAACCCCGGCCCGTGCCGTTGTTGCCACCGTAATTCGCATCGTTGCTGGTGGTCAGGCTGGCGCATTGCATCTGGATCACCAGTGCCAGATCGCCCGGGGCGAGTACGGTGGTGGCGCCAATGGGGTTGCTCAGCGGGATCGGGGTGACACCGGTGTAGGTGCCACTGGCCGGGCTGAAATAACGGTTCACCGTGCCGGAGGTCGGTGCGGTGCCGTCACGTCCCGGAATGGCGCAGGTTTGCGCATGGACCGAGGTCATCAGCAGCAGGCCGGTCACCAGGGCGCCCGTGCACCGTGGCAGGCCGGTATGAAACCGAAGTGGGAGCAGTTGCATCACATGCGATCAAAGTCAAAAATTTTCCGATTGGACCATTGAAAATAGATTCTTTTTAACTACATCCAATGCAAAGTTTCAAAACTGTGACTTTTGTCCCGGCCGGACCGGGCCGGGTCCGCCCCAGGCCGGACGCCTCGGGCTACGCTGCGGCCAGCGCCAGTTCCAGTCCCGAGACAAAGGCGTCCTCGACCCGGTGGCCGATGCACCAGTCGCCGCAGGCGCCAATGCCGGACCTGGCGTCCCACAGGTGGGTCTGCCCCAGCGTCTTGACGGTCTGGGCGTAGCGCCAGCGGTGCACTGCCGCATGGGCGGGCTCGGCGCGGATGCCGGTGACTTCAGCAAAGGCCTTGATCAGCTTGGCGATCACGCGGTCGGGGTCGTCGTCCAGGTGCTCCTGCGACCAGACGGCGCTGGCCTGCACTGTCCAGCGCTCGATCTGCTCGCGGCCGGGCTTGGAGGATTCACGGGCCAGCCAGGCGATGCGGTGGTGCGTGCTGCGCGCGGCGTTCCATTGCGGGCCCAGCGTGGTCAGGCCGGGCTGCACGGCGTTGGGGAAGGCCAGCATCAGCGTCCAGCAAGGGGCAATGGCCACGTCGGCCAGTTTACGGGCGCCCTTGAAGGTGTGGTCGGAGACCTGCAGCAGCGCCGCCGCCTGGGGTGCCGGCAGGGCCAGCACGACGCCATTGAAGCCGCCATACACATGCTGGGCGCCGTCGTCGGTCTCGGTGTGCAGCTCCCAGTGTTTCGCGTCCAGTGCGTCCGGGGCGATGCGCTTGACGCTGGTTTTCAGCTCGATCTGGCCGGCCGCCAGCAGCGGCTGCGCCCATTGGCGTGCCAGCGCGTTCATGCCGGGGGCCGCGACCCAGTGCCGCTCGCGCGCGGGCAGCGGGGCTTCGGTGACGCGGCCATGCGCGTCCAGCACGCGCACGGCGTTGGCGCTCCAGGCCTTGCACAGGCCGGGCACCGTGTCCAGCGCGGCCTGGAAACGCGCATCCCGCACGGTGAAATACTGGGTACCGTGGTCAAAACTGCCGAATGGCGTGCTGCGGGTGGCCATGCGGCCCCCGAGTTCGGCGCTTTTCTCGAACACAGTGACCGTGTGGCCCGCCTGCACCAGCGTGCGGGCGCAGGTGATGCCGGCGATGCCGGCGCCGATCACGGCGAAATGCTGGGGGCTTTGGGAGGCAGTGGCCATGGCAGTCTCTTTTCGTTGTGGTGATGGGGAAGCTGATAGGGCGCACTCTACCCGCTTTCAATGGTGGTGCCGTTCCAGCAGTGCCTGGCGTGTCACCGGGCTTTGCAGCTGGTCCAGCCACCACTGCAGGGCGCGGCCCGGCTTGCCGATGGCCCGCCAGGCGTAGCGGGCATGCACCTGGCGGGAGGCGCGTTCCACCCGGCGCACCACCAGCCGGCCGGTGTCGATGTAGGGGCGGGCCAGGGGCTCGGGCAGAAAGCCGCTGCCCAGGCCGCGCAGCTGTGCGTCGAGCTTGGCCTGCATGGTGGGCACGGTGAACACGTCCTGCCCGCCGAGCAGGCCAAAGGTCATGCCGCCGCCGCGCTGGACCGAGTCGGCCACGGCAATCGCGCGGTGGCGCAGGATTTCTGCGTCACTCAGCAGCGCCGTGCCTTGCGCCAGCGGGTGGTGGGGCGCCACGGCAAAAACGAAATCCACGTTGCCCAGCGGCTGGCTCTGGAGGCCGCCGACATTGCCGGGCTCCATGCTCACGCCCAGCGCCAGATCGGCCTGGCCCGAGGTCAGCGCCGCCAGCGTGCCGGACAGGGTTTCGTCGCGGACGCGCACGCGCGTGGGCGGCGCCAGCTCGAAAAAAGCCGAAGCCAGCTCCATCAGCACCGGGCGCGCAATCAGGCTGTCGGCGGCCAGCGTCAGCTGGGTCTCCCAGCCGGTGGCGACGCGCTTGACGCGGTTGGCCACGGCATCGATCTCCTGCAGCAGCCGGCCGCCTTCGCGCAGCAACTCGGCGCCAGCTTCGGTCATGCGCGCCTGGCGTGAACTGCGGTCGTAGAGCAGCACGTCCAGCGCGTCCTCGATCTGGCGCACGCGGTAAGTGAGGGCGCTGGGCACCAGGCCCAGCTCGCGTGCGGCGGCGGCAAAGCTGCCGGTCTGGGCGATGGTCTGCAGCATGGCCAGTGCATCGGGGGTCAGCGCATCACGCGGCGTTTGCATGGTCGTTCCTTCTAAATTCAATCCATTTGAATAATGCCATCAAAGCGGCTGGACCTCCAGAACGGCGGCGGGCCTTAAAGTTCATCCACACAAGGAGATTTTCATGCTGACCCTTCGCAAATCCCTGGAACGTGGCTACGCCGATCACGGCTGGCTCAAGTCGTACCATAGTTTCTCGTTCGCCGGCTACCACGATCCGGCCCACATGGGCTGGGGCAACCTGCGCGTGATCAACGAGGACCGCATCGCCCCGGGCACCGGCTTCGGCACGCACGGTCACCGCGACATGGAAATCGTCAGCTACGTGCTGCAGGGCAACCTGGCGCACAAGGACAGCATGGGCAACGTCCGGGGCATTCCCCCCGGCGACGTGCAGCGCATGAGCGCCGGGCGCGGCGTGATGCACAGCGAGTTCAACCACGCCCCCGGCGAAACCACGCATTTCCTGCAGATCTGGATCGAACCCAACGTGCGCGGCATCGAGCCCGGCTACGAGCAGAAGACGGTTCCCCAGGCCGACAAGCGCGGCGCGCTGCGTCTGGTGGCCTCGCCCGACGGGGCCGCCGGTGCCGTGAAAATCCATGCCGATGCGCGCCTGTACGCCGGCCTGTTCGATGGCGCCGAGACCGCGACGCTGGCGCTGGACCCGGCCCGCAAGGCCTATGTGTTCCTGGTGCGCGGCGCGCTGACTGTCAACGGCCAGGCGCTGGCGGCAGGCGATGCGGCCTTGCTGGCGGATGAAGCCCGTATCACGCTGACCGGCGGCACTGACGCCGAGGTGCTGGTGTTTGACCTCGCCCCCTGAGTTTTTCCCGTTCACCCGTTTTTGCTTTCCATTTCACCCAAGGAGTCTTCCATGACGAAAGTCGCTGTTGTTTTTCATTCCGGCTACGGCCACACCCATCGCGTGGCCCAGGCCGTGGCCGCCGGTGCCAACGCCGAGTTGCTTGCCATCGACGCCGATGGCAATCTGCCTGAAGGGGGCTGGGAGACCCTGGGCGCAGCCGATGCCATCATTTTCGGCACCCCCACCTACATGGGCGGACCCAGCTGGCAGTTCAAGAAATTCGCCGATGCTTCGTCCAAGGCCTGGTTCACGCGCGCCTGGCAAGACAAGGTGTTTGGTGGCTTCACCAACAGTGCCAGCTTCAACGGCGACAAGCAGGTCACGCTGATCCAGCTCCAGACGCTGGCCTCCCAGCACGGTGGTGTCTGGGTCAGCCTGGGCCTGGCGCCGAGCAACACCAAGGCGGCCACGCGCAACGACGTCAACAACCTGGGCGGTTCGGTCGGCTTGCTGGTGCAGTCGCCAGCCGATGCCAGCACGGACGAAATCCCGCAGGGTGATCTGGACACGGCCAAGCTCTATGGCCAGCGCGTGGCCGCCATTGCTGCCAAGTTCCGCGGCTGAACGTGCGCCGGGGCCTGTGGCCCGGGTCCCAGCCCTTGAAAAAGCCCGTGCAGGCTTCCCTGCACGGGCTTTTGCATTGGATCGACGCTATTTCTGAATCAAAATGGGCTTATCCCAGCGTCGAATGGTCATTGTCTGCTCCTATTTTTACGACGGACAAAGCGCTGTCCAGCGCCCGCCGCGCGTCAAAGACGAAGCAGCCGCCGGTGTAGTGCGCGCCACCGACCTCCTCGAAATACTTGAGGATGCCGCCTTCGAGCTGCAGGACGTGGGGCAGGCCGGCTTCGCGCATGAAAATGGCCGCTTTTTCGCAGCGGATGCCGCCGGTGCAGAAGCTCACCACCGTCTTGTCCATCAGCTCCGCCTTGTGCGCCAGCAGCGCCGGGGGAAATTCGGTGAACTTGTCGATGCGCCAGTCGATGGCGCCGTCAAACGTACCCTGGTCCACCTCGAAGGCGTTGCGGGTGTCCAGCGTGACCACGGGGCGGCCGCTGTCGTCATGGCCCTGGTCGAGCCAGCGCTTGAGGGTGGCGGCGTCCACGGCCGGTGCGCGCCCTGCGGGGCCGGCCACGTCCGGGCGGATGGTGGGGTGGTTCATGCGGATGATTTCCCGCTTGACCTTCACCAGCATCTTTTTGAACGGCTGCGTGGCAGACCAGCTTTCCTTGGGGGCGATG
>ERZ1034361.2024-NODE-2024-length-9905-cov-2.575092_pt1 | contig 9905 bp, 11 predicted proteins | sample MGYA00520617_ERZ1034361 | MGnify/ENA primary metagenome ERZ1034361 (study PRJEB33736, sample SAMEA104284507) | Azolla filiculoides | biome: Urban; feature: Water surface; material: Ditch water | place: Netherlands | collected 2015-10-28 | depth 0-0.1 m ... | reverse complement strand
AAGAAGCCAACAAATCTAAGCGGTAGTCGTTTGGCCGCACTGCCAAAAAGAATTAGCGGAATGGCGGTTAGAAACCCAAAGGCAATTAGCCCAAGAGATCCGGTTAACCCAGCAGCGCCAAACCTGAGGCCATCGGCAAGGTAAACCAGGTACAAGATCAGGCCGGCAACTGGCACCAGCATTCCCGATTCCAACGCGTAGGAATTTACGGCGGTTATTTGACCGCCAATTTTGTTCTTGGCAAGCCCGTAAAGGCCAAACGAGAGGGCCAACAAAAATGCCATCCACGGTAGCCGACCATAATCAATGGTCAGAACCGTCACAGCAATTAAGCCCAACACCGATGCCGCCCACTGTAACCGGCTTTTCGCCTAGGAAAATTACTGCCAGGAAAATGGTGACCAACGGGTTGATGAAATAACCAAGCGATGCCTCGAGGGTTTGCTGTGAGGCCACGGCAATAACGTAGACAGACCAGTTGATAAAGATCAAGACTGTGGCAAACAGATTCCACAGCAGTAGCCTTGGCTCTTTGAAAATGCGAACGACTTGCTTCCAAGATTTACCAAAGGTCAAAATGACGGCGGCAAGCACAAAACCGAATATCACTCGCCAACCAACAATTTCCCAAGGTGAGGCAAAGTGCAGGGCAGTGATGATTAGAGGAAAGCTACCCCAGATTAGGTAGGCTGCGACACCAACAAAAAGACCCCGGCCGTAGCCGAGGTCTTTTGTTGAATTCATACTTGGAGTTTAGCGAACCACTACTGCTAGAACGTCGCGGGCTGAAAGCACTAGGTACTCGTGGCCGTTGTACTTTAGCTCGGTGCCGCCATACTTCGAGAAGATGACCTTGTCGCCAACATTCACGTCAACTGGGATGCGGTTGCCCTTGTCGTCTACGCGACCAGGGCCAACGGCAATAACCTCAGCCTCCTGTGGCTTCTCTTTTGCGGTGTCTGGGATAACCAGACCAGATGCGGTTACCTGCTCAGCCTCAACTGGGCGAACAACGATGCGATCTTCAAGCGGCTTAATTGAAACCGACATAGTGAATCTCCTTTGTGTTGCGGGGTTTGTATTCCAATGTTAGCACTCGATGGGGCCGAGTGCTAAATGGATTTTAGATAGCCTGTCCTAATGGAACGCCAAGACTTTATAAACCTGCTCTCACCCCAGGGCCAGGCTCTCTTGGCAGAGGTGGGCCCAATTGAGGCGAAAGCCGATGTTCTAAAGCTGGTTTCCAACCTGCGCGCTAAGGGGCACGATGCAGGCCTGGTGGCCGCTGTGCTTACCCAGGCAAAGCTTCGCCGCCGGGCCGTAGCCAAATTTGGGCCATTCGCAGACCGCATGATCTTCACCGAGCCTGGGCTTGAGCAGGCTTCTAGGCTAAGCGTGGCCGCCCTGCACGCCAACCGCTATCGCCAAGCAGGCATCACCCAAGTGGCCGATCTTGGCTGCGGCATAGGTGCCGAGTCTTTGGCCCTGGCCAGTTTAGAAATAGATGTAAAGGCATTTGAGATCGATGAGGTGACCGCGGCGGTAGCCACCTACAACCTCTCACCTTTTGAAAACGCTTTTGTTGAGCAGGCCGATGTCACCCAGCTAGATCTTTCAAAATTTGAAGGGCTATTTTTTGACCCAGCAAGAAGAGAGCTTGGCGGCCCGGCTCGTGAACGTGTCTCACGCAAATTTGACCCAGCCGCGTTTTCGCCAACTTTTGATTTTGTGATGGAGGCTGCCGCCAAGAAACCAACCGGAGTTAAATTTGGACCCGGTCACCCGCACGAGGGAATTCCAGATGAAGCCGAAGCCCAGTGGGTATCGGTGGGCGGCGATTTGGTTGAACTAACTCTTTGGTTTGGTGCGGTGGCCCGCCCAGCAGTAAAGCGTTCTGCCCTACTAATTGCCGATGGCACAAAGCACGAAATCACCAGCGAATCTGCCGAACGCATGGATGCGCCAATTGGTGAACTTGGCGCATACGTTTACGAACCCGATAACTCTGTGGTGCGCTCACACTTGATTGGCCAGCTTGCCAAAGATATTGATGCTCGACTATTTGCTCCAGAGATTGCTTACCTAACCAACGATCTGCCAATTGCGTCACCGTGGCTGAAGGGTTATGAGGTTCTGGATAATTTGGTTTTTGATCGCAAGAAACTTAAGGCCTATTTGCGCGATCGAAACATTGGCACGCTAGAAATCAAAAAGCGCGGCAGTGATATTGTGCCCGAGGTACTGCGCAAAGAACTTGCGCTTAAAGGTGAAGGCGCCGCCACCCTGATAGTAACCAGGGTGGGCGACGCCCACAGAGTGCTCGTTTGCGAGCATCTCAAGTTCTAGTAGCTACACCAATTAGAGATTAATTTAGAGACTAGAAATATTTACAACTATTAGTTGTTGTCCATCATTCCCGGACCCATTTGCCAACCGCCTTCGCGCATTCCTTCGAATTCGCCGTATCCGTTCTTAGCTGCCCAGAACATAAAGGCGGTCCAGAAAACTGAACCAAGTACCCAAAGGGCAATTGACACATAGCCAAGAATTACGCCTGAGAGAGCAAGCACGCGACCGTTTTGTCCGGTGCGCTTAATCTGAGCCAGTGAGATGTGACCGGTGATGATTGCTGCCACAACACCAAAACCGGTGAGTGCAGAAGCAAGAGACACTACTGAGAGTGTGTTCAACTTTGTGAAATCGTATTTGTCCTTCTGAGGGACTGCGTCTGTTTTAGCCATGCCTTGAGTACAGCAGTACAGGCTGGGAGGTGCCTGTGAGAATCTAGAGTGTTTGCACCGAGGTCACCGGCAAGGTGGAATCGGCACCAAAGTGCAAACTGGATGGCGCGCGACCGGCCATGATTAATTGCGCTCCAAGTGCGGCAATCATGGCACCGTTATCGGTGCACAGACTAAGTGCCGGGATGCGAAGTTCAATTCCGTGGGCCGCGCAGCGCTCAGCTGCAAGCTCGCGAAGGCGAGCATTTGCAACCACACCGCCGCCAAGCAGCAGCCTTGGCACCTTGTGATCAAGGCAGGCATTTACGGCTTTGGTGACCAGCACGTCGGCAACCGCTTCGCGGAACGAGGCCGCAATGTTGGCAACGTTTAGCTCTTCACCTGCGGCCTCTGTTTTTTCAACCCAGCGAGCAACCGCGGTCTTTAATCCAGAGAAAGAAAAGTCGTAGCGGTGCTTTTCCATATCTTTAGGAAGCGAAAGCCCCCGAGGAAAGCGAATAGCTTTTGGGTCACCGCCGGCAGCGGCTTTATCAATTTCGGGTCCACCCGGATATTTCAAACCAAGCACGCGCGCTACTTTGTCAAAAGCTTCGCCCGCGGCATCGTCAATGGTTTCGCCTAGCAGTTCAACATCGTTCAAAAGATCGCGCACCAGCAAAAGCGATGTGTGTCCACCGCTAACCAGCAGCGCAACGGTTGGGGTTTCAAGCTGACCGCGCTCAAGAATGTCTACGCCAACGTGGCCCACCAGGTGATTCACGGCGTAAATAGGTTTTTCAATTGCAACACTAAGCGCCTTAGCCGCACCAACACCAACCATCAGCGCACCACCTAAACCCGGGCCGTTGGTTACTGCAATTGCGTCAATATCTTTTAGCGAAAGATTTGCTTTTGCCAGCGCCTGATGCAAAGTTGGTCGCAGTGCTTCAAGGTGTGCACGTGCGGCAATCTCTGGCACCACACCACCAAATCGGGCGTGCTCATCCATAGATGAAGAAATAATGTTGGCCAATAACGTGTTGCCGCGAACAATGCCAATACCTGTTTCATCGCACGAAGTTTCAATTCCAAGAACAATAGGTTCGCGGCCGATAGTTGTTCTAGCAAACTGCAGCCGCATCACCCAGGCATCAACGTCGTCTGGTTGGTAGTAGCGCTTGCGGGTATCGATGTGTTCGAAACCAAGATTTAGATAAAGCTTTTGCGCAGCCGGGTTGTCGGCGCGAACTTCAAGAAACAACTCTTCGGCCTGCAGGCGGCGGGCCTCTTTTAGAAGCTCTAGCATCAGCGCCTTGCCAATACCCTTGCCGCGAGCCGACTGGGCAACCGCAATGGTTTGAATATCTGCCTGCTCGTTGCCAGGAATCTTGCTAAGCCCGGCGAAGCCAATTAGGGCATCACCTTCAAGCGCGGCAAGGTAATAGGTGTGGTGTGCCACAACCTCAAAGTGCATGGTGTCTTGATCCCAGGCGTCGTTTGAAAAGCAGGCGTTCTCGAGTGCCATGATTTGCTCGAGGTCTGTCTCTGCAGCCTCACGAATTATGAAAGCGGTGCTCATCCAGAGACCTTCTTTCCAAAATCGCGAAGCACTTTTGGTGCCACCGCATCGGCCTCGCGAAGGTACATTGCCTCAACAACTTGTGAAGCGGTTCCGTCAAGAATCTGTGCATCAAATACTTTGCCAAGATCAACCGCCGATATTTTTACCTGGGTGCGCTCAACCTGTTGCTCAGAAAACTTTTGATCAAGTGCGGCAGGCTTAGCAACACCAGGCCCTTCAATCAAAATCGGAGCACCATTCTTAGTTAGCCCAGAATAGAGCGCCCAGTAGTGTTCGCTTCGGCGGGCATCGGCCGTTACCAAAATTGGCTTAGATGAACTGTCGCCGGAAGCCGTGCGTCTTTGAAAGGCTGCCATAGCAAGAGCATCAAGACTGCTAATGCCAAATAGCTGAGCGCCAACGCCCTCGGCAAACATGGCGGCGGCGGCTATGCCAATTCTGAGACCAGTAAACGGTGCTGGCCCGCGGCCAACCACCACGGAACCTACGCGGCCAGGCTTGATACCCGCGCCAGAAATTGCCTGAGCAATTGCATCACCAATACGTTCGGCGTGCTTCATGTTTTCATCGAAGTGAATTTCGCTGCGCACCTCGCCACCCTGCAGCACGGCAACGGTGGTGCCGGCAGAGGTGTCAATGCAGAGAGTCCAGTTAGGCATTATTTATCAGACCCTGATCTTTCAGACGCTGCATCGTGCTCAGTCACAGTTACTTGGCGCATTTCTGACTCGCCAGTGTGATCGCGTTCAATTTCAATCTCTATCCAGCGGTCTGTGATGCCGTCGGTAAAACCCTTGCCCCACTCAACAATTGTTATGGAGTTTTCGAAATCAATGTCTAGATCGTCTAACTCTGCGGCACTTCCCAAACGGTACGCATCAACGTGCACCAGCACTGTGTCTGCAAGTTCCTTGCGCGTGCTATCAAGTTTGTGCGTGCGGGCAATCACAAAGGTTGGGCTAGATACATTTCCGATTGCGCCCAGCGCCTCGCCGATGCCACGGGTCAAAGTTGTTTTGCCGGCACCCAGCGGCCCGGTTAGCAGAACCAAATCTGCGGGCTTAAGGGTGGCGCCTAAAGATAAACCCAGTTCGTGCATTGCCTCGGGGGTTTCGATGGTGTAGCTGGTCACCTAAGCGATCTCCCCTAGGTACTTGCGAGTAAAGCGGCCACCTACTCGCGTGACAATTTCGTAGTTGATGGTTTCACAAGCTGCGGCTAAATCATCAGCCGAAGGCACACCGGCAGCCGGGTCTCCAAAAATGGTGACCAAGTCACCGGCAGAAACTTTGTCATTTGCGAAATCAATTACGAATTGATCCATGGCAACGCGACTATTAATTGCATAAGTTTTTCCGTTTACCGAAACCTTTGCCTTACCTGTGGCATTTCTTGGCAGACCCTCGGCATAGCCAACCGGCACAAGACCCAAGGTTGATTCACCGGTGGTGCGGTGCAGGTAGCCGTAGCTAACCCCCTCGCCATCAGCAACGCGTTTGGTCTGGGTGATTTTTGCGGTTGCTGTCATGGCCGGAACCAAACCAAAATCGGCGGCGGTGTTTTCTACAAATGGTGATAGGCCGTAAAGCGCAACGCCAATGCGAACCATCTCGTAGTGAGCCTGTGGATAGCGCAGTAGGCCGTCACTTGCGGTTAGGTGGCGAAGTTCAAAATCTACGCCAGCATCTTTTGCTTCTGCGCAAGCAGATTCAAAACGCGATATCTGCTTCAGGTCATCTACTTCGCTGGTGCAAGAAAGGTGACTGAAAATTGCAACTACCTGAATGAAACCTTCGGAGATTAATTCGTGTGCGGTTTTTATAACCGCCGGCCACTCTTCGGACGAAGCGCCGTTTCTACCCAGGCCGGTATCAACCTTTAGATGCACTCGGGCAACGCGGCCCAGGTGCTGTGCTGCTTTGGCAACGCGCTGCAATTGCTCAACATTGGCAAGACCAAGTTCAATTCCGGCATCAATTGCCGAAATAAAGTTCTCGTCGGCAGAATGCAACCAGGCAAGAATTGGCAGATCAATTGATGCCTCGCGAAGTTCAAGCGCTTCTGCAATATCGGCAACACCTAGATAATCGGCACCGGCGGCCTCAAGTTTTTTAGCAACCGGAATCATGCCGTGACCGTATGCATCTGCTTTTACAACCGCCATTGCCATTGCGCCATTAGTTTTGGCTCGCATGGTTTGCAGGTTTTGGGCAATTGCGTCGAGGTCAATAATCAGCTCTCTCATACAAGCTCTCCCTCGGCCACTACAAACGCAACGGCGCTATCGCCATCGTGTGAAATTGATACATGAAATTTTCGCACACCAAGCTGAAGGGCCAGTTTGGCAGTTGTGCCGTGCAGCCAGATAACCGGCTTGCCGCTGGACTCTTTGCCAACCTCAATGCCGTGCCATTCAATGCCCGGGTTACCAGACAGCGCCTTGATCACGGCCTCTTTGGCGGCAAAGCGCCCGGCCAGGGTCTGAATGCTGGCCTCGGAGCCGTCGTTTACCGTTTCAATATCTAGAAACAGGCGGTCTTTGAGACGCGGGGTTTCGGCTAGCTTTGCCTCAAAACGAGACAGCGATACGGTGTCTACACCAACTCCAAGAATCACAGCTTGGCTCCAATAGTCATTGGCGGCTATTCCACTGTTACTGACTTGGCCAGGTTGCGAGGCTGGTCAACATCAAGACCCTTGGCGCTGGATAGCTCAAGAGCAAAAACCTGAAGTGGAATAACGGTGAGCAGTGCAGAGAAAATATTTTCACACTGCGGAACGTAAATTACGTGTTCGGCAAAGTTGGCAACTTCTTTATCGCCCTCTTCGGCAATAGCAATTACCTTGGCACCGCGTGCGCGAATTTCTTGGATATTTGAAATCACCTTAGGGTGCAGGCTGTCGGCATCGCGCGGGCTTGGCACAATAACAATTACCGGCTGGCCCTCTTCAATCAATGCAATCGGTCCGTGCTTCAATTCACCGGCGGCAAAACCTTCGGCATGAATGTAAGCAAGTTCTTTAAGTTTTAGAGCGCCCTCCATGGCTACCGGGTAACCCACGTTGCGGCCAAGGAACAGCACAGACTTTGCATTGGCCATGTTTTTGCCAAGCGCACGCACTGCGTCAAGTTCGTTCAGCACCGCGGTTACTCGAGCTGGCATCTTTAGAAGTTCTTGACCAAGTGATTGCAGAGTTGATTTTGCAATTGCATCTTTGCCAGCAGTTAAGCGTTCTGCTGCCAAGAAAAGCGCCAATAGGTAACCGGCGGTAATTTGCGCCACCAGCGCTTTAGTTGATGCAACCGCAACCTCTGGGCCTGCGTGTGTGTATATAACCGCATCAGCTTCGCGAGCCAAAGTTGCGCCCTGAGTGTTGCAAATGGCCAGCACCTTAGCGCCCTGCTCTTTGGCGTAGCGAGTGGCCATCAGGGTATCCATGGTTTCACCCGATTGCGAAACGGCAACAATCAAAGTGTTTTTGGTAATGATTGGATCGCGATATCTAAACTCGTGAGAAAGTTCTACCTGCACCGGAATGCGGGCAAATTTTTCAATTGCGTACTTGGCAACATCGCAGGCATAGGCTGCGGTGCCGCAGGCCACCATAATGATGCGATCAATGTTTGAAATGTCTTGGTTTGATAGGCCGTCAATTTCTTTGAGCTGTACAGAACCGTCTGATGCCAACCGGCCCATCAGGGTATCGGCCACAGCCTGAGGTTGATCGGCAATTTCCTTGGCCATGAATGAACTCCAGCCACCCTTTGATGCGGCCGAGGCATCCCAGTTGACTTCGAATTCAACTGGCTCAACTACCGCACCGGCAAAGGTGCGAATTTCAATATCATTGGCACGAAGAATTACGATCTCATCTTGACCTACAGAAATAGCGCGCTTGGTGTGCTCTACGAAAGCTGCAACATCGGAGCCCAAAAAGTTTTCGCCCTCGCCAACGCCAATCACCAAGGGTGCATTGCGGCGGGCTGCCAAAACAACATCGGGCTGGTCTTCGTGAATCACCAAAATGGTGAAGGCTCCGTGCAGACGCTGCACCACATTCACAAAAGCGGTTGGCAGATCACCGGTTTTCTCAAATTCGGCGGCAACCAGGTGGGCGGCAACCTCAGAGTCTGTCTCAGAGGCAAACTTGGTGCCGGCGGCTAGTAGCTCAGCCTTGAGCTCAAAGAAGTTCTCGATGATTCCGTTGTGAATCAGTGAAAGCTTTGCGGTGGGCCCGCCAAGGTGCGGGTGGGCATTGCCGTCTGTTGGGGCGCCGTGGGTCGCCCATCGGGTGTGGCCAATGCCAATGTGGGCATCGTGCATTGGGTGGTTGGTGATCTCACTCACCAGGTTGTCTAGCTTGCCGGCCTTTTTGCGGGTCTCAAGGCCGGTTCCAGAAATCACCGATACTCCGGCCGAGTCATAGCCGCGGTATTCCAGGCGCTTTAGACCACCTAGCAGCACCTCAAGGGTTGACTTTGGGCCTACATAGCCAACGATTCCGCACATAGGTTCTAATTTACGGCAGAATAGACCGTTGTGAGCGATGCGCTAAGCCCTTTCAACGAGATAAGTCGTGAAGACTGGGCTGTTCTCGGAAATTCAACCGAGCTACCCCTGACTGAGTCAGAAATTCAGCAAATCCGCGGTCTTGGCGACTTCTTGGATATCAAAGAGGTTCAGGATGTCTACCTGCCGCTTAGCCGCCTGCTCAACCTCTATGTGACCGAGCACCAGAAGCTACACCGCAGCACCAGTGACTTCCTCGGCGAGCGCGCCAGCCGCGTGCCTTTTATTATCGGTGTTGCCGGTTCTGTTGCAGTTGGTAAATCAACCGTCTCGCGTCTGCTGAAAGAACTACTAAGTCGCTGGGATGGCACCCCTAGCGTTGAGATGATCACCACCGATGGATTCCTCTACCCAAACGAAGAGCTTGAGCGCCGCGGGCTAATGGCCCGTAAGGGGTTTCCTGAGTCCTACGACCGCATGGCTCTGCTGCAGTTCATTGCCGACGTAAAAAGTGGTGCCAAAGAGGTTTCTGCCCCGGTTTATTCACACCTTATTTACGACATTGTTGATGGCCAGAAGCAGACCATTCAAAACCCCGATGTCTTGATTGTTGAAGGCCTCAACGTTTTGCAATCCCCCGGGCTGGGCCAATACGTTGCCCTGAGCGACTTTTTTGATTTCAAGATCTACGTTGATGCCGACACCGTGAACCTAACCCAGTGGTTCTTGGATCGCTTCGAGAAGCTTCGCGATACCGCCTTTACCAACCCGGCTTCATATTTTCACCGATACGCCGAGATGCCTCACGAGAAGGCCTTGGCCCGGGCCAACGAAATCTGGGCAACCATTAACCTGCCAAACCTGATTGAGAACATTCTGCCCACCCGCTCGCGCGCCACTCTGGTGCTACACAAGGGCACCAAGCACGCCGTAGAGCGGGTCCTACTGCGCAAGCTTTAGCTGCAGCAGCCTGGGCACTGTGCGCAAGTTGTGACCTAAACGTAACCATTAGGCGGAAAGTATTTGCGGTTATAGAGGTTGACTCACAGTGAGCCAACGTATGGGTGTCGCCAGGTGCAATAAACCTTGGCA
>ERZ1034361.2023-NODE-2023-length-9908-cov-4.071915_pt1 | contig 9908 bp, 9 predicted proteins | sample MGYA00520617_ERZ1034361 | MGnify/ENA primary metagenome ERZ1034361 (study PRJEB33736, sample SAMEA104284507) | Azolla filiculoides | biome: Urban; feature: Water surface; material: Ditch water | place: Netherlands | collected 2015-10-28 | depth 0-0.1 m ... | reverse complement strand
GGCGGCATGATCCGCGACTGGTGCGAGGCCAAAGGCGTGCAGGTGTTCACTGGCACCAAGGTCGAGGCGATTGAAAGCGGCTCCGGCAGCACCGGTTTACTGGGCAAATTGGCCTCGGCCATCGGCTTGTCCTCTGGTGATGCAGATGGTGCTTTAAAAGTCCGCCTGTCCAATGGCCAGACCATCGAAGCCGACCTGGTGATCAGTGCGACGGGCGTGCGTCCAGCCATTGGCTATTTGAAGGACAGTGGCATCACCTGTTTGCAAGGTGTTTTGACCGACGCGCATTTACAAACCAATGTGCCCGGCATTTATGCGGCTGGCGACTGCGCAGAAGCCTTTGACCAAGTCAGCGGCAAAACCATTGTGAGCGCCATCCAGCCCAATGCGGCCGAGCAAGCCCGCGTGGCCGCACTCAACATGGTCGGGCAAAACGCAGACCTCAAAGGCGTCACTCAGATCAACGTGCTCGACACACTGGGATTGATTTCGACCAGTTTTGGCAACTGGGAAGGCGTGGCCGGTGGCCAGTCGGCCGTGCTGACCGACAAGGCTTCTGGCCGCCACCTGAGCTTGCAGTTCAAGGACGATGTGATGGTCGGTTGCAACAGCGTGGGCTGGACCGAGCATGTGGGTGTGATGCGCGGCCTGGTCGAAGGCCAGGTGCATTTGGGCGACTGGAAAGACCGCCTGATGCACGACCCGACCAAGCTGATGGACGCCTACCTCGATTGCGCACAGGGTCAAGGGCGATGGAGCGGGGCGCAAGACGCACGCCGCCGATGAAGTGACAATCTGCGCATGAACATCACTTTCAAACTGTTTGCCACGCTGACCGACTACTTGCCCGCTGAAGCTCGGCGCAGCAACCAGGTGACCCTCGATGTGGCTCAGGACGCCAGCATCAACCAAATCATCGAGCCCTATGGCATGCCGCCCAAGCTCGTGCATCTGGTGCTGGTCAACGGCAAATACATCAAACCCGAAGACCGTGGCACCACCACCTTGGTCGAAGGCGATGTGCTCGCCATCTGGCCCCCTGTGGCCGGTGGTTGAGCGCAGCGCACGCAGCGACCTGACCCATGCAGTCCTACTACCCCGAGCGCTTCGAGCGCGACATGGGCACCACCGAAACCGAATGGCTGACCGCCTTGCCCCGCGCTTTGGGCGAGCACGCCTTTGAGCTGGCTACCGGCCAAGTACGCGTGCACATCGGTGACGGCCATCTGCAACTGCAATGGCACATCCTGCCCCCACGCGTGATCGCGCTGCTGCGCCTGCAGCGGCTGGCCGTGTCTTTTGTTTTTGAGGGCGTGGAAGAAGATGCGCGTCAACGCTTCATGAAGCGTTTTGATTTGACGATGCAGCGCGGTGGTGGTTGATGGTGGGGCGAGTGGCTGCGTCAGGCTGAAAGCGGCCATCAGGCCATTGGCATTGACGGGCCGTAGCCGACCTAAAGGGGCCAGTCAATTTGCAATTAGTACGCCCCAGAAGCAGAACTGAAGCAGGTGGTAGATATTTTTTGCAGCACCTCAGCGCTGCAAAAATCTTTATGGACAGAAAAAATTCCAATCAACTCAAATGCATGTACACGATGCACACTGGGCTACCACAACTAAGACTCTGATCGGTGACCGACAACATGCCAGTTTGCGCATCTACGGACATCGTCACGATGGTGTCGCTATCCTCGTTTAGCACATGCATGAAGCGACCATCAGGTGTCAATGCAAAGAACCGTGGCGTCTTGCCTCCGCAGGGCATGGACTGGATTAGCTGAGTTCGCCCTGTGTTCGGGTGGATCGCCAGCACTGCGATGGTTTCTTCTCCCCGGTTAGAAGCATACAGCGTGTGGCCGCTCGGGTGCACTTCGATTTCCGATGCACGGCTGTTGCCGGTGTAGGTATCTGACAAACCGCTCACAATCTGAAACGGCTGAAGCGCCCCAGTCGTCGCATCTAGCTTGCAAGCCGTCACAGTGGAATCCAATTCATTGACCACATAGCCCCATGGCTGCTTCGGATGGAATGCGATGTGCCTTGGACCAGATGCCTCGCGGGCCAAAATTTTAGGTGCCTGTGCGGGACTGAGACGCCCTTCGCTGAAGCGAAAGCTGAACACCTTGTCCAGACCCTTGTCCGGAACGATCACAAAGCGACCGCTCGGATCGAAGGGGTTGAAGTGCGGCTTGGCAAAAGGTTGCTCTTTGCGATGTGGGCCGGGCTCTCCTTCCAGTTTGACCAGTTGGGTCAATTCACCCAGGGCGCCATTGACCTCGATCGGCAAGACCGCCAAAGAACTTGTGATGTGGTTGGATATCACAACAAACCGTTCTGTCGGGTCCAAGGCCAGGTGAACCGGGTTCTTTCCCTGTGTGCTTTGACGGTTGAGTAACTCGATTCGACCGGTGCTGCGATCCACCACAAACGAACTGATGTCTTCACAGTCTCCGTGTACCGCGTAAAGCCGGTCACCCGCTTTGTTCATGGCAAGGAACGACGGATTGACCAGTTCACCGTGCACTTGCACCAACGCTAGCGCCCCGGTTTCAGGATCACAGCGGTACACGCTGATGCCATCGCCTCGCGCATTTCGCTCGCGGGTGGTTCTTGAGCCGACATATGCAAACATGGGGACACCTCAGGCGGCTGGCGCAACAGAGGCGCCCTGAATGCCGTGGCGCTGCAGCGCACCGGCTACAAAACCGCTGGCCTTCATGTCTTCGACAAACCGGGCCAGATAAGCCGCCGCTTCAGGGCCGCGTGACTTGGGTGTGCCCATGGCCTGCTGGATCACCATGAAACGCCCGGGCAGCAGGCGGTGCCCGGAAAATCGCAGCTGGTCGGCTTCGAGTTGCTGCTTGACGCCTGCAGCCACTTCAAGTTTTTGCGCCACAAACACATCAACCACGGTGGGCGATGTGGGTGCGCGCACGATCTCGGCGTGCTTCAATTCGCGGGTCAGGTAAAGGTCATAGGCGCTGCCCTTGCCCACGGTGACGCGAATGCCGGGGCCGTCCACCTCCTCGTTGGCACGGATGCTGGATGCCTCGGGCACCATGTAGGCACCTTCGATCAGAACATAAGGCGCAGTGAATGCAATGCCTTCGCCGCGCAAAGGATCGATGGCAAAAAAGCCGATGTCGGCTTGCTCACCCCGTACTGCCTCAACCGACTTGCCTGCGGCATCGAACACCACCAGCTCAATGCCTACCCCCAGCTGCTTTGCCAAAGCATGTGCCAGGTCAATTGACACACCGAAGGGCTCGCCCGTTTGCGGGTGTTTGTTGGCCAGGATGGGGTTGCCCAGGTTGATGGAAGCGCGCAGTTTTCCGGTGGGTGCAAAGGCTTGCAGGATGTCGTGAGTAGCAGTCATGGCTTGAGGAGTTTGCGGATTTTCTGGTGGTTCTTGAGGGTGCGCGAGAGGTGCTCACGCATGGTGTCGGCCGCATCCTGGTTGCGACCGGCTTCGAGCAGGTCAAGCAAATGCAGGTGCTGTTGGCAGTGTTCCTTGTAGCGTTTTCGGTCTTGCATGGAGCGGTAAGACATCAAGCGGCGCACCCGGTTCATGCGCCGAATGGTGTCGATGAAAAACGGGTTGCCCGATGCCTCTATTAGCGATTCATGAAAACGCACGCCACGTTCGTGCAACTGGTCGGGCGTATCGGTTTCGATGCCGCCATCGAGCAAATGGTGTTCAGCAGCACGGCATTTTTCGATGACTTTGGGGTCCAGCCGATAACCGGGCTCCATCAAAGCCGCCGGTTCAAGCGCCATGCGCAACCGATAAGACTGCAACAGGCTGTCGGGCGTGGTCAGCATGTCCGAAAACGTCCAGCCATAGCCTGCTTTTTTCTGCGCCCATCCTTCTTGCGCAATCCGGTGCAACACGGCTTGTAGCTGCGATGTCGTCAGTTCATAACGGGTCCTGAGCAGCACTTCGGAGACGGTCTCTGGCAATTCCCCTTTGAGCAAATCATCTGCCATGGCGAAATAGGCACGGGTGGTGGCATCAGACTCGGCCAGCCCCAGTTTTTTGAGCATGACTGGGTTGGCGACATCGACGGACTTGACCAGAAAATAGCCCCGATTTTTTTCACGGCGCAAGACGCCCTTGTCGTGCAAAAAGGCCAGGGCATCGTTGATCGGCGTGCGAGACACTTGCAATTGGTCTGCCAGCCATTGCGCTGGCAAATGGTCACCGATGGCCAGCCCCTCCTGACGGACCAGGTCGAGCAAGCGGGCAGAAATGTTTTTGTCTGAACTCATAAGTCCAGCATTCTGCACGGCAAGCAAGGGCATGTTCATATCACGCAGGGGTGGGCTCGGGAGAATGCGCCTGCAGGGTCTGCTGCAAGATGAGCGGAATGACCCCGCCAGCGCGCAAGAGGTCTACTTCGAGCTGTGTCTCCACTGCGGCAATGGCTTCAAAAATTTCCATCCTGCCGCCTTGGCGCTGAAGCTGAACCCTGACCGTAGAGCGAGGCGACAGGTGCTGCGCATCGGCCTGCACTTCGAGCTGGTCGCCCGGCTGGATCTGCAAAGTCTGCGGGCTCACGCCTTCAGGCAGGCGCAGCGGGAGGATACCCATGCCGATCAGGTTGGAGCGGTGAATGCGCTCAAAGCTGACCGCCAGCACGGCACGAATGCCCAGCAGACGTTGCCCCTTGGCCGCCCAGTCGCGCGACGAGCCCATGCCGTAACGCTCGCCTGCCACCAGCACCACCGATTGCCCCGCCTCGCTGTAGCGCTCAGCCACATCCCAGATCGGCTGCACCTCGCCCGACGGCACATGCAAAGTATGGGCCACTGGCATGCCGGGTTTCAAGAGGTTCACCAGCGTTTTGCTGTGGAAGGCGGCACGCATCATGACTTCCCAGTTGCCACGGCGCGAGGCAAACACGTTCAAGTCGTTCCGGTCATCACCGCGTGCCACCAGAAAATCGGCCACCAGGGAGTCGGGCGGGATCGCGCTGGCTGGAGAAATGTGATCGGTGGTCACGTCATCACCCACCACCAGCAAAGGGTAGGCCGTGTAATGCCCCAGCTGGCTGCCCGCGTCCACGGCGGCAAACGGCGGACGACGCAAAATGGTGGACTTCGCGTCCCAGGGAAAGCGCGACGATGTGGGCGCTTCCAGCGCTTGCCACAAGGGGTTGTCGGTCGCGATGGCAAAGTCACGTTGGAAGTCCTGCGGCTGCAGGCCACGCCCCAGGTACTCGGCAATCTCTTCGTGGGTGGGCCAGAGGTCTTTCAGAAACACGGGCTTGCCGTTCGCGTCAGTCTGAACAGGTTCGGTTGCCAGGTTTTTAGCCGCATCGCCCGCCAGACCAAAGGCAATGACCAGTGGTGGTGACATGATGAAACTGAGTTCAATGTCCGGATGCACCCGACCCGGGAAGTTGCGGTTGCCCGACAAAATGGCCACCGCTTTGCTTTGCCCCGCATTTTGAGCTTGCACGATGGGTGCCGTCAGTGGGCCGGAATTGCCAATGCAGGTGGTGCAGCCAAAACCCACAATGCCGAAGCCCACAGCCTCCAGATCACTCAGCAGACCTGCGCGCTGCAAATACGAAGCTGCAGCAGGTGATCCGGGGCCCAGCGAGGTCTTGACCCAGTGCGGCACCTTCAGGCCAAGCACCCGCGCTTTGCGCGCCAACAGGCCCGCAGCGATCAGCAATGCAGGATCGGAGGTGTTGGTGCAGCTGGTGATGGCCGCAATGGCCACTGGGTGAATGGGCATGTCTTGGCCTTGCGCTGTCGACTGGAAGCCCACCTTGGCCAAGGCCTCGGCTGTTTGCGAAAAATCCAGTAAATCCTGCGGTCGCTTGGGGCCCGCCACATGCATACCGATCTGCGCCAGATCGATCTCGATACTTTGGGTATAGCGAGGCTGCGCCTGCGGGTCGAACCACAGGCCGGTGTGGCGCATGTACGTCTCTACACGCTCGATGTCTTGTGGCGTGCGACCCGTCGAGCGCAAATAGTCGAGCGTCGCCTGGTCCACCGGAAAGTAGCCGGTGGTGGCACCGTACTCGGGTGCCATGTTGGCCACCACCGCTCGATCGCCAGCCGTCAAGGTGGACACACCCAGTCCAAAAAACTCGACAAACTCGCCGGTCACCCCCACCTGACGCAGACGCTGCGTCACCGTCAAGGCCAGATCGGTGGCCAGCACGCCGGGCGAAAGCTGACCCACCAAGCGCACGCCCACCACATCCGGAATGCGCAGCATGGTCGGCATGCCGAACATCACCGTCTGAGCTTCGAGTCCGCCCACACCCCAGCCCAGCACGCCAATGCCGTTGACCATGGGCGTGTGGCTGTCGGTGCCAATCATCATGTCGGGCACCAGCCAGCGCTGGCCCTCGCGCTGCTCCGTGGTCACCACCTTGGCCAGCTGCTCCAGATTGATGGTGTGCATGATCCCGGTGCCGGGCGGGTTGATGCGCACGCCTTTGAGCACCTTCGAGGCCCAACGCAAGAATTGGTAACGCTCAGCGTTGCGTCGGATTTCATGTTGCAGGTTTTCAGTGGCAGCGCCCACCCTGGCATAGGCCTCGACCGCCAGCGAATGGTCGACCGATACATCGACCTGCAAGCCGGGGTTGAGCACGGTCGGATCGACACCTGCTTCGGCAAGCGCGTCGCGCATGGCGGCCACATCGACTAGTGCAGGCGTGCTGGTGGTGTCGTGCATCAACACACGACCAGGTTGAAAGGCGATTTCATCTTCGCTGCTGCCCGTGTTCAACCAGGCCAGGATCGCTTTGACAGACTGTTCACGCTCTGTGCCTTGCGTGTTGCGAATCACGTTTTCCATCAGCAAGCGCAAAACCACAGGCAATTGATCGAACTGCGCGCCACAAACCGCACGCAAGTTCACCACGGCATGGGCTTGCCCTTGAAAGCGAAGGACATCAGGCAAAAAAGTACAGGTTTTTTCCATGAGTTGCATTTTGCACTTTTTTGCGATAAAGTGCAATCATGCATTCGCAACAACCTTTGCTTTTGGAGATACCCATGCAAAAAACTCGCCGTCAAATGATCCTCACGAGCCTGATGGCTGCAGCCTTTGGCGTAGCCCCCGCCGTCATGGCCCAGGACTACCCCAGCAAGACGATCACCATCGTGGTGCCCTTCTCGGCCGGTGGTGGCGTGGACACCGTGGCGCGCTTGCTCGCAGAAAAGCTCCGCGTCACGCTCAAGCAAAACGTGATCGTTGACAACAAATCCGGTGGTAGCGGCATGATTGGCGCGCTGGCCGTGGTCAAAGCCTCACCAGACGGCCACACCCTGCTGCTGGGCTCTGCTGGCGAAACAGCCATCAACAGCTTCGTCTACAAAAGCAAGATGCAATACCAGCCAGCAAAAGACTTGGCACCTGTGACGCTGGTGACCCGCATCCCCAACGTGCTGGTGGCGGCACCCAACTTCCCCGTCAAGAACGTGGAAGAGCTCGTGACCTATGCAAAAAAGAACCCTGGCAAGGTGTCATATTCATCGAGCGGCGTGGGCAATCCTCAGCACCTGAATGGCGAATTGCTTGAAGAGCTGGCGGGTATCCACATGGTGCACATACCCTACAAGGGCGCTTCGGGTCAGCTGGTCGATGTGGTCTCTGGCAACGTGGAACTGACCTTTGTGAGCTACACCGCTGCGCGTGGTTTCATCAAGGACGGCAAGGTCAAAGCGTTGGCCGTGACCTCGGCCAAGCGCGCATCGTTTGACCCCAACATTCCGGCCATTGCCGAATACAAACCCCTGGCCAAGTACCAGCTGGAAAACTGGTTTGGTCTGTTTGCACCGGGCGCAACACCCGAGCCCATCCTTCAAAAAATAAATACCGCCGTGACGCAAGCCCTGAGAGAACCTGACCTGGCCAAACGCCTGCAGGACCAAGGTGGTGAACCCGCGCCGATGAGCATTCAGCAATTTCGTGACTTCATCCAGAGCGAATCGAAACAGTTTCAGCGCATTGTGGAAGCCGCACAAATCACCGCCGAGTAATTTTCTTTCCATTCGCGTTGGTGAGCTTGTGGCATTCACAGAATGGATAAACACCACACCGGCACGTCTTCTCTGGAGGTCAACATTAATGTGATTGGTGAAAACATGCAGATTCAGGCCAAACGCCATGTGAATACCTGCTTTTTTACCATGGTGAACGTGGACGAAGAACATCGACTGACCGGTCTCAGCCTTGCGATCTTTTATGCCAGATGAAATGCGTCTGTCTCTTGCAGCTAAGGCACGCAAGGCAATGCGACATGAAATGGAGCAGCATTTCGTGCAGTTATGACGAAATTTATCGCGCAATGCTTTTCTCTGCACAGCTGGTCTATCGATATCCGACCTTCCGCAAAAATCGGTCAACCTTAAGGCTTGAGTCGACTCAAGCCTGTTGGGTGCTCTTTTGATAGCTTTCTTGCCCTTCTATTACTGGCCGACTTGCCCTTCGATACATCAAGATGTTTGACCGCTTATGGCCGGAAGCAGCAGTTCAGTTTGCGAAGATCAATGACTGCAATCGCTGCAAACCCGCCCCTCGCTAGAGATCACTGCGCCCAGAGAAGACCTACGGTTTTGAGCCCCAGCACCGTGAGGGCCAGGGAGCCAAACAAGTGCAAGCTGGCGGTACCTGCTGCCAGCGCAAAGCGGCCTTGTTGCAGCATGGCCACCACTTCGGCCGAGAAGCTGGAAAAGGTGGTCAGGGCGCCTAAGAAGCCTGTGACCAGTGCCAGTCGCCAAACCGGGTCCAACTCCGGCAGTTGCTGAAACACCCCCACGCACACACCCACCAAGTAGCCGCCGATCAGGTTGGCCGCCAGCGTGCCCAAGGGCAGCAATCCCGCACTGACGCTGGCAGGGTTGAGCCACAAACCCAACTGCCAACGCGAGAGTGCCCCCACGCAAGCACCGAGACAGATCGCGATCACCGTGAGCATGGGGCGGCTCCTTTATGCGGGTGTTGGGCGTGTCTTAAAACGGGGGGTCTTCGTCGTCGCCTGTCGACGCGCCCGTGGTGACCGTTGAATTGATCACGGTGCGCGTGGGGTTGGGAATGGCTTGGTCGGCCGCAGCGGCACCCAGTTCCATCTCGCCACCCAGGGCTTCGATCAGGCTGTCGATCAGCGGCCCCAGCAAGCCAGTGGACAAGGCCACATCGGCGTCGAAGCGGTCTTCGTTCTTGTCGGTGCCCGACTCGTCCATCACGCCGTCGAGGTACTGCACTTTTTTCAGCTGCAGGGTCTCGGTCAGCACAAAGGCCACGCGACCATCCCAGCTCAGCGCCAGTTGCGTGGGCAGCTTGCCTTCCAGCACGTGTTTGCGCACGTCGTCGTTGGCCAGGTGGTGGCGGGTAAAGCGCACGCTGGCAGCATCTTCGCCAGTGGACTTGAGCACGGTTTCGCGCTCCACGGTCAAATCTGACGGCCACTCGTCGGGCGTGGGGGCCAGCAGCCACTGTGTCATGGCCGCTTGCGGCGAGGTCACGGTCTGGATCAGTGAGACCGACAGGCCGCCCATCACGTTCATCAATGCCGACATCACTTCGTCGGCCTTGCCTTGGCTGCCTGCGTTCAGCACCAAGCGGCGGTTTTCCAGGTCCATCCACACCAGCACGGTGGACTGGCGGGCAAACGCCTGCGGCAGCAGCGACAGCAGCACGTCGTCCATCAGGTCGCGCTTTTCTTTTTTGCCAGGTTTGCGGCCCGTGGCCGCTTCGATTTCGGCTATGCGCTCGTCGACTTTGCGGCGCACCACGTTGCCGGGAACGGCCTTGGACTCGATCATGAGTTTCAAGATCCACTGCCCGCCGACCGATTCGACCAGTGGGCCATGCGCCTCGCCCCGAGGAGGGACCCAGCCAATCGACTTTTCTTGGCTGGCGCCACACTCCACAAACTG
>ERZ1034361.2022-NODE-2022-length-9911-cov-2.137991_pt1 | contig 9911 bp, 10 predicted proteins | sample MGYA00520617_ERZ1034361 | MGnify/ENA primary metagenome ERZ1034361 (study PRJEB33736, sample SAMEA104284507) | Azolla filiculoides | biome: Urban; feature: Water surface; material: Ditch water | place: Netherlands | collected 2015-10-28 | depth 0-0.1 m ... | reverse complement strand
GCGACCACAATTACAGTTGTTCAGGCACTTCCAAAAGGAGATCGCGCTAAAGAGGCGATTGAACTTTTAACTGAAGCAGGTGTAGATCGGATCGTGCCGTGGGCTTCTGCGCGAAGCATTGGCAAGGGATCAGAAAAGTTTGCAATAACAGCACGTGAGGCAAGTAAACAATCACGTCGCTTTAGAATCCCACAAGTTTCAGATGTAGCAACAACAGCGCAGATTTGTGAAGCGATCAAGTTAAGCGATCTAGCAATCGCATTCCATGAAAGCGCAACACATAAACTGTCAGATCAGGTTTCTTCTCACAATGTTCAGCATCTGCTCATCATCATTGGGCCTGAAGGCGGATTAACTGATGAAGAGCTTGCAACTTTTGAGGCTGCAGGTGCCAAGGTTGCGCTTATGGGCCGCCCAATCTTGCGTTCGGCACATGCGGGAATCGCAGCGGTATCGGCTGTTTCAGCGCTTTTGAAGGTATGGTAATTACGTGGCTTTAGATCCCAACTGCATTTTTTGCAAGATCATCGAAGGTGAAATCCCTGCCGATATTGTTTTCCGCAATCACAACGTTGTCGCCTTTAATGATTTAAACCCTCAAGCACCTACACATGTTTTGCTAATACCAACTTTGCATACAGAAAACGCTGCAGGTGTTGCACGCAATAGCGCGACCATCACCGCCGACCTTTTCCTGGCCGCCGATGAGATCGCCAAGGAGCGCGGCCTCAATGGCTACAGAACAGTTTTTAATACCGGAATTGATGCCGGTCAGAGCGTGTTCCACGCTCATTTGCATCTATTGGGCGGGCGCCCAATGGCATGGCCACCCGGTTAAAGATAGATTTACCCGCATATGGAGCGAACGCTGATCACCGTACCTAACGCCATTCCGATGGTTGCAGTTGTAGGTCCGCATGATGACAATCTACGAGTTATTGAAGCGGCATTTCCTTCAGTAAACATAACTGTGCGCGGCAATGAAATCACTTTGCGCGGCCCACACATTGATTGCTCAAAGTTAGAAAACCTTTTTAACGAGCTCATGGTTGTTATTCGCAGCGGCAATATCTTGAATGTAGATGCCGTTAACCGTGCAATTGAAATGTTGGAACACCAACCTGTAGATCATCCAGCAGAGGTGATGTCACTTAACATCGTGAGCAATCGTGGTCGCACAATCCGACCAAAGACAGCAAACCAGAAGCGTTACGTTGATGCGATTGAGGATCACACAATTACCTTTGGTATTGGTCCTGCCGGTACAGGTAAGACCTATCTTGCAATGGCGATGGCGGTTGCTGCGCTACAAGCAAAGAAGATCAACAGAATTATCTTGACCCGTCCCGCAGTTGAAGCAGGGGAGCACCTAGGTTTCTTGCCAGGAACATTAAGCGAAAAGATCGATCCGTACCTGCGCCCATTGTTTGATGCGTTGCATGACATGATCGATATCGATTCGATTCCTCGCTTAATGCAATCTGGAATTATCGAAGTAGCACCGCTTGCATACATGCGTGGTCGCACCTTAAATGATGCCTTTGTAATCTTGGATGAAGCTCAAAACACAACACCAGAGCAGATGAAGATGTTCTTAACCCGTTTAGGTTTTGGATCAAAGATGGTGGTTACAGGCGATGTCACTCAGATCGATCTACCAGGTGGCCAGCATTCAGGGTTAAAGGTTGTGCGCGATATCTTGAAGGATATTGATGACATCGCATTCTTAGAATTAACTGCAGAGGATGTGGTCCGTCACCGCTTAATCGGCGACATTGTTAAGGCCTACGACAAGTTTGATGAAGCCAAGCAAGCATTGCGAACAATCCGCCAACAATGACAATTGAGGTAACAAACACTTCAGGGCAGTTAGTTCCGGCCACTGAAATAACTTCACTTATGACCTTTGCGTTATTAGCGTTGGATTTAAATCCCGAATGCGAAATCAATGTTTCATTTGTAGATGATGATTACATGACCGAACTTCACATCAAGTGGATGGATGAGCCTGGAACTACCGATGTACTGTCATTTCCGATGGATATGCCTGAAACTGCAGGCGAGGCAGTTACTTTGGGCGACATCGTTATCAGCCCAGTTGTTGCCGCTGCGCAAGCGTTAAAGCAGGGACATTCAACTGAACACGAAATCTATATCTTGGCTACACATGGTTTGTTGCACATCATTGGCCACGACCATGCTGAACCAGAAGAGGAAAAAGTGATGTTTGCCCTGCAGGAAAAGATTGTTAGCGATTGGCAGAAAGGCATATGAGCCCCATAGCGATTTTTAGCATCGTCGTTCTGCTGATCTTTGCAGGATTCCTTGCTGCATCCGAATCAGCGCTTACTTCGATTTCACGTGTTGTAATCGACGAACTCGAAGGAAAGCGCGGGGGAGCGCTGTTGCGTAAGTACAGCGCGCAGCCTGCTCGCTATCTGAATGTGATTTTGTTGGTTCGTAAACTCTGCGAGTTCACCGCAACTGTTTTATTAGCGGTGATTTTGCTCCGTAATTATTCAAGCGCACAAGCAATGGCGCTAACGGTTGCAATCATGGTTGTTCTTTCCTATGTTGTTGTAGGCGTTGGTCCGCGTACCTTGGGTAAGCAACAACCACATAAGTACGCCCGTTACGGAATTATCGTTGCCTACGGAATGGCTTTTCTACTTGGCCCCGTTACTAAATTACTGATCTCAGTTGGTAATGCCTTAACCCCAGGTATTGGCTTTAGAACCGGTCCATTTACGAATGAAGCAGAGTTACGCGATTTAGTGGATCAAGCACACGAACGCGGACTCGTAGAGTCTGATGAGCACGAAATGATTCACTCGGTATTTGAGCTTGGCGACACCTTGGTTCGCGAATTAATGGTTCCTCGCACAGACATGGTGTGGGTAGAGAAAGACAAGACGTTGCGTCAAGGACTTTCTCTGGCACTTCGAAGCGGTTACTCACGAATTCCAGTAATCGGTGATGACATCGACAATATTGTCGGCATTGTTTATGTGAAGGATCTTGCAAAGCGCGTACTTGATCACCACGAAGCAGAGCAATCAGAAACAATTGAAAAGCACATGCGTCCTGCCAACTTTGTTCCAGAAATCAAAATGGCCGATGATCTGCTGAAAGAGATGCAGAAAAACCAGATTCACCTTGCAATCGTTGTTGATGAGTACGGTGGAACCGCTGGAATTATTACCATTGAAGACATCATCGAAGAGATCGTTGGTGAGATCGAAGATGAGTTTGATGATGGTGAAGAAGAGTTCACTTGGCTATCTGCTGACAAAGCGCGCGCTAAAGCAACCTTGCACATTGAAGATTTAGCAGATGAGTTAAAGATGGAAATCGAGAAAAGCGATTACGAAGATATCGACAGCATCGGTGGATTAATGGCTCAAAAGCTAGGCCGTGTACCTATCGCCGGTTCCACGATTTCATGGAATGGCTGGGCTATTACATCTGAACGCCCGCAAGGTCGTCGTCGCAGAATCTCCTCTGTTTTAGTGGAACGCCTTCAAGAAGAGATTGAAGACGCCGAGTAACGATAGAATCGCCCAATGCGTATCGTTCGATTCACCCCAGGACCAGATGCCGGCTTAGGCCAAGATCCACTCTTTGGCATCCTCGAAGATGATGCAACTATCAGCATCATTAGCGGTGATCCGATCTATTCCGGTATCCAAAAGACAGCGGCAAAGATTGAACTAAATAAGGTTCGCCTCCTTGCTCCCGTTATCCCAAGATCAAAGGTTGTCTGCATTGGTAAGAACTACGCAGATCACGCCGCTGAAATGGGTGGAGTTGTTCCTGAAGAGCCAATCATCTTCTTAAAGCCCAACACATCTGTAATCGGTCCTAACGACACAATCGTGTGGCCCGAGATGTCCGAGCGCGTAGATCATGAAGCAGAGCTAGCGATTGTTATTGGTCGTCTTTGTAAGGATGTTCCAAAGGAGCGCGTCAACGATGTGATCTTTGGTTACACAATCGCAAATGATGTAACAGCTCGCGATCTTCAAAAGAAGGATGGGCAGTGGACCCGTGCCAAGAGCTTTGACACCTTCTGCCCAATCGGACCATGGGTTGATACAGATTTCATTCCTGGCACACAAAAGATCACAGCAACGGTCGCCGGAGAAGTAAAGCAATCTGCACAGATCAGCGACATGATTTTTGATGTTCCAACAATTATTAACTTTGTTTCACGTGTCATGACCTTGTTGCCTGGCGACATTATCTTGACCGGAACACCTGCGGGCATTGGCCCAATGGTTGTTGGCGAAAAAGCCACAATGGCTATTGAAGGACTTGGCGAACTAACAAATAAGGTGGCGGCACAGTAAATGACAAGCAAAGTTAAGGTTCGTTTCGCGCCATCTCCAACTGGTGATCTGCACGTCGGAAATATCCGTACCGCACTCTTTGATTGGGCATACGCTCGTCACACAGGTGGAACATTCTTATTCCGTATCGAAGATACCGATACCACCCGCGTTACAGATGAGTACATCAACGCTGCAATCGATACTTTAAAGTGGCTTGGCCTTGAATGGGATGAGGGTCCTGAAGTCGGTGGCGACAATGGTCCATACCTGCAATCTCAACGCCTAGATATTTATGCAACGTGGGCACAAAAGTTCCTGGATCAAAAGGATGCTTATCACTGCTACTGCTCACCTGATGAGCTAGAAGCTGTACGTGAAGCGCAACGCAAAGCCAATGTTGCACCTGGTTACAACGGACATTGCCGCGAATTAACAGCAGATCAAATCGCTGCATACAAGGCACAAGGCCGTGAAGCGGTAGTCCGCATGCGTATGCCTGATGGCCACACAACATTTACAGATTTAATCCGCGGAGATGTGACCTTTGATCACAACTTCGTTCCTGACTTTGTTCTAGTTCGCGCTGACGGTTCACCGCTGTACACACTTGCTGTTGCAGTAGATGACATCATGATGAAGGTGACACATGTTCTTCGCGGAGAAGATTTGTTGTCATCGACTCCACGTCAGATTCGCGTGTATCAAGCGATGGGCGTAAAGCTTGAGGATTACCCAGTCTTTGCTCACCTTCCATTTGTTATGGGTCAGGACAATGCAAAGCTTTCAAAGCGCAACGGTGAGGTTTCAATCGCCTGGTATCGCGAAATGGGCTTCTTACCTGAAGCTATCTGTAACTACCTTGCTTTACTTGGTTGGTCTCCTGGTGATGATCTAGAAAACATCACCATGAAGCAGTTAACTGAAATGTTTACAGTTGAAAAGGTTCATTCATCACCAGCACGCTTTGATATGAAAAAACTTGAAGCGATCAACGGCGACAAGATCCGTGCATTGACTTTGGATGAGTTCCTGAAGTGGTCCCTGCCATTCTTAACTAAGGCAGATGTCATTACCGGAACAGATGCTGAGATTGAATTGGTGAAGAAGGCGTTGCCTTTGATCCAAGAGCGCATCATCATGTTGAATGAAGTTCCTAAGATGCTTAAGTTCCTATTTACCAAAAACTTTGCGGTAGATGCTGAATCTGTTTCAAAGATTACAGATGATGGCTCTAAGGAGATCCTGAAGCGTTCGATCAAGGAGCTTGAAACTGTTAGCGACTGGACTCATGCAAATATCGAAGCTGTGCTTCGTGCTTCGCTGATTGAAGAGATGGCGCTAAAGCCACGCATCGCATTTACCGCTCTTCGCATCGCGACTACCGGCAGCACTATTTCGCCACCGCTATTTGAATCAATGGAATTACTGGGTAAAGAGGCCTGTTTACTGCGTATTAACGCGGGATTGGCGCTGTAAAACCGCTGGTATTCTTTGCCATTGCAGTACAAGGCGTAAAGCCTTGGGGTATGGGGTAATTGGCAGCCCTGCTGATTCTGGTTCAGTAAGTCTAGGTTCGAGTCCTGGTACCCCAGCGCAGTAAAGCAGTACAACTTAATATCGTTCTAGGAATATTGCGGCCCCGTCGTCTAGCGGCCTAGGACTCTGGCTTCTCAAGCCAGCTACGAGGGTTCGAATCCCTTCGGGGCTACCACTGATATCTCTCTTCTCACACGTAAAAATGCGAGAAGAGAGATTTTTGTTTTAGTGCACGCGATAGATTTACGACATGCGAGTTATTAATACAGAACAACTAAAGAGCATTCTCGCCAATCTTCCTAGCAATCCACGCATCATTGCTTCGGGTAACTTCTCAACACCCCGAACCTTGCTTGCTATTGCCGATGAAGTAATCCCTGAGTTCAAGCTTCATATGCTCAACGCCCATGGCGATGGAATTCCAGATCGCGAAGGCGTTACCTACGAGACCGCATTTGTCGGTCCAAAGATGCGCAACCATCCTCGCCTTGAATACATCCCATCACGTCTTTCATTATTGCCGGTTTTGATCCGCAACTTTTATCGTCCAGATGTTGTTTTCATTCATACATCAGAGCAACGCTTTGACACTGTAAGTCTTGGTACCGAAGTTAATATCCTGCCCCGCGCAATCGAAACCGCACGCGCACACGGGGGATTGGTAATTGCCCAATCCAATAAGCAGATGCCATACACATATGGTGATTCTCAGATTTACGATAGCGAAATCGATTACTTAGTTGAAGTTGATGAGCCGCTACAAGAAAAGCCAGCCACTGAAATTACAGATATCCAAGTCGAAATCGGTAGTCGTATCGCTGCACTAGTTGAAGATCATTCAACTTTGCAGCTAGGTATTGGCGGAGTTCCCGACGCTGTTTTGATGGCGCTGAAAGAGCGCAAGGGCTTACGAATCTGGACTGAGATGTTTTCAGATGGCGTGCTTGAACTTTCTAAAGCTGGCACCTTGGATGATGAAGTACTGATCACCGCATCATTTATCTTCGGTAGCCAAGAGCTGTATCAATGGCTAGATCTCAATAAAAAGGTGCGCATGCTTCGCACTGAACGCACCAATGATCCAAGCCAGATTGCTCGTCAAGCAAAGATGACATCTATTAACAGCGCACTTGAAGTAGATCTCTTTGATCAGGCAAACGCCAGCCACGTTCGCGGCAAGATCTACAGTGGCTTTGGTGGATCAACGGATTTCATCGTCGGTGCACTGCATAGCCGTGGGGGACAGTCCTTTGTTGCGCTGCCTTCATGGCACCCAAAGGCCAATGTCTCAACGATCGTTCCTAGATTGCAGGCTAACGTCACCCACTTCCAACACTCATATGTTGTAACTGAGCAAGGTGTAGCTGCCTGTTTTGGCCACAGCCAAACAGATCAAGCAGTAAACATCATTAACAACGCAGCGCACCCTTCAGTGCGTGAAGAGTTAACGGCAAAGGCTGCTGAATACGGGCTTCTGTAAGTAAGGCTTAGTACCCTTTACACATGTTCGCATTTGATCTTAAGCACCTGTTCTTCGGTCTATTCGCTGGTTTATGCGCTTATGTCTTTGGTCGTCGCGTATTACCGTGGATGTTATTGGGATATGTCGGAACCTTTTGGGTGCTACTTGCATTGATGTTGTCGCCAAAGAAAACACGCACTCCCTTAAAAGAGTGGAACCCAATTACTGAATTAAAGCCCCGACCAAAGAAGTAGGGGAGGCGCATCATGTCGCAGATTATTTGCGATCCATGTTGCACCATCTAAGTTATCGCCCGATGATTGAACAACAACCGCGTTTGGCAACTTCGCATTAATTTCTAAAGCAATCTTGGTTGAATAAGTTGCGTTACGTGCAGGACCACCCTGAATCACAATCTCTGGCGAATCCGCCTTCTTTCCGCCACAGCCATACCAAGTTGCCACAACTGTTTGCGCCAACAAGAAAGCACCTTCATCGACGATAGCGGTTGCAGTTGAAACGCCAGCATCGGCGGCTGCTAAAACCTTTTTCGCAGTGCGGATTGCAAGGGTTGCCGCTTCTGCATTGTTCTTAACCGGTAGCGCATCAAAAGCTGCGCACTCATCGGCAAAGTAATCCAACATCTCTTGATCATCGCCGCGACCTTGGCGGATACCTAACGCTTTAGTAATCGCTAACTTTCCAAGCCAGAAGCCGCCACCTTCATCTCCAAAGGTGCTACCTAATCCATCGCGATGAGCAAAGCTTCCTTCATTGCCACCAACCGAAACAACGCCACCACCGATTGATAGAACAACACCATTGCGACCATTGAGCGCTCCAACAAATCCTGCAAAGCCATCATCAATTACTGCAACCTTTGTTGCCCCAAAGTATTCGGCACATAACGCACCAAAACTTTGTGGATCTTGAACTACTCCGTTAAATCCAGTGCATGACAAGGAGACAACATCTGCCGATAATTTCTGGATTGATTCAAATATTGCTCTGAATGAATCTAATGGTGCTTCACCGACTAACTTGCCTCGATCGCTGGTAATTAATAAATCACCCTGCTTAATACGGCAGCCAGACTGTCCTAAATCGACTGCTAGCACTTCTTCATTAGCCATGCGTGAAGGATACTTGAAGCGATGTGGGAAGATAAGCACATGAGCACATTAGGCACGATTATGGCTTCTGAGATTGCTGAAACCCCAAAGGTTTTCAAGGTAATTTTGGATAACAAGGATGCATTTAACTCAGTAAAGAATGTTTTGATCGATGAAAAGATTCAATCAGTTCTGATCTTGGCACGCGGCACATCTGATAACGCTGCACACTATTTAAAGTACCTGATCGAAACTCAGATCGGTCTGCCTGTAGGACTTACCTCGCCATCATCTGTAACTGTCTATGGTTCAGAGCTCAAGTACTCAAACACATTGATCGTCGCTATCTCACAAAGCGGCCAATCTCCAGATCTCGTTAAGTTTGCAACCGCTGCTCGTCAGGCAAATGCCTATGTCATTGCGATGACAAATGATGATTCATCGCCACTTGCAACAGTTGCACACAATCACTTTTCACTACTTGCTGGTCCCGAATTAGCTGTAGCGGCAACAAAGTCCTACAACGCACAGCTACTGGTTTCATACCTTTTGGTTGCAGCCTGGACCGATAAGCAGGTTAATGTCGAACAGATTATTTCTGAGGCGACACGTTTAGCTGCAACACCTGACCTTGTAACTAAAGCGGTTGCCGCTGCTACCCGCGATAATGAAGTTGTCATCCTTGGACGTGGCTTTGCATATCCCAACGCTCGAGAAGCTGCGCTCAAGATTCAAGAGACCTGCAAGATTTCAGTACAAGGACTGTCAACCGCTGATTACCTGCACGGTCCAATCTCTGCGCTAACCGCTGACACACAAGTATTTATCGTCGCCCCATCACATATGCCAGCACCTTCAATTACCGAGGCTGTTGTAAAGATTCGCGCTACAAACCCACGCATCTTTTGGATCGGCAAACCCGTATTGGGCAACATTGTCGTAGACGTAAGATACGTCCGAAACGTCTTGTACGTGATAATCTACAAAACTAGGACACTGACGCTTTGCCCATTCTGCTGCTTCTTTAAAGTAAGCAGGGCCTTCTTCATATTTTATTTTTTCGTCGGTGAGGTATACTACTTTTAAGACCATTTCATTGCAAACATCGTGGCATCTTGTTCATTTTCAAAATACCAAGCGCGATGTCCGTTCCCTACTGCTAGATCTCTAAACTTATTTTGGCAATGTTCCAAGCACCAAGATAATTTTTCAGAAAATTTATTAAAAATAATTGTAAAATTTATGATTTAATTTTTTTTTTTAATTATTACACAAAAAAATATTACTTCTTCTGGCTTATCATTTGAAAACACAAAATTCATAAAAGTTGAAGATCATGAAAAGTTCTACAAAAGATCAAATGTAGCAGTTGGTGATATATTAATTTCTATGATTGGAGCAAATAGAGGTATGGCTTCGATTGTTAATGATGAAAGAATTTTTAGTATTAAAAATGTTGGTTTAATAAAA
>ERZ1034361.2018-NODE-2018-length-9933-cov-3.065848_pt1 | contig 9933 bp, 1 predicted proteins | sample MGYA00520617_ERZ1034361 | MGnify/ENA primary metagenome ERZ1034361 (study PRJEB33736, sample SAMEA104284507) | Azolla filiculoides | biome: Urban; feature: Water surface; material: Ditch water | place: Netherlands | collected 2015-10-28 | depth 0-0.1 m ... | reverse complement strand
GCCTTCATGCTGGAGGATTCACGGGCGCCGGTGTTGCTGACGCAGGAGAGGCTGCTGGGGCGCCTGCCGGAGACGGGCGGGCACATCGTGTGCCTGGACCGGGACTGGGCGGAAATTGGCGCGCAAAGTCAGGCCAATCCACGCATGGCCCCCTGCCAGACGGTGCGGTCGCTGGCCTATGTGATCTACACCTCCGGTTCGACAGGCAAACCCAAGGGGGTGATGACACCACACCGCGGTGTCGTCCGTCTGGTTGTCGGCAACGGCTACGTGCGTTTCGATCCAGCCCAACGGTTTCTGGTGATGTCATCGGCTTCCTTTGATGCCTTCACCTTCGAACTATGGGGCGCCTTGCTGCATGGGGCTCGCAGTGTCCTGATGCCAGAGGGGCCGCTTTCGGTCGAATCGCTGCGTAGCTGTCTGGTGCGACATCGCATCGACACGCTATGGTTGACCTCGTCCCTATTTAACCTGGTGATCGACGAAGCTCCCGATGTCTTGGATGGTGTCAGCCAGCTCATTACCGGCGGGGAAGCCCTCTCGGTTGGTCATGTGCGGCGAGCGCTTGAGCGGCTTCCTGCGGTCGCACTTGTGAATGGTTATGGACCAACCGAGAGTACGACCTTTGCCTGTTGCCATCCCATCAGGCGTCCGTTCCCCGACGCCTTGCAGTCCATTCCCATTGGCCGACCCATTGCCAATACCTGTGCTTATGTGCTGGATCGCCAAGGCGAGCCGAGTCCAGTTGGCGTGGCGGGTGAACTGCATCTCGGTGGAGACGGACTGGCGCGGGGCTACCTGAACCAGGCGGAGCTGACCGCCGAGAAGTTCGTGCCCGACCCGTTCTCCTCTGATGCCAACGCGAGGATGTACCGCACGGGAGATCTGGTGCGCTACCTGGCCGACGGCAACATCGAGTTTCTCGGGCGCATTGACCACCAGGTGAAGATCCGGGGCTTCCGCATTGAGCTGGGCGAGATCGAGACGGTACTGGGCGCGCATCCTGCGGTACAGCAGGCCGTGGTGATCGCCAGAGAGGACACCCCGGGAGACAAACGGCTGGTGGCCTACATCGTTGCAGCCGAATCCGTCGACATCGCATCGTTACGGACCTACCTGCAGGAGCGGCTGCCCGACTACATGCGCCCGGGCGCCTACGTGCTGCTGGAGTGTCTGCCCATGACACCCAACGGCAAAGTGGACCGCCGCGCCCTGCCAGCGCCGCAGACCGGCCAGGACGAGTCCGCCCAGCGCCTGGTGCCGCCACGCGACCCGGTCGAGAAAATGATTGCCGACGTCTGGTGCGAGGTTCTGAAAGTCAAACAAGTCAGTGTCCACGATAACTTTTTCGACCTTGGTGGCCACTCCTTGCTCGCGGCCCGGGTGGTGTCGCGCCTATCAGGGGCGCTGAAGGTGCCGCTGCGATGGATTTTCGAAAATCCAACCCTGGAGCGTCTGGCTCGAACCATAGAAGACGTGGGGGGAGCGCAGGGACTTCAAAAAAATATGGCGCTGGATGGGCAGGAAGATTTTGGGAAGGACGTATCTCGCCTTCCTTTGTCATCGACACAGAAGAGTCTCTGGGTTCTGGATCAACTCAACCCTGGTGGCGCGCAGTACAACGAACTCGTGGCGCTGCAAATGACTGGCGCGCTCGATGCATCGGCATTGCGGAACGCATTCGATGCGCTTGTGGAACGACATTCAGCCCTGCGCACGCGTTTCATGGACGGCGAGGGCGAGGCCTATCAGGTGATCGATGTGGCTGGCCGTGTGCACATGGTTGCACACGACCTGACGGCACTTGATGCAGAGGCCGCGGAGAAACAGGCGGCAACGCTGGTGCATGAAGAAGCCCGGCGACCGTTTGATCTGCGGCGTGGCCCGCTGATGCGTGTAGTGTTGGTCCAGGTTGGCAGGCAGGCGCATGTGCTGGCCATCAGCTGTCACCATATCGTGACCGATGGCTGGTCGAAAGACGTGATGCTGCGGGAGCTTCAATCCCTCTACGGCGCCTTTCATCTGGGGTTGCCCAATCCCCTGGCACCATTGCCGATCCAGTATGGAGACTATGTCTTGTCGGAGGTCGAAGGCCTTCGGGGCGTGCGCCATGACACGCTGCGCAGGTACTGGCGCGAGAAGTTGCGTGGCGTTGAGCACTTGACGTTGCCGGCTGATTTGCCAAAGCCCGCGCGGCCCAGCTATCACGGGGACGTTGCGGTGAGGGTGGTTCATGCGGGACTGCTCCGCGACCTCCGTGCACTCGCACACCGGCACAAGGCCACGCTGTTCATGGCCATGGCGTCGGCGTTTCAGATCCTTTTGATGCGCCTGTCTGGGCAGGAAGATGTCGCAATTGGAACGCCGGTCGCCAACCGGGGACGGGACGATCTACAGAATGTGCTCGGACCCTTCCTGAACCTTGTGGTGCTGCGGACAGACTTGTCGGGGGCGCCTACTTTCGAGCAACTTCTGGGGCGTACGAGGCAGACCGTTCTGGAGGCAATGGACAACCAGGAGATGCCGTTTGACCAGTTGGTCAGCGACATCAATCCCACGCGTGAACTGAACCAGAACCCGCTGTTTGACGTGATGATCAATCACATGGACGGCGTACCGCCCCAGTTCGATTTCCCGGGGCTGCAGGTGCGGCAATTGGCTGAGGATTCAAGTGCTGCAAAGTTTGCATTGACGCTGTACATCCGGGCCTGTGCGGCGCAGGCCGATGTAAGACTTGTGTTTCAGACGGATCTGTTTTCCCGCGCACGTGTCGAAGTATTGCTGGATCAATTGATGGGGCTGATGGAGCAGATTGTGGCGTGCCCGCAGCAGCCCATTGGCAACTACTCTCTCGTCACACCAGGGGCTCGCCGGGTGTTGCCAGACCCAACCAACGTGATCAACGAGTCTGCCACGACGGGCCTGGTACAGCAGGTGATGGCCTGGTCGCACAGGGCATCAGGGCGCGTCGCCGTGCGCGCCGGGGGACAGGACTGGACGTATGCCGAGTTGACAGCGCGTGCGGAAATCCTGGCCAGAGTTCTGAATGCCAAGGGCGTCGGATGCGGGGATGTCGTCGTGGTCTCGGGGCCGCGGAGTTTTGGTGTGGTGGGTGCGCTCCTCGCCGTGCTCCTGAGTGGTGCCGCGTTTATGACCATCGACCCGGTGCTTCCCATTCTGCGACAGCGGAAGATGGTGAATGGCTTGCCGGTCAGGGCCGTCTGTTATGTCGGGCACTCGCAGGAATCCAGTGATGGACTTGGGCTGGATGCATCGGTTGTGGCCCTTCACCTGGAACCTGATTTTTCATGGCCTGCCGGCCTTTCCAGTGCAGTGGACATGTCGGTTCCGTTGCCAGCCCCGTCAGGGAACGACCCCGCCTACGTGTTTTTTACGTCAGGCAGTACAGGCAACCCAAAGGGCATCCTGGGGTGCTTGAAGGGCCTGAGTCATTTCCTTTCGTGGCAGCGGGATACGTTTTCAATTACTCCAGATGACCGTGTCTCGCATTTGATCGGCCTGACATTCGAGCCTTTCCTGCGGGACGTCTTCTTGCCGCTGACCAGTGGCGCCACTTTGTGCATCCCGGGCGACCAGGACCTGATCGATCCGCCTGCGTGGCTTGCGCGAGAGGGCGTGACGGTGGTCCACACCACGCCGACGGTCATGCAGTCCTGGCTGCGTGACGATGCCAGGCCCTTTGCACTGGAGCGTCTGCGCTGGGTGTTCATCGGGGGCGAGGCGCTCACCGAGACCCTGATCCGTCGCTGGCGCACGCAATGTCCGGGGGCGGCGCAGCTTGTGAATGTGTACGGGCCGACGGAAACCACGATGGCGCGATGTTTCTATCCGATTCCCATGCATGTCGCTCCGGGAATACAGCCGATCGGCGAGCCGCTTCCGGGAGATCAGGCCCTGGTGCTGAACCGGGCCGGGCAGCTCTGTGGCATTGGCGAGATGGGGGAGATTGTGTTGCGCACACCCTTCCGCTCGCTCGGCTACGTCAATTTGCCCGAGGAAAACGCGCGGAACTTCCGCCCCAATCCGTTCCGCGATGATCCGGAGGACATCGTCTATTTCACCGGTGATCAGGGGCGCTACCGTCCCGATGGATTGCTGGAGATCGCTGGTCGTTTTGATGACCAGATCAAAATTCGCGGCGTGCGCGTGGAGCCCGGGGAGGTGAGTGCCTGTCTGCTGCGACAAGAAGCTGTTCGCCAGTGCATCGTACTGCCGCGCGACGACATGGAAGGGCAGCGGCAGCTCGTTGCCTATGTGGTTCTCCGCTCGGGCGCATCAGCCGATGCGGGCCTGTTGAGATCGTATCTGGGCGCGCTGTTGCCCGGCGCCTACCTGCCGGCCGCCTTCGTGTTCATGGAGGCGCTTCCACAGCTACCCAATGGAAAAATCGACAGGCGCGCGTTGCCAGAGCCGCAGCCTCAGACGATGGATTCGCCATTGATGGCACCACGCACTCCGCTGGAGCTTGCTGTGGCCGAGCTCTGGTGCGAGGTTCTTGGATTGGGTGAAGCGGGCGTTGACGAGGATTTTTTTGCGCTCGGGGGTCACTCATTGCTTGCAATCCGGCTGGTCGCACGGCTCACACAGTTCGCTGGTGTCAGTATCCCGGCCAGGCAGGTGTTTGAGTCCCCCACGATTGCAGGGTTGGCCGCGGCAATTGATCGTTTACGTGGAACCGGAGGCTCTCCAGAGCTGTTGCTCATCGAAAGCAGAGTCGACACCGGCGACCTGGCCCTGTCGTACGCACAAAGCCGGCTGTGGTTTCTGGACCGGCTGCTGCAGGACAAGTCGGCGTACAACATCCCGGTGGCCTGGCGGGTGGAGGGCGCACTGGACGAAGGGGCCCTGCAACAGGCCCTGGATGCGTTGGTGGCGCGCCATGAAGCGCTGCGCACGCACTTTGCCGTGCCAGAAGGCCAGAGTGAGCCCGTGCAGATCATCGAACCCGTGCAAACCGTGGCCCTGCACAAGACAGACCTGAGCGCCCTGGCCCCCGCAGAACGCGAACGCCAGCGCCAGCACATCACACAAGAAGAAATCCGCCAGCCCTTCGATCTGGGGCAAGGCCCCGTGCTGCGCGCCCAGCTGCTGCGCCTTGGGGACAGCGAACACCAGCTGATCCTCAACGTGCACCACATCGCCGCAGACGGCTGGTCCATGGGCGTGCTCAGCCGGGAACTCTGCGCCCTGTACGCCCGCAGCAGCACCGGCAAAGAAGCCCCACTGGAGGCACTGCCGATCCAGTACGCCGACTACGCGGCATGGCAACGCCAATGGCTGCAAGGCGACGTATTCGAGCGCCAGCTGGACTACTGGCGAACACAGCTCGCAGGCCTGTCCACCCTGGACCTGCCCACCGACCACCCCCGCCCACCCATGCCCAGCTACCAGGGCGCACGCATCCGCTTCGCGCTGGGCCAGCCACTGCTGCAGGGACTCAAGACACTGGGGCGGCGCGAAGGCAGCACCCTGTACATGACCCTGCTGGCCGCCCTGCAAGTGCTGCTCTCGCGCTACAGCGCGCAAGACGACATTGCCGTGGGCAGCCCGATTGCGGGACGCAGCCGCAGCGAAACCGAAGGACTCATCGGCTTCTTCGTCAACACCCTGGTGCTCAGAGGCGACCTGTCGGGCAACCCGCGCTTCTGTGAACTGCTGGCCCGGGTGCGTGAGCGCGCTCTGCAGGCCTACGCGCACCAGGATGTGCCCTTCGAGAAACTGGTGGAGGAATTGAAGCCCGGGCGCGACGCCAGCCGCAACCCGCTGTTCCAGGTCATGTTCGTGCTGCAAAACGCAGCCGACCCGGCGCTGGTGCTGCAAGGCCTGGAAGTCAGCCCCGTGCCGTTGCCCGGCCATGGCGCCAAGTTCGACCTGAGCCTGTCGGCACGCGAGACGGCGCAAGGCCTGCACTGCGAGCTGGAGTACGCCACCGACCTGTTCGAAGAGGCCACCATCCAGCGCATGGCCGGGCACTTTGAGACCCTGCTCGAAGGCATCGTGGCCGATCCGCAGAAGGAGATCGGACACCTGCCACTGCTCACCCAAGCCGAGCGCCACCAGATGCTGGTGCAGTGGAACGACACGGCGCAAGAGTACCCGCGCGACAAGTGCATCCACGAACTGTTCGAAGCGCAGGTGCATCGCACGCCGGATGCGGTGGCGCTGGTGTTTGAAGACCAACAACTGAGCTACGCAGCACTGAACGCCCGGGCCAACCGACTGGCGCACCACCTGAAGGGGCTGGGGGTAGGCCCGGAGGTGCTGGTGGGGATCTGCGTGGAGCGCTCCATCGAGATGGTGGTGGGCTTGCTGGGGATCCTGAAGGCGGGCGGGGCGTACGTGCCGCTGGACCCGGGCTACCCGGCAGAGCGGCTGGCCTTCATGCTGGAGGATTCACGGGCGCCGGTGTTGCTGACGCAGGAGCGGCTGCTGGGGCGCCTGCCAGAGACGGGCGGGCGCATCGTTTGCCTCGACCGGGACTGGCTTCAAATTGAAGCCAGTCCGCAAGCCAACCCGTCCCGTCAAGCCGTGGCAACAGACATCGCCTACGCCGTTTACACCTCGGGCTCCACGGGCCGTCCAAAGGGCGTACTGGGCTCCCACCGGGCTGCGGTCAACCGCTTTCACTGGATGTGGACGCAATTCCCCTTTGAGCCAACGGAGGTCTGTTGCCAGAAAACTGCCTTGAGCTTTGTGGATTCGGTCTGGGAGGTGTTTGGACCCTTGTTGAAGGGGATTCCCAGCGTGATCATCCCGGACGGCGGTTTGAGGGACCCCGCTCTGCTGGTGCAGACGCTGGCCCAACACCGTGTGACGCGCATGGTGCTGGTGCCGTCCCTGCTGCGCATGTTGCTGGACACCGACATGGACCTGGCGGCCAGACTGCCTGCCCTCAGGTTCTGGGTCTGCAGTGGTGAATCGTTTCCGGCCGATCTGTTGCGCCGGTTCCATGTCCGCCTCCCCGGGCGCACGATGCTGAACCTCTATGGCTCCTCTGAAGTGGCGGCTGATGCGACGGCCCATGTCACCACCAGCGGTGGGGAGGAGGGCCCCGTGCCGATCGGCCGACCCATCGCCAACCTGCAAGCCTATGTGCTGGATGCCCGTCTTCAACCCGTGCCCGCGCTGGTGGCTGGCGAGCTGTACCTGGGGGGTGATGGGCTCGCTGGCGGCTACCTGGGGCAGCCAGCCTTGACGACGCAGCGCTTCATGCCCAACCCCTTCGCCGCTGATCCAGCGGCGCGATGGTTCAAGACCGGGGACCGGGTGCGCTATCTGGCAAACGGCGTGCTGGTGTTTCTGGGGCGCACGGATCATCAGGTCAAGTTGCGCGGGATGCGTATCGAGCTGGGCGAGATCGAATCGGTCCTGCAGTCGCATCCGGGGATTCGTACGGCGCATGTCATCGTTCGCGAGGACGATCCCGGCGACGAACGGCTCGTGGCCTATGTCGTCTTGCAGCCTGGAACTTCTGCCTCTGTGGACTTCCGTTCTTTCCTTGCGCAGAAGTTGCCAGAGTACATGGTGCCGTCTGCTGTACTGCCGCTGGCCGACATCCCCTTGACACCCAGTGGCAAGACGGACCGGAAGGCGCTGCCCGCGCCGGCGGGCGGCCGGCAGGCGCCCGTCGATTCGTATGTCGCGCCGCGCGATGCACTTGAGCTGGATTTGTGCCGCGTCTGGGCGGAAGTGCTCGGTCTTGAGGGGGTGGGCGTGGACGACAACTACTTCGACCTGGGTGGGCATTCGCTCAAGGCGGTGCGCCTGATGCTGGAGGTGCGCCGCCAGCTCGGGCATGACCTGCCCATCTCCACCTTGTTTCAGGCGCCAACCGTGGCCAGGATGGCCTCGCAGTTGCGTGCATCGCGGGTCGAAGCGGCAAAAAGTTCGAGTCTGGTCGCCGTCCAGGCGCTCGGTGACCGACTTCCGCTGATCGTCCTGCCAGGTGCTGGCGGGGAGTTGTTCAGCCTGCACCATCTGGGCGCAGCCCTGGGGCCGGAGCAGCCCTTGTACGTGTTGAACCTCTACGGGTTTGGTGGCGGTGATGCGGGCCAGGCCGGGCAGACACTGCCTCAAATTGCCGCCCGGATTGTCCGGGACATCCGCAAGCTCCAGCCTTCAGGGCCTTACCAGCTTGCAGGTTATTCGCTCGGGGGGCGCATGGCCTATGAAGTGGCGCAGCAGTTGCGCCAGGACGGGCAGGAAGTTGGCATGTTGATGCTTCTCGACAGCGCGGCGCCGGGCCATGGCGGCAAGGCGCCCTTGCGGGTGCGCGTCCTCAAACACCTGCGCGCGGGACTGTCCCAGGGGCCGCGCCGCGCCTTGCAGTATTTTGCCCAACGCATGCGCTGGAAAGGCGTGCGCCAGTTCCTGTCGCCCACGGCGGTGTCTTTCAACGTGGCCCGGGATCTGCCCGATGCCGGGACGCTGCCGACGGAAAGTGTGGTGGCCATCCAGCAATCTCTGGATCTTGTGATCAATGCCTGGTGGCGCTACCGTGCAACGCCCTACGCAGGGCCGCTGGTGCTGCTGCGGGCCACGTGGGGTGAAAAGCGGCGGCCCGGCGTGGTCGATGCCGACCCGCAACTGGGCTGGGGGCGCTGGGTGCAGGGCGGCGTGCAGATGGAGCACCTCGCATGCTGGCACTCGGATGTGCTCAGACCGGAGCAGGCCACAGCGTTGGCGGCCATCCTCAAGAAGCACATGGCAAGGCCTGACGCGGCCGGTGAAGGCGGCGGTGCCTGATGCACCGGGCCGAGGTCTGGCGGGTCCGGCTGGAAGACCAGTTGCCGCACCTTCCATCGCATTGGCAACGGCTCCAGCCGGACGAACATCAGCGCGCCTTGCGCTACCACCGCGACGCGGATCGCGCGCGCTTCGTGGTTGCGCGGGCCACGCTGCGTGTGCGGGTGGGCGCGTTCTGCGGGATTGCGCCGCAGGACGTCTGCTTTCGCACCAACGCCTATGGCAAGCTGGAACTGCCTTCACCCGATGCCTTGCACTTCAACACCAGCCACTCCGGGAACTGGGTGCTGCATGCCCTGTCCACCACGGCGCCGGTGGGCATTGACGTGGAGGCCGTGGAGGCCGGTGCCGGTGACGCCGAGATGCTGGCGTCCGTGCTGGCGCCCGCCGAGCGAGCCTGGCTGCTTTCCCTGGCGCAGCCCTTGCGGGCGGACGCTTTCACGGCCCTCTGGGTGCGCAAGGAGGCGTATGTCAAAGCCCTGGGCGAAGGGCTGAGCCGCCCCTTGCGCGCGATATGTGCCTTGCCGGCTGACGACGGCGCGCCCCAGCGCTTGTGGGAGCACGACCGTGAAATGCCGCGTGACAAGCTCACGCTCCATCCGGTCGAATTGGGTGCGGGTTATGCCGCCTGTCTGGCCTACCTCGGCCCGGCACCCACCGTGCGGATGCTGGACTACGACGCACCACCAGGCCAGACGCCTCTGGCCTGATGGAAAGTGCTGCCCCGGCGCCGGGTCAGCGGGTTGCCAGCTGCACGGCCAGCCGGTTGTGCCGCTCCACCAGCGGCGCCAGTTCCAGCGTCACCAGGCGGCCCTCGCGCACCACCACCCGGCCATGAACCACGGTCCAGGCGGCCTGCGGGCTGGCGCACAGCAGCAGGGCGCCCACCGGGTCGTGCACCGCGCCGCCGGCAAAAGCCAGTGTGCGCAGGTCGAACAGCGCCAGATCGGCGCACATTCCCGGCGCCAGGTGGCCGATATCGGTGCGCCCCAGCACCTCGGCGCCGCCGCGTGTGGCCAGCGCCAGTGCGTCGCGCACCGTCATTTCGGCCGGGCCCAGATCGCAGCCGAAGAAGCTGCGGCGCGTACCGTCGGCACCGGTCCGGGTTTCGGGTGGCTGCAGCGCGCGGCCCACGCGGGCCAGCCGCAGCGCCTGCCGGGCCTCATT
>ERZ1034361.2016-NODE-2016-length-9943-cov-18.319177_pt1 | contig 9943 bp, 11 predicted proteins | sample MGYA00520617_ERZ1034361 | MGnify/ENA primary metagenome ERZ1034361 (study PRJEB33736, sample SAMEA104284507) | Azolla filiculoides | biome: Urban; feature: Water surface; material: Ditch water | place: Netherlands | collected 2015-10-28 | depth 0-0.1 m ... | reverse complement strand
TTTTCACTAATAATAGTAGCAAAAATAAAAGGAAACAAAACAATAATTGGAACTAAAACCAAAATATAAAACCAAATGCGGTACAATAATGTGATTGGATATTTTAAAAATTTCATTAAGTTAACTTATTAGTTTTCCAAAAGTAATCATTTTAATAAAACCTATCTCTTTTTACTTTTCTGTTTTTACTTTACATTTGCAATTCAGAATACTAATTAAAAAACTTTGCGAAGCTTTGCGAATAACTTTCGCGTCTTTGCGTTTAAAAAACAAAAATGGCAAAAATCTTAACCGGAGTTCAAAGTACAGGAACACCACACTTAGGTAATTTATTAGGAGCTATTTTACCAGCAATTAAAATGGCTGAAAATCCTGATAACCAATCATTTCTTTTTATTGCCGATTTGCATTCAATTACGCAAATCAAAAATGGTAATGAATTAAGACAAAACACCTACAGTACGGCGGCAACTTGGCTTGCTTGCGGATTAAATACCGATAAAGTAATTTTTTATCGTCAATCGGATGTGCCTCAAACAGCAGAGTTGTCTTGGTATTTGAGCTGTTTTTTTCCCTTCCAACGTTTAACTTTAGCGCATTCATTCAAAGATAAAGCGGATAGATTAGAAGATGTAAATGCCGGATTGTTTACGTATCCAATGCTAATGGCAGCGGATATTTTATTGTACGATGCAAACTTTGTTCCAGTTGGAAAAGACCAATTACAACATATCGAAATTACGAGAGATGTAGCTTCGCGTTTTAATCATCAAATGGGAGAAACCTTTGTATTACCTGAAGGAAGAACTTCTGAAGATAGTATGTTAGTTCCTGGTACCGACGGACAAAAAATGAGTAAATCGAGAAATAATTTCATTAATATTTTTGTGGATGACAAGGCGCTTCGCAAACAAATTATGGGAATTCAAACCGATAGTACACCATTAGAAGATCCAAAAAACCCAGACACTTGTAATTGTTTTGCTTTATACAAATTGTTAGCAACACCAGAGGAAACTCAATTAATGAAAACTAATTATTTGGGAGGAAATTACGGTTACGGTCACGCCAAACAAGAATTGTTTGAATTAATCGTTGAGAAATTCAAAAACGAAAGAGAAAAATATAATTACTACATCAACAACTTAGAAGAAGTAGATAAATTATTACTTGAAGGTGCTGCTAAAGCAAGTGCTGTAGCAAATGGTGTTTTGAAAAGAGTAAGAGAAAAGTTGGGTTACTAAGAAAAATCAACTTATAATTATAAAACCCTCAAAGTTTAGAAGTCTAAATTTTGAGGGTTTATTTTATCAAATTGCCTCAAACATTTTTCCAGGCAAAGGACGAATAACTCCTTTCAATTCCATGTTTAACAAAATCGACGAAATCCGATAAACTGGAAAATCACATTCTAATGCGATGATGTCCATCATTTCTTTACCTGTTTTTTGAAGGTAATCGTAAATGATTTGTTCTTCATCGGTTAAGGTGATGAACAATTGTTTTTGAACTACTTTTTGAGATTCGCGCTGCAATTCCCAATTTAAAATATACACTAAATCTGCTGCTGATGTGAGCAAATTGGCGCGTTGTGTTTTAATTAAATTATTACAGCCTTGACTGTATTTATCTGTTGTTCTTCCTGGAACGGCGAAAACGTCTCGGTTATAATCATTAGCTAAATTAGCCGTGACTAATGAACCACCTCTTTCCGCACTTTCAATTACGATAGTAGCTTCGCTAATGCCAGCCACAATGCGGTTTCTTTTGATGAAATTTTCTTTATCGGGATTGCTGGTGCTCCAAAATTCGGTTAAAAAGCCGCCGTTTTGTTCCATTTTTGCCATGTACTTTTTATGTGTTTTTGGATAAATTTGATTCAATCCGTGTGCTAAAACACCTATGGTTTGTAAACCACAATCCATTGCTATTTGATGGGCATAAATATCAACGCCATAAGCAAAACCACTAACAATTATGGGATTTAATGGTGAAATTTCTTCTATCAATTTCTTAGTAAATTCCATGCCATACGTCGTGATTTGACGGGTTCCAACAATGCTGATGATTCTTTGGTTTTGTAAATCGATATTGCCAGCTTGGAATAAAAGTACGGGACTATCGTAGCAATGTTTTAATCGTTCTGGATAATTTTCTTCTTGAAAATAGGTGGTGGAAATATTTTCTTGTGCAATAAATTGAAGCTCGGCTTCCGCTTTTGCAAATACTGATTTGTCTTGTAAATTTTTTATTACAACCGAACCAATGCCGTCAATTTTTTGAAGTTGGGATTTTTTTGAAGCGAAGACTTCTGTTGCGTTTCCACAATGTTGGATGAGTTTTTTAGCGATTACATCTCCTACTCCTTCCACTTGCATCAACGCAAGCGTGTGGTATAATTCTGACTGTGTCATGGCGTTTATAAAATTTATTTGGCGTATAATTGAAGAACAAAAATAGTTCTTTTTATCAATAATCCAAAAAAGAAAACAGAATCCCTATTATCCTGCTGAATTAGGAATTCATTTTTAATTGTTTAAAGTAAAAATCGTGATTGTTAATAATTTTTGTTGATAAAATTTTGATATTACTATTGATTATCTAACTTTGTTGTTATGCAGATAGAAAAACACATATCCGACTTATTATATCGTTATCAGTGCGTTACTGTTCCTGGTTTTGGTGCTTTTTTAACCGAAACTATATCAGCTCACGTTACTGGAAGCGCAAGTTCGTTTTTTCCACCTAAAAAAGTGGTTTCGTTTAATGCGAATGTAAAAAACAATGATGGTTTATTGGCGAATCATGTGGCATTACAAGAAAAAATGTCGTACGAATTAGCCGTAATCAAAATTGGTGATGTGGTGAACGAATGGACGTATTTGTTACAAAACCGCAATCGTGTGATGTTGAAAAACATTGGCGAGATTTCTGTTAACAATGAAATGAATTGGGTTTTTGAACCATCGAATACGGTAAATTATTTAACGGATTCGTTTGGATTAACTCCTTTTGTTTCTCCAGAAATTACTAGAGAAGTTTTAAAACAAGAAGTAGAAGCTTTGGAAGAAAAGGCTCCTATTATTTTTACTCCTGAAAGAAAAAGAGATTACTCTTATTTGAAATATGCAGCTGTTTTTGTGGTGATGTTGGGCGCTGGTGGACTTGGTTATATGACATACAACAATCAACAAATTGAAACGAAAACATTAGCCGTTCAAAAAAACGTCCAAGAAAAAGTACAACAACAAATTCAAGAGGCAACTTTTGTAATTTCTAATCCGATAAATACCGTTGAACTTGCGGTTGCAGAAGAAAAAATGCCTTATCATTTAGTAGCGGGCGCATACAGAAGCGAGGAAAATGCAAAAAAAGCCATAGTCGAATTAAATGCTGCTGGATTTGAAAAAGCAAAAATGCTTCCTTTAAATAATCACAATCTATATCCTGTGGTTTATGGAAGTTTCAAAAACTTAAATGACGCTCAAACAGAAAGAAAAAACATCCAAAAAACACACAATGCTGAAGCTTGGTTGTTAATCGAATAAATTTTTAACACTTTGCGTAATAATTATCAAAATCCCTTTTTTGGGATTTTTTTATGTGTTTTGTTTACAGATTCCTCATTATCTTTGCAAAAAAAACAATGCAACCAAAATTTCCTTCAGAATCGGTAACTACTTTAACCGACTTAGTTTTACCAGGTGAAACCAATCCATTGAACAACTTATTTGGTGGTGAATTGCTAGCGCGTATGGACAGAGCCGCAAGTATTACCGCTAGAAGACACTCACGTAGAATTTGTGTAACGGCATCGGTTAACCACGTAGCGTTTAACAGAGCTATTCCGTTAGGAAGTGTGGTAACTGTTGAATCGAAAGTATCGAGAACATTCAACACTTCTATGGAGATTTTTATTGATGTTTGGATTGAAGACCGCGAATCGGGAATTAAAAATAAAGCGAACGAAGCGATTTATACTTTTGTTGCCGTTGACGAAACCGGAAGACCAATTCCTGTTCCACCAATTGAACCAGAAACCGAATTAGAAAAGCAACGTTACGAAGCCGCCTTAAGAAGAAAACAACTAAGCTTAGTCTTAGCTGGAAAAATGAAACCAAGCGAAGCAACGGAATTAAAAGCGTTGTTTATGGAATAAATGAAGAACCTTCGGGTTCTTTTTTTTATTTTTGTAAAAAATAAATCACATGTCATCATTTTATAAATTAAGCATTAAAGAAATCATCAAAGAAACGGCTGATGCGGTTTCGATTCTTTTTAATGTTCCCGACGAATTAAAATCGTATTATCAATTCGTTGCTGGACAATATGTAAACTTAAAAATTACGCTTGACGGACAAGAAATCAGAAGAGCGTATTCGATTTGTTCTTCTCCAAAAAGTGGCGAATTACGAATTGCTGTTAAAGCCATCCAAAACGGATTCTTCTCTAAGTTTGCCAATGAAAAATTAGCGGTTGGGAATGTAATCGAAGTAGGAACTCCAGAAGGAAAATTCACTTTCGAACCAAAAGCAGAACGTCAAAAAAATTACGCGGCTTTCGTGGCGGGTAGCGGAATTACACCTGTTTATTCGATTTTAAAATCGGTTTTAGAAGAAGAACCAAATAGTACTTTTGTTTTGGTTTACGGAAATAAATCAGAAAAAGATACCATTTTCCACAACCAATTACATGATTTACAGTTACAATATGTAGGACGTTTGTTTGTGCAATATGTGTACAGTCAATCAACGGCTGATAATGCTTTATCTGGTCGAATTGATAAATCAACGGTGAATTTCATCTTGAAAAACAAACATGCCGAAATGGAATTTTCAAAATTCTATTTATGCGGACCAGAAGAGATGATCAATTTGGTTTCGGATACATTGAAAGAAAATAACATTTCAGATTCATATATTAAATTTGAATTATTTTCAACTTCATCAAGCGAAGGAGAAACCGTTGCAAACACTGATGGTCACACTAAAATTTCAATTTTAGTTGATGATGAAGAAACAACTTTCGAAATGAGTCAAAAGCAAACTTTATTAGAAGCAGCTTTGAAACAAGGTTTAGATGTTCCATATTCTTGTCAAGGTGGAATTTGCAGCAGTTGTATTTGTAGAATTACAGAAGGTGAAGCAGTCTTGAAAAAGAACCAAATTTTAACCGATGCAGAAATTGCGGAAGGATTAACATTAGCGTGTCAAGCGCACCCAACAACAACTACGATTAAGATTGATTTTGATGATGTTTAGTCGTCTATTCATATCATTATTTTTTTCTTTTACCTTACTAAGTTGTAATTTTAGTTTAAGTCAAAATTTTAATACATCTCAAATTAAAATCTTATTTGAAGAATTTAACAAACAATCTCAAACTCCTTTTAGTTATAAAATTTTTAAAGATTTTTTAAAGGATATAAAAATTGAAGATTTAAAAAAAGGTAAAGAATTTGAAAAAGAAGTTCTATTTGAAAATTTTGATTGTGAATGCAAGGATGTTATGAAAATTTCATACGATAAAACTTCAAAGACTTTTATTTTAAAGATCAATGAAGCTTCATTTGTAAAAGACTTAGATTGGTGTCCTGAACATTCATATATTGGGACTTTTGAAATTAAAGAGGATAAAATTATAAATACTGAATTTAATCTTGTTGCTGGTTAATAATAAAGGAGCTACTTAAGCTCCTTTTGTGTTTTTTCTATAATTGTATTGGGTAAAATCGTTCGCATCACATTTTCATAACCTTCTACCATTTTGTTCCCATAAATGGAAGTTGGTAATAATGGATATTTTTCTCTATCCGAAGTCAAGCAAAAATCATCGGACTGATTGAAAGGTTTGAAACCAGCATAAGGATGCGTGGCACCCCAAAGTGTAATCACTTTTACGCCCAACATCGCGGCAATATGTGCATTTCCAGAATCCATGGAAAGCATAACGTCTAAATTAGAAATCACGTCTAATTCTTGTTTGAATTTTATTTTTCCTGCTAAAACGATTACATTTTCAAGTTGGTTTTGTAATTGATTTAGCAATTGAATTTCTTTCTCTCCTCCACCAAATAAGAAGATTTTTTGGTTTTTGTTTTCCGCTAAACCGTCAATCACTTGTTGCATTAAATCCAGCGGATACACTTTACTTTCGTATTGAGCAAAAGGTGCTATTCCAATCCAATTTTGATTTTTAATTCCAGTAATTGAGATGATTTCTTCCAATAAAATCGCTTTTTCTGGGAATTGAGGATTTGTTAAATCAATAGAAAATCCAAGTTGCTTGAACGTATCTACATGCCTTTCAACCATTGGCTTCACTGGAGCAAAAACTTTATTGGTTAAACTCGTTAACGCTTTCTTTTCGGCTCTTCCTTTATCCGTTGCGGTGACTTTTTTTCCGCTTAACGCAAATAATGTTCGGACAACTTTGGAACGAAGTACATTGTGCAAATCGGCAACCAAATCAATATTTAATTTTCGCAAATCAGAAAATAATCGAAGTAATCCGATAAAACCTTTGTGACGTTCTTTTAAATCCACACCGAAGAAATTTACATTCGGAATTCCGTCAAAAAAAGGTTGGAAAAAAGGTCGGGAAACTACGGTAATTTTTACTTCGGGATATTGCAAAACTAAGGCTCTCAACACAGGAACGGTCATTGCGACATCACCCATGGCTGAGAGCCTTATTACCAATATGTGTTTTGGTTTAGACATCAATTTGATGACTATTTTTTATTCTGATACAACACCGGATTTAACTCCTCGTCATTGTACATTTTCATTTGTTTGTACACTTTCATGTATTTGTCACCTGCTTCAATATCTTCAATTAATTGACTAATTGAAGTAAACATATCATTCTTTTGGTCTAACAATACATTCAATTTCTCTTGACATTTAGCCCTGTGTTCAGCAGTTGCTTCTGCACGAGTTGCTTCTTCATTCATGTGGTAAATTTTCAAAGCTAAAATCGACAAACGGTCAATTGCCCAAGCAGGACTTTCTGTGTTGATTTTTGCATTTGGTTTTACTTGAACGTCTTTGTATTTATCTAAGAAATAACTATCGATATATTCTACCATGTCCGTACGAACTTGGTTCGAAGCATCAATTTTACGTTTTAAATCTAACGCTGCAACCGGATCAATATTTGGATCACGAACGATATCTTCATAATGCCATTGCACCGTGTCTACCCAATTTTTTGCAAACAACAAATATTCAATAGTTCCTTTTTCGAAAGGATTTACAACTGGTTGATACACATCATCAACAATGTGATATGTTTTGATACTTTGTTCAAAAATGGGAAATGCAAATTCAGCAAACATAATTATAGCTTTAAAATTGATACAAAAATAGCGATTTTTTGTACTTTTATCCTGAAAATAAAAAATAAATCCGATGCACATTCATTATATCTCTGAGCAAAATAGTATTCTTAATCATTTTTTAGCGCAAATTCGTGATGTAAACATCCAAAAAGACAGCATGCGTTTTAGAAAAAATATTGAGCGTATTGGAGAAATAATGGCATACGAATTAAGTAAAACGCTTGATTACAAAAACATCGATGTGCAAACACCGCTTGGCATCAAACACACCACAACCATTGCAGAACCTGTAGTTTTATGTTCGATTTTACGTGCTGGTTTGGCTTTACATCAAGGTTTCATGAACTTTTTTGATAATGCAGAAAACGGATTTGTTTCGGCTTACCGTCATCATTACGACAATGACGACAAATTTGAAATTTTAGTAGAATATCAAGCAGCTCCATCTTTCGAAGGAAAAAATTTAATCTTAATTGATCCAATGTTGGCTACTGGCCAATCATTAGTAGCGGTTTTACACAAGTTACATTTGGAACACCAACCAAAAGAAATTCATATTGCTGTAGTGATTGCAACACCTGAAGGAATAGATTATTTAGAAAAAAACATCCCAAAAAACTGCCATTTGTGGGTTGCCGCTTTAGATGAGAAACTAAACGAACACAACTATATTGTTCCAGGTTTAGGCGACGCAGGAGACTTAGCTTACGGAAGTAAACTATAACTGCATAATAAAAAAGAAAATTCCAAAAGCAAATAAAGAATACACAACGATTTCTTTCACTAAGTCATTTTCAATTTTTTCGATGAAATTAGCGCCAATAATTGCTAATGGAGCAAAACAAAATGCTAAACTTCCATTGTTTTTGTTTGCCGAAAGCACGTAAATTCCTACACCCAAAATAAAAGAAAATAAAATTGTTTTGTGTGAAGATTGCATATTTAATGCTTTGTTTGGAATATCAAAAACATGTAAAACAAAAGCAAACAAACTCAATGAAGCAAAAAGAGCTAATGCTAATCGTTGATAAATGTTATCAAAATAATAAAAGTCAAAACTTACATATGTTTTACTTAATAATGTACTCATCAAGCTATTATCTAATAAACTATTGGCAAGGAAAAATAAAATGGTTACAGCGAATAATGCAATGAAAGGAATAACCCAATTTCGATAATCTTTAGAAACATGCAGGATAATTGCAATAAATACTAAAACAATATAAAAAAGACTCCAAAAGTGAAACAAAGCTGCTAAAAGAATCCAAAATGATGCGTCAAAAATTTTTTCTTTGGTAGATAAAAGTGATTTTAATGAAATTAATCTTCTCAAAGCCAAAAGCAATAAGAAATTTGAAATTATAATGTTCTTATTTTGGAATATGGATGAGAAAAAAAGTAAAAAAACAAAGAATAACAACAGCGCATAATTATTACTTTTTGTTAATCCATTTTTTAGCGCAATAAAATTGGTTAAAAAAATAGACGCAAAAACTAAAAGAAACAATCCGAGTTCTTCAGCATAATAAAACCATGTAGCATCAGCAGAAGCAGTCGAAATAGTCTTCATAATAAAGAAGACTAATGACAAAATTCCTATTACTAAATAATTAAATGGTCTAGTTTTACTAAAAACACTTGCTATCATGCGAATATTTTATATTTTTGTGGTGTAAATATAATACTTTATCAAAATGAAATCATTTTTTGAAGGAATTGCAAGTCTTTTTGTTGACTTTTTATTTGTTCCAATGGATATGTTCAGAGAATTAGAATTAACTAACTGGTGGACTGCAAACGTAATAAATTGGTTGTTTATCATCATTTGTTGTGTTGCCATGACCCATTGGATTAAGCAATTAAACATTTTTAAAGCAAACAACGAAGACGAGCAAGACACAACTGCACATTCGTTTTTAAAATAATTTTAATAGTTATTGGCAAGAATTACAAATCCTTACCAATATCTGTTCTATAATACATCTTATCAAATTGTAGCTTTGCTATACTTTGATAAGATTTTTTTATGGCTTCTTGAAAGTCATTCCCATAAGAAGTTACCGCAATTACACGCCCTCCATTTGTCACTACTTTTCCGTTTTCTAATTTTGTTCCCGCATGAAATGGAATAGAATCTGTGATGTTTTCTAAACCTAAAATTTCTTTTCCTTTTTCATAATCTTCAGGATATCCGCCTGAAACTACCATGATCGTTGTAGCGGCTCTTTCATCAATTTCTAAAGTAATTTTCTCTAATTCTTGATTTCCTATCGCTTCAAAAATTTCAACTAAATCACTTTTTAATCTTGGCATAACCACTTCTGTTTCTGGGTCTCCCATACGAACGTTATATTCGATAACCATTGGTTCGCCTTTCACGTTGATTAATCCGATGAAAACAAATCCTTTATATTCGATTCCGTCTTTTTGTAAACCTGAGATAGTAGGTTTTACAATTCGGCTTTCTATTTTTTCTAATAAAACAGCATCAGCAAATGGAACTGGAGATACCGCGCCCATTCCTCCTGTATTTAATCCTGTATCACCTTCTCCGATTCGTTTGTAATCTTTTGCTGTTGGTAATACTTTATATGATTTTCC
>ERZ1034361.2013-NODE-2013-length-9960-cov-22.496408_pt1 | contig 9960 bp, 8 predicted proteins | sample MGYA00520617_ERZ1034361 | MGnify/ENA primary metagenome ERZ1034361 (study PRJEB33736, sample SAMEA104284507) | Azolla filiculoides | biome: Urban; feature: Water surface; material: Ditch water | place: Netherlands | collected 2015-10-28 | depth 0-0.1 m ... | reverse complement strand
TACGGCGGGGCTTGGGATATTGAGAACCAGAAAAAAGAGGAAAAGAAAAAAGAGGCTCTAGCTATAGAAAAGGCGAAAAAAGCAGAAGAGGAAAAAAAGGCAAAAGCAGTACAAGAACAGTATAAAAGGGTTTTAGATTGTTTTTACGCTCTCCCTGATGGGGTGCAATCAATGACAAAAGAAAGCTTTATCTCTGGCTATGAAAAGGGCGGTATTATCTCGAATGAATGGGTAAAATCTGAAAAGGAAAATAAAAATCCGCTTGATAAATTGATTATTAAAGGGGCTTTTATTAAGTTTTTGATAGATAAAAAGATTTGCTCTTGAGAGCAAAATGAGCATAGCACACAAGCCGATTAGCTTTTTTATGGAGCAAAGCGGAATAAATAGGCTAATCGGCAACCGCGTTTCTTCGGGCTTTCTTTTGAAAAGAGAGAGCAAGAAAAAAAACAAGCCCACAACAAAATATCAAATAAGGGGCTTGTTCTTTTTTTCGATGTGAACGATTCAAAAGTAAGCCCGAACCGCTGAGTGTGGCTCACAACCCTAAACAATCCCGCCCATTCCATCAATAAAGGTTTCAATAAACTCTCTGATTTTATCGGCAATTCGAGTGATAATCGGCTTTCGCTCTAAAATTTTCGGTTGAAAATCCAGTGATTTACTTATCTCTTCATTGCGTGGCAAGCGATTCGTAAAAAGATAGCTTCGGATGAGTTTTTGCAATTCTTCAGGCTTGATTTTTTCCTCTGTACAAAGGGTATTCAGGGCTTCAGTTTTTTGCTCCGTCCAGAATAATTCAAAAGCCTCCAGTATCTCTTCATTGGGCTTGATTTTCGGTAGGTTCTTTTCGATAAAGTTTTGTATCAATGCCCTTTTGCTTCGTAGGTTTGCCTCCCCTGCCAACATTTCGATAATTTCTTTCTGGCGTTTCTGAGCTTCTTCGGGCTTCATGTTTCGCAATCCTGCCAACAAATTCAGGATATACGCGACATTTATATCGTCTCGGTGTATCAGGGCAAGCTCAAAATCAACATCTTCTAGGATAGATTCTTTTTCACTGTCCGTTTTCTTCTTGGCTACTTTGTCATGTAAATCAAGGTATTTGCTTTTGTAGTCTTCAAAATCTTGCCCTGCAAGATTAAGGTCGGGTTCTGCAAAGTCGGCAAAAGTGGTCAAAATATTTTTCAGTCGCAACAATTCCCTAAAACGGGTCACAAACTCCAGTTGTTCGGTTTCGCTCGGCAATTGGTCAACGCTTTGTACAGTCGGGGCGGTTTCTTTCAGTTTTTCAACGGCTTCATTAAAATCCGCTACATAGTCCTGATAGGGGCGTACTAAAACGGTTTCTTTCGCGTCTTTATTGGAAAATAAGGCTATCGCCTCATCGGTCGCGGTTTTTAGGTTGCGAAAGCAAACAATATTGCCCTGTGATTTTTTCTCATTGAGTATTCGGTTGGTGCGTGAAAATGCTTGTACCAGTCCGTGAAATTTTAGATTTTTGTCAACATACAAGGTATTGAGGCGGGGGCTGTCAAAGCCTGTCAAAAACATATTCACTACAAGCAAAATATCTATTTCTCCCGCTCGTACTCGTTTTGCTATGTCCTGATAGTAGTTATAGTAGTTTTGGCTATCACTGCTGTATTTGGTATTGAATAGGGCGTTATAGTCTTTGATGTACTCATCCAACTTATCACGGCTCGATTGATTTATTTTTTTTCCCGTAGGGATCTCTAGCGATTCTTCGGGTATCAATCCGCTTGTGAGTCCGTTGGCTTCTGGGTCTTCCTCATTCGCTCCGTAGCTGAAAATCGTGGCGATTTTTAGCGGTCGGGTCGCGTTGGTTTGGCGTTGTTTGAAAAGGTCATAGTAGCGGATAAGCTGGGCAACGCTCCCCACACAAAACATCGCGGTAAAATCGGGGGCTTTGGTCTTCTGGCGGTGGTGTTCGATAATGTAGTCAACTATCTTGGTCAAGCGTTGTTCGCTCTCCAGTAGTTCTTTGGTGTCTATGTCCTCGACTTCAATATCAATCTCGTTGGCGGTATCTTTCATTTTGTACCTGCCGACATACTCAACCGAAAACCTCAAAACATTCTCGTCTTTGATAGCGTCCACAATGACATATTTATGCAGGCATTCTCCAAACAATGACGCGGTGGTTTGCTGGTTGCCCACTATTCCGCTGGCGTTCCGCTCTAAAATCGGTGTTCCGGTAAAACCAAACATTTGAGCCTGTTTGAAAAACTTTTTAATGTTGCGGTGGGTCTCTCCAAACTGGCTACGGTGGCATTCATCGAAAATAAAAACGATTTTGTTATCCTGTAGGTGTTCGATTTTTTCAAAATAACGCGGGTTCTGGATGGCGTTATTCAGTTTTTGCAAGGTGGTTACAATCAACTTGCATCCTTCATCTTTCAATTGTGAAACAAGCTTACCCGTGTGGGTGGTGTTATCTACACAGTCTTTAGAAAAGGCGTTAAATTCCCGTGCGGTCTGGTAGTCCAGGTCTTTCCTGTCCACCACAAATAAAACCTTATGCACTTTGGGCATGGCGGTAATAATTTGGCTCGCCTTGAAAGAAGTGAGCGTTTTCCCGCTTCCTGTAGTGTGCCAAATATAGGCGTTGTTGTTGCTGTTCTTAACTTGATTTACTAACGCTTCGGTAGCGTACACCTGATAGGGTCGCATAACCATGAGGGCTTTCGCGGTCTCATGCAAGATGGTGTAGTGGGTAATCATCTTGGCTAAAGAGCATTGCTTGAGAAAATCGGCGGTAAACTCGTGCAAGTCAGAAAGGCGGTTGTTGTATTCATCTGTCCAAAAAAAGGTTTGCTCGAATGACTGCCCTCTTTGGTTGGCAAAATACTTGGTATTGACTCCATTGCTGATAATGAACATCTGTACATACTGGAACAGTCCCGCTCCCGCGTTGTACGAATCCCGCTGATAACGGTTGACTTGGTGAAAGGCTACTTTTAGCTCTGCCCCGCGTTTTTTCAGTTCGATTTGCACCAGTGGCAAGCCATTTATCAGGATAGTGACATCGTAGCGGTTCTTGCGGTTGCCCTCCATTGTGACTTGGTGGGTCACTTGAAACTCATTCATACACCACTCGTCACAATTCAGGAAACTCAAATAGACGGTTTCGTTGTTGTCGCGTTTCAAGGCGAATTTATCGCGTAAAATCTTGGCTCGCTCGAAAACCGTCCCCGTGTTCAGGTGATTCAAAACTCGCTCGAATTCGGCGGGTGTCAAAGTCACGCCCTGATTGTGGATTTCCAATTGCCGTTTTAGGTTCGCTTTCATGTCCGCTTCGGTATCAATGCGGACAAGTTCGTACTCCATCCCGACAAGGTGGGCTATCAATTCAAGTTCTAACTCGGCTTCGGATTGGGTGGTCATAGGATTAAACGAAAAGTTGTTGTAACAGTCCTTTTTTGTACTGTTTTGTGCCGTGTAGCTGTTTTTCGACTAAGGCTATTTTTTCATCGAGAGCAGTGAGAAAGTTGGCGATTTTGGTTTGTTCTTTTAAGCAGGGAATAATAATTGAAATTATTGCTAATTCACTTGAGTTAATAGCAGGGTAGCTTGTTCCTGTGCAACGATTCATTACTTCATCAACAAAACTATTTAATTGTAAAGCTTGATATATGAATTGTGCATTTTCATTGGTTCTAATTTGTGCGTAACCTGTAGAAGCGACATAACTCCCGTCTTTATTGAAAAATAAATTATTTCTCTGATAAGGGCGTACCATTTGAAATAAAATATCTCCTTTATCTAAAACTCTTTGCGCTCTGCTTGGTGCTTCATTTCTGAAAATAGTTGTTTCTTTTAACAAGACTCCTTTTTCAACACTTTCTAAGTCAATATAAATAAATTCATCAGGTAAAAAGCTACTTTTAGGATTTACTTTTGCAATCTTCCCCAAACTTGTCTCTTCCCACTCTGGAAACTCCCGCCCGTCATCGTCTGTAAAGCGAATTTCTTGGCTAAAAATCTGTTGCATTACGCCTTTTTTATAGCGTTCTAAAAGCTGTTTTTTCTGGCTTAACTGATTTATTTTGTTGTCAATTTGAGTGAGAAAATCGGCGATTTTTTGTTGTTCTGGAAAGGTTGGGAAAGATATTTCAAACTCTTTAATTTGTTTCGCACTTATGTGTGGTATTCCTGAACTTGTATTGACTTTATCAACATAAGAATGGAATTTATTAGAAATAATATGTTGATAAATAAATTCGATTGAAGAATATTTTTTTGCTCTCAATCTAGCAACTCGCTGAACAAGTAATGTATCAACATCATTTTTTCTTATCAAAGCGGAATTTTTTCCAACTTTTGAGCCGTCCATGCCAATAACTAAATCATTTTCTTTCAAAAGATATTTTTGTAGAGATTCTATTTTCCCTAAATAGTATTTATCTATATCTTTGTTGTGTCTTATATATCCTTCGGTAATATTTATGCCACGCATTAAATTTTTACCGTTTTTGTCTTCTGTAATGTCTTTACCATCAAAAGGGTAGCCAGATAAAAAATCTATTTCATTCTCGATTGTTCTTTTTTCCCAATCTCCCGAAAACTCAGGAAACCGCAAAATAGGCACTTTTTTTGTATTTTCCATAATTTAAAAAGGCAATGAAATAGTAAGTTGTTTGCAAAAGTCGGCAATTTTTTCATCGGTGGCTTTTATGTCGCCGTCCAACGCCTCCAGCTCCTTTGCCACTCCCTCTAAATCTACTCGCTCCTCTTCCTCAAAAGTGTCCACATAACGCGGTATATTCAAGTTGTAATCGTTGGCTTTAATATCCGCTAAACTCGCTACATGGCTATATTTCGCCTCATTGGTGCGATTCTGATACGCTGAAATAATCCTATCAATATGCAACGGCAAAAGCTTGTTTTGCGTTTTGACTTTCTCGAAGTGCTGACTTGCGTCTATGAATAAAACATCATCGGGGTTTTTTCGGCACTTCTTAAAAACCAATACGCAAGTCGGTATGCTCGTGCCATAAAAAATATTGGCGGGTAAACCGATAACCGCGTCCAAGTAATTCATTTGTTCGATAAGATATTGCCTGATATGTCCCTCGGCACTGCCTCGAAACAAAACACCATGAGGCAAAACAACCGCCATAACGCCGTCTTCGGCTAACTGGTAAATCATGTGTTGAACAAAAGCCATGTCCGCTTTGGTAGTCGGGGCAAGTTTTCCATACACTCCGAACCTGTCATCAGAATTAAAGAGCGGGTTTGCGCTCCAATTTGCTGAAAAGGGCGGGTTTGCTACAATCGCGTCAAAACGGTGTTCTCGGTGCTGAGGGTGCTCTAAAGTGTCTTCTTGTCGAATATCAAAATCCGCATAATGAACATCATGCAAAATCATATTCATTCGAGCTAAGTTGTAAGTCGTGCGGTTTAGCTCCTGCCCGTAAATTTTCAACGGCGTTTCTTTTGAGGCTTCTTTTTTCACTCGAAGCAATAATGAACCACTGCCACAAGTCGGGTCGTAAACATTGCGGATATTTTTATTCTGGCAAGTGACAAGTTTTGATAAAACTTTTGAAACTTCCTGCGGGGTATAAAACTCTCCTGCTTTCTTCCCTGCTCCGCTGGCAAACTCCCCTATCAAATATTCGTAAGCGTCCCCTAAAACATCGGCTTCGCTGTCCTGTAGTTGAAAATCTATCTGGTCAAGATGATTCAAAACATCGGTAATAAGTTTGTTTTTTGCCTTTTCGTTGTTTCCCAATTTTGAAGAGGATAGGTCTAAATCCTCAAATAAATTCACAAAATCATCGGCACTCTCTGTGCCCTGTGTGCTCTGCTCAATATTTTTGAAAATTCGCGTAAGGTCGGGAATCACAAAATTGCTTTTGTTCTCTTCGCCTTCCGCATCTTTGCTGGTGTCGGCTTTATGGTTGCCTTTCTGGGCAACGGCGTGAAATAACTCTGACGGTCTTAAAAAATACCCTAACTCTTCTATTGTGGCTTCTTTTACTGCCTCAATCATCTGTACATCATCGGCGTTGCTTTCGTCCAGACTGGCAAACTGTCGCCCGTCTGCCTCAAGTATCGCATTGGCAAATCGCTCTATTTTTTCAGAAAGGTATTTGTAAAAAATAAAACCGAGCATGTAGTCCCTGAACTCGTCCGCGTGCATTTTTCCGCGTAAAGAGTCGGCAATATTCCAAAGTTGTTGCCGTAGTTGTCGGCGTTGTTCTTCTGACATAGATTGTATTAAGTTGGTTGTGAAACGGTTAAAAATTATCGCCGTAGTGGAGTGAGCAAGGTTTAACTTGCAGGATACTTTGGTTCGATAGAGCAAACCTTTTCGCCATTTACCCATTAAAACATATAGGTTTGCAACCCTTATATGGTAATGTTCTATATCTGTAAATCTAGCTCACTGTCTAGTATTCACTCCACCACGAATACAATCCGTGAAGCATTATAGGGGTTTTGCTCAAAAGTCAAAGGCTGGCATACGCTAAGAAATATAAAAAAAGGCTAGATTCCTAGCCCTTTCGGTCTAAAAACCTAGCCTCAAGTCGTTGTTCGCCATTTTCCAAGCCTCTTCTTCAAAAGCAAGCCAAGCAAGCTTGTTTTTTATGTCCTCGCCCGTGACTTCGATTTTAAAGCCGTTATCGGCAAGGTCTTCAACGATTTCCATGACTTCGTAGTAGTGGGTATCAAAAAATTTATGAGTATCACTGTAGTAAATCAAAGATGACACCATCCCACAAATACAGCCATACTGAGCAAGGTCGCTGAAAAAATTGGCTAGATAGTCTTTGCCTCTCGATAATACCTCTTCCGCTACGCAAGCCCTGATAGTTCAAGGCTCGTTGTATGCAATGGTAGCAAGTGCTTTTTTTAGATTTTTCATAGTGTAAAAAAGTTATAGATAAAAAAGGCAAGCGAGAAAACTTGCCTTTCAGTGAAAAAAGATAGAATGAAAAAAGCTCCTAATCGGTGCTTTCTTTGTGGAATGGGAGGTCTCGAAACTTTGTTGGCTCAAAATACTTATCAATTTCAACTCTGGGGATTGCTCAAACTTCCCCCATACCTGTAAACCTGATAATTGTCTCAAGCCCTTCCAATTCCTCAAGGGAAACATCGCCCCATTCGTCCTCAAAAAAGCCTGTCACATACCCAAACGCTATTTTTAGCTCTGGGTCGTATTCGGCTAACCACCAGCGGATTGTCCCCGCATTATCAAAGAGTTTTACAGGGATAACAATATCACTGCTTCCCTTCTTCGCCTGACTTCCCCAAGGGTAGTCCTTCATCAGTCTTTCGACTGTGGATATAAGTTTTCACATAAAAGTAAAAAATTAAAAAGATAAAATGCTCGAATAATCGAACGCCTACTAGCAACATTTCGCATAAGAGAAAAAATCAAAGTGGAGATTGTGCCCCGTAAACAATACTACCTTGATTTTTTATCGCGAAATGTATGATAGCTAGGCTATGATTATTAACTCACTCGCTCTACCCCTCAAAACAAGCCTTTTGCGGTTTCTGGGGTGTCCGTGTTCCTGATGACTGAAATTTTCCATTTAAAAAGTTCCCCTGCTCTGGGCAAGGGGGTAAAGCGGATATGGTTATATCCTAGTTTTTTTCATCGGTGTTTGCTTCGTCTGATAATTTTTGAAAATGCTCAAAAATATCACTAAATGCGTTTTCCAACTTTATTGAGTTTCCTGCGTCTGCTACATAATACAGCTCTGCAAGATTTCTATTGAATGCCCCGCCTCGTTCTATCATCATATTTAATACCTCATTTGCCACCATTTTTAATACTCCTCTGGCAATAGAATCGTAGTGTACGACCTATCCCATTCGGTAATAACCCAAACTTTGGTATTGTCTGGTGGTAGCGGATACGCTGAAAACACGCGGTCATCGCCGTTTTTTACGGCGTTTTTGTTTGACTTTTGGTCTTCCGGGGGGATATTTCCCCAATCGCCCGTAACATGACGGGTTATTAAAACCGCAGGATCAATATTAAGTTCGACAAGGGTGTTTTGTGCTCCACGAGTCATCACTACTTCCCCAAGCTCGAATAAAGGTTCTATATTAGTCATTACTACAGTCAACATATTTAATTCCTCTTCTGTCTCTGTCTCCCACCATTAGGAAACAGGGAAAAAAAGGAATTAAAAAGTTGAAATGTAGCCGTTCTTTTATGAACGGCTTTTGTTTCTCAATGGTCTATCTGAAAGTCGAATAAATCGCCCTGAAAACCGATTGTAGAAGGCTGTGTTTTGGTTTTATGGGTTTTGATATTGGTTTTTGATTCGACTGCTGCGGGTTCGCTTTGGGTCTGCTTTTGGGCTGGTTCGTTTTCCTTTGGCTCTGGGGTAGATTCAAAGATTTCCATAAACCGCCTGACTCGTAGGCGTGTTTCCCACTGTCCCAAGTAATACGCGGGGGTATAGTAGATTTCCCGCCATTCCATAGTAAGGGTGTTTCCAATAATGACTTGTGCGGGAATATGCCACAAGCTCAATTGCAAGTAACACATAAACCCTGCAACCCTATCAATATCGGTACACTGTACAAACATCTTTTCTGCGGGGTTTACTTTTTGTTTCCGCATTTCATTTGCAAAAGCTAAAACCATTCCGCCTGCACCACAAGCGGGTTCGCTAACGGTTATAAAAGGTTTACTGGAGTCTTTCATACCCTCCAAAACATCACCATAAACGATTTTTGCCATGAGTAATGAAATTTCATGAGGCGTGAAAAACTGCCCGTTATTGGTGTTGCCTAGCTCTAGTTCCATGTAAAGACTGCCTAAAATGTCTCTCGGCTCTGCGTCCATTAAGACAATGAAGTTGCCTAGCAATTCACAAAAACTATTCACTTCGGCTTTTGAATATTTGCCTACGATTTCAAGGTATTCTTTTTCTAGGGCTTCGTTTTTGCATATAGCGTTATGAAAAGCAATTGCCGACATAAAAACAAAGTCGGTAAAAACAGAATAGCGGTGTTTGTGCCGTGCAATGGAATTGAACAGACTTATAAAGGTCTGGCGGGTGTAAACTTTACTTTTAGCCATTATACTTTTTCCTTTTTTTAAAGGCGTATAAGGCGGGGTATCAAACCCGCGTTATACGCGGGTTTGATTTTTGAGATAGTCTAAAAATGCTAACTTTTAGGAATACATTGAGTCATATTCTTCGGGTAATAGAATCATTGTTGTTGACCTATTTTCTTCGGTAACAATCCAGACTTTATTATTGAAAACACAACCATCAAAGGTATCAGTTGAAAGAACATAAGACGAACAAATCTCGTAGCCTCTTTCAATGGAAAAGTTGTTATCTTCTCCGTTCATATTGTCCCAATCTCCCAATACATGGCGTTTTAAAAAAGTCGGTATGTCGGCTTTATAGCGTTTTATTTCGCCCCATGCTTTGGGAGTGCATAGCACTTGCCCCGTTGGGAATAGTGGATTTTCTGTCATAAATACTCCTCTTTAATCCCTGCTTCCCACTATTGAGAAACAGGGAAAAAAAGGAATATCAAGACATTTCCAAGCAATCGAAACTTGCCTTTTCATTCGCAAGGTTCTTTGATTATAAATAATCTGGCGAAAAGTCAAATTTATGGGCGTGTCAATTTGTCCACAAAATCAGTGGATAACTCTGTTTTGAAAATCTGCTATTCCTTGAAAAGTAAGACATTTAGAGAATGGTTACTTTTTATACAAAAGCGAGTTTATATAAAAACATAAATATAATTTTTATATAAAAATATTATTTATGTTTCATGGTTTTTTTTAAAAGCAAAACTTTCCTATTGCTTTTTTGGCGGTCTCTCATAAAGTACAGTTTGTGAGATACTCGAAAAACGGCGGTTTTGATGTCTCAAAATTCAGTATTTCCGCCTTTCTCATAATCCCTAAGACTTATAAGATATGAAAGTAGGTTACGCCCGCGTGAG
>ERZ1034361.2012-NODE-2012-length-9961-cov-1.566673_pt1 | contig 9961 bp, 9 predicted proteins | sample MGYA00520617_ERZ1034361 | MGnify/ENA primary metagenome ERZ1034361 (study PRJEB33736, sample SAMEA104284507) | Azolla filiculoides | biome: Urban; feature: Water surface; material: Ditch water | place: Netherlands | collected 2015-10-28 | depth 0-0.1 m ... | reverse complement strand
CAATATGGCATTTCTCCTGAAGCGGCTTACACGTACACGCTGTTTCATGATGCAGCGATTCCATTGATGATGAAGCGTTTTCCGACCTACCAAACAGTCATCGCCGAGGCCATGAACAAAGGGAAATTTCTGGTTGACGCCGAAAGTGAATACTTCCCCTGCACACACCCCATCGTTGGCTCTTTACTGGTTCGCAACTGGGGATTGCCGGTAATTGTGGGCCAGGCGATTCGTTTTCATCACGAACTCGATGTTTACGAACTACCGGACAAGACCTTGCCGGGTGGCGCACTTTCATTTATTGCCGTAACTCAGGTAGCCGAGCATATTTCACATGAATTGCTGGGCGAAACCGATCTTGAAGTCGGCGCGGAACTTTACGGTAAGGCGCTTGCCCACCTCGGAATCGGCGAGGAAGAACTAGATGATCTGCGTAACCGGGTTGCTGAAGCGCTCGGAGCAGAGAGCTAATGCAGGACACTCAATCGAAAAAAGTGCGCGCAGCTTCGTAACGCTGCGCGTAATAACGATCACCCAACCGATCGATCCTGACCCGGCCATTGCTTGAGGGCGCATGGACAAAGCGTGCATCGCCAATATAGATACCGACGTGCGAGTAGGGACGATTATTGGTGTTGAAGAAGACGAGATCGCCTGGACGCAAATCCTGGCGCTCGATGGCCCGCGCCTGTCGGGCAATGTCGGCGGCGCTGCCTTTGACCTTCAAACCCAAGGTCGTTTGGTAAATATGGCTGACCATGCCGCTGCAATCGAGGCCAGCATCGGGATTTTTTCCGCCAAAACGATAACCCGTATCAACTAGGCCGAGCGCGTACAAAACCACATCAATGCCCTTTGCGTTCGCGATCCGTGCCGGTTGCGCTATAGTTTCTGTCAGCGGAGCAGGACGCGGCGACGGGCTGCCACAGGCTGCCAGCAGCGCGGCGGAAATGATCATCACGCAGGGTAGCGCCAGTCGCATAATTTAAAGTATTTTCTACAAAACACTTATAACTTACAGTTTTCACAGGATTTTTCAAGCAATGATTATCAAAAACAAGCAATTGCTACGGTCAACGTGTTTTATTGACGGAAAATGGATCGCCGCGGATAACGCCAGTTTGCTGGCGGTCTTCAACCCGGCCGATGGAAGCCAGATTGGCGAAGTAGCCAATTGCGGCGCTAACGAAACCAGCCTTGCGATTGCCGCTGCCAATGCGGCCTGGCCGGCATGGCGTAGTTTGACCGCCAAGCAACGCGCACAAACACTGCGCCGCTGGTTTGAGTTGATTGTGCAAAATACCGACGATCTCGCCCAACTGATCACCGCCGAGGGGGGCAAACCCCTGGCCGAAGCACGGGGTGAAGTCACCTATGGCGCCTCATTTGTTGAATGGTTCGCCGAAGAGGGCAAGCGTACCTACGGGGAAACCATACCGACGATTGCCAGTGACAAACGCCTGGTCGTCATCAAGCAGCCGATTGGGGTCTGCGCGGCGATTACCCCATGGAATTTCCCGCTCGCCATGATTACGCGCAAAGTGGCGCCGGCTTTGGCTGCGGGCTGCACAGTGGTGATCAAGCCCGCCGAACAGACGCCGCTGAGCGCCCTCGCCCTGGCAGCTCTGGCCGAGGAGGCCGGCTTGCCGCCGGGCGTGTTCAATGTGATTACCGGCGACCCGGTGGCGATTGGGGGCCAGCTAACCGCCAGCCCGATCGTCCGCAAGCTATCGTTTACGGGTTCAACCGAAGTGGGCCGCCTGTTGATGGCGCAATGCGCGGCAACGATCAAAAAAGTTTCCCTGGAACTTGGTGGCAACGCGCCGTTTATCGTTTTTGACGATGCCGACCTCGATGCTGCGGTCGACGGCGCTTTGATCGCCAAATATCGCAACGCCGGCCAAACCTGCGTCTGCGCCAATCGTTTCCTGATTCAGTCAGGCATTTACGATGCTTTTGCCGAACGCTTTGCCGAACGCGTGCGCAAGATGAAGGTTGGCCCCGGCACCGAAGAGGGCGTCGTTCAGGGGCCGCTGATTGATGATGCCGCACTGGCAAAAGTTGAATCGCACGTTGCAGATGCAATTGCTCACGGTGCTCGCGTGCTTTGCGGTGGCAGCCGTCATGACCAGGGCGGCAACTTCTTTCAACCCACCGTTCTTGCCAACGTTACACCGGCCATGCGCGTGGCGCGCGAGGAAACCTTTGGCCCGGTCGCTCCGCTCTTCCGCTTCGACACCGAAGAAGAGGCTGTCGCCATGGCCAACGATACGGAATTCGGCCTTGCCGCCTATTTTTACTCGCGTTCGCTGGCCCGTAGCTGGCGCGTTGGCGAGGCGCTGGAATACGGCATGGTGGGCGTCAATACCGGCCTGATCTCGAACGAAGTCGCCCCCTTTGGCGGCATCAAACAATCAGGCATCGGTCGTGAAGGCTCAAAGTACGGGATCGATGACTACCTCGAAATCAAATACCTCTGCTTCGATATCAACGGATGATCAAACTACTCGTATTCGCCATCGCCGGCCTCATCGTCTGGATGCTTTGGCGCAACTGGGCCAGAAGTCGGCGCGTTGCCTACATCGATAATTTTCCCTATGCGCGATTACTCGACAAGCGCCTCGCTGCACGCCGTCCTGAATTAAGTGAGGCACAACGCCAGGAAGTTTTTGTCGGGCTGAACGATTACTTTCAGCTGTGCCGTACCGCCGGCAAGCGCATGGTCGCCATGCCTTCGCAAGCGGTGGACGATGCCTGGCACGAATTCATTCTGTTCACACGCCAATACAATCAATTTTGCCAGGGCGCCTTCGGGCGTTTTTTGCACCATACGCCAGCCGAGGCGATGAGTGCGCCCACTCAGGCCAGCGAAGGCATACGGCGCGCCTGGCGGCTGGCCTGTGCTCGTGAAAGGATCGATCCGCAAAAACCGGATCGCCTGCCGAGGCTATTTGCGCTGGATGCGGCGCTATTGATAGTCGGCGGCTTTATTTATCACCTCGATTGCATGGCGGCTCAGAAGGCCGGCATGGGCGACGGTTACTGCGCCAGCCATATTGGCTGCGGCGGGAGTAGTGGCTGCGCCGGCGATTCAAGTAGCAGCGACGGTGGTGATGGAGGTGGCGGCTGCGGCGGAGATTAATCCGGCGGTGTTTCTTCGTACACCACGACCCGGTTTCGCCCTTCATGCTTGGCAATATAGAGCGCCAGATCGGCAAATTGTGTCAATTCATCCGGCACTTTGCCGTGCTCCGGATAGGATGCGACCCCAATTGAGGCCGTGAAGCGCAGATCAAAATTACCGAATTTGAAACAAATATCGGCAATCATCTGACGCCAGCGTTCAGCCCGGTCAGCGGCAATCGCCAGCGGCATGCGCGGCATCAGGACGACAAACTCCTCGCCACCATAACGACAGAAAACGTCTTCCTGACGGATGTCCGGCTTCAGTGTCTCAACCAGCATTTTCAGCGCCTCGTCGCCGGCCTGATGGCCATAGGTATCGTTGATTTGCTTGAAGTGATCGAGATCAAGCATGAGTAATGCCAGCGGATAACCTTCACGCCGCGCCCGCGATAGCTCGCGCTCCAGTGTCTCGTCAAAATAGCGACGATTAAAGCAGCCAGTCAGGGCATCACGTACCGCCTGTTCCTGCAAGGCAACCTGCAGTTTTTCAATCTCCTCCAACTTGAAACGCAACTGCTCGTTGATTTCATGCAGACGAAGCTGCGCCGCTTTACGCTCCGAAATATCGCGGGTAATGCCATGCACGGCATAAGGCTGCTCTGCCTCGTCAAGCAACTGCGTGGTCACCACTTCCGTACTGACGACACCGCCGTTTTTATGCGGCTGCTCGATCTCTGTCGTCGCATAGCGGGCGCTTTGATCTCCCTTGGCCAGTCGCTCAAGCGAAGCTTGCAAGACGCTTTTGACCTTTTCACGGGATGCAGGTGTCACTGACTGATCCATATCCTGCGCCATCACTTCTTCTGCCGTGTAACCGCGCAAGCGCTCAACAGAGGGGCTGACATAGGTGAAGTGATTGGTCGTCAGGTCCAGAGTCCAGATCACATCACTGCTTTGCTCTGCCAGCATGCGGTAACGCTCTTCACTACGCCGGGCAACTTGTTCGATCTCATGTCGGGCAAGTATTTCGCCGGCCAGTCGGCGATTCAGGCGCCCGAAATAAAAAGCCACCAGGCCGGCAATGATGATCACCAGCACACCAATGGCCATCAGCGACAAAACCCATAGTGGGAGTTTTTGTACCTTGTCTTGGTATATCAAACCGGTGATTTTTGCATCAGGTGGCAACATGCCCAGTTCTGCATAATTCAGGGCAATCTGTTGCCAGCGCCCTTCGCTCATATGGCCGATTTCAACCAGAGCAGGCTGCATGAGGCGCTGCATTTCCATCGCCTCAAACATCAAATGGTCTTTCTCATGCCGCTTGGAGTAACGAGCCAGGATCAGATTGGCCATCTCCTCCGGATGCGCCATTGCATATTCCCAACCTTTTATCGCAGCAGCGCGAAAAGCACGCACGCCCTTGGGGTTGGCCTTGATGGTTTGCTCAGTGGTGAATAAGGTATCGCCATAAAAATCTATCCCGACAGAACGCGGGGTAAAAATTGCGTGGCGAAACGCGGCCTTGTCGAGCAGATAAGGTTCATCCGTTGAATAGGCCGAAACTGCATCAACCTTGCCGGAAATGAGGTCAGCTGGATCAAAACTGTGCGGCTCGGCACGGTATCGGGTGATGCCTTCGCGTTTGAGATAGGCATAGAGCTCGGTTTCGTGCGGCATCAACATGATGCGCCGACCAGACAGCGCATGGACATTGTTGGCAATCTTGCTGTTGGCGATCAGCACCAGGGGCGAATGCTGCAGGATTGCAGCCAGCGCCACCACGGGTTCGCCACGCGCACGATGCAGGGCCAACTCGGAAGCGCCCACACCAAACAGCGCGTCACCCTTGAGTACAGCGCCAATCGGATCATGCGACTCGCCCACCTCAACCAGCGTTACGTCGTAACCTGCTTCGCGAAAGTATCCCTTTTCGATGGCGGCGTAATAGCCGGCAAACTGGAACTGATGTTTCCAGTTAAGCTGTAGCTTCACCTGCTCAAGCGCCCAGAGCGGCGAGCAGATTAAGCTTAAAAAGATGAGGGCAAAAAATCGCATCGGGTAATTATGAGGCATGAGCAGATGATGCGTTTATCTCACTTGTGATAAACCCGGCTACTACCCCCCGACCCACCCGAACCGGGGTTGGCGACATTGTCGAACAGGTTCCAGCCCTGATGTTGCGCGTAGCCAAAGAGGGCGAGGGCGAGTATGCCGGTTATCAGGTTGAAGTTCTTGAACATCAGTCGTCCGAATCCGAGTCTGAATCGTCGCTGGAAACCGGGGCATGGTCACTTTCAGACCAGCGCCGGGCTTCGAAAGCGGCGCGGCGCAAACGGGTAAAGAAGGGGAAGATGATCAGGTAGATCATCAGCATCACATAGTTGGACCAGCCGATGCCGCCACTGATTATTTCAATAGTGTCGCGCACCGCCGCAAGATTTTCCGTCGACATATCGGGGTCGACCGTAACATAGTAGGTACCGGGTGGAATATTGAGGAAAACCACCTCGTCATCGCGGTTACCTTCTGACCAACTCTCTCCGCCATCATTGCCGTAGTAATAAGCAATCTCGCGCGAGGCGGGCCAGGCTTCACCAGAAGCCTTGTTGACCAGCATCATGTCGAGGCCGATCCAGTTGTTGTCGAGCGTAGTGGTGTTACGCACGGTAATTTTGCGCGGCTTGTCACGCACCACAAACTCCTTGGTGGTGAGCGAGTCTTCGGCCATTTGCGGGCTGAAATCCAGCGTCTGGCGCAGCAGCATCTGGCCGCCAACAACATAGACGAAAAACAGCTGAACAATGGTAGCCAACAAACCGAGTTGCCAGAACAGGCGACAAACGCGCTTGTGCGTGGCCTCCCACGGGTTGGGCTGATTGGAAAATACGCCAATCGGCTCCGGCATCTTGCCCGGCAGCTTGAACGCTTCACGCACCACATCCGGTGCGACATAAGTGCCGAGCGACCAGGAGAGCTCGTTGCTGGTCGATTCGCGCGACAACATCAAGGGCGGCGCAACGTAATCAATCACTTTATTTGTTTCGCCGCGCTTCACCCGCCACGTGAACTCGCCTGCCACCTGAATCACCTTGGCCGATTTGGTGGTGGAGAAATGTTTGAATTTCTGGCCATCGTAGGGAACGTCAGCCAGTTCCATCGCGCCGCTGCTGGTTGGTGGCCGCGACAGCACATCGGCCGTATTCCAGTGGCCGTTGTATTCGGTCAGCCAGCGATAGGTGCCATTTTCGCCAGCCAGCAGATATTCGCGCCAGTCGTAGGAAATGCCTTCAATCGTGCATTGCTTGACCAGAAAGCCGATCGCTTCAACCGCCTTGCCTTCCAGCGTTCCCTTACTGCCGAGCGGGATGCGCGGGACGTATTTATCATCGCGATTGCCCAGCGCCTTGGACAAAATCTTGTAGTTCTCGCTGGTCGCATCGACAACTGCGCCACAGGAGGCACAGCCCACTGCCAGAATATCTTTCGAGCGCGCCGACATCGGCGAACCGCAACTTGGACAACGGAAAACCTGCGCCTGCACGGTATGCGTCGGGATCGGCATGCCCTGACGCAGATTGTTCATCTTCAGCGTATCGAAGACGACCGGCTCACCGATGAAAAGCAGCGGCGGCGTTTCCGAATAATCCAGCGTCGCAAAGCCCGGCCCGGTTGTTGCGCCACTGCGCAGATCGACCGTCGGCAAGGGATAGCCAGCGCCAACCTTGAAGGGCAGCTCGCCCTGCCCGGCGATGCACTCGGCGCTTTCAATATTGGTAACAGTCCACGGCCGGCTGGCCATGACAAAACGCTGGCCGACCTGCAGCTCTTCAAACTTGGGCAAGGCTTCCTGCACATGTTCGATGAAGGAAACCACATACTCACCGCCGGCTTCGGAAAGCCAACCGGTACGCATGTCGTCGAACATCAGGTACCACTCGTTCCAGATGCCCTGGCTGTACTTGATCTGGATGCGCCCGATCAGCGCAAAATGCACGCCCTTATAGCTACCTTCCGCCCCCAGTTGCAGGGGCGAACGATCCTCGACCAGCGCCGCCATCTTGCCGATATCTTCCAGCGCCTGATCGTGCCGGACCAGCGTGCTCTGGCAGTATTCGCAGACGGCAAAGATCGACGCCGCCGATTGAAAAACAACCGGCGCGCCGCAGGATGGACAGGAAGCGGTCTGGGCCACGAGCCGCAGCAGGGATTAGCTGAGTTTCTTCAGCAACTCGACTTTCTTGGCTTCAAACTCTTCCTTGGACAGAATGCCTTTTTCGACCAAACCATGCAGCTTCTCCAGCGTTGCCACCACTTCATCCGGTGAAACCGCCGCAACGGCAGCAACAGCTGCCGCCACCGGAGCAACAGCGGGCTGCATGGCCTGCGCCATCGATTGCCCCATGACCTGACCAAAGCCAACGCCGGCTCCCAGGCCAACACCCATGCCGGCCAGGCCGCTCTCGTTGGCTGCCGCGACGGGAATGCTGTTGGCGACCTGATACTGGGTAAAGCGGCCCATGTCGCCAATCATGTTCATGCCAATTTTCTGGTCAAGTATCTTCTGCAGCTCTTCCGGCAGCGAAACGTTCTGCACGACGAGCGAATCAAGCGTCAAGCCAAACTCGGCAAAAACCGGTGCCATCTTGAAATGCATGGCCTTGCCGAATTCATCCTGATTCGACGCCATGTCGATGAAAGCAACACCGGATTCGCCGAAGAGGTCGGTCATCCCGGCGATCATCGTATTGCGCAACTGGCCTTCAAGTTCTTCTCGCGTGTATTCGCCACGGGTGCCGGAAATCTTCTGGTAGAAGGTTTTGGCGTCACTCAGGTGGTAAGAATAAATACCGAAGGCACGCAGGCGAACAATGCCGAAATCCTTGTCGCGAATGGTGATCGGGTTGGGCGTGCCCCATTTCTGATCAAGCTGGGTACGCGTCGAGAAGAAGTAGAGATCGGATTTGAACGGGGATTCAAACAGCTTGTCCCAGTTTTTCAGATAAGTCAGCACCGGCAGCGTTTGCGTCGTCAGCTTGTACATGCCCGGCGTAAAGACATCGGCCACCGTGCCTTCATTGACGAAGAGCGCCAGTTGCGAATCGCGCACCGTCAGGCTGGCGCCGTTCTGGATTTCCATTTCCTGCATCGGGAAACGCCAGGCCAGCGTCCCGTCAGACTCTTCGGTCCACTGCAGGATGTCGATAAATTGCTTCTTGATAAAGTCCATCAGAGCCATGGCTATCTCCTGAAAATCAAATGATGCAACCGGCGTTGAGAATGCCAACACCAACTGAGAGTGATGCTAGAAAAATTCCCGAGGCGATCTTGCCTTGCGGGATGGCTTCGTTGATACGCGGTAGCGCCAGACGCGCCGCGACATAAACCAGAAGCTGAACAATACCGGCAACCACTGCCCAACCTATCATTGCGTAGAGGTTATGGCTGACCGCAACCGAAACGGCAATCGGCAAGGCAAAGCCGATAATCGCCCCGCCCAAGGTAATGGCGGCAGCGGCATTGCCTTCGCGTATCAGCGCCAGTTCGTTGTAGGGCGTGACCAACTCATAAAGCACGGCGAAAACGCCGAGCAGCACAACGGCGGTAAGGAAAAAGCTGGCAAATGCCGGCAAACTATTGAGGACCGGATCGAACATGGTTTCTCCCGGAAACGGACAGATTATGGGTGATTGTGAACCGCCACGAGGCAATATTCAACTGTCTTGCGCCAGCCCTTGTCGAGCCAGTCCTTCAAGCACCAGATTGTCGATCAGCCGGTGTGGAATACTTAGTTGCGGCGCCAGCATTTGTGCGGCACCACCGGAGAGCAGGCAGATCGCATCCGGCGCACCGGCAATCCGCGCAAAAGCGCGCTCAATCGCCCCTAGTTGAGCTTCCAGACAACCACTGATAATCGCGTCGTCGGTATTGCGCGGGTAGATTTCGTGCGCTCCGCTAGCCAAGGGCAAGGCCGCCGTATCCCGCGCCAAGGCCCGGCGCATCAAATCCAGGCCGGGCAAAATCAAGCCCCCGCGAAACTGGCCGCTGGCATCCAGCGTATCAATGGTGGTAGCTGTCCCGGCCATAACGACAAGGCAAGCACCGTTGGTGATTCCGCGCGCGCCGATCAGCGCACACCAGCGATCAACGCCCAACTGAGCCGGATTGTCGTAGCCATTTCGTACGTCCAGCCCACTGGCGCAGGACTTCACTTCTCTTATCAGACCTTGCCATGGCGCCAGCGCTTGCTGAATATCAGTCAAAGCCTGCGGGCCAGCAACATTCGACAACAAGACGCGGCTCGGCTTCCACTGACTGAGCAACACATCGAGACCGGCAAGCTCGGCATGCGCCAGTGCGCCTTGCGCCAACCAGGCATCGGCCTCGCGGACACCCCATTTAATGCGTGTATTGCCGCTATCGATACAGACGATCATGACGTCGGTGCCTCAAAACAGCGCAAGCTGACATCGCCGGAAAGAATGCGCTCGATGCCCTTTTCGGTTTCGAGCAGCAAAGCCCCATCGTTATCCGCCCCCAGACAACGCCCCAACAATGGCGTTGCTTCGTCGGACAGAAGTTGAACCGCTTGATCCTGCCAGGCATGACGTGCCTGCCATTCATTTTTCAGGCCAAAAAACCCGTCGACCGTAACAGTTTCAAGCGCCTCGGCAACCTCCAAAAGAATCGCCGCCAGCAGCTCGTGGCGCTCGGGCAAAACCGCAAATGCCTGATTCAAACCGGCGGCAGGCTGCGGCAAATCGCCTTGTGGCTTCTGCAGATTGATCCCGATACCGATCACTACCTGCGTTCCCCGGCGGTCAGAAACCAGCTC
>ERZ1034361.2011-NODE-2011-length-9972-cov-8.247398_pt1 | contig 9972 bp, 11 predicted proteins | sample MGYA00520617_ERZ1034361 | MGnify/ENA primary metagenome ERZ1034361 (study PRJEB33736, sample SAMEA104284507) | Azolla filiculoides | biome: Urban; feature: Water surface; material: Ditch water | place: Netherlands | collected 2015-10-28 | depth 0-0.1 m ... | reverse complement strand
ATAAAAATACTTCATAAATCTGTGAAGATTTCATCGGTGTTGAGGTAATAACAGAAATATTACCCGTGACACGAGGATCAACAATAAAATTTTTACCAGTGGCATCAGCAATCGTTTCTATCAAGATATGAATATCAACATCTTTTAAATTAAGCGAAAACTCTTCATTTTGTGCGTGAGAAACAATACAAAAGCTAGCGAATAATAGACCAATTAACAAACGAAAGTGCATAGGCAATAGTAATTTGTAGTGTTATTTTGTGATAAAGAGTAATCCCGTTCTTTCTTTTACCATAGAGAGGGATTCTGTTTGTTGATTGCGCAGCAATATGACGTGTTCTTTTGCAACTGATAACAAGGTAGCACCACCAGGCAACTCATCACCTAGATGATATTTTTTTTGTTCTTTCGCATCATCTTCAATAATGACATAACTACTATTATCTTGATCAGGAAGTAAAAAAATACCAAGTAACTTAATAGGTAAGTCCGTTTCTTTTGAATCATTCCCAACCATTTTAACTTCATCAATTTCTACCGCAGCATTACCAAATAAATGCCAGTCTTTGATTAGTAGAAAATCCCTTTCATTTTCTTCAGTTTTTTCTCTGTCCAACGCAGACGGTACTTTCACGACATCGGTCAATGACTTTGGGCTAATTGAAGTAGGTATTGAAGATATAAATAAAAAAAAATAAGCTAAGGCAAAAATAAACACAACATTATACATGGCACCAGTTCGCAAAAAATGTGCCCTAAAATGCGTAAATTGTATTTTTGAAAATGTTATTGGCATGATTGTCATCATTATATGACTAAAATATGACTGTATTGTGACAGTACGCTACTTATTTTTAACAGCCAATCATAAATGGATTGATCGCCATCTCGGCCTTTACCCAATTATTTATAAAATCATAATCATGATAGAAGATACCATTCAAAATGATGACAAAGCGGAAAACGCCATACTTGAAGCCGTTCGCGCCTTAACTGAGATGGGCGTTCAACTAAATGAAGTCACTGTCCCAATGAAAGCGGCTGACTTTCTTCAACAGACTGGTGAAGGTCATTATGACGCTCGGGATCGTATTCAAGTCCAGATGAATAGGATGTATTATTCATTTGAAAATGTGGCATATTGTCGCGCGACAAAACGTCGCGCGACAATATGCCACATTTTCAAGTGGTTAAAATATTTGTAGACTATCTTCGTCATGTAAAAATGTCACAAAGTTAAAAATATTTAATCCACAATTTCATATCCCAATAGAGGTCATTAAATGTCACAAATAGTTTTAGCCGCCACTAAACGAATCGATATCAAACAATTTTTAAATAGCATAAAACGATTCTTAACCGAAGCCGTCCTAACAGATACAGGTATGATTACCATTTTAGCCTTGATAATGACGTTTACGGGGTTAATGTTAATGCAAAGTACACTCACGCAATCCAATGAAGCAAAAAGTGTTGCATGGTACGCAGCCAACATTAAGGACGCACAAGCAAAAAATAATGAATGCCGCAGAGATAATAATGCAACGCAATTACAGTCTACCCCAGACTGTGTGAATGCACTACACGCTATTGAAATCAGCTTCAAATAAACCATACTTAACATTTACTAAACAAATAACCCTTCATACAATTTAAAGAGCGCGCGCCTTTGCTAATCAAGGCAGCGCTCCACGCAATCTGCACTCAAGTAAACCCGAGTGCATCACTTCTCACATAAACGTCATCATAGCTCACGCCATATCAATCGAGATTTTTTATATAAATCAGTGTATTTCTTTTTATGTCGCCGTTAATTATGTGCGTGATATGCCCTATTTTGATATTTTTTTACGTGATATGAAGAACTTCAAATTTGAAAAATCATGCAAAATGCCTATTAAATAATGAATTATCAATATAAAACAACTAGTTAACGAAAACGGTTACGATATTGCTTATATTTTTTGACGCTAATTGCGTTATAACATTAAACTTAACTGGAATTACGATAACGATGAAAAAAATACACTATGCAATACTCCTTGTGTTTAGCATGATAATGATGCCTGCATTAACCCAAGCCGCATTAAGTCACGAAGCACTTATGTCACTTACACCCTACCCTAATGTAAAGGATGCAGCTTATGGTGGTGTAGGTATATTTGTTTATGATGATATGAATTCACTCGATGCACTAGGCCCTATGCAGGTATTTAGCGCGGCTGGATTACGCCCTTTTTTAATTGCAAAGAAAGCGGGAACGGTCAGGGCAAGCAATGGTTTAACCATTAATGTTACAAAAGGCATTGCTGATGTTGCCAAACTTGGCGTTTTAGTTGTCCCCGGTGGCGCAACAGGAACTGTGATGCAAACAATGGATCCTGAAGTACTTGAATGGATTAGAATGATTGATAAAACAACCGTTTATACCACGAGTGTGTGTACAGGTTCTTGGATTTTGGGTAGCGCGGGATTACTGACAGGAAAAAAAGCGACATCTAATTGGTATCGAGCCAGTGAAATTTTAAAGAAATTTGGAGCCATACCGCAACCTAAAAGTCGCTATGTGTTTGATGGTAAACTGGTCACCAGTGCTGGCGTCACGGCTGGACTTGATATGTCACTTGCGATCATTCAAAAACTCTATGTCAATGATACAAATAAAGGCAAAGACTTCACACAAGCTGTTATGTTAGACCTTGAGTATGACCCCAAGCCACCTGTATCGGGTGGAACACAAGCGAAAACATCAAAAAATGTTTTTGCAGGAATGCAATTGATGTATGACATGTTTTTTTACGGTGATGCACCTTATGATTGGGTAAAGTCACTTCAACCTTCTTCTGCACATAATCACTAATATATAGCGACATTCACTGCAAGACAACGTCGTCCAACATGCCACCCTGTTTCTTTTTAATCAAAATTAAAGTAACAGAGTGGCATCGCCGTCAATAAATTTTATTAAAAATACTGTTTTTCTTTTTTTATTTCGTCACATTGCCTGCATGCAATCCACATTCTTTTTTTGTACTCTCTTCCCACCACCAACGCCCAACACGCTCATGTTGATTAGGTAGAATGGCTCGCGTACATGGCTCACAACCTATACTCACAAAGCCTTCTTGATGCAGTGAATTATACGGTACTTGATAGGCTTCTATATAATCCCATACTTGCGCAGATGTCCAATTTAACAACGGATTGAATTTGATTAATGTATGTGATGGCGTCGAAAATGCGCTATCTTGTTGTACTTCGGGAATATCTTGGCGTGTGTCGATACTTTGATCTTTACGTTGCCCTGTAATCCACGCATCTAGGCACGCTAATTTACGACGCAGTGGTTCCACTTTACGAATACCACAGCACTCTGTATGCCCATCGTCATAAAAACTAAATAAACCTTTCTCTTTAACAAAAGTATCCAGTAATTCTCTATTTGGACTTAAAATCTCAATATCAATGCCGTAATGTTTGCGCACTTTTTCAATAAATTGATATGTTTGCGGATGCAAACGTCCCGTATCAAGGCAAAAAACGTGAATGTCTTTGCGTATATTGAGCGCTAAATCAATTAATACAACATCTTCTGCGCCGCTAAATGAAATAGCGATATGATTAAATTGCTCTAATGCCGCTTTTAAAATCACGCGCGGATTTTTACCCGCAAGCTGGGTGGATAACTCGTCAATATTCATACTAATCACGTTAACTCGATTAAAAAATGATTGGATGAATTAACTATTTAATTCATCAATTAACCGTCCTTGTAAACCACTAAAACTGCCATTGCTCATTAACACAACATGGCCACCGCGTCCTTTTTCACTGCGAAAACGTGCCACAATATCGGGAATTGTTTGACACACGACGGTATTGGCAGCCAAGGTGAGTGCACTTTGTGATTCCGGTTGATAAATAATAGCAATATCAGCTGCACGAAGCGACGCTGCCAATGTGTGTTGATGAACACCTAGGCGCATGGTATTTGAGCGTGGTTCGACAATGGCAATAATACGCGCCTCGCCAACTTGTTCACGTAAACCGTGTAGCGTCGCCGCAATCGCGGTTGGATGATGCGCAAAATCATCATAAATCGTTACATTTTCCTTTGAGGCAACCACTTCCATGCGACGTTTCACGCTTTGAAATTGCGCTAAAGCCGCAATCGCATCACTTGGCAAAATACCCACATGACGCGCAGCAGCAATCGCGCTTAACGCATTGCGTACATTATGATCGCCCGTTAACGTCCATATCACATCACCTTGGCGTTCGTGGTCAAAGAAAACCGAAAAATGACTCCCATCCGTTGAGAGTAAATCCGCATTCCAATCTGCTTGCCCATGAATACTGGTATACATCACTGGTGTCCAGCAACCCAATGCAAGCGTTTCATCTAATGCAATATCCCCTTCGGGAACAATTAATAATCCTTCACTTGGAACGGTGCGAATAAGATGATGAAATTGTTTTTGAATCGCGGCTAAATCGGGAAAAATATCCGCATGGTCGTACTCTAAATTATTTAAAATGGTTGTACGGGGGCGGTAATGCACAAACTTTGAGCGTTTATCAAAAAAAGCAGCGTCATATTCATCCGCCTCAATCACAAAGAAATCCGAATCGGTGAGTTTGGCTGAAATTCCAAAATTCAACGGAATACCGCCAATCAAAAAGCTAGGATTGAAACCTTGTTTTTCTAAAATCCACGCCAGCATACTACTGGTGGTGGTTTTTCCATGCGTTCCAGCAACACCCAGCACCCATTTATCGCGCAGGACGTTTTCGGCAAGCCACTGCGCACCGCTATTATAGGGAAGGCCTAAATTCAACACCGCTTCCACTTCGCTATTTCCGCGCGAGAGTGCATTACCAATAATCACCAAATCCGGTCTAGGCAATAAATTGTCAGGGCTGTAACCGTTTTTGAGTACAATTCCCTGCTGAATTAACTGATCACTCATTGGTGGATACACATTTTCATCGCTGCCACTCACTTCATGACCTAATTGTTTCGCTAACACGGCAATCCCTGCCATAAATGTTCCGCAAACACCTAAAATATGGATATACATAAATATAAGGACTCCTAACGAATTCGCCTAGGTTTAATCGGATGCGCTTGCGAGGGTCTGGGTGCGTGTTTGATCGCGACTTTTTGCGGTGATGTACTTGATTTTATGGGTCGACTAGTTGACCATCTATCACGCACAATATGTTCCTCAAGCCACTGTGCACCCGTAATGCAAGGCAGGGAACGTTTATTTACTTCACGCACTTCCACATTACTGGCAAAAATATCATTGCCTAGAATAACTAATTCGGGACGATATGATAAATTGTCAATTGAAAACCCCTCCATTGTGATGATGCCAGCAATCTCTAAATCACAACGCAATTTAGGTGGAATATACTCATCAGACGCCGTCACATCGTGTCCGCCACGTTTAGCAAGCTGCGCAATGTCTGCCATAAACGTCGTTGCCACGCCAACAAAATGCATACGCACCGCTTACCTCCCCTTTATCACGGTTTAATGCTTTTTCTTAGGCTTTTCGGCTTTTTCTGCTTCCGCTTTTTCAGCAGCGGCTTTTGCTGCAAGTTCTTCTGCCGTTGGCTCTGCGGGTGGTGGTGGCTCTGCGCCTTTTGCACCGGCATTTTCAAGCATCTTAATGACATTTTCACCGCTAATTTTCTTTGCACGCTCTAAAATCGGCACTTTTTGCGCATCTTGTGCGTTCACATCAGCACCCGCTTTAATGAGTAAATCAATAATATCAACGTCACCAAAAATCAACGCATCCATCAATGCCACATTACCCACGTTATCGGTTGTGTTCACATTTGCACCGTAGGCAAGTAACGTTTTGACGCTGTGAATATTGCCACTAAAACAAGCTGCCATGAGGGCAGTACGACCACTCGCATTTTTACTGTTTACATCAATACCTTGATTGAGTAACGTTACAAGGCGATCTTCTTTGCCGTTCATGGCGGCTAAAAATAAATCTTTTCCCTCTTCAGCGTGAAGGTGTGGTGAAGAAGCGAGTAACAACATAAGGAGATAATTTTTATACTTCATAAAGAATCGTTGCCTGCGTTTAAAAGAAAATTAAGATAAAATGCAAAAATAGTAGCTAACCTAACGTATTTTGCGATTACATGAACGAAAATCCAATTATTAATATTACAGCCACCGCCTCTTTTGTTGAAAAAGAGTCCGATGTACAGAAAAATCGCTATATCTTTGCCTATACTATCACTATCACCAATAAGGGTAAAAGAGTGGTGCAATTATTACAACGCCATTGGGTATTAACCAATGCGAATGGTAAAGTGCAAGAAGTCCATGGTGAAGGCGTTGTTGGACTCACCCCAACCCTTCAGCCTAACGAAAGTTTTCGCTACACAAGTAGCGCATTGATTGAAAGCGCTGTGGGAACCATGCAAGGTTACTACACGTTTATCGACCACAAAGGGGAAACCTTTGATGTTCCCATTGAGCGTTTTACTCTCTCTATTCCCCGTACCCTGCACTAATCTTTTATGGCCATTTATGCCATTGGGGACGTACAAGGGTGCTTTGACGAACTGCAGGCGTTGCTTGATTTAATTGCGTTTAATCCCAATACTGACCAACTATGGTTTGCAGGTGACTTGGTTAATCGCGGTGAAAAATCCCTTGAAACGCTGCGATTTGTCAAACAACTCGGCGCGAGTGCGGTCACGGTATTAGGTAATCACGATATTCATTTATTGATGAGTGCCAATTTTCCTGAGCGCATGAAGAAAAAAGATACGCTACAGCGTATTCTCAACGCGCCAGATTGCGACGTATTGCTTAATTGGCTACGTGAGCAACCCCTGTTTCACTACGAACATGAAATAGGCTTAGTGCACGCAGGTGTGCCCGCTCAATGGGATTTAGCACAAACGCAACACATGGCAACCATAGCGCAAACGGCGCTGCGTGCTGATAATTATCGCAACACACTCTCAGCGCTCTATAGCAATCAACCGGATACTTGGTCAGAGAGCTTAAGCGAAATCGCACAGTTGCGCTTTATCGTTAACGCATTTACTCGCATGCGATATTGCACAAAAGAGGGTCAACTCGATTTTCATTACAGCGGTGAATTAGGCTCTCAACCCGCGCATTTAATGCCGTGGTTTGACGTACCTCAGCGCAAAATAGCCGCCACTAAACTTATTTTTGGGCATTGGGCAGCTTTAGGGTATTACGCAAAAAATAATTGTTATTGCATTGATACCGGTTGCATTTGGGGACGTGAATTATCTGCTTTGCGCCTAGATACGCCTGAAATGAAAAAGTTTAGTGTGCCACGCAATACCGCCCATTCTATTTTCTAACGTATAATAAACAAATTCATCCTATTCTCTTTTTTCAATTTTCATGACCCATTGGCTAACAAATCATCCCCATCTGCTCAGCGGCGGCTTTAAAGGCATCGAAAAAGAAAGCCTGCGAATTAACGCCCAAGGACTGATTTCACAAGCAACGCATCCTCACGCATTAGGTTCTGCGCTAACCCATTCGCAAATCACCACGGATTACTCCGAGGCGCTCATTGAACTCATTACGTCGCCTTATGCGGATATTCAAAACACGCTAGACGAATTACAGAAAATTCATCAATTCGTTTACGAAAATCTTGGGCACGAGCAATTATTGTGCGCGAGTATGCCCTGTGGGATTGATGGCGACGAAAGCATTCGCATTGCCGAATATGGCAGCTCCAATATTGGACGAATGAAACATGTTTATCGTCACGGACTTTGGCATCGTTATGGCAGAACCATGCAAGCGATTGCTGGCATCCATTTCAATTATTCAGTGCCTCAACATTTATGGCATTTTTTGCATGAACAACACGGAGGTAATCAGTCATTAGAGGCGTTTAAAAATGCGTCTTATTTTGGCTTAATTCGTAATTTTCAGCGTATTGGCTGGTTAATTTTATATTTATTTGGCGCATCACCCGCCATTTGTAAGAATTTTTTTAAAAGTCGTCCGTCGCTGATGGCGCAATTTGAAGAATTTGATAACGGTACGCTTTACCATCCTTACGCCACGTCGCTACGCATGAGTGATATCGGCTATAAAAGTAAAAATCAAGCCAACTTAGCCATTGATTACAATACACTTGATGGTTATGTACAAAGCCTTAGTGCGGCAATTAGTACACCTTATAGCGAATATGAACAAATTGGCGTATGCGTGAATGGTGAATACAAACAATTAAATACCAACATATTGCAAATTGAAAACGAATTTTACAGTATCATGCGCCCTAAACAGATTGCGCAGTCTTGTGAAAAACCCACGGCAGCACTTCGCAGAGCTGGCGTCGAATACGTTGAAATGCGCGCACTCGATTTAAATCCATTTAAGCCGCTAGGTCTTGATGAACCCACTGCACGATTTATTGAGGCTTTACTGCTCACCTGTTTACTCACAGACAGTCCAAGTATTACCAGTGACGAATTGCGCGTAAATAATAGCAATCAGCTCATCGTTGCCAATCAAGGACGCAAACCAAACGTAGAACTAGTGCGAAATGGGGAAACGCTTTCACTTCAAGCATGGGCAAAGGATATTTTGAAACAAATGCAGCCTATTTGCGCCGCATTAGATGAAAATGAAACTGGGCAACCTTATGCAGAGTCACTTGCATTGCAAGAAAGATTAGTGGAAAACGCCGATCTAACGCCCTCAGCGCAAATGTTAGCGAAAATGCGAGAAATCAATAAACCTTTTGCCTGTTTTGCGCTCACGCAATCTGCCGAGCATGCCAATCTTTTTGCTTCACAGCAACTCGATGAGAAGACGCGCCAACGCTTTATTGAATGCGCCATTGAATCACACCAAAAGCAACAAGCACTTGAAAGTGCGACTCAACCCGATTTCGATCAATTTTTACAACACTATTTTTTGGGTAATCCACGCGTGAACTAAAACGCACAACGACTAAGAAAAGGAATTGACATGAATTATGCTATTGAAACACAATCCATTGAAACATTGACATCTGATGTATTATGCGTGGGGATTTATACAAATCAACAGCTCACACCATCGGCTAAAATTTTGGATGATGCAACCCAAGGGTTAATCAGCTCTCTCATTACACGTGGTGATATTGCCGGCAAACTCAATGACACGCTACTTCTCAATGTGATTCCAAATAGTACGATTGAACGTATTTTACTGGTGGGTCTTGGTGAGCAAAAAGCGTTAAGCGCAAAAAATTATCGTAAAGTCCTCGCCAGTGCGATTAGCGTTTTGAAAAAAGCGAATGTCAAAAGCGCTGCGGTGAGTTTGGCTGAATGTGATGTAGATAAAGCGGATAATATTTGGAAAACGCGTCAAATCGTAGAAGTCTTTAGTGATAAGCTTTATCAATTTACGCAATGTAAAAGTAAAGTAGATGAAACAACTGCGCTCAGCGATATTGTGATTGCCGCATTAGACACTCAACGCGCTGATGCAACAGTCGGTTTAGCCCAAGGCCTTGCTATTGCAGAAGGCATGACACTTGCCAAGCATCTTGCTGATTTGCCGGCTAATATTTGCACGCCAAGCTACCTCGCCAAGCAAGCGCTGACGATTGCGTTAAGCTATGATTCACTTGAAGCAACTATTCTTGATACATCGGAAATGGAAACATTGGGCATGGGCGCCCTGCTCGCGGTCGCACGCGGCAGTCGTCAACCCCCCAAACTCATTACGCTTGAATATCGCGGTGGTGATAAAAACAGCAAGCCTATTGTCCTCATTGGAAAAGGTTTGACGTTTGATGCTGGCGGCATCTCTCTCAAGCCGGGCGCAGGCATGGATGAGATGAAATATGATATGTGCGGTGGTGCGGCAGTACTCGGTACATTGCAAGCAGTGGCGCAATTAAAACTTCCTATTAACGTCATTGGACTGGTGCCCGCTTCTGA
>ERZ1034361.2010-NODE-2010-length-9975-cov-3.613154_pt1 | contig 9975 bp, 8 predicted proteins | sample MGYA00520617_ERZ1034361 | MGnify/ENA primary metagenome ERZ1034361 (study PRJEB33736, sample SAMEA104284507) | Azolla filiculoides | biome: Urban; feature: Water surface; material: Ditch water | place: Netherlands | collected 2015-10-28 | depth 0-0.1 m ... | reverse complement strand
TTGATCTCTTGAGTAGACTCATGCCCTTTGCCAGCAACCAGAACAATATCTTGGATATTGGCATGTCTTACTGCAGCCATAATGGCCGCTGCTCTATCAGGCAGAGCTTGTACATTCGATAAATCACCTGACATACCAGCTTGAATCATGGCAATAATAGAAGCTGGGTCTTCAGATCTGGGGTTATCACTCGTAATCACAATATGATCAGCAAACTCTTGTGCTGCACGACCCATTTGTGGGCGCTTACCTGAATCTCGATCACCACCGCAACCGAAGACGCACCATACTTTTCCGTTGCGTTGATTTGCAATGGGGCGCAATGCATTCAATGCTTTAGTGAGGGCATCGGGTGTATGTGCATAGTCCACCACAATTAATGGGCCCTCAGTTCTCTGCGTTTTATTTAAGCGAATCAGCTCCATGCGACCTGGAACAGCAGTCAACTTGCTCATACGCTTAGAGGCCTCGCTCGGGCTCAAGCCTTGAGACAACAGAACCGTCCAAACAGCAAGGCAATTACTTAAATTAAATTCACCTAATACTGCAAGTTGAACAGCGCTTGAACCTGATGCATCACAGTTAAATTGAGAGTCATAGCCAGCAGTTGTAAACAGGGTGTTTTCTGTATAGGTTCGCTTCAGACGATCGCCAAATTTTTCAAACCCGGCAAAAGCATTGCTACTTAATGCGTAGCCCCATACTTGAGGGCCATCTGCAGCAAGGAGCTTCATTGCTAATTCACGACCAAATGCATCGTCAAAATTGATGATGGCATTTTCAAGCTGAGGCAGTTGGAACAGTTTAGCTTTTGCCTCAGCGTATTCACCCATCGTGCCGTGATAATCCAAATGATCTTGAGTCAAATTGGTAAATACTGCTGTACGTACATCCAAGCCAGAAATGCGATCTTGATCGAGTGCGTGAGAAGAAATCTCTATGGCCACCTGCTGAGCACCTGCATTCAGCAATTCTTTTAGTTGAGTCTGTAAACGTGGCGCATCTGGGGTGGTGTAACCAGTCTCGATCAATGCACCCGGGAAACCGGTGCCCAAAGTACCCAAAACTGCAGCGCGTTGATTGGGTTCATCCAATGCCTGTGCCAGCCACTGCGTAATACTGGTTTTGCCATTGGTGCCAGTAACGCCGATAACATTGAGCTGTTTACTTGGATAGTCATACCACTCAGCGCAGAGCTCTCCAGCCAGGCTAGATAAATTATCAACAGCAAAACAGTCTGGGCGGTCTAAGTATTCGTTAGCAACACCATCTGCGGGATCAAATACAACTGCTGCTGCACCATTTGCCAAGGCAGCCGCAATGTAATCACGACCGTCACGTAGGGCAGTACCATGGCCAACAGGGTATGCGAAGAAGATATCACCGGGTTGGATTTGACGGCTATCAGCAGTTACTTTTGCATCCGCAGAAGTGAGATCACGTAAATGTGAGATCAAGAGATGGGGTTCAATATTGATCATTGCCATCATCTTTTCAAAACCGCTGTGTTTGTTTTGACTGCCGCACTCTGTATTTGTGTAGGACTTTGATCCTGCATTGCTTTCTGTTTAATCGGACTATCTGGCAAGACATTCAAGGTGCGCAGAGTCTCGCTCACGATAGTAGAAAACACTGGCGCTGCAACATCGCCACCGTAGTGACTGCCGCCAGTCGGCTCATCAATCATGACGGCCACCACAATGCGTGGGGCACTTATGGGTGCCAAGCCTGCAAAGTAAGCGCGGTATTTATTGCCATACCCCTTACCTACTAATTTATGGGCTGTACCTGTTTTTCCACCAACTCGATAACCTTCAGCTTGCGCTTTAATGGCGGTACCACCTGGCTCTGTTACCGACTCCATCATGCTGCGCATCTCAATAGCTGTCTTAGCAGAAATGACGTGTGTACCAGGCTTAAATTCTGGACTACGCTCAATAGTGAGTGGCACCAATTCTCCATCACGCGCAAAAATCGTATAAGCACGAGCCACCTGAAAGAGTGAACCTGAAATGCCATAACCAAATGCAATCCGCGCCTGATCCGTTGGCATCCATTTTTTATAAGGATGGACAGTGCCAGCCACAGCACCCGGAAAGCCAATCTTCGGTGCCTGACCCAAACCAACTGATGTGTAGAAATTCCACATCTCTTCTGCAGATAAATTATTCATCGCAATTTTGGCCGTACCAATATTGCTCGATTTTTGAATAATTTGCGCAACAGTAAGGTTGCCGTATGGATGCGTATCTGTAATCGGCTTTGGGCCAACTAAATATTTGGCGCCAATCGCCATATTGGTAGTAGGAGTGATTACACCTTTCTCCAACGCAATCGCCACCGTTAAGGGCTTCATCGTTGAACCAGGCTCGAAGGTGTCAGTTAAAACGCGATTACGCAACTGCTCACCCGTCAGCTTCTTACGATCGTTCGGGTTGTAACTTGGATAATTTGCTAAAGCTAAGATCTCACCAGTTTGAGTATCTAGCACTACAGCGCCACCAGCACTTGCATGATGCTGTTCAACTGCATTTTTAACGGCGTTGTAAGCCAGGAACTGAATCTTGCTATCAATAGAAAGTTGCAAGTCTTTACCATTTTGTGGCAACTGCAAAATCGCAACATCTTCAACAACACGGCCGAGGCGATCCACAACCACTCGACGAGCACCCGGATGTCCAGCAAGTTCTTTTTCCCGAGAGAGTTCCATACCCTCTTGACCACGATCTTCCACATTAGTAAAGCCAACGACGTGTGCCATCGCTTCACCCTCAGGATAGAAGCGGCGGTATTCGTTATTTAAGCCAATACCCGGGATTTCTAATTGCTTAATCTGTTGCGCCACTTCTGGGTCTACTTGGCGCTTCAAGAAAATCTGTTTACGTTCTTCTCTTAATTTTTTACGTAATTCTGCTTCGCTAATCTGCAAAAGACTTGCTAATTTCTGCACTTTATCTGCAGCCAAATCATCAGGCACAGTATCGTTATAGGCGATCACCGACTTTGCTTCCAAGCTAGTAGCAATCACTTGGCCATTGCGATCCAATATTTTTCCACGGGAAGCAGGCAACTCCAACTCACGCTGAGTACCGCGCACACCTTTAGCTTCATAGAAAGCATTTCCCGGACCTTGAATCCAGAAGGCGCGAATTAAGAGCAACATGAAGACGAAGAACAACATGAACAGCATCAGGCGTGACCGCCACATTGGCAGACGCAATACTAAATTTGGCGTAGTTGAAAAACCTACCGGCCTCATCTAGCCTCCTTCAAGTACAAAGTACGCTCTGGAGAGATGGGAACCATGTGTAACTGATTACGAGCAACATCACGAATACGTGCAGACTTGGAAAGGTTGCGCTGCTCATACTCAAGACGCAACCAATCTTGATTGAGTTTGCGCTCTTCAATTTGTGCACGCTCTAAGGAGATAAATAATTTACGTGCACGCTGCTGTGCTGCAACCAAAGAGAGGGCGCAAACCAACAGCAAAACAAGTAAGGTCAGCGTAGCGCGATTCAAGCTAGCACTCCCGCACGTTTTTCAGCAACTCGCATGATGGCTGAACGAGCACGAGGATTCTCTCGAACCTCTTCATCACTTGGCTTAACGCGTCCAATAATCTCTAGAGCACTTTGAGGCAAATCACGATCGCGGACCGGCAAACCACGAGGTACTTCAACCTTCGCATGTGACTGCAAAAATTGCTTAACGATACGATCTTCTAGCGAATGAAAACTAATCACCGCTAAGCGCGCGCCTGGCTTTAATAAATTGAGCGCGGCCTTTAATCCAAGCTCTAAATCTTCTAACTCGCGATTAATAAAAATACGTAAGGCCTGAAAAGTTCTCGTAGCTGGATCTTGCCCAACTTCTCTTGTGCGAACGACGCTAGCAACCAAGCTTGCTAATTGCAAAGTTGTTTTTGGCGACAGCCCCTCTTCTCGCTTAGCTACGATAGCTTTTGCGATCTGAAATGCAAAACGTTCTTCACCATAAGTCTTAATCACGCGCGTGATGTCCTCTTGTGATGCTTGCTCCAACCATTCTGCTGCCGTTAAACCGTGATCCGTGTTCATGCGCATATCCAGCGGACCATCCTTGCGAAAGGAAAATCCCCGATGCGCTTCGTCCACTTGTGGAGAGCTGATCCCAAGGTCTAACAAAATTCCATCGACTGATTCTGGCTCCGCGTACTGGTCCATCTGCGCAAAACTGTCGTGCACGATTCGTAAACGGGGATCGTTGATTTTTTCCGCTACTGCGATCGCATCTAAATCCTTGTCGAAAGAAATCATTTGCGCGCTTGGAGGCAATTGCAAGAGCAGTGCTTGCGTATGGCCACCGCGCCCAAAGGTTCCATCGATCAAGAGTGGATTTTTTGATGCCTCGGAAGAGGTGATGCGTGGACCACTGATCAGCGCCGTCACCGCCTCGGCCAGTAATACTGGGCGATGAGTTATGTTCATGGCACCCTGTCATCAAAAATTAAATTGCTTCAGGGCTTCAGGCATACCTTGTGCAATGGCAGCCTGTTCTTTTGCAGCGTAAGTAGCGGCGTCCCACAACTCCAGATGACTACCCATTCCGAGCAGCATCACTTCTTTTTCAATGCCGGCAGCTGAGCGCAACTCTGGGCTCACCAAAATTCTTCCAGCGCTATCCAAATCAATTTCCGCAGCATTACCGAGGAAGATACGTCGCCACCAATGGGCATCCATTGGCAGTTGCGCAACACGCGAGCGGAAGGTTTCCCACTCAGGGCGTGGGAACAGCAGCAAGCATCCGTCGGGGTGTTTTGTGAGCGTAATTCGGCCCTCGCCTTGAACTAACAAGGCGTCACGATGCTTTGCCGGCACAGACATGCGGCCTTTTGCATCTAAATTGAGAGCTGACGCACCTTGAAACACCATTTACCCCACTTTTTCACACTTCCTCCCACTTTAGAGGATCGCAATAAGAGGGTCAAGTGTTTTTGGGTAATTTTTTAGGAAATTTCCTAGTGATTACAAACACTTAGCGTCATGTGTTGATAAAATGGTGACTATAAAAATGCTACTTGAAACAACGGCTTGGAAAATATACTTAAGAATAGGTCTTAGCTATTTTGCCTAATAATGGATAAATATACTGTATTAATAAACAGTATTCCAAATAAAAATATGCAAAATAATTAATTTAGAACTAGATTTTGTAAGCAGTGCTTGTCATGACTTTTGACATCGCCTGCATTAGCTTCTGAATCGGCTCCGGCAAGACTGCGCCACCAGCAGAAATTGCAGCCTGTCCATGTTCGATTTCATCGATGCGCATTTGATCAACAATGGCTCGAGAACGCTCATCTTCTGCAGGCAATTTTTTGAGGTGGCTCTCGAGGTGATTCTCTACTTGTTTTTCTGTTTCAGCAACAAATCCAAGGCTCCACTTATCGCCCGCTAAGCCAGCAGCCAAGCCGATTGCAAAGGATCCTGCATACCAAATTGGATTGAGATAACTCGTGTGCGAACCCAACTCCTGAAGACGTGTTTCGCACCAGGCTAAGTGATCCATTTCCTCTTGGCCAGAGTGATCCAACATCTGCCGAATTTCAGGATTACGGGCCACTAATTTTTGGGACTGATAGAGAGCTTGGGCACAAACCTCACCCACGTGATTGACACGCATTAATCCAGCAGCATGCTCTCGCTCTTTGACATCTAGCAAAGCAGTAGATTGAATATCTGAACCTGGGGTTGGGCGATGGGCATGAGCACCCCCAACTACCGAGCGCAAGGCTGTATCAAACTCAATAATGAAGCGATCAATTAGCGCCATAGGCTTGTAAAAACTAGACCAAAACCTCTGCTTTACAGCTTTGTTTAGTCTTCAAACCCAATTCAGCTAAAAGCTCTCGGTCTTGTTCTGCCTCAGGATTACCGGTAGTGAGTAGTTGCTCACCATAGAAAATAGAATTCGCGCCAGCCTGGAAGCACATGGCCTGCACTGCCCTTCCGAGCTCCTGACGACCAGCCGATAAACGCACTCGTGCACGCGGCATCGTAATACGAGCTACAGCAATGGTTCTGACGAATTCCAGTGGATCTAAGGGCTTCTGATCTTCCAAGGGGGTGCCTGCAACAGGAACCAGGTGATTAATTGGAACTGACTCTGGATATGGGCTTAAATTGGCCAAACGGGCCAAGAAAGCTGCACGCTGTTCGCGGGACTCACCCATGCCCACAATACCGCCGCAACACACTGACATGCCGGCTGCACGTACATTAGAAATCGTGTCTAAACGGTCTTGGTATCCCCGAGTGGAGATGACTGAGCGATAGAAGTCCTCGCTGGTATCCAAATTGTGGTTATAGAAGTCCAAGCCTGCTTCCTGAAGGGCTTGAGCCTGATTGGCTTCCAACATCCCCAGAGTGGCGCAGGTTTCAAGGCCTAAGGCCTTCACGCCCTTAATCATGGCAGTGACTTTTTCAATATCGCGGTCTTTAGGCTCCCGCCAGGCGGCACCCATACAAAAACGGTTAGATCCAGCGGCCTTGGCAGCCTTAGCAGCCTCAAGCACCTCGTCTAGATCCATCAACTTATTAGCCTTCACGTCAGTGTCGTAACGAGCGGCCTGAGGGCAATAGCCACAATCTTCAGGGCACCCGCCAGTCTTAATTGACAAGAGCGTAGCTAATTCCACATCGCCATCAGGGAAGTTGGCGCGATGGGTCTCCTGCGCTTTAAACATCAATTCACTAAATGGGAGGGCAAATAGAGCCTCGATCTGGGCGACCGACCAAGCGCCCGATGCATCGACCTCTTTATGCAAATCCTTTTGAGATTTGACTTGGGTGAGGGGTTTTTCAGTAGTTTGGGTGGCCTGCATGGTCGAATTCCAGAAAATAGATCAATTCAAGGCATAAACATAACAGATACAGGCCTAAATTAGGAAAAACTAGTGGTCAAATACCAAACATGAAGCTTATTTCTGATCCAAATCAAACCTCTCTGGTTGATCGCAGCCTAGATGCCGTTTGGCATCCCTGCACTCAGATGAAGCATCACGAGTCATTGCCATTAATTGCCATTACCAAGGGTAAGGGTGCTTGGCTCTTTGATGACAAGGGCAATGCGCTGCTGGATTGCATTAGCTCTTGGTGGACTAATCTGTTTGGCCACTCCAATCCACGCATCAATCAAGCCATTACTGAGCAACTTGAAAAAATTGAGCATGTCATGCTCGCCGGATTTACTCACCCACCTGTAGTAGCGCTTTCAGAGAAACTGTCTGCTTTAACTCAAGGTCATTTGGGTCACGTTTTTTTTGCGTCTGATGGCGCCTCTGCAGTAGAGATTGCTTTGAAGATGAGTCATCACTTTTGGCGTCTGAACAATCAAGCGCAAAAGAAAAAATTTGTCTGTTTAGAAAATGGGTACCACGGAGAAACTTTAGGTGCATTAGCAGTCACCGATGTTGCAATCTTTCGTGAAGCCTATGGCTCACTTTTACAAGATGTTTTTACCGTCCCTTCACCTGATGCGCGCAAAGCAAAGCTTGGTGAAAGTGCTGATGATGTTGCTAGACAAGCTGCAAAAAAATTAGAGGCGCTACTAGAAACAGAACATCACCATATTGCCGCCATCATTGTGGAACCACTCGTTCAATGCGCAGGACAAATGGCGATGTACTCACCAGAATATTTACGCTTAGTGCGCTCACTCTGCGATCGCTATAGCGTTCATCTCATCGCCGATGAGATTGCAGTAGGCTGCGGTCGGTCAGGAAAGTTTTTTGCTTGCGAACATGCAGGAATTTGGCCGGACTTCTTGACGCTGTCTAAAGGCATCAGTGGCGGCTATCTTCCGCTGTCACTCTCCATGACGACTGACAAAATTTATCGCGCCTTTTATGGCGATCAAATGCAACAAGGCTTCTTACACTCGCATTCCTATACAGGCAATCCATTAGCATGCGCTGCAGCGCTTGCGTGTTTAGAAATTTTTGAAACTGAATCTGTTCTTGAAAAAAATCTTGAACGCAGCAAAGATCTTGCCAATGCATTTGCTTGGGCAAAAGTAGATCCTCGCATCGAACATTGGCGCCAGCAAGGCATGATTCTGGCGTTTGATATCAAACCTGAATCACTAAAAAATTCAGCTACGTTTTCACGAGACATGTTTTCAGCATGTCTTCACGAAGGCATTCTTATTAGACCAATTAGCAATACGATTTATGTAATGCCGCCATACATCCTCTCCTCAGAGGAAGCGATGCAAATGGGTGTATCCGTACAACGCGCACTCAATCAGGTGTTGGCATGAGTACAAACTTTAAAGCGCGCGATATGGCTGAGCATCAGATTGCCGACCTAGATGAGCAGCTACTTAAACGCAAACTGCGTACTACCGAATCGCCCTGTGACACTAAGACCCTTGTTGGCAAACGAGAACTTAAAGCGTTTTGTAGCAATGACTACCTAGGCTTAGCTAACCACCCTAAGTTAGTTGCTGCGCTTGCGGAAGGTGCAAACCTGTATGGGGTTGGGAGTGGCGCATCACACTTAATTAGCGGTCACAGCATTGCACATGAATTGCTTGAAAAAAAATTGGCCGCCTGCGAAGAAAAGCATATTCCGAAGGCAAGAGCGCTGTTCTTTAGCACTGGCTATCTCGCAAACATCAACGCCATTACTGGAATTTCCAGACTAGCCGAACAAGGGCAAGCGAGTATTTACTCAGCCAAACTCAATCACGCCTCTTTGATTGATGGTGTTCGCTTAGCTAGCGCACAAACTAAAGCTAAGGTGACATTGTTTGATCACCAAAATCTCGACTCACTGGAAGCATCGCTAAAACAAGATAGCCACCCCCTCAAGTTGATTGTGGTCGATGGCGTATTCAGCATGGATGGGGATATCGCGCCCGTAGAAAAACTCCTGCACATTGCTGAACAATACGATGCCTTGTTGATGGTGGATGACGCGCATGGATTTGGCGTGCTTGGTGAACAAGGTCACGGTATTTTGGAGCAAGCGGGCGTGCATTCAGAGCGAATCATTTATGTCGGCACACTTGGTAAAGCGGCTGGCGTTAGTGGCGCATTTATTTGCGCTGCCTCACCTTTTATTGAGTGGCTTATCCAAAAGGGACGCCCCTACATTTACAGCACCGCTACACCACCGGCGATTGCCCACACCTTACTCACCAGCCTTGCATTGATCGAGGGCGACGAAGGCATTGCTCGTCGTAAAAAACTAAATGAACTGATTCAGATCTGGAACGAAGAGATGACTTTCTCAAGCTGGGAAAAAACCCCTTCATCCACCCCAATTCAGCCCGTCATTTTAGGAAGCAATGCCAATGCATTGGCTGTAGCTAAACTCTTGGATGAAGCGGGTTATTGGATTCCAGCAATCCGTCCGCCCACTGTTCCTGTTGGCACTTCTCGCCTGCGCATTACTTTTTCTGCAAACCATAGTGTTAATGACTTACGTGAGTTGATTCAGGCATTGAAGATCATTGAGCAAACTGTAGAAAGTAAGTTATGACAATTAATACCCCTGCTGGTTTCTTTGTCACCGGCACCGATACTGAAGTTGGCAAAACCTTGCTTAGTGGTGCACTTATTCTCAAACTAAGAGAGGCGGGCATCGGCGCAATTGGTTTTAAACCTGTAGTGGCCGGCACCTATATTGACTCCAGTGGTCAGAAACTGAATGAAGACCTAGAAACATTACGGATCGCGTCAGGATTGAATTCTCAGGAGCAAAGTCTCTGCCCCTATGTTTTAGATGAGGCGGCCGCCCCACACCTTGTTGCCAAGAAAAATGATATTTATCTAGACTCCTCCATCATCTTGGGTGATTTACATTCCCTGAGTCAACAATTTGAGGTGGTCGTTGTTGAAGGCGCGGGTGGATTTTTGGTTCCTCTAAACGAACAGGAGGATTTTGGTGATCTAGCTCAGGCAATCGATTTACCAGTCATCCTCGTAGT
>ERZ1034361.2008-NODE-2008-length-9980-cov-2.074018_pt1 | contig 9980 bp, 9 predicted proteins | sample MGYA00520617_ERZ1034361 | MGnify/ENA primary metagenome ERZ1034361 (study PRJEB33736, sample SAMEA104284507) | Azolla filiculoides | biome: Urban; feature: Water surface; material: Ditch water | place: Netherlands | collected 2015-10-28 | depth 0-0.1 m ... | reverse complement strand
ATCATCGAGGTCAATGGCCTCTCATCCGGCGATGTCGAGGCTGGCGAGAAGATCCGTATTCCCCTTAGCTAACCCCTAGAAAAGATTCGGGCGTGTCGTCACGCTCTCAGCGGGACAACTCTCGAGATTTGCTTTAGAGTTCCCACTATATGTAGGGGTTGGAACGGCGAAAACTTCCATTACTAGTGTTTCTAGTGTAGTTTTCGCAATTCCCCACTATATGTAGTTGGATGCAAAACCCAGTATTTCGAGAGGAGACACGCCGCATGATTTGCCCATTCTGCCGACATGACGATTCACGCGTGATCGACTCACGCCCAGTTGAAGATGGAACACAGATCCGTCGCCGCCGCGAGTGCCCACAGTGCTCACAGCGATTCTCAACTCAAGAGGTTGCCCTCCTGAACATCATTAAGCGATCAGGTGCAACAGAACCATTTAGCCGCGAGAAGGTCTTGGTTGGCGTCCGTAAGGCATGCCAGGGCCGTCCTGTAAATGAAGATGATTTAGTTCTCTTGGCTCAGCGCGTAGAAGAGACTCTTCGCGCCACAGGCCAAGCAGAAATCGAAGCGCAAGAAGTGGGCATGGCAATCCTTGCGCCACTCCGTGAGCTCGATGAGGTCGCTTACTTACGTTATGCCTCTGTGTACCGTAACTTTGCCTCCCTTGAAGATTTCGAAGGTGAGATCGCTCTTCTCCGCGCTCTACCTTCAAGCAATTCCCCAATTGCTTCAGAATCAATCAGTAAAGAAAAAAGTAGTACAAGCACGCAATAAATAAGCAGTAAAAAAGAAAAAATACAAAAGCAAGAAAATTAAATTTGAGCAGCAACTAGAAGACGGGGAAATACACATGTCAGAGACGGTCATCAACCGACCAGCGAAAATCAAGGCCCACAACACTCTTAAGGGTAAGGGCTTGACGATCGAACGCATCTACACAAAGGAAGGCGTACACCCATACGATGAAGCAAAATGGGAACGTCGCGATGTGGTGCAGCAGAATTGGAAAACGGGCGAGACTGTTTTTGAGCAACGCGGAGTTGAGTATCCAGATACTTGGTCAGTAAACGCATCAACAATCGTTACAACAAAGTACTTCCGTGGAGCACTAGGTGCTGAAAACCGCGAGTGGTCTTTGAAGCAGGTAATCGATCGCGTTGTATTGACATACACAAAGGCTGGAAAAGAGCACGGTTACTTTGCAACTGATAAGGATGCAGAAATCTTCGAGCACGAGCTGACATACATGCTTATGCACCAGATCTTCTCATTCAACTCACCAGTGTGGTTCAACGTTGGAACACAGGAGCCACAGCAGGTTTCAGCATGTTTCATCTTGTCAGTTGATGACACTATGGACAGCATCCTTAACTGGTACCGCGAAGAGGGAATGATCTTCAAGGGCGGATCAGGAGCAGGACTAAACCTTTCACGTATTCGTTCTTCAAAGGAGCTTCTAAAGTCCGGTGGAACAGCATCTGGTCCAGTTTCATTCATGCGCGGTGCTGATGCATCTGCAGGAACAATCAAATCAGGAGGCGCAACCCGTCGCGCTGCAAAGATGGTTGTTCTCGATGTTTCTCACCCAGATATCGAAGAGTTCATCGAAACTAAGGTTAAGGAAGAGGACAAGATTCGCGCACTTCGCGATGCTGGCTTCGACATGGACCTAGGTGGAAAAGACATCATCTCTGTTCAGTACCAGAACGCAAACAACTCAGTTCGTGTTTCAGATGAGTTCATGCGCGCAGTTGAAAAGGGCGAGCAGTTTGGTTTAACAGCACGCGCAACTGGCGAAGTTATCGAGACAGTTGATGCACGCAAGCTATTCACAAAGATGGCTGAAGCTGCATGGGCATGTGCTGATCCAGGAATTCAGTACGACGACACAATCAATGATTGGCACACAAACCCAGAGACAGGTCGCATCAATGCGTCAAACCCTTGCTCTGAGTACATGTCACTTGATAACTCATCATGTAACTTGGCTTCACTTAACTTGATGAAGTTCCTCAAGGCTGATGGTTCATTTGATGCAAAGACATTTGGTAAGGCTGCAGAAATGATCATCACTGCGATGGACATTTCAATCTGCTTCGCTGATTTCCCAACAGAGGCGATCGGTGACACAACAAAGGCTTACCGTCAGCTAGGTATCGGATACGCAAACCTTGGTGCACTTCTTATGGCATCAGGTCTTGCTTATGACTCAGAAGGTGGACGCGCTCTTGCTGGTGCGATCACATCATTGATGTCAGGTATTACCTACAAGCGTTCAGCAGAACTAGCTGGAATCGTTGGACCATACGCAGGCTTTGCACAAAACGCTAAGCCACACGCACGTGTTATGCGCAAGCATGCATCTGCATCATCATCTGCAAAGTCAGAGACAACTCTTGACCGCGATGTATGGACAGAAGCAAACAAGGCGTGGGATGCATGTCTTTCAACAGGCGATAAGAACGGATGGCGCAACGCGCAGATCTCAGTTCTTGCTCCAACAGGAACAATCGGTTTGATGATGGATTGCGATACAACTGGTATCGAGCCTGACTTCTCATTGGTTAAGTTCAAGAAGCTTGTCGGTGGCGGATCTATGCAGATCGTTAACCAGACAGTCCCAGCAGCACTTCGCAAGCTTGGATATGCCGAAGAGACAATCGAAGCGATCGTTGAGTTCATCGCAGCAAACGGACACGTTATCGATGCTCCAGGGCTAAAGCTCGAGCACTACGACGTATTTGATTGCGCACTTGGTGCACGTTCAATCGCTCCAATGGGTCACGTACGCATGATGGCTGCATGCCAGCCATTCCTTTCAGGTGCGATCTCAAAGACAGTTATCCTTCCAGAGGATGCAACTGTTGAAGAGGTTGAAGATGTGTACTTCCAGGGATGGAAGCTAGGAATTAAGGCGCTCGCGGTTTACCGTGACAACTGCAAGGTTGGTCAGCCTTTGTCTGATGGAAAGGCAAAGAAGAAGGTTGTTGAAGTTGAAGAAGCTGTAGCAACTCCAGTTCGCAAGCGTCTTCCAAAGTCTCGTCCAGCAACAACAACATCATTTGCAGTAGGTGGCGCAGAGGGTTACATGACCGCTGGTGCTTACGCAGATGGCGCACTTGGTGAAGTGTTCTTGAAGCTTGGTAAGCAGGGTTCAACTCTTGCCGGTGTAATGGATGCCTTCTCAATCGCAGTATCTATCGGACTTCAGTACGGAGTTCCACTAGAAACATTTGTAGAGAAGTTCACAAACTTGCGCTTCGAGCCAGCAGGTATGACTGATGATGCGGATATCCGTATGGCGCAGTCAATGATGGATTACATCTTCCGTCGCCTTGCACTTGATTACTTGCCATTTGATTCACGTTCAGCGATGGGTCTATACACATCAGCAGAGCGCGCAGCAGCGCTAGACAATGGCGGCGAGTACGTAGAGATCGCAAAGGAAACCGATACCCCAAAAGCTCAAGCAGCTCCGGTTGTTGCGGCGGCTCCTGTAGCTGCTCCAAGTAAGCCAGCAGATGTGAAGATTGAAGCAGCACCAGTTGCTCAAACAATCGGATCATCATCTGATCTACTTGAATCAATGGGAATCAAATCTGATGCACCACTATGTATGACATGTGGAGTGAAGATGCGTATGTCAGGTGCATGTTTCGTATGCGAAGGTTGCGGAAACACATCTGGTTGCAGCTAAAAAATAGTTAGTTAAAAACCCCGTCAATCACTGCGATTGGCGGGGTTTTTATTTGCTTGAGTGGTGGCACACGCTCAGTGAATTTCTCTCAGATAAAGCACAGTTTGTTTACAGGTGACCCTCATACCCCCGGGGGTATGTTGTGGTCATAAGGAAAAAGCAGCTAAATAAGTTGCTACAACACCTTAAGAAGAGCAGGTCAGATCATGAGAGCAAAGAGTTTGAAAGCGGTTGTAGCAGTTGCCGTAATTGCAGCGGTTGGCTTTGCCCCAATGGCAAATGCAGCAACACGTCCAACAACAGCACAGAAGCTTCAACTGCAGTACCTAGTTGAAGAGGAAAAATTGGCGCGCGATGTGTACGCATACCTATCTGCAAATGTAACTACCCAGAAGTTTTCTAATATTGTGAAATCTGAGCAGACACATATGGATCAAATCTCAGCCCTGCTCAAGACATACAATTTTTTCAATCCAACAATCACACGCGCACCTGGCGTATTCCGCGACAAGGAGCTACAGGCTCTGTACACAGCGCTGATTGCTAAGGGTTCAACTGATGTGTTGGCCGCTTACCAAGTAGGTGTTGATATTGAAAACCTTGATATCAGCGACCTGAAGAAGATGATGAATGTTTCAATGCCAGCAGATATGAAGCTTGCTTTGGACAACCTGCTTAAGGGTTCATATAACCACTTGGCAGCATTTAGCCGCTAAATAGGCTTTGAATTACCCCGCCCGCTATCCGGCAGGCGGGGTTTTTCATGTCACCAGCATGGGTAGGACAGCAGTAGAATTACGACGTTGTTTTCGGGGTCGATGTAATTTCGAACCGGCGGTTAAAGTCCGCGACCCGATACCCGCCAGGTATCGGTTGACTCAGTGAAACTCTGAGACCGACGGTTAAAGTCCGGATGAGAGAAAACAAACAAAGGGTCGGCGTATGCCTACCTTTATGGTGCATTTTCCATTTCTGGAAAATCTGGTGCACCCACCCCGAGAACTCGTATCTAGAGTCGGGGGCCAGAAAATTAATACTGCAATGGATTACACAGTTGCGATGCAACGTGCCATTGCCCTTGCCGAAAAAGGACTCGGAAAGACAGCGCCCAATCCAATTGTTGGCGCAGTCATTATTGATGCGACAGGTGCAGTAATCGCTGAAGGTTTTCATGACCGAATCAATAGCGCTGATCACGCCGAAGTTGTTGCGATTAAAGCAGCAGGGGATCGCGCAAAGGGTTCAACAATTGTTGTGACCCTTGAACCATGTAATCACACAGGTAGCACCGGCCCTTGCGCACAAGCAATAATCGATGCGGGCATTACAACTGTTGTGTACGCGGTTAGCGATCCCAATGCAGCTGCTGCAGGTGGCGCAGATACTTTGCGAGCAGCAGGAATTACTGTGATCAGCGGAGTTTTAGAAATGGAAGCTGCATACTCAAACCGTGCCTGGCTCACCAAGATTGCCAAGAACCGCCCATTCTTTACCTGGAAGGTTGCAACTACTTTGGATGCAAAGGTTGCTGCAACTGATGGAACATCAAAGTGGATTACCAATGAAACATCCCGCGCCGATGTGCAGCAGCTGCGCCGTCAAGCAGATGCGATTTTGGTGGGCACCAACACCGTTGTGGCAGATGATCCACACTTGGTTCCGCGTGGCGAATTTTCTGGATACACACACAACCCAATCCGCATCATTTGCGGAGAGCAAGAGCTACCTGCAGATGCGCAAGTATTTGATGCAGCTGCCCAAACAGTTGTTGTTAAATCAAAGGATCTCAATCTTCTAGTTGAAAAACTCAATGAACTCGGCGTTAACCATGTATTTGTTGAAGCCGGCCCAACGCTAGGCAGCGCGATGTTGGATGGCTGTTTATTAGATGAATTAATCATGTATCAAGCACCTTCGCTGCTTGGATCTGGAAAGCAGTTCTTTGTCTTTGATTACCCATCAACAATTAGCAATCAAATGCGCTTAGATCACATCAGCACCCAGGTTCTAGCTGGCGATGTTAAATCGGTGTACCGCATTAGGAATGGTGAGTGATGTTTACAGGACTTATAGCTGAATTAGGCACCGTAACCGCGATCGCAAAGAGCGAAAGCTCTGCTGTCTTTACTATCAATGCACCGCAGTTAATTGCCGAAATCAAGTTAGGCGATTCCGTTGCGGTTAATGGTGTGTGTTTAACCGCTACATCTATTACCGGATCAGCCTTTACCGCCGATGTCATGGTTCAAACTTTGTCCCTGACTTCACTTTCACAGATCGCTGTAGGCAGTCCCGTAAACCTCGAATTAGCAGCACAGCTCAATGCGCGCATGGGCGGCCATATGGTGCAGGTTGATGGTCGCCTCGGAGGACACATCGTGCAGGGTCATGTTGATGGCGTAGCAACCGTTGGCGGATTAACGCCGGGGGATAAGTGGGCTCAGTTTGATCTCACCGTGCCAGCGCATCTTTCAAAGTACATCGTCAACCAAGGTTCAATCTGCCTCGATGGTGTTTCGCTAACAGTGGGCAGCATCGATGATGCAACCAATGTAGTTACCGTGTGGCTGATTCCAGAAACTTTAGAGCGCACCAATCTTTCAACAAAAAATCCAGGGGACTTAATCAACGTCGAAGTTGATGTTCTTGCCAAGTATGTAGAACGCCTTTTAGCCAATGGAGACAAGGAATGATTTTCCTCCAGAAAGTGTTAGTTGCATACAAGAATGGTGATGTGATCATTGTGACCGATGATGCAGATCGCGAAAATGAGGGCGATTTGATGTTGCTGGCTGAAAAGGCCACACCTGAAAAGGTGGCGTTCATGGTGCGCCATACAACCGGAATCTTGTGTGTAGCAATGACGCCAGAGCGTGCACGCACATTGCGTTTGCCATTAATGGTGGAAGAGAACCAGGATTCAAAGAAGACCGCATTTACCGTAAGTGTGGATTACAAGGTTGGAATCACAACTGGCGTCAGCGCTACAGAACGCGCAAATACGGTGCGTGCCTTGGCCGATAACGCTGTAACACACTCTGATTTCATCCGCCCAGGCCACATCTTTCCTTTGATTGCAGATGTTGGGGGATTAGCAGCACGCGGTGGACATACCGAAGCTGGTGTTGCACTTTCTCATTTAGTTGGCGCACAGCCTTTGTGTTTGTTGTCAGAGATCGTTAATGATGATGGATCAATGGCACGTGGTGCATCACTTGATGCTTTTGCCGCACAGCACTCGATTCCGATGATCTCTGTGCAAGAGCTCAAAGGTGTTGCACCTGTCCTTCCTTCCGTAGCAGCGACCTTTGAGTTTGCCTGGGCTGAACTTCCATTGCGCACAGGCAGCTGGAAGATCGCAACCTTCCCAGGACTTCGTCAGCGCGAACATGCGGTTATTGCATTCGGCGATGCGGGCACAGTGCCGATGGTTCGTATTCATAGTGAATGCTTTACCGGCGATGTTGTGCATTCACAGCGCTGTGATTGTGGCGAGCAATTAGAAAAATCTATTTCAATGATTCAACATTACGGCCACGGCTACATTGTTTATCTTCGTGATCACGAGGGTCGTGGAATCGGCTTAACTGAAAAGATTAAGGCGTATCAATTGCAAGATCAGGGCATGGACACTATTGATGCGAATTTGCATTTGGGTCACGAGATTGATGCCCGTGATTGGTCTGATGCGATCGCGATCATTAGAACTTTGGGCCTGAAAGAGTTAACCCTGCTGACTAATAACCCCAACAAGGTTCAGGCTTTGCGCGATGCAGGGGTTGAAGTAACTCAAGCCAACCTAACGGTTGCAGCAAATAAATTTAATGAAAAGTATCTAGCAACCAAGGAAGAAAAACTTGGCCACACACGAGGAGGCAAGTAAATGGCAGGACATGCACCAGCAATCGGTATCAAGCCATTGCCACAAGCAAAGGTTGCGATTATCAGCTCTTCTTGGCACCTAGATATTTGTAATGACCTGATCGCCGGGGCGCAGCGCGCCTTTGCAGAGGCGCAAGTTTCAACGGTCGATGTGCAGTTTGTACCTGGATCCTTTGAGATTCCACTTGCTGCGCAGTACGCATTCGAAGCTGGTTTTGATGCAGTTGTTGCAGTGGGCTTAGTTCTTAAGGGCGAAACCCCACACTTTGATTATGTCTGCCAAGGTGTAACGCAAGGTGTTATTGATGTATCACTGAAGTACGGAAAACCAATCGGTTATGGCGTCCTAATGTGCAACGATCTTGATCAAGCAATTGCACGTAGCGGTCGCGAAGGCAGTAAAGAAGATAAGGGATACGACAGCGCAATCGCTGCCATTGAACTACTTCACTTACGCAACAAGAATTGAACGTTTCGATAGCCCCATAAAGTAGCCATCGATCAAAGTTTCAACTGGGGCATCTGCTTTTTGAGCAGCACCTAAGGTTATAAATAATGGTGTGAAGTGTTCAACCGTTGGATGTGCATACGGCATTCCAGGTGCAGCGTTCTTGAAGTTTGAAAGTGTTTCAACATCGCCCTTTGCTAACGCTTCTGCTGCCCAGGTATCAAACTCGCTGGACCAAGTTGGTGCCACGGCAGTTGTGCTCCAGTCGCGCAAGTACGGCAGGCCATGAGTCATAAATCCAGAACCAATAATTAATACACCCATGTCGCGCAGTGGCTGCAAGCGACGACCGAGTTCCATCAACTTTCCGGGATCACTAGTTGGCATCGACATCTGCAAAACAGGAATATCCGCATTGGGGTACATCACCTTTAGCGGAACCCATGCACCATGATCTAAGCCGCGATTACTTTGAAAAACTTGTTCGTTGTCAGGCATCATCGCTGCAACTAAATTCATGAGCTCTGTTGCATCTGGAGTCTTATATGTCATTTCATAAAACTTTTGTGCAAAGCCACCGAAGTCATACACCAGGGGAGTTCCTGCAACGGGGCTACTTAAGGTGACAGGTGCTGATTCCCAATGGGCGGACACAATCAGGATCGCGGTCGGCTTTTCGATCTGCCCGGCGATACTTTTTAACTGTGATGTCCATAACTCGTCATCGAGCAGCATTGGCGCTCCATGGCCTATGTACAACGCGGGTAATTGAGCCATGGCGACAGGGTATAACAATGTAGTTGAATCTTCAACTACTTACGGAGTTTGATAGGTACTTGCGGGTAGTTACACTCAACCTGTGAGCGTAACCAGCGCAGGTGCAGCCTTTAAAAAGGCGTTGCTTGAAGAATCCCCACTTCAAATTATTGGAACCATTAACGCTAATCACGCCTTGCTTGCTCAGCGCGCAGGATTTCGCGCAATCTATTTATCTGGTGGCGGAGTCGCAGCAGGCTCAATGGGAATTCCTGATCTTGGAATCACAACATTAGAAGATGTATTAACTGATGTTCGTCGCATTACCAATGTTTGTAATACCCCACTGCTCGTAGATGCAGATACCGGGTTCGGTACTTCGGCTTTTAATATCGGCCGCACAGTAAAGGATCTGATCAAAGCTGGAGCGGCCGCAATGCACATTGAAGATCAGGTTGGTGCAAAGCGCTGTGGTCACCGCCCAAACAAGGAAATTGTTTCAAAGGCAGAAATGGTTGATCGCATTAAGGCCGCAGTAGATGCTCGTACCGATGACAACTTTCAGATCATGGCTCGCACAGATGCGATCGCAAATGAAGGTGTTGAATCAGCGATCGATCGAGTTCATGCATATATTGAAGCTGGTGCGGATTTAATCTTCCCTGAAGCAATCCGCACACTTGAGGATTACAAGAGCTTTAGCGCTGCGGTTTCAAAGCCGATCTTGGCAAACATCACTGAATTTGGAATGACTCCATTGTTTACCCGCGACGAACTAGCTGCCAATGGTGTGGGAATGATCCTGTACCCATTGTCAGCCTTCAGAGCGATGAACAAGGCTGCTGAAAATGTCTACACCGCCATTCGTCGCGATGGCACACAAGCTGGTGTGATCGACACAATGCAGACCCGCGAAGAGTTGTACCAAGCTATTAATTACTATGAATATGAAAAAGCACTTGACCAAACACTAGGCAAAGACAACGGGTAAAAATCATGACAGAAATCAAAGTAAAGAAGTCAGTTGCACTCTCTGGCGTTCCAGCAGGAAACACAGCGCTCAGCGCAGTGGGTGGAGCAGATCTTCACTACCGCGGATACTCAATCAAGGACTTGGCCGCTAACTGCCAGTTCGAAGAGGTTGCATACCTCCTAGTGCACGGCGCGCTACCTACCCAGGCGCAGCTAGATGCTT
>ERZ1034361.2006-NODE-2006-length-9983-cov-3.808298_pt1 | contig 9983 bp, 9 predicted proteins | sample MGYA00520617_ERZ1034361 | MGnify/ENA primary metagenome ERZ1034361 (study PRJEB33736, sample SAMEA104284507) | Azolla filiculoides | biome: Urban; feature: Water surface; material: Ditch water | place: Netherlands | collected 2015-10-28 | depth 0-0.1 m ... | reverse complement strand
CCGGGGCCGAGCGGTGAAATCGGAACGGGCAGAACCGCCCCGAAAGAACGGGACCGTTCTGCCCTCCTGTCCGGGTGCTCAGACGTTCGCTGCGGGCGCCGCCTGGTGTGCACCGCCGAGGAACAGGCGCTCGATATGCGGATCAGCCAGCAGCTCGCTCGCCGGGCGCTGCAGTACCAGGCGGCCCGACTCGAGCGCGATCGCCTCGTCGGAGATCTTCAACGCGCTCTTGACGTTTTGCTCCACCATCAGCACGGTCGTGCCCTGGTCCGCCAGCTTGCGCAGCAGCTTGAACACGTCCTGCACCACGATCGGCGACAGGCCGATCGAGGGCTCGTCGATCAGGATCACCTTGGGCCGCAGCAGCAACGCGCGACCGATCTCGAGCTGCTTTTGCTCGCCGCCCGAGAGGCTGGAGGCCAGGCTGTTCATGCGCTCCTTGACGCGCGGGAAGAATTCCAGCACTTCGGGGATGCGCTCGTGCGTGGTCTTCATGCCGAGCGTGATGCCGCCGAGCTCGAGGTTCTCGTAGACGGTCAGCTGGCCGAACAGGTTGCGCCCCTGCGGCACGAAGGCGATGCCGTGCGCCAGCAGCGCCTTCTGGCTGGCGCCGGCGACGTCGACGCCGTCGAGCAGGATGCGGCCCTGGCGTGGCTTGAGCAGGCCGAACAGCGTCTTGAGCGCGGTCGACTTGCCAGCCCCGTTCGGGCCCAGCAGCAGCGTGATCGAGCCGCGTCGGGCCTTGAAGCTCAGGTTGTTCAGGATCATGAAATCCTTGTACCCGGCCACGACATCGTCGAATTCGATGCAGATATCTGCGTGGTTCTGGCTCATGTTCAGCTTCCCAGATAGGCGTCGAGCACCTGCTTGTTGGCCCGGATCTCGTCCGGCGTACCGATGGCCATGACCTGGCCCTCGACCATCACCATGATGCGGTGGCACAGGTCCATCACGAAGTCCATGTTGTGCTCGATCACGACGAAGCTGCTCTTCTTGCCGATGCGGGGATTGCGGTTGAGCTCCTTGAGCAGGCTGCTGATGCCGCCGACCAGGCTCGGGTTGACGCCGGCACAGGGCTCGTCGAGCAGCACCAGGTCGGGCTCGCTCATGAAGGCCATGGCGATGTCCACCAGCTTTTGCTGGCCGTAGGACAGCTCGCCGGCCTTCTTGTCGGCCACATGACGGATGCGGAACTGGTCGATCAGCGCGTCGGCCTTGTCGCCCAGGCCGGAATCGCTCGGCGCGAACAGGCGGCTGAACATCGAGCCCTGGTGTTCCTGCGCAGCCACGATCAGGTTGTCGCGCACGGTCATCTTGCCGAACACCTGCAGCGTCTGGAAGGTGCGGCCGACGCCACGGCGGTTGAGCTCGAGCGGCTCGAGCTGGGTCACGTCCTCGCCGTTGAGCTCGATCTTGCCCGAGTCGGGCGTGATCTGGCCCAGCATGGAGTTGAACAGCGTGGTCTTGCCGGACCCGTTGGGGCCGATCACGCCGAAGATCTCGCCCGGGCGGACCTCGAAGCTCACGCCGCCGACGGCCTGGATGGCACCGTAGGCCTTCCTGAGATCGGTGACCTTGAGCACCGGTACGCCCTGCGGGCGGTCATGGTGGTGCGGGTGCGTCATGCTTGTGCTCCTTTGGCGGCGGCCTGCGCCGATGCGGCACGTGCGGCCGAGGCTTGCCTGGCCTGCTTGCGGGCCTTGAATCGGTCGGGGATCGAGAGCAGGCCGTCAGGCAGCCAGATCATCAGCAGCACCACGGCCGAGCCGAACACGAACAGGTACCAACCCTGGGCGAAACGCAGCCACTCGGGCAGCACGACGCCGACGGCGGACCCGAGCACCGGCCCCAGGAAATAGCCCGGACCACCCAGCACGACCATCAGGTACATCATGATCGAGGAAGCAATCGCGAACGGCGCCGGATCGATGAACTGGACCAGGCTGGCGAACAGGGCACCGGCCACGCCGGCATAGGCGGCACCGATCGCGAAGCTCAGCAGCGTGTAGCGGCGGATGTCGATGCCCAGGCTCTCGGCACGGATCGGGTTATCACGCAAGGCGGTAAAAGCCTTGCCCCAAGGGCTGCGCAGCAGGCCCCAGAGCAGTCCGCCCAGCAAGAGCGTGATGGCCAGCACGAAGTAGTAGTAGGCCAGATTGCCCTCGAGGCTGAGTCCGAACAGCTGCGGCCGCGCGATGTTGTTGAGACCGAAGGTGCCGCCGGTCAGCCACTCCTCGTTGCGGAACACCAGCCAGACCACGAAACAAAGCAGCGCGGCGGCGGGCAGGCCGAGCCAGAAGCTCAGGCCCGCCTTCATCATGATCGCCACCGTGTAGGCACCGATACCGAAGAAGGCCGCATGACCGAGCGACTTCTGCCCCGCATAGCCGATGGTCAGATTGAGTCCCATGATGGCGATGATGAAGACCAGCCAGTAGGTCAGCAGATAGAGCCCGTAGGACTTGAATGCCATCGGGGCCGCCAGCAGCACGGCGAAGGCGAGCAGCAGCAGGGGGAGAGTGAATTTCTTCATACTTTGCGCTCGACTTTCTTGCCAAGAAGACCTTGCGGCTTGAACAGGATCACGATCATGAAGATCACCAGGGCGACAGCGTCCTTGTAGGCCGGCGAAATGTAGGCGGCGGCCAGGTTCTCGCACACGCCCACGATCAGCCCGCCGAGCAAGGCGCCACGGCTGTTGTTGAAACCGCCGATGATGGCCGCGAAGAAGGCCTTGTTGCCCAGGCCTTCGCCCATGTCGAATTTGGCCAGATAGGATGGTGCGACCAGGGCGGCTGCGGCCACCGCGAGCACGGCGTTGATCGCGAAGGTGTAGAAGATCATGCGCGGCACATTGATGCCGAGCACGCTGGCGCTCTCGGTGTTCTGCGCTACCGCCTGCATGGCACGACCGGTGACGGTCCGCCCCAGGAATGCTTGCGTCAGCAGCACCAGCGCCAGCGCCAGCACGAAGGTGCCCAGATCCTGCAGCGTCAACGTCACGCCGGCGATCTGGTAGATCGCGTCGGGAAACAGGCTCGGGAAGGGATGGGCCTCGGCGCTGTAGCCAGCCCGGACCGCGTTGCGCATGGCGATCGCCAGGCCGATGGTGGCCACCACGATCGGCATCATGCCGTGTCGGAACAGCGGATCGACGACCCCGCGCTTGAAGGCCCAGCCGAGCACGAACACCGCAACGAAGCAGGTCAGGACGAAGCAGGCCCAGAGCGGCAGGCCCGCCGACAGGAAGGCCAGCATCATGAAAGCGGGCAGCATCACGAACTCGCCCTGGGCGAAATTGATGGTGCCGCTCGCCTGCCACAGCAGGGTGAAGCCCAAGGCTGCCAGCGCGTAGATGGCGCCCGTGGACATGCCACTGAACAGGAGTTGTAGGAAGTCGGTCATGGTGTATCTGTCGTGCAGGACCGAGCCGGCCCCCGGTTCAGGCGGGCAGGCTCGGCCCCATCAAGGACTTATTTCTTCGCGGCTGGCTTGGCGGCGGCCGGCGCGGCCACAACGGGCGGGAAGATCGGGCCATTGAGCGGCGGCAGGGTCTCGGTCACGACCTGTCGGCCGTCCTTGACCTCGACCAGGAAACTGTCCCGATCGAGGTCGCCCTTGTCGTCAAAGCGCACGTCCATGATCACGCCGGGGTATTTCTTGGCGCTGATGGTCAGGCCCTTCATCGCCTGCGCCACCGCCTTGCGGTCGAGCTTGCCGGCCTTCTCGACCGCGGCCTTGAAGGTGTAGACGCCCATGTAGGCCTTGATGCCGTTGTGGTCGGGAATGTACTTGTAGGCCTGGTAGAACTTGCCCTTGAAGGCGAGCATTTCCGGGATCGGCGCATCCACGGTCAGGCCTACATGGCCGACCGCGCCGTTGGCTGCGGGACCGGCGAGCTCGATCACCTTCTGGCCGGTCAGCGTGGTCTCGCCGATCACGGGCTTGTTCCAGCCCTGTTTGCGCAACTCGCGCAGGATGCGGGCCGACTCCTCCTCGGTCACGTAGACGAACAGGGCATCGGCGTTCGACTGCTTGGCCTTGAGCACGGCGGCCGAGAAATCGATCTGCTGCGGATCGGTCGAAATGTCAGCGACGATCTTGGTCACGTTCTGGTCGAGGTACTTGAAGATGGCGTCGCGACCGCCCTTGCCGAAGTCGTTGTTCTGGTAGATCACCGCCAGACTCTTGTGCTTGGCATTGATGTAGCGCGCCAGCTTGGGGAAGCTGGACGACTGACCGAAACTGGTGCGAAACACATAGGGGTTGCCCTGCTGGGTGATCGCTGCGGCCTCGCCTCCGGTCCAGTTCGGCACCTCGGCGCGGCGGCTTTCAGCCATCGACACCATGATCGAACCCGAATAGACCGGACCGAAGATGGCGAAGACGCCGTCATCGACCGCCTTTTGCGTCAGACCCTTGGCGACGCCCGGGTTGGTCTGGGTGTCGGCAATGCTGTTGACGATCTTCTTGCCGAGAATGCCACCGGCGGCATTGATCTCCTTGACCGCCAGTTCGACGCCGTCACGGAAGTAGGTACCCGGGCTGGCGCCGCCACCGGACAACTCGGCGATGGTCGCGATCTTGATCACGTCCTCGGCAAAACCGGCCGAAGAAGCGGCCAGCAGGGCGCTGGTAGCGATCAGCTTGAGGGCGAAACGTTTTTTCATTATCTGTCTCCTCGATCTCTATCGGGTATTCGGCGCCTCGAACCCGGCGCCGGTGGGTATGGAATGCTCACATCAAATACAGGTCTTGCTATAGCAAGTGATGTACGGACTTACCCTCATCGGTGCGCCCGCACCAGCGCATCGCGGGTCGCGATATAGGCAAACACCAGGCCCGGGCCGATCGTGATGCCCGGCGCGGTGTAGACGCCGCCCATGATCGAGTGCTGGTCGTTGCCGACCGCGTAGAGGCCGGCGATCGGCTGGCCGTCGGCGCCGAGCACGCGCGCGCTGGCATCGGTGGCAAAGCCGGTGCAGGCGCCGATGTCGCCCGGATAGAGCCTGACCGCGTAGTAAGGGCCTTGCAGCAGCGGGCCCAGGTTGGGGTTACTGCCGCCGGCGCTGGCGTCACCGATGTTCTGCGAGTAGGCGGTCGAGCCGCGTCCGAAGTCCGGATCGATGCCGCTCTGGGCATAGGCGTTGATCTTCTCGACGCTGGCCTTGAGTCCGGCCGCGTCGATGCCGAGCCTGGCCGCCAGCTCGTCCAGGGTCGCGCCCTGGGTCAGGTAGCCGTCGGCCAGGAAGGACTTGAGCAGGCCGGCGCTGGCACCGGGGCGCACCATGCCGACGCCGTACCGGTGCAGCGCGGCGGCATCGCAGACCAGATAGGCCGGGATGCTGGGCGTTTTCTGGTTGGCCTGCTGCATGCCGAGGCCGAACAGGTGGTAGGAGGTGCTTTCGTTGACGAAGCGCTCGCCGGCCTGGTTCACGGTCAGGAAGCCGGGCTTGGCGCGGTCCATCACGAAATGCGGGAACACGGCGGTGCTGCCGTCCGGGCGCTGGCGCCGCGACACCGGGGCCCAGAACGAGTGGGACAGGGCGCCCTGGCCGTAATGCGCGCCCAGACTGGCAGCCAGCTCATGGGCCTGGCCGGTGTGGCCGGGCGCGGCCGGACACCAGTCGAGCGGGATGCCCGGCAGCAGCTGGGCGCGCAGTTCCGGGTTGCGGTTGAAGCCGCCACTGGCCAGCACGACACCGCCGCGCACCTTGACCTGGCGGCGCTGGCCATGCTGCAGCAGCGTCACGCGGTCGACGGCCTGGCCGGTCTGGCCGATGCTTTCGACCGTGGTGTTGAGCGCCAGCGTGACCTTGTCGTGCCGGGACAGCGAATACAGCAGGCGCGCGGTCAGGGCATTGCCCATCACCAGGCGGGTGCCGCGGCGGTGGCTGAGACGGTCCTTCAGATGGCGCAGGATGATGCGGGCCGAATGCTTGAACGAGGCCAGCGACTTGGTCAGCGCCAGCAGGTGGTTGATGTCGGTGCGGTCGACCATCATGCCGCCGAGCACGGTGAACTCGGGAATCGGCGGACGGATCAGCGGGAACAGGTCGCCGAGCAGGCGACCGTCGAAAGGCAGCGGCTCGAGCGCGCGCCCGCTCAGGGTCGAACCGCCGAGGTCGGAGATGTAGTCCGGGTGCTTCGGGTAGGGGCGGTAGCGCAGCTCGCTGTGGGCCTCGATCCGCTCGACCGCGGCCTTGCCATGGTCGAGGAAGGCCTGGCGCAGCGCCGGATCGCTGCGCAAGCCGACGGCGTTGTCGAGGTAGCGCCTGGCCTCGACCAGATTGTCCTGCGGGTTGACCTTGGCCGCGTGGTGGCTGCCTGGCACCCAGGTGGTGCCGGCCGACCAGGCGGTGGTGCCGCCGACCTGTTCGGTCCGCTCGACCAGCAGCACTTTGGCGCCATCGATCGCGGCGTAGAGCGCGGCCGACATGCCGGCGCCGCCGGCGCCGATCACGACCAGGTCGTAGCTGTCCTGCTCCTGGATCGCCTGCAGGTTCTGGCTGAGGACTTGCATTTATTTCCCCAGCAGGAAGGCCACCATCAGGTCGCGCACCCGGGCGAACATGTCGGCGCCGATCATGGTTTTGCAGCCCAGCTCGCGCGCGGCCTGGATCATCGGCGGCACGGCCGGCGCGGTGATCACGCAACCGACGAACATGGCGGGCGTGAAGCGGCTCGAGTCGATCGGGTGCGGATCGCCCGCCTTCATGCCAACCGGGGTCGCGTTGAGCGCGATGTCGTAGCCGCTCGGGTCGGGGCTGCCCGCGACCACCGGGCACAGGCCCAGGCTGTTGAGGCGCTGCACCAGGCTGTCGCGGCGGTTCAGGTCCGGGTCGTGGATCGCGAGCTGGCTGACGCCGCCGGTGACCAGCGAATAGGCGATCGCCGAGCCGGCGCCACCCGCGCCGACCAGCAGCGCGCGCTTGCCCTCGAGCACGACCCCCTTGCTGCGCATGGCCTCGACATAGCCCATGCCGTCGAACATGTCGCCGTGCCAGCTGCCGTCGGCGTTGCGCCGCAGGGTGTTGACGGCGCCCAGGAAGGCCGCGCGTTCGGAACTGGTGTCGCACAGCGACTGATAGGCGAACTTGTGCGGCACGGTCACGATGATGCCGTCGACGTTGCCGGCCAGCGAGACGCCGGCATGCCAGCCCGCCAGATCAGCCGGCGTCACATGGGCCGGGATGCAGATGGCATTGTGGCCGGCATCGTGGAAGGCCTGGGTCACGCCGGCCGGGGATTTCACCTGCGCGATCGGGTCGCCGACGATGAAATGCAGACGGGTGGCGCCGTTCAGAAGCTGGGTCATATCGGTCTCGGTTGAGGGAGTGAAGTTCGCTATGGGCAAATCTTACCTAAAAGTGGAATTTGATTCAAGTATTGAAATAATTTCGATTTTTGAATAAACTCTGGGCTCAGCACTCAAGCAAAGCCAACATGTCCCACCCCACCCGCATGGCCGTGATCGGCGCCGGCGCCATCGGCCGCACCCACATCGATCGGCTGCAGCGCAACCCGGCGCTGGAGCTGACCGGCATCGCCGACCCGACCCCGGCTGGCGAGGCATTGGCCCGGAGCCTGAACCTGCCTTGGTTCGCGGATCACCGCAGCCTGCTCGAACAGCTCAAGCCGCAGGGCGCGATCGTGGCCACGCCCAACGCCAGTCATGTCCCGGTCGCACTGGACTGCCTCGAGCGCGGCATCGCGGCCCTGGTGGAAAAGCCGGTCGCCGATACCGTGGCCGAGGCCCAGCTGCTGGTTGACGCGCAGGCCCGCACCGGCGTGCCGGTGCTGGTCGGTCACCACCGCCGTCACAACCCGATCAACCGGCGCGCGCGCGATATCGTCCAGGGCGGCCAGCTCGGCCAGCTGGTCACGGCCAACGTGATGGCGACCTTCCTGAAGCCAGATGCCTACTTTGACGTCGCCTGGCGCCGGGTCGCCGGCGGCGGCCCGATCCTGATCAACCTGATCCACGAGATCGACATGCTGCGCTTCCTGGTCGGCGAGATCGTCTCGGTGCAGGCGATGGACAGCCACGCCGTGCGCGGCTTCGAGGTCGAGGACAGCGCCGCCGCCGTGCTGCGCTTCGCCAACGGCGCGATCGGCACCGTGGTGCTGTCGGACGCGACCGCCTCGCCCTGGTGCTGGGACTTCTGCGCCGGCGAACAGGGGCAATACCCGCGCCAGCCAGTGCAGTCGCACTTCATCGCCGGCACCCAGGGTTCGCTCTCGCTGCCCGATCTGGCACTGTGGCACTACCGCGGCGAGCGCAGCTGGCATGCCGAGCTGACGCGCGAGCAGACCATGGTCCATCTGGCCGACCCCTATGCACGCCAGCTGGAGCATTTTGCTGGCGTGATCGAGGGCCGCGAGAGCTCGCTCTGCAGCGCGCTCGACGGCCTGCGCACGCTGCAAGCCACGCTGGCGGTGCACGAGGCGGCCTGCTCGGGCCAGGCGGTCACCTGTACGCTAGCCTCCTGACCGAAAACAGGAGAAACAAGCATGAACGGCGTACTCGAACGAACCCTGGGCATCCTCGAGCTGCTGGCCCAGCATGGCGAAGGCATGGAACTCGGCGCCATCGCCGACCAGCTCAACATCCCGCGCAGCGCGGTGCACCGCCTGCTGGCCGACCTGGTGCGACTGGGCTATGTGCGCCAGGCGCGCGGCCATGGCGACTATCTGCTGACGACCAAGCTGGTCTCGATGGGCCTGAGCTATCTGGGCAACAGCGGCATCATCGACATCGCCCAGCCGCTGCTGAACCGGCTGGCCGAGATCTCGGGCGAACTGGTGCGGCTGTCGGTGGTCGACGGCGAGCGCCTGACCTGGGTCGCCCGGGCCCAGGGCGCGCGTCAGGGCCTGCGCTACGACCCCGACATGGGCAGCGACGCTCACCTGTCCTGCTCGTCCTCGGGCTGGGCCTGGCTGTCGACCATGAGCGACGACGAGGCACTGGCGCTGGTGGCGCGTCAGGGCATAGGCCAGCCGGAGCATTTCGGCCCGGCCGCACCGACCACGCTGCCGGCCGTGCTCGAGGCGCTGCACCGCACGCGCGCTCAGGGCTACAGCCTGACGATCGACACCTATACCGCCGGCCTGAGCGCGATGTCGGCGCCGGTGCGCTTCGCCGGCCAGCCGGCTTTCGGCGTGGTCACGATCGCCGGCCCGACCGTGCGCTTCACGCCCGAGCGGATGCAGGCACTGCTGCCCGAGCTGCTGAGCACGGTCGCGCAACTGGCGGCAACCAGCGGCGCCTCACCCTTCTTCACCCTGACCGCCGAGACCGGCGCCAGCCATGGCGCGGCCGGCCGCAAGCCGATCTACGCGCTCTGACGCGCTCGACCCCGCATGTCCTACGCTGCCCCCCAACAAGCGACCGAATGCGACCTGCTGGTCGTGGGCTCGGGCGCCGGCGCCCTGTCGGCGGCCGTCACGGCAGCCGAACTCGGCCTGCGGGTGATCGTGGTCGAGAAAGACCCGCAATACGGCGGCACCACGGCCTGGTCGGGCGGCTGGATGTGGATTCCGCGCAACCCGCTGGCACAGCAGGCCGGCCTGGTCGAGGACATCGAAAAGCCGCTGTCCTACCTGCGCCATGAGCTCGGCGACAGGTTCGACTTGTCGCGCGCACGCGCCTTCCTCGAGAACGGTCCGCGCATGGTCGAGTTCTTCCGGCGCAAGACCGCGCTGCAGTTCATCGATGGCAACGCGATCCCCGACTTCCACGGCCGCCAGCCAGATGCCGCGATCGGCGGGCGCTCGATCTGCGCCGCGCCCTTCGATGCGGCCCAGCTCGGCGCGCGGCTGCACGAGCTCAAGCCGCCGCTCCACGAGACCACGCTCTGGGGCATGGGCATCGCCTCGGGCGCCGAGCTGCGCCATTTCCTCAACGCCAGCTCCAATCCGGCCTCGTTCTGGTATGTCAGCCGGCTGGTGCTGCGCCACTGCAAGGATCTGCTGCTGAAACG
>ERZ1034361.2004-NODE-2004-length-9992-cov-4.265961_pt1 | contig 9992 bp, 10 predicted proteins | sample MGYA00520617_ERZ1034361 | MGnify/ENA primary metagenome ERZ1034361 (study PRJEB33736, sample SAMEA104284507) | Azolla filiculoides | biome: Urban; feature: Water surface; material: Ditch water | place: Netherlands | collected 2015-10-28 | depth 0-0.1 m ... | reverse complement strand
AAAGTTTAGCTGATAATTACTTTTAGTACACTTTCCTATAAATCCAAATGGCTATTCCATTCAACGAAAATGCATAGAAAACAATAATAAAAAATGGTCTCGAAATATCCGAAAAACGTAGCTCCTTTAAGCATCGCCATCCTAATAATCTCCAAAAAATACCGAATTTGATCAAGCAAATTCAGGTTTTGTGCCCATTGCGGCATACTTTCGATTGGCTTAAACAAACCACACACAATAGCGCGGATTTGCAATCCGTGCCCATAATCGAGAGCAGATAAAACAAGTAAACAAAAAAATCGTTTCTTCTCCAACCCAAAAATCCTTTCTGCAATTATAAAAATGAGGCTTTGCAACGAATAAGTCACCTAATCAACGCAAATAATGCAACGAATAAAGTGGATATTCCACAAACTAACTCAAAATCAAACTATTATAACCAACCACCCAAAAAAAAAATGAAAAACAAACATTATCTACTCATTGCAATTTTAGGATTAATTCTAAGCTCGTTCAGCGTTTTAAAAAACGAGAATGTCACCGATTATTTATCCGTTGGCAACACCATCACTTTTAATGCCGAAAACTACAATTTGAAGTGGAGTTCCAATCCATCGCCCAATTATTACAAACAAGAATACCTTCGGAAAGAGGATGTTTTTCCCAATTACCAAAAAATGCTCATTGTGGAAGCCATCAAGGGAAACCTAACCGTGGCACAGGCTGCCGGAGCAAAAATCAACGAATTGGAGAATTGGAAAAAGAGAAATCCAATCGTTCGATACGAAAAATTCGAGAACAAAGACAAGAATGAAATCACTATCGACTTTATTCTGAGCGATGGCCAAAGCATTTATGAATGGAATGTGTATCGCTATCAAGAACAAAAAAGTGCTGCGGGAAACTATTTGGTGCTTTATTCGTATTCCTACAGAAATTATGCTACCGAAAAAGCGGGCGTGGATAAATTTCTTTATTATGTGACCACAACCCGAACGGAAACCATCAACAAAGTGGGAAAAATTGAAATTCCGAAGGTGAAAACCAATTAAAATAATGTAAAACGAAATGAAAAATACTTTACTCCTCTTGACCAGTTTGTTTGTGATAAACGCCTTTTCGCAAGACAAAAAATTATGGGCAAAATCAGTTATCAATCAAAAAGCACCCAAACTGCAGGTCGAAAAATGGCTTACAGACAAGCCAGATACCAAAGGAAAATTTGTACTCATCGATTTTTGGGCTACTTGGTGTGGGCCGTGTAGAAGAGCCATTCCCGAGTTGAACAAATTTAAAAAAGAATTCGAAAAGGACTTAATTGTTATTGGCATTAGCGACGAAACCCAAGAAAAAGTTGAAAACATGAAGAATCCTAAAATAGAATATTACAGTGCTATTGACACCGAAAGAAGAATGTACAATTCGTTGGAAGTGAAGGGTATTCCGCATTGTATTTTGATCGATCCTGATGGCATCGTACGTTGGGAAGGTTATCCAATATTAACTGGTTATGAGTTAACATCGGAAGTAATTGAAGACATTATTAAAAAATATAAAAAATAAAAATTTCAATCTAAAAAACATTTCATCTCTATGAGCACCAGTATTTTAAATTCGATATTGCGAAAATCAAAAGAAAACAAAGAAATCATTTCGATATGGTTATACAATACCGACAAAGGTTCATTTGTGGGTTACATCACCGAAATAAATGAAGAATATATCGGTTTTAGACATTTTACACGATTTGGAAAACAAGATGGAATTATTTTTATAAAAGTTGCCAATATCAAGAACATCGATTTCAATGACGATTACACAAAAGTGATGGAATGCCTCATTGAATATTCAGATATTATAGATAAACCTTCGGAATTTAGTATTTCGTTAAATCAGTCTGAAAATTGGCAATTTGATGCACTTTTGCAACTTCATAAAGCCAAAGAGCAATTGGCTAGTATTGAAATCAACGGAAATGAATACTTTACAGGATTTGTCAAAGACATTTCAGACGAAGATTTTATCCTGAATTGTGTGGCCAAAAACGGAGAAGATTTGGGCACATCACTTTTTAAAATTGAAGATGTCACTGAAATTAGAGTCAATGATATTGATGATAGGAGAAGATTATTGTTGTACAAATGGAGAAAAGCTAGTTTGTAAAATAGTTTTTTAAGAAGCCATCCATCCCTTCTCTTCAAAGTTGAGCAAACAAGAACAAACCTACTATAGATTTATACAATTGTCACGCTAGAAGCGTCTCAACACACGAGAGAACTTACTCTAGACGCTTCCAACGTGACAAATATTGTTGATTCCAACTCATCCCAAAAACCAGTTAAAAAAAATTAAAAATTAAAATTATTTTTTTCAAAAACGTTTTGTAGTTTAGCAAAATCAATAATTAATATATTTAATTCATTATTATACAATGAATTACTCTTTAGCCCCAAATATAGTATTGAACCAAAAGAAAGAATGATTTTAGATAGTTTTGTCTATCAAAATCAAATATAACGTACGTTAAGAAATCAATCTAAAGGTCAAGATTATGATAGAAAAGGACAAAAGAATTCAGATTTTTGATATTGCTAAAGGAATTAGTATTATTTTGATGACAGTGGGGCGCTATGACTTTACGGATATTTATCCTAATTTGTTGAAGTTTCAAAATGTAGCAGTGTTTTTGAGAATGCCTACTTTTATTTTTATTTCAGGTTATCTCTTTAGCGAACGGTTAAATTTCAAGCTTTTTTTAAGCCATAAAATAGATGGTTTACTCAAGCCTTTATTGGGTTTTATACTTAGTTTAACTTTACTGAATATAATTTTTGATGCAGTTGCTTTAAATACATTTACTTTCAAAAGTGTTTTTGCACACATCACCAATTTGGCTCGATACTTTTACCACGGCAGTTTTGATGTAATAAATGTTTCGTTCTGGTTTATTGGAGCGCTGTTTTTAGGTCAGGTTGCACTAAAAGGTTTTTTGGAGATTAAAGGATTTAAAAAACCTTTAAATTATTTCCTGTTGACGGCTTTTTTTCTGGTTTTATTCTTCATCAATACAATTAAATTCAAATTTTATTGGTCTGAATATATTCCTATTTTCTTTACCTATTTATTGATTGGCCACGGTTTTCAAAAATTTAGTGCGCGTTTTCTTGATGGGACTTCCTTTTTTTACAGTAAGATAATGATTGTTTTCCCTGTATTATTTTTTATGTCCGTCTTTCTATTGAATCAATTGGATATTAAAATGAATTTTAACTTAGCTGGACTCGAATTCAATTATCATTATCTTTTGGGATTATCCCTTCTGGGAGTTTTTACAGTGCTTTATTTCTGTCGTTATATCGAAAAAATACCGTTTCTAAATTCATTTTTGGTCTATTGTTCTAAAGCGAGTTTTTTTATTTTGGCCTATCATATTTTTATAAAAAATGTTTATAAAGTTGTCTTTGACATGAAATCCTATCATCCTGTATTGCATACTTTGTTGTTTATTTTAAACATCATATTGTGTTGCCTAATTTATAGATTCTTGCAAAAAGTGCCATTTGTTCGCCTTTTATTTTATCCTATCAAAGTAATTTCGTTAAATAATGCAGAAATCAACCTATTGAAATCCAAGTATATTAATAAATTTATTCCACAAGATGTTTCTCTTGGAATTGCTTAAAGAGAATAGCAAACAACTTAACAACTCATAATTATGGCACTTATCAATCCACACATTAACTTCAACGGAAATGCCGAAGAAGCATTCACTTTTTACAAATCAGTATTTGGCGGAGAGTTTGCCATGATTATGCGGTTCAAAGATTTAGAAAACCCCGAATTTCCAGTGGCTGAAAGTGAAGCACATAAAATAATGCACATTGCTTTACCCATTGGTCAAAATATTTTGATGGGCAATGATGTTCCCGAAATAATGGGACGAGTCAATGAAAATGAAAACAGGTCTAAAATAGCCATTAGTGCAGAAAGTCGTGAAGAAGCCGACAGGTTGTTTAACGGACTTTCGGCAGGCGGAACTATTGAAATGCCTATTGAAGACAGTCCTTGGGGGTCCTATTTCGGGATGTTTAGAGACCAATATGGCATCGAATGGATGGTAGATTTTGATCCAAAATACAAGGGTAAAATCTAAGAAACAAACAAAGAAATACCTAATAATAAGGATTTCGTTGTTTGTTCAACGTCAACATTTAGGAGAATTTCAAAATCTTTATCCTAATTTAAAACCCCGATTTCTAAATCGAAACTATTCGGGTTTTGCCTCAACTTTTGATTTTTTGTCGGGTCTAATAATCATTCGCAAAGATTGGTCTTTCGAGAAATAGGCAATCATCCAATGGTAAAAAGTATTGATACGATTGCGATAGGTAATCAAAGACATCAAGTGAACAAACAACCAAATCATCCAAGCCAAAAAGCCTTTGAAGTGCATTTTAGGTTTGGGCAAATCTACAACCGCTTTGTTTTTTCCGATGATCGCCATAGAACCTTTGTCGTTGTATTTAAAGGGTTTCAACGGCTTGTTTTTTAGCATCAATTTGAAATTTTCGGCTAGATTTTCACCTTGCTGAATGGCAACTTGAGCCACTTGTGGATGACCTGATGGGAAATTTTCATCACTAAGTTGAATACAGGTATCTCCAATGGCGTAAATGTTTTCGGTAGCATTGACTTTATTGAAAGCATCTGTCAACATTCTTTTGCCACGTCCATAACTTTCTGTTGGGATTCCTTCAAAAACTTTGGCAGAAACTCCAGCTGCCCAGATTAAATTTTTGGTTTGTATCGTTTCTCCATTTTCAAAATAAACGGTATCGTCTTTATAATCGACTACTCGGGTATTTAGTTTTACCAAAACTCCCAGCTTTGTTACTGCTTCAAGTGTATCTGCTTGCGATTCTTTGCTCATGGGCGACAAGAGTGCATCGCCACCATCGACCAAATAAATATTACTGGCAGAAGTTTCCAGTTCGGGATATTCTTTGAGTAAAATGTTTTTTCGCATCTCGGCAAACATTCCCGAAACTTCTACTCCTGTTGGGCCACCACCAGCAACTACAATGGTTAAGAGCTGTCTTCGTTTGCGAATGTCTTTAGTTATTGCTGCTTTTTCTAGATTTTTCAACAATGTGTTTCGCATTTCGATGGCATCATTGAGAGTTTTCATCGGAATGGCATTTTTCTTGACATTCTCCATTCCGAAAAAGCTGGTTTCGGCTCCAGTGGCAAAGACCAATTGGTCGTAATGTAATTCGCCGTTGTTGAGAATGATTTTGTTTTCGGCAGGAATTACTTTTTGCAATTCGCCCAAACGAAATTGAAGGTTTTTTTTACCAGCAAAAAATTTTCTAAAAGGATAACTAATACTGGAAGGTTCCAAAAAAGCCGTAGCTACTTGATAAATAAGGGGCGGAAAGAAATTATAGTTGTTTTTATCGACAAGAATTACTTCAATGCCTTTATGATTTGATAAATCTTTGGCCAAGTTAATCCCGGCAAAACCTCCTCCTATTATTACTATTTGCATATCTATACTTATTTAGTGACAAGTAATTAGTCCTTAGTGATTAGCTAACTACTAGTCCATAAAAGTACAATATAATTTTTGGCGCAAATATTAGTTTTTGAATTTTTTAACAGGCTTTTCTTTGTTGGAATCCAACTTGGTTTGGAGTAATTGATTGGCCAATAATTTTTCGATTAATTCATCTTTGGTCAAATGATGAAAAATGGTTTTGACTTTGTTTTTAAATTCGGCCGAAACTTCGTGATTGGGTTTAGTTTTGAAGATTTGTTTGGCCCACAAAAGCGTGTTGTTTTCTTCAATATTCTCGGCAGTGGGTTTTTGGAATTTGGAGAATTTGATTCCCAATTCTCTTTCGAAATCGGCAATTTCTGCCACTTCTTCTTGTTGTAAAACCGTTAATGAAAGTCCTTTTGCTCCTGCTCTTGCGGTTCTTCCGCTGCGGTGAACATAGTTTTCATAGGTATCTGGCAAATGATAATTGACCACATAAGCCATTTCTTTTACGTCAATTCCTCTGGCGGCCAAATCGGTTGCTACCAAAATATGAATGTGTCCTTCACGAAATTGTTCCATAATTCGATCCCGAATGCCTTGTGACAAACTGCCGTGCAAAGCTCCTGACGAGAATCGGTTAATAGCCAAGTTTTTGGCTAATTTATTGACAGCAGCTTTGGTTTTACAAAAAACAATTCCTCGTTGCCCCTCTTTCGAACTTAGAAAATGCATTAAAACATCCAATTTTTCGATGGGATCAACAACGATGTATTGATGGTCAATTCCTTGATTGCCTACAGTTTGCATATCGGCACTCACTTGAACTACATTTTTATTCAAATAGTTCTGAATCAATTGTTTGATAGTTCCAGGCATTGTTGCCGAGAAAAGAAATGTTCTACGGTTTTTGGGTAATTCGGCGATGATTTCATCTAAACCTTCTTTCAAAATTGCAACCATTTCGTCGGCTTCATCGAGTACCAAAAATTTTGTTTCTTTCAAACTGATGGCTTTTCGCTGTATCAAATCAATCAATCTTCCGGGTGTTGCCACTACGATATGTGTTGGCGAAGTCAATCGTTCTATTTGGGGTTTTATTGGAATTCCGCCGCAAGTTTCAGCAATAGAAATCTCGGGAATGTACTTGGCAAAAGCTTCTAAATTACTAAAAATTTGATGTCCCAATTCTCTTGTTGGTGCTAAAATAACAGCTTGAACAGCAGTAATTTTAGAATCAATTAATTGAAGTAATGGTAAACCAAAAGCAGCGGTTTTCCCAGTTCCTGTTTTGGCCAATCCAACAAGGTCGGTTTGGGTTGTCAAAAGCAAGGAAATTGTTTTTTGTTGGATTTCGGTTGGCACAACAATTTTTAAATCATCAAGTGCTTTTATGATAGATTCTTGAATACCTAAATCAGAGAATTGTTTTGACATTTTTTGGATTTTATGATTTATAAAATTGTTGTTTTTACTATCCAACGGAATAAAATCCGTTACTACGGAATTGCAACGTATTATGCTTTCTGGCTAACTGAACACTAAAAACTGAACAATGCCAACTTCCTTAATCGGCTTCGTTCATAATTTTTTCGCGATACTTCTTCCCTATCAATAACAGCAATTTCTGTTTGTAATCATCTACCAACCATTCGCGGTAATTCTTGCTGCATTGACTCAAACATTTGGCATAACGCTTCAAACGGCATTCGATATCGGGATCCAATTCTTTATACAATTCTTTGGCATCACGCAATTCTTCTGTATTGTCCACACACATTGCTGCATGTTGTTCCAAAGATTTGTCCAAGACAACCTTGGAACGCAAATTTTGGGCAATGGCTAGTTTATGTTCTTCATCGACATCAAAAGTTACGACTTCAGTTTTACTGAATTTAGCACGTAACTCTGGAGGCATCGTATATTTAAAATATAATTCAATTTCGGTATCGTCACGTAGATTTTCAAGATAAAACTCTGGCGATTTGAAAATGTGTTGCCAATTTACGGGCTCATTCCACAAGCCAAAACGAGCGGCATTGTTTCCTAAATCAATAACTGTAAATTCTTCTTTTCCAGGTAATTTTCGAGAACCACGACCAATCATTTGAAAATACAAAGTCAACGATTTTGTGGCACGATTCAAAATAATAGTTTCTACCGTAGGTTCGTCAAAACCAGTGGTAAGAATTCCAACCGAGGTTAAAATAGCATCGGGAGTGTGTTTGAACCAATGTAAAATTTCTTTACGTTCTTCGGTACTACTCGTATTATCGAGATGTCGAATTCCATAACCAGCTTCACGGAAAGTTTCATATACATATAAGGATGTATTGATTCCGTTATTGAAAATCAGGGTTTTTTTACCCAAAGATTTCTCGGTGTAAGCGTGCAGTAATTTCTCTTGCATCGCCATATTGGTATATAAATCATCGGATGATTTCACGGTATAATCTCCATTGATTCCAACTTTCAAAGAGGTTAGACCAACATCATAACTATAAGTAATTGCTTTGGCTAAGAAGCCTTTTTCAATTAACGAACTAATGTTGTCACCAACAATTAATTCATCATAACTTTCGTTCATTGGCAACTTGATATTCGAACTCAAAGGGGTTGCAGTAACTCCAAGAATAAAGGCATTTTTGAACGAACTCAATAATTTTCGAAAGGAATTGTAGTGTGCTTCATCGATAATTACCAATCCAATGTTGTCGAGATGCAATTTCTCGTCATTGATTCGGTTTTTCAAGGTTTCGACCATCGCTACAAAACAAGAATAATCGTTTTGGTCTGGAAGTTCTTTGACTTTGCTGTTTATGATTTTATTTTTGACATCAAAACCTTTCAGCATTTTTGAAGTTTGCTTGCACAACTCAATCCGATGGGTCAAAACGACTACTTTTTTATTGTGTTTTGATAAGTATTGTCTAACAATCTCAGAAAAAACAACAGTTTTTCCACCACCAGTTGGCAATTGATACAGTAAATGATAATTGGGAGACGCATTGTCTAAGCGCTCAAAAATGGATTCAATATCTCCTTTTTGATACGAATAAAGTTCTTTCTTATCTTCAATTTGTGTTTCTAGAGTGTTTTGAGACATTGTATTTATTGGATTTTTGCAAAAATACACCTAAAAAACAGTTAAACCACTAAATAATCGTGTAAAAAAAGAATTGGGATTAAATAAAATCGTCTATATAATTGAGAACTAGTATTCAAAACGTTCTAAAATGGCGTCAAATTCTTGGAAATTAAACCACTTTTGGTTAAAAGTCTCCTTGTTTATGGCGATAATTCGAGTTTTGAATTCGCTTAAAATTCCATTGGCAATCATAAAACTAATGGCTTGACTGAATGAATTGAGCATACTTTTATAAAACAATTCTGATTTTATGATTTTTTCGGAGGAAAAAGTTTGAGCAATTTCAATTGAATAGAGCATTACATCAGCAATTATAAAAGGATCTACTCCCAAAAGTATAAATTGCTTGATGTATTTTTGAGCCACAGAACGGCGCATTTTGGGTTTTCGAGCTTTGCCAGAAGCTGCTCTTGCAGGAAAATATTCGTTCGAAATTTTGATTTTTGATTCCCTTAGTAGTGTGTCTTCTTTTGGATTAAAAACAAAATCATAATAGGTTTTTACAGGAACAAATTTTTCATACAACTCAATAATTTGCTCTTCGAGTTGGGATTTTGTGAGTTCGTTTAAGTATTTTTTTAAATCGCGTTTGCTCATGGATTTGAATTAAATGCAAAATGTTAATTGTTTCAGAAATGACATTCTTAAAATCAACGATAATCATTAGTTTTGCCGTACCAAAAATTAAAAGTCATTTTATGCTAAAAGTATTCAAAAACGTCGCCATCCTAGAAGGTATCTCTTATTTAGTTTTATTCTTTAATATGCTTTATATCAAACATTCTAATATTGAACTTTACCATAGTTTGTTGAATCCATTAGGGATGACTCACGGCCTGCTATTTATAGGATATGTACTTTTGGCAGTTTGGTTAAAAAAAATCCAAGAATGGAATAACCAAACTTTGATTATTATTTTAGGAGCCTCACTTCTTCCCTTTGCCACTTTTTATATTGAAAAAAAGTATTTAAGAAAAATATAACCCCAAAAATTATTTTTGATAACAGAATTGAAACAATTAGTCCTCTAAACGGTCTTTTACATATTCAATTTCTGTTTTTCCGTGCGCTTTTGGCTTACCATCTGGACCAAGGTTAACCATCGTGGTACTTTCGATAGTAATAATGGTTTCGCGTGTCATCATATTTCGAGCTTCACAAATCAAAGTAAGCGAAGTTTTACCAAAACGAACCACATCAATTCCAATTTCGATAATATCGCCTTGACGGGCCGAGCTTCTGAAATTGATTTCCGACATATGTTTGGTTACAATTCTTGAGTTTTCCAATTGAATTATAGTGTAT
>ERZ1034361.1999-NODE-1999-length-10009-cov-2.625755_pt1 | contig 10009 bp, 11 predicted proteins | sample MGYA00520617_ERZ1034361 | MGnify/ENA primary metagenome ERZ1034361 (study PRJEB33736, sample SAMEA104284507) | Azolla filiculoides | biome: Urban; feature: Water surface; material: Ditch water | place: Netherlands | collected 2015-10-28 | depth 0-0.1 m ... | reverse complement strand
CAAATCAGTGGCCCCACCAGGTGGAAATGGCACCACCAAAGTAACGGGTTTGTCGGGCCAAGCGAATGCGGCACTTGTCATTACGAGGCCAAGTGCTAGTGCGATGAGTGAACGGCGTTGTTGTTTCATGAGATGTCTCCGGTTTAATTTTGGTAGCGCTACCATTTAAGGTCGTTGGATGTTAGCCATGGCAAAACTGGTCGTCAATGCTTTTTAATCAGGGTTTTCGCTAGGGGTGAGTGCTGTCGCGTGCGATGATGGAAAAGCCCACATCCACGATCCCTGTCTCTACGGCGCGGCCTTCTGCACGGTCCATCAAAAAGCGGGCGGCCAATGTGCCAATTTGCCCACCGTTGATGCGTACGGTGGTGAGCGCGGGCACCATGTCTGCCACAAAGGGCACATCACCAAAGCCCATCACGGCGATGTCATCTGGCACGCTCAATCCACGTGCGCGGGCTTCGGTCATCACGCCCAAAGCCAGCAGGTCGGAGCTACAGAAAATGGCTTGTGTATCCGATGCTTCGACCAAGATGCGCGCCATGGCTTCGCGGCCGCTTTTGAGTGAGCGTGAGGCTCCTACATTGGCAACGAAGACTGTTGCGTAACCTTGCTGTTTAACTGTCTCTTGGAAGGCTTGGGTGCGACGTAGAGCCCGTTCATCATCAGCGCTAACAATTGCAAATTTTTTATAGCCTTTGTGCATCAGAAATTGGGCCACTTCACGCCCAATGTCCGAGTGAGAGAAGCCAATCAGCATGTCAATCGGTGTGGGGGTCAAGTCCCAAGTTTCGACGACTGGAATGCCCGATGCCATCAGGCGCGTGCGCGCCTTGCCCGGCGGCAAGATGCCAGTGATGAAAATGCCGTCAGGACGGCGACCAATGATGGCTTCAAGCAGAAGCTCTTCGCGCTCGGCAGAGTAGCCCGATTGGCCCAACATCAGCTGGTAGCCCGCGTCAAACAAAGTACCGTTCAAAGACTCGATGGTTTCCATGAACACCGACACCACAGTGCTTGGCACCACGGCGGCAATCAGGCGGCTGCGTGAGGAGGCGAGTCCACCCGCCATGCGGTTGGGTACATAGCCGGTACGTTGCACGGCTTCTTGCACTTTGCGCAGCACATCGGGCGAGACTTGGTTGGGCGTATTGATGGCACGAGATGCCGTGATGGGTGCCACACCCGCGAGCATGGCTACATCGCGTAGGGTGATGGCACCGCTGCTGCGGCGTGAACGTTTGGGCTGTTCTTTGTCGGTCATGAAATTCTTTGGCGTACCTAACTTGCAGGTTTGTTTATGGTACCGCTATCATTGCGTTTGTAAAGGCTTAATGCGAAGCCAAATGATAGGAGACCTTGATGACCCCACTCACCATCCGCATGCAGCCCCGAGACAACGTGGCGATTGTGGCCAACCACGGTGGATTGCCCGCAGGCACCCAGTTACCTGATGGTTTGCACTTGCGTGATGCCGTGCCTCAAGGGCACAAGGTAGCGCTGGTCGACATTCCTGCGAAGGGTGCAGTGCTGCGTTATGGCATTGCAATTGGTTAAGCCTTGAAAGACATTTCTGCAGGCAGCTGGGTGCATGAGCGGTTGCTGCAAATGCCCTCGGCACGTGAGTTGGATAACTTGCCCATCGCCACGGTGAAAACTGCACCCTTGCCACCTCTTGAGGGTTACACCTTTGAGGGCTATCGCAATGCCGATGGTTCGGTGGGCACGCGCAATATTTTGGCCATCACCACCACGGTTCAGTGCGTCTCGGGTGTGGTTGAGTTTGCCGTTGCGCGCATTAAGGCAGAACTGTTGCCGAAGTTTCCCCATGTGGACGATGTGGTGGGCCTTGAGCACACCTACGGCTGCGGCGTGGCCATAGATGCCGATGGTGCAGAGATTCCGATTCGCACCTTGCGCAACATCAGCCTCAACCCCAACTTTGGCGGTGAAGTGATGGTGGTGAGCTTGGGCTGCGAAAAGCTGCAACCTGAGCGTTTGATGCCACCTGGCGCCATCCCCATCAACGACCAACGCGGCGAGGCACTTGATGTGGTGTGCCTACAAGATGACGCGCACGTGGGCTTCATGTCCATGATTGACAGCATCATGAAAACGGCAGAGCACCATTTGCAACGCTTGAACCAACGCCGTCGCGAGACCGTGCCTGCCAGCGAGTTGGTGGTGGGCGTGCAATGCGGCGGCAGCGATGCATTCTCGGGCGTGACGGCCAACCCCGCTGTGGGCTATTGCACCGATTTGTTGGTGCGAGCAGGTGCGAGTGTGATGTTCTCTGAGGTGACCGAAGTGCGCGATGGCATTGACCAACTCACCTCACGCGCGACCACGCCTGAAGTGGCAGAGGCCATGATTCGCGAGATGGCTTGGTACGACGCTTATCTGGCGCGCGGTCGTGCAGACCGCAGTGCCAACACCACGCCCGGTAATAAAAAGGGAGGACTGTCCAACATCGTGGAGAAGGCCATGGGCTCGATCGTTAAGTCGGGTTCTGCACCCATCTCTGGCGTTCTGTCACCCGGCGAAAAGCTCAAGCAAAAGGGGCTCATCTATGCCGCCACGCCTGCGAGTGATTTCATCTGCGGCACGCTGCAATTGGCAGCGGGTATGAACTTGCATGTGTTCACCACAGGGCGCGGCACGCCCTACGGCTTGGCTGAGTGCCCGGTCATCAAAGTAGCCACGCGCACCGACCTTGCGCATCGCTGGCATGACCTGATGGATGTGAATGCAGGCACGATTGCCGATGGCACGAAAACCATTGAAGAGGTGGGGATGGAGTTGTTTCAGCTCATGTTGGATGTGGCCAGTGGCCGCAAAAAGACATGGGCTGAACATTGGAAACTGCACAACGCGTTGGTGTTGTTCAACCCCGCGCCTGTCACCTGATGTGTGAGCTGTAACAATCTAAATGTGACCTACATTTTTTATTCTTTTCGCCGTTGCCCTTACGCCATGCGTGCACGCATGGCTTTGCGTGTAAGCGGCGTTGCCTATGAGCACCGCGAAGTGGCACTGAAAGCCAAGCCTGCCGAGATGCTGGCTGTGTCACCCAAAGGCACGGTGCCCGTGTTGTGTTTGCCAACGGGGGAGGTGTTGGAACAAAGCTTAGACATCATGTTGTGGGCTTTGCAACAAAACGACCCGCAAGCGTGGTTACCCAATGCGTCTGAGGCTTGGGCGTTAACGCACGAGGGCATTGCTTTGAACGATGGCGAATTCAAAGCCCATTTGGACCGCTACAAATACCCTCAGCGTTTTGGTTTGGCCGATGGTGTGCAGCATCGCACGCAAGCGACTGACATGCTGATGCGTTGGCAATCACTTTTGCAAGCTCAGTCGTTTTTGTCAGGTGACAAGTGGGGTTTATTAGATGCCTGTGTTGCACCGTTTGTGCGCCAGTTCGCACGTACCGACCGCGCATGGTTTGAGGCACAGCCTTGGCCGCAATTGGCGCAGTGGTTGGTGGCGTTTGAAAACTCAGATGATTTCTTGGCGGTGATGCACAAATACCCGTTGTGGGTCGCGCCACAAGCCTAAGCGCGGCTGATTCAGGTGCTGTTGGTACAACCTTCTCAGCTAGCAGCCTTCAAGAAATCCATCACCAAGCGCCATTGCTCAGGCACATTCAAGGCTGGCGCATGACCGCAGCCCGCAATCTCTTCGGTTCGCAGCAAGCCCTTTGCACCAGGCCCACGTGTGCGCATGGCTTGGATGGTCTCGGGTGAAATCAAATCTGAGTTGGCGCCACGCATCACCATCACCGGAATGTTCAGTGTGTCGTACTCAGTCCACATCGGGTACTCGGGTACTTCACGGAAAAACTGCTGGGTAATGTTGGGGTCGTAGTGCGGTGTCACGCGGCCATCCGGTAGGCGGCGGGTGGAGGTTTCGGTCAGGTGCATCCATTGAGCATCGGTTTGCTGACCGAATGGCGCATAGGCAGCGCGGAAGAAAGCTTCCAGCTCAGGCACTGTGTCAAACGCTGGTGGCTGACCCGCATAAGCCTTGATGCGCTCAACAGCAGCCACCGAAATTTCAGGCGCAATGTCGTTGAGCACCAAGCTGCGAATGCGGCCTTTGAAGGCGGGTAGCTCTAACGCTGCCGCACAGACCAAGCCCAAAGCACCGCCCATCGAGGTGCCAATCCAATGGGCTTTATCGATGTGTAGTGCATCCATCAAGTCAAGCGTGATGCGGGCGTAGGTGGCAAAGCTGTAATCGTCTTTGGGTGCCGCGCTCCACTGGCTCAGGCCTCGGCCAATGGTGTCGGGGCAAATGACGTGATAGTGCGCAGCCAGTTGCTCGGCCAAGGCATCAAAGTCGCGGCCAGTGCGGGCCAAACCGTGCCATGCAATCACCACAGGCAGAGAGGCATCGCCCCATGCGGTGTAGTGGATGTTGAAGCCGTGGCATTGCAAATAGTGTGAGCTGGGTTTCATGGTGCGCCTTTGTTTGAAAGCATTTTGCCTACGGCGGTTGAAGATTGGCTGACGCCAATGACGGCGAGTTGAAAGCTTGAGCGTTTACGATTGACCCATGCAATTGCAAGATATTTTGTATTCCCAAGGTTTTGGTACGCGCCGTATTTGCGCGGGTCTCATTCAACAAGGCTACGTTCAGGTCGATCTGGGCGAGGGCTTGGTCACCTGTGACGATGCGCTCGAAGACGTTGATGTGCAAGAAGGCCTGCAGTACTCGGTGCAAGGCGTGCTGTGGCCTTATCACGCGAAAGCCTATGTGCTGCTGCACAAGCCCGCAGGCTACGAGTGTTCACACAAACCTTCTGCGTGGCCGAGCATGTACACCTTGTTACCTCCGCCTCTACGTTATCGCCCACAAAAGAGTGCGGTGCAAGGTGTGCAAGCAGTAGGGCGATTGGACCAAGACACCACGGGCATGTTGGTGCTGACCGACGATGGCCCGCTGATCCACCGCATGAGCTCGCCCCGTCACCACGTGCCCAAGGTGTACGAGGTGACGACAGACGATCCGTTGGATGACAAACAAGTGCAGCGCTTGCTCGACGGTGTGGTGCTGGACGACTCACCCAAGCCCGTCAAAGCCGCAGCCTGCGTGGCAGTGTCTGAGCATCACATGCGCTTGACCCTGACTGAAGGCAAGTACCACCAAGTCAAACGCATGTTGGCGGCGGTGGGTAACAAGGTGGTGGGTTTGCATCGCTCGCAAATTGGTGCGATGCCGTTGCCAGCGGATTTGCTGCCTGGCCAATGGCGTTGGATCAGTGAAGATGAGCTGAAGCTGTTAGCTACAAACGCTTAACTTCCTAGGTAATTCCTACTTTTTTGCTCTGTATCAATCATTTTTAGGGTGATTTGAATCCCTGCTTACCTTCGGGTAAGCCCTTGCTCGTTACACTGAGCTTAGATTTTTCAAGGTATTTTTTGTGTTTTTGATTCAACGTTTGACGCTGGCTTTGGCTGGCGTGCTGCTTTTGGCAGCGCCTGCCGTGCAAGCGGCCAATCCTATTTTTGTACTCAATTCGTTGGATGCGAACGTCAGCGTCATTGACCCTGTCACTTGGCAAGAAACCCGTCGTATTCCCACGGGCAAAGAGCCACACCACATCTACCTGACGCCGGACGAGAAATCAGTCATCGTGGCCAATGCCGGTGGTGATTCGCTGACCTTTATTGACCCGCGCACAGCCGAAGTGCAACGCGTGGTGCGCGGCACGATTGATCCCTACCAGCTGCGCTTTTCACCAGACATGAAATGGTTCGTCACGGTGGCCAACCGTTTGAACCACATTGACATTTACCGCTGGGATGGCAAAGACTTGACGCTGGCCAAACGCATTCCTTCCAGCAAAACGCCCAGCCATATTTGGATCGACACCAAGAGCACCACAGCCTACGCCACCATGCAAGACAGCAACGAGTTGGTGGCCGTGGACTTGGCTTCTCAAACCATCAAGTGGCGTATCAAAACAGGTGAAATGCCTGCTGACGTGTTTGGTACGCCGAACGACAAATACTTGTTGGTGGGCCTGACCGGCGACAACCATGTGCAGGTGTTTGATGTGTCGGGTGCTCAGCCCAAGGTCTTCAAAACTATTACAACGGGCGCAGGCGCACATGCCTTCCGTGCTGCTGGCGATGGCCGTCATGTATTTGTTGGCAACCGCGTGGCTAATACAGTCAACAAAATCGATTACCTAAGTCTAGAGTCTGTCATGCAGTTTCCCGCGCCTGGTGGGCCAGATTGCATGGAAGTCAGTGCGGATGGCAAGTTGTTGTTTGTGTCTTCGCGCTGGATTAAGAAAGTCAGCGTGATTGACACCACGAATGGCCAACTCGTGCGCCAAATCAAAGTCGGCAAATCGCCTCACGGCATTTGGACTTTGGACCACGCCAAACGGTATTGATGCGTATGCGTTGCTTGCGTTGGGTTGCCTTAGCCTCACTGAGCATCGCTGCACACATGGCGCAAGCTGCTGCGCCTTGTAACAAACCGCTGTACCTCACGTTCGATACAGGCCACATGGGTGTGGCACCGCTGATTGCGGACGTGTTGAATCGCCAAAACGTGAAAGTGACTTTCTTCGCGGCCAACGAGCCCACCAAAGAAGGTGACGGTTCGTTGGGTGAGCACTGGGCGCCTTGGTGGAAGGCGCGTGGTGCAGAAGGTCATGCCTTTGCTTCGCACACCTTTGATCATGTGTATTGGCGTTCTGATTTGCCGCGCGGAAGCTGGCAAATGCGCCCCAGTGCAGGGCCCAGCAAAGGGCAAACAGAAGTGTGGACCAGCCAACGCTATTGCGACCAATTGCAACTGGCCAACACGCGTTTAGAGCAAATCACAGGCGTGAAGCCTTTGTCTTTGTTCCGCGCCCCCGGTGGCAAAACATCACCCTCGCTGCTGACCGCAGCCAAGCAATGCGGCTTTGCCCATGTGGGCTGGGCTGATGCGGGTTTCTTGGGGGATGAGTTGCCCAGTGACAAGTTTCCCAATGCCATGCTGCTGAACCGCGCGTTGAACAACATTCGCTCGGGCGATATCTTGATGGCGCATTTGGGCATTTGGTCACGCCAAGACCCTTGGGCGCCTGCGGTGCTTGAGCCGTTGATTGAAGGCCTCAAAGCCAAAGGGTTTTGCTTCGCCACATTGAAAGACCATCCACAATTCAAACCATGGACACGTTGATCGATCTTTTTGCTGAGACGCAAGCTGCTTTGTATGAGAACGTCATGCAACCGTTGGCGTTTGCATTGGGCTTGGGCAACCGCTTAGAAGATGTGTTCAACGGTACGGGCTGGTTGTTGGTGGGCTTGATACAAATTGTGGTCATGTTGGCCGTGATCGGCCCGCTGCAGCGCTGGCGTCCGGTGGAGCCGGTTACAAATCCAGCAGCCATTCGTGCCGATGTGATTTACACCTTGATCCATCGTTTGGGCTTGTTCCGTGTCGCTTTATTTTTGTTGGTTGAGCCGCTGCTTGACACTGTGATGGGTGAGCTGCGTGTGCAAGGTGTGGGCACGTTTCACCTAGAAGACCTTTGGCCCGGTGTGACCGATGGCCCGTTGGTCAGCTTTGTTATTTATCTTGTCGTGTTTGACTTCGTCAACTATTGGCTGCACCGTGCGCAGCACCAGTGGAACTGGTGGTGGGCGCTGCATTCGTTGCATCACTCGCAGCGCCAGATGACGCAGTGGACGGACAACCGCAACCACTTGTTGGATGACTTGATCAATGCAGTCGTTTGGGTGTTTGTGGCCCAGCTCATTGGCATTGCGCCCACACAGTTTGTGGCGGTGGTGGCCATCACACAGCTGTTTGAAAACTTCCAACATGCCAATTTACGTTTGAGCTTTGGCAAGTGGGGTGAGTACCTGTGGGTGAGTCCGCGCTTTCATCGGTTGCACCATGCAATTGGTTTGGGACATGAAACCCTACCAAAGACAGTGATTAGCGCTGCTGAGCCTTCCCAAGGCGCGAAGGCCACATTGGGCGGGCACAACTTCGGTGTGCTCTTGCCTTGGTGGGATGTGATGTTTGGTACTGCCAATTTCGACCTGCGTTTCGAGCCCACGGGCATCCGTGACCAAGTGGAGCAGGGTGTGAATTACGGCGAAGGTTTCTGGTCGCAGCAGCGATTGGGTATCAAACGCCTCATGCAAGCTTTGGGCGTATCTTCCGCGCCTTGATCAGCTGCGGTATGCTTTTGGCATGCGATTGTTCTTAGATTCTTTTTGGCGTGCGTTTGCTTATTGCTTGATGCCGCGCGTCATGCTCCTGTCTCTGCTGCCACTGGCCATGTTGCTGGTGCTGTCGGTGAGTTGGGGCTATTTCTATTGGTCGCCCACCCAAGACTGGGTGCGCGACATGCTGGCTTCGTGGCAAGTGCTGCAAGGTATGTTGGACTGGCTGCAGGACAAAGGGGCTGGTGAGTTGCAAGCGGTCGTGATACCGCTGGTGGTAATTTTTGCCATCACGCCCATCTTGGTTGTCATTTCTTTGCTGGCGGTGTCCTTGATGATGACGCCAGCCTTGGTTGATTTGGTGGTGCAGCGCCGCTTCGCCCATTTGGCACTCAAGCATGGTGGGACCACAGTGACCAGTTTGGTGTGGACCATTGGCTCTACCTTGGCGGCCTTGGTGGCCATGGTCATCACTTTGCCGCTGTGGGCTATTCCTCCTCTGATGTTCATCGTGCCACCTCTGATTTGGGGATGGTTGAGTTACCGCGTCATGGTGTACGACGCCTTGGTGGTGCATGCCAGTCGTGAAGAGCGTTTGACCATTGGTCGTCAGCACCGAATCTGGCTGCTGATGATTGGTGTGTTGACGGGCTACATGGGGGCATTGCCCAGTTTGGTGTGGGCATCCGGTGCCGTGTTTGCTGCCGCGTTTTTGGTGCTCATCCCCTTGGCCATTTGGATTTACGCCTTGGTGTTTGCGTTCACCTCGCTTTGGTTCACGCATTACAGCTTGGGTGCGCTAGAAGCCCTGCGTGCGGAGTCGGGCACTGTGGTGATGGGCGCCTCTGTGCCGTTACCCACGGTAGCATCGGAAGATGACCCAAGCACACCCACACCCCCAAGCCTCTAAAGCGCGGCCAGAGTTTGGCCTCATCATCGTTGGCGATGAAATCCTCTCGGGCAAACGTGCCGACAAGCACATGCCCAAAGTCATTGAACTCTTAAGCGCGCGTGGTCTGTCCCTAGACTGGGCCGATTACGTGGGCGATTCGCCCGAGCGCATCACGCGTACTCTTGCGCGTGCGTTTGAGAGCAACAGCATTGTGTTTTCCTGTGGCGGCATTGGCGCCACGCCCGATGACCACACGCGTCAGTGCGCAGGCAAAGCTTTGGGGTTGGACATCGTGTTGCACCCAGAGGCAGAAGCCTTGATTCGCGAACGCATGCAAGACACCGCGAAAGAGCAGGGCGTGCCCTACGAGCCTGATCGTCACGACAACATCCATCGCCTCAACATGGGTGTGTTCCCTGTGGGTGCGAGCATCATCCCAAATCCGTACAACAAGATTCCAGGCTTCACTTGCCACGGCTCTGGCGGTGGTGCGGTGCACTTTGTGCCAGGCTTTCCGGTGATGGCTTGGCCGATGATGGAATGGGTGCTCGACACGCATTACGCACACCTGTTTCAGCACGATGCTTGGATCGAGCAGTCCATCGTCATCTATGGATCGATGGAGGCCACCATCACGCCGCTCATGGAAGCTTTGGAGCGCGACTTTGAAGGTGTGAAGGTGTTCAGCTTGCCTAGCGTGGATCATCCAGTTCACGGTCGCCACATTGAGTTGGGTGTCAAAGGTGCGCCCGAAAAAGTGGCACCAGCCTATGCAGCGATGTTGCAAGGCCTCCAGCCATTCGGATTCAAGACTGGCCCTGAATTGGTGCGAAAATAACTTAGAACCAATTTGGTGCAAAATTGCACCAAAAAAGTGCCATTCGATTTTCTGCATTTACGCGCCCGAATGCGCTTTTGCGGCTAATTTGCTTCACTC
>ERZ1034361.1993-NODE-1993-length-10018-cov-5.939342_pt1 | contig 10018 bp, 8 predicted proteins | sample MGYA00520617_ERZ1034361 | MGnify/ENA primary metagenome ERZ1034361 (study PRJEB33736, sample SAMEA104284507) | Azolla filiculoides | biome: Urban; feature: Water surface; material: Ditch water | place: Netherlands | collected 2015-10-28 | depth 0-0.1 m ... | reverse complement strand
CGACATGGAGCAGGAATTCGTCAAGGCCATGTCCGACGAATCGCGCTATTACCGCTTCATGGACACCCTGCGCGAACTGACCCAGACCATGCTGGTCCGCTTCACGCAGATCGACTACGACCGCGAAATGGCCCTCGTCGCAACGATGCCCGAGCTCAATGAAGACGGCGTCGACGAGGGCAAGGAAAAGCAGATCGGCGTGGCGCGCTATGTCGGTAATCCCGATGGCGAATCCGTCGAATTCGCGCTGGCTGTTGGCGACGACTGGCAGAAATGCGGCGTCGGCCGCAAGCTCATGACGGCGCTCATCGAGTGCGCCCGCATGAAGGGCTATCGCGCCGTGGTCGGTGACGTGCTGTCGACCAACGCCAAGATGTTCCGCCTGATGACCAGCCTCGGCTTCACCATCCATCCGCACCCGGACGACACCGCGGTCAAGCGCGTCGTCAAGCCGCTGACGGGCTAGTCCTCAGGGGTTTCCAGCTGCGCCGGCTTGTCTGGCGTGGCTGGTCGGCAATTGTTGGTATTTCCCCGGTTAATCGGCTTGGGGTTCGGCCTTTCTGGCGGGCGCATTTTTTCTGGCTGCGCAACAAAAAAACAAGTCACCCATCAGGGGCAAAACCCCGGCTTCTTCAGCAGCCATCCCGCCGAAAACAAGCGCCATCAGCCTTGTCCAAATCACCCAAAATCGGCGAAAATTCAGGGTTCTAGGCATCTGCCGGCAGTACCCCCCTTTTCCCCAAGGATTCTTCATGTCCAACCCCGAACAGCAAGCCCCGGTCCAGCAGGGCGAAAACGAGCCCAGCGAGTTTCACGAAAACCAGCTCATCGCCGAGCGCCGCGCCAAACTGGCCGAATGGCGCAAGACCGGGAAAGCCTTCCCGAACGACTTCCAGCGCGAGAACACCGCTGCCAAGGTGCTTGAAGGCTATGCCGAGAAAACGGCAGAAGAACTGGAAGGCATGCCGGTCGAGGTCAAGGTCGCCGGTCGCCTGATGCTCAAGCGCGTCATGGGCAAGGCATCCTTCGCCACCATCCAGGACCTGTCGGGCCGCATCCAGATTTACGTAACGCGCGACCGCGTCGGCGAAGAAGTCTATGCCGACTTCAAGACCTGGGACCTCGGCGACATCATCGGCGTCTCCGGTGTCCTGATGAAGACGAAGACCGGCGAACTGTCCATCCAGGCCGCCGAGATCCGCCTGCTGACCAAGTCGCTGCGCCCGCTGCCGGACAAGTTCCACGGCCTGGCCGACCAGGAAATGAAGTATCGCCAGCGTTATGTCGACCTGATCATGAACGAGGAAACGCGCTTCACCTTCCGCGCCCGTTCGGCCATCGTTTCGTCGATCCGCAATTTCATGACCGGCCACGGCTTCATGGAAGTCGAAACGCCGATGATGCACCCGATCCCCGGCGGCGCCTCGGCCAAGCCTTTCGTCACGCACCACAACGCGCTCGACATGCAGCAGTTCCTGCGCATCGCCCCGGAGCTTTACCTCAAGCGTCTGGTCGTCGGCGGCTTCGAGAAGGTTTTCGAAATCAACCGCAACTTCCGCAACGAAGGCCTCTCGCCGCGCCATAACCCCGAGTTCACCATGATGGAGTTCTACGAGGCGTATGCGAACTACCATACGCTCATGGACTTCACCGAAGGCCTGCTCCGCCACACCGCCCGCGAGGCGCTGGGCAAGGAAGTCTTCATCTACCAGGGACGAGAACTCGACCTCTCCAAGCCTTTCCATCGCCTGACCATCTGCCAGGCCATCCAGCGCGAGCAGCCATCCTTCACCGATGCGCAACTGGCCGACGCCGACTTCCTCAGGACCAAGATCAAGGCCTTTGGCGAACCGGTCAAGCCGGGCGGCCTCGGCAGCCTGCAGTTGCAGCTGTTCGAAGCCTGCGCCGAAGCCCAATGCTGGGAACCGACCTTCATCATCGACTACCCTGTCGAAGTCTCGCCGCTGGCCCGTGCCTCGGACTCGAACCCGGAAATCACCGAGCGGTTCGAGCTGTTCATTGTCGGGCGCGAGATTGCCAACGGCTTCTCCGAGTTGAACGACGCCGAAGATCAGGCGGCGCGCTTCCAGGAGCAGATGAAGGCGAAGGATGCCGGCGATGAGGAGGCGATGTATTACGACGCCGACTTCATCCGGGCGCTGGAATACGGTCTGCCGCCGACGGGCGGGTGCGGGATCGGGATTGATCGGCTGATCATGTTGTTGACCGATGCCGCAGCGATCAGAGACGTAATTCTCTTCCCCTCCATGCGCCCCGAATGATGTGTGGCTGCGCTTGCCAACTCGGCGTTGCCGGTGACCTTGCATAGCTCGCTATGCGGCGGCCGCCGGTGCCTTGATTTGGCGGTGCTCGCTCACACATCACCTTTCGATAAATAGCCATGCAAATTCGTCAGATGCAGATTGCCAACGACAACGTTCAGGATCGTCTGGTCCTGCGCGTGTCTACGCAGGCTGACGAGGAATTTCGGGTCTGGCTGACGCGGCGTTTTGTGCGGGAAATGTGGCCGCATCTGGCGGGGCTGCTTGGCAATCAGCCCGCCCCGCTGGCCGGCAAGCCACCAGCCGAGGCGCCGAACTTCGACCAGCCTTTTGCCGATGCCAAGGCCACCTACCCGCTCGGCATGACGCCCTTGCTGACCAGCGAAGTCAAATGCGACACCCTGAGTGACGGCACTTTCAGCCTGACTTTCCGCGAGGGCCGCGAACGCAGTTTTCAGCTCGGGCTCAACGCTGATTTGTTGCAGGCCCTGTGCGCCATGCTGCGGGCGGGCGCCGAGAACGCCCAGTGGAATCTGGGCCTCGACTATGCCCCGGCGGTGCAGACACCGGCCCCCGGCACAGGCCCGCATTCCCGCCTCCACTAGTGGACAAGCTGCACCCAGCAAAGATTGAATTCGTTGCCTACGGCACGCCCTACTCCGCCGCCTTTGACGACGTCTATCACTCCGCCCTCGGCGGCCCAGTCCAGGCCCGGCATGTCTTTCTCGGCGGCAACGGGCTGCCGCAACGCTGGCAGGAACGCGACCGCTTTGTCATCCTCGAAACCGGCTTCGGCACCGGACTGAATTTTCTGGCCACCTGGCAGGCCTGGCGGGACGACCAACAGCGTTGCCGCCGGCTGCATTTCGTTTCCTTTGAAAAATTTCCGCTGACCGGGGCCGACCTTGCCACCTGCCAGCAGGCCTGGCCTGAATTCGCCGAACTGGCGACTGAACTGCAAGCGCACTGGCCGCCGCTGACGCCGGGTATGCACCGGCTGATACTGGATGCAGGCCAGGTCATCCTGACCCTGGTATTCGGCGATGCGGCGACCCAGCTGCGCACCATTGACGCCTCGGTCGATGCCTTTTTTCTCGATGGCTTTTCGCCGCCGAAGAACCCGGAACTGTGGTCGCCGCAGTTCTGCAAGGGCCTCGCCCGCCTGACCGCACCGGGCGCGACGCTGGCTACCTGGACGGTAGCCGGCCATGTCCGCCAGGCGCTCAAGGACGCCGAGTTCGAGGTGGAAAAATGCCCCGGCCCGCTCGGCAAGCGGCAGATGCTGGTCGGCCGTTTCCGCTCACGCCGCCCTGAGCGCCATCCCGCACCGACTGATCGCCGGGCCATCGTTATCGGTGCCGGCATTGCCGGCAGCACCACCGCCCATGCTTTGGCCGCTGCCGGCTGGCAGGTCACCGTGCTGGAGGCTGAGCCTGAAGCCGGCTGCGGCGCCTCGAGCAATCTGGCCGGCATGCTGCGCCCCTTGCCGAGCGCCGACGACAACCGCCTGTCCCGCCTGACCCGTGCCGGCTTTCTCGCCACTCGCGCCCTCCTCGCCAAGCTCCCCGAGACCCGCTGGTCGCCCTGCGGCGTGCTGCATATGGCCCGCGAAGCCGAGCATGAAGCCCAGCAGCGGCGCACGGTTGAGCAACTCGGCCTGCCACCAGACATCCTGCAATTTCTCGACAAGGACGAGGCCAGCCGGGTGCTGGGCCAACCGGTGAATATCGGCGGCTGGTGGTTTCCGACGGGCGGCTGGGTGCAGCCCCCGTCGGTCTGCCGGGCGGCGCTCGATGCTTTTCCCGAACGGGTCACGACGCGCTTCAATACGGCAGTCGACCATCTGAACAAGACAGAAGCTGGCTGGCAGGCGCTCGATGCGGCCGGCAACATTCAGGCCGAAGCCCCCGTACTGATCATGGCGAGCGGCGCTGATGCACCTCGTTTCGCGCAGTTCGCCTGGCTGCCGCAGCGCGCCGGTCGTGGCCAGGTCAGCCATCTGCCCGCAGTGGACGGCATGCCACTGAAAGCTGTGCTCTTCCAGGTCGGCTACGCCATCCCGGAAATCGACGGCATGCAACTGATCGGCGCCTCGCTCTCCTATGAGGATGATGAACCGGCTGAACGCGAGGCCGATCACGCCGACAACCTCGCCCGCCTGCGCCTGAGCCTGCCCGACTTCGCCACCGGACTTGACCCCGCCACCTTGCACGGCCGCGTCGGCTTTCGCCCGATGTCGCCGGACCGCCTGCCCATCGTCGGCGCCGTGCCGGATACCCTTGCCGCGACGCCCAACACCCGCCTCCACAATATCCCCCGCCAACCCGGCCTTTATTGCATGCAGGGCTTTGGCGCACGCGGCATCGTCTGGTCGGCGCTGATGGCCGACCTGCTGCTCAGCCAGATCGAAGGTGAGCCGCTACCGCTTGAACGCGACCTCGTCGACGCCCTCGATCCCGGCCGCTTCCTGATCAAGGCCGCCCGTCAAGCGGTTACCGAGAGCGAAGGCAGCGCTTAGCCGCGCCGCCTGCTAGACTATATTTTTTCATCCATACAACAAGAGAGACACGCATGAAGATCGAAACCATTGCCGTCCATGGCGGCTACTCACCGGACCCGACGACCAAGGCCGTGGCCGTGCCGATTTACCAGACGACCTCCTATGCTTTCGACAGCACCCAGCATGGCGCCGACCTCTTCGACCTCAAGGTCGCCGGCAACATCTACACGCGCATCATGAACCCGACCCAGGATGTCCTGGAAAAGCGCGTTGCCGAAATGGAAGGCGGCATTGCCGCGCTGGCCATGGCCTCCGGCATGGCGGCCATCACGGCAGCGATCCAGACCATCGCCGAAGCCGGCGACAACATCATCTCGTCGAGCACCCTGTACGGCGGCACCTACAACCTGTTCGCCCACACCCTGCCGCAATACGGCATCGATGTCCGCTTCGCCGATTTCAACGACCCGGCCGCCTTTGAAAAGCTGATCGATGCCAGGACCAAGGCTGTCTTCTGCGAATCGGTCGGCAATCCGCTGGGCAATGTCACCGACTTCGAGAAACTCGCCGAAATCGCCCACAAGCATGGCGTCCCGGTCATCGTCGACAACACCGTGCCCTCGCCCTACCTGTGCCGTCCCTTCGAGCATGGTGCCGACATCGTCGTCCATGCCCTGACCAAGTACCTGGGTGGCCACGGCAATTCGCTCGGCGGCATCATCGTCGATAGCGGCAAGTTCCCCTGGGCTGAGCACAAGACCAAGTTCAAGCGCCTCAACGAGCCGGATGTCTCCTATCACGGCGTCGTCTACACCGAAGCCCTCGGCCCCGCCGCCTACATCGGCCGCGCCCGCGTCGTGCCGCTGCGCAACATGGGCGCCGCCATCAGCCCCTTCAATGCCTTCCTGATCCTGCAGGGCATCGAGACCCTGGCCCTGCGCATGGACCGTATCTGCGAAAACTCGCTGAAGATTGCCAATTTCCTCAAGGGTCACGCCAAGGTCAGCTGGGTCAATTACGCCGGCCTGCCCGAGCACAAGGATCACGCCCTGGTCCAGAAGTACATGGGTGGCCGCGCTTCCGGCATCCTCAACTTCGGTGTCAAGGGTGGTCGTGATGGCGGCGGCAAGTTCCAGGATGCGCTGAAACTCGTCACCCGACTGGTCAATATCGGCGACTGCAAGACACTGGCGTGCCACCCGGCCTCGACCACCCACCGCCAGCTCTCCCCGGAAGAAATGACCAAGGCCGGTGTCTCGGAAGACATGATCCGCCTGTCGGTCGGCATCGAGCACATTGACGACCTGATCGCCGATCTGGATCAGGCGCTCAACGCCGCCTGATGGATCGCAGCTCCCTGACAAACCCGGCCGCGCGCCGGGTTTGTTTTTGTGGTGCTGGAAAGCAGCGCAAAGTCGAACTACTATCGTCAGGTCAATGACAGGCTGTTCATCCGGCATGCCACTTCATCAAGGAGGAATGCATCATGCGAGTCCATCTCATCAGCACGCTCCTGCTCGGCCTTGCCCTGGCCCCGACGGCCGTCATGGCAGACGCCCCGGACGACCAATCGGCCCTGGCCGGCCTCAAGACTGCCAAGGTAGCCTTCGACCTCAAGGATGGCGATGGGCGCCAGATGCTCTATCGACTGAACATCATCGATGAAACACGCCAGTCGCTGATCAAGCAGGGTGTTCAGCCCGAATTCGTCCTGACTTTCCGCGGACCAGCGACCAAGCTCGTGCAGACCGACCTGCGCGAACTCAGTGCCGAGGAGCGCCCACATGCCGTGAAAATTGCTGCGAAACTGGCTGACATGAAACGCGCGCCCGGTATCCAGAGCCTGGAACAATGCGCCGTCGCCGTCCGCGACCAGGGCGTCAAGGCCGAAGCCGTCCTGCCTGAAATCCGTATTGTCGGCAATGCCTGGATTTCGCTGATCGCTTATCAGGCGAAGGGTTACGCCTACATCGCCCCGTAGAGCCAGCCTGACAACCGAACTCAGACCTTGGTCGGCGCGTCCTCAGGCAAGGGCGGTTGCGGCCGGCTCATGACATAGAGCACGCCAGCGCAGGCGCCCAGAAAAGCGACCGAGGCGAGTGCGCTGGGCACCCAGCTATCGGCCAGGCCGCGCTCCATCCACAGCCAGATAAACAGGCCAAAGGCCGGCAAGGCCAGCAGGGCACAAAATGCCGCCGTGGCCAGCGCCACTTTTTGCCCGATATGACGTTTTAAATCACTCATTCAACTTCCTCTACCATGAGCCAGACTGAGCGATTGTCACGCGCGTCGCTGGTTGAAAGCGTGAGCGCGCCGCCCTGGTTGCCGCTGGCCTGACGGCCGCTGCCGCCCAGCTCTATCCATTCGCCGAGGCGTCCGGAGACGGTCGTCGACAGGCGCTGGCTGTTGATGCTGCCATAGCCGCCCTGGCTGGATGCCTGCTGGCTGATTTCGAGCCTTACCCGGTCGCCATTGACCCTCGGCATGGCGTAAAAGCCACGGCCGACATCCTGGTAGACCATGGTTTCGTTGACTACCGCACCGCCGGGGCCGATCACGACCTGGCGCATGGGAATGGGCAGGGAGCGGCCGACCTGGATGAAGGCTTGCCCACCGTCGACGGTCTGCACCATCTGCGCAGCGCTTTCGCCGCGAATGCTCTTGGTGTCCCAGACCGTGGCCGAGCCGCTGCTCCGCCGGGTGCTGCCGAGAACGACCTGGCCACTGGCTTCGGCACCCCGCGAGTTTTCTTCGGCTTGCCGGTTTTGCGCAATACGGATGATCAGACGGCGGCTCGAGATGTCGATGGCGGCCAGGGCACGCTTGATATCGGCCCGATTGCGCGGCGAGGCCTTGAGGAAGAGCTGGTTGTTCATGCCGCTCAGCGTGCCGCCCGGTTCAAGCAGGGGCATCAGGGCGGGCAACACCTCGTCGGCGTTCTTGCTGCGCAGTTCGATGATTTCGACCTGTTGCGCCGCGACCAGCCCGATCCAAAGCGCCATGGCCAGCGTGAACAGAAACTTCAGGGTGCATTTCATAAGGCTATCCTCAGGGCGCAACAATGTGCGGCAGGGCCAGATATTCGCGCGAGTTCATTTCAGTCAGGCGACTGACTGTACGCTTGAATTCACTGGCCTGGGTGCCTTCGGTGTAAAGATCGTCGGCAGCGCAATCGGCGGTGGCAATGAGCTTGACCTTGTTGTCGTAGAAGACATCGACCAGCCAGGTGAAGCGCCGGGCTTCCGAGGCCTGGTGTGCGGTCATTTTCGGTATGTGCGAGAGCAATACCGTATGGTAGGCGCGGGAGATTTCGAGGTAGTCGTTCTGCGAACGCGGGCCACCGCACAAGGTCCTGAAATCGAACCAGATCACGCCATGGCCGCGGCGGACGGTCTCGATGTTGCGCCCCAGTATCTCGACAGAGCCGCCCTTCTTGCCCTCCTCGCCGGCCACCATGCGGAAGTAGTCGAGCATCTTTGCTTCTGCCGCAGCATCGGCCGGATGGTGGAAAATTTCGACCTGTTCAAGGGCGCGCAGGCGGTAGTCGATACCGGAGTCGACTTCGTAGACATCAAGATGTTTCTGCAGCAGGGCGATGGTCGGCAGGAAACTTTCGCGGTGCAGGCCGTTCGGGTAAAGCATGGACGGCGGGTAATTAGAGGTCATGACGACGATGACGCCATTGGCGAACAGGCCATCCATGAGGCGGCCGAGAATCATGGCATCGGCGATGTCGGAGACGTGAAATTCGTCGAAGCAGAGCAGGCGGACGTCCTTGGCAATGGCTTCTGCCAGGCGCAGCATGGGGTCGGGCTCACCCTTGTATTTCTCGAGGTCGCGGTGAATCTGCTGCATGAAGGAATGGAAGTGCAGACGCTTCTTGCGGCGATAGGGCACCGAATCATAGAAACAGTCCATCAAAAAACTTTTGCCGCGCCCCACCCCGCCCCAGAAATAGATGCCCTTGGGCGGCGTTGGCGGCGACAGCAGGCGCTTAAAGGTGCTGCTGCGATTGACCTTGAAGGCGAGCAGATTGCCATACAGGCTCTGCAGGGCATTGGCTGCGGTCATCTGGGCGGCATCGGCCATGTAGCCACGGGCATCGAGCAGGTTTTTGTAGGCGTCGAGCATGCCCTGGGCGGCGACGTTGAGTTTTTTATGCGGCATCGTGGTGATTCAAGTGTGGGGAGAAACGTATTCTGCCAAAGAAAAAGGCGGGTGCGTTACCGCAACCCGCCTTTTGCGCAGCCAGCTGGCTGATTAGAAGTTCAGCGTGCGCTTGTCGCAGGCCAGCGCGGCTTCGTGCACGGTCTCCGACAGGGTCGGGTGAGCGTGGCAGATGCGCGCCAGATCTTCGGAAGCACCACCGAATTCCATTGCCACAACAGCTTCGGCAATGATTTCGGAAGCGTTGGCACCGATGATGTGCACGCCGAGGATACGGTCGGTCGCCTTGTCAGCCAGCACCTTCACAAAACCGGACGGATCACCCATGCCGAGCGCCCGGCCGTTGGCCAGGAAGGGTACCTTGCCAGCCTTGTAGGCAACGCCTTCGGCCTTCAGTGCCTGCTCGGTCTTGCCGACCCAGGCGATTTCCGGCGAGGTGTAGATGACCCAGGGAATGGTGTCGAAATTGCAGTGACCGGCCTGGCCAGCCATCAGTTCGGCAACCATGACACCTTCTTCATGCGCCTTGTGGGCCAGCATCGGACCACGCACAACGTCGCCAATCGCCCAGACGCCCGGCAGGTTGGTCTTGCAGTGGCCGTCGACTTCAACAAAACCACGCTCATCGAGCTTGAGGCCGACGCCGTCGGCATTGAGGCCGTCGGTGTTGGGGTTACGACCGATGGAAACGATCAGGCGATCGGCATCGAGCTTCTGCGCCTTGCCATCCTTGTCGGTGTAGGTGATGGAAACCGATTTCTTGGTCGCCTTGATGTCGCCGATCTTGACACCCATCTGGATGTTCAGACCCTGCTTGGTGAACAGCTTGAGGGCTTCCTTGGCGACGTCGACATCGGCAGCGGCGAGGAAATCCGGCATGGCTTCGAGCACGGTGACTTCAGCACCGACGCGACGCCAGACCGAACCCATTTCCAGACCGATCACGCCGGCACCGATGATGGCCAGCTTCTTCGGCACGGACTCCTGGTTCAGGGCACCTTCGTTGTCCATGACGATCTTCTGGTCGACCGGGACGTTCGGCAGGTGACGGGCCTTGGAGCCGGTCGCG
>ERZ1034361.1991-NODE-1991-length-10029-cov-4.673533_pt1 | contig 10029 bp, 9 predicted proteins | sample MGYA00520617_ERZ1034361 | MGnify/ENA primary metagenome ERZ1034361 (study PRJEB33736, sample SAMEA104284507) | Azolla filiculoides | biome: Urban; feature: Water surface; material: Ditch water | place: Netherlands | collected 2015-10-28 | depth 0-0.1 m ... | reverse complement strand
CGGTCAACGCTGCTGCAATCGAGGATTTCATGTCGGCTGCACCGCGACCGTAGAGCATGCCATCGCGGATTTCAGGTGAAAAAGGCGGCGAAGTCCATTGGTCGAGCGGGCCGGTGGGGACGACATCCGTGTGGCCGGCGAAGACGAAGAGCGGTTTTGCGGTGCTACGTCGTGCCCAAAGATTGGTCACGCCATTCCGGTTGATGAATTCGAATTTGAAGCCGAGGGGTTCCAAGTGTTCTCTGATGATCTCCATGCAACCGGCGTCGTCCGGCGTCACAGAGGGGCAGGCCATGATGGCCTGGGCGAGCAAGCGTGTTTTGTCGTGCATTGAGAACTCAGTCGTTATCGGAAAGGCTGATGGTGAATTCCTTGAAGGAAGCGCCGGAGGAATTGGTGCTGTCAAACTCAAGCGCCGCATCGGTTTTCTTCTCTTCCTTGATGCCGTTATTGCCCATTTCGGAGTTGTTGATCAGCCACGACAGATTGGTTGGGGAATCTGCATTGGCCAAAGCTTCGTCCAGCGTGATGACGCCGTCGCGGAAAAGGCGGAACAGATCCTGTTCGAAAGTCTGCGAGCCCGGGGCCAGGGTTTGCTCCATGGCGTCCTTGACGGCCTGAACTTCGCCGCGTTCGATCAGTTCGCTGATGTGACGCGTGTTAAGCATGACTTCGGCGGTCGGCGCACGCTTGCCATCCGGACATTTGACCAGCCGCTGCGAAATGATGGCACGCAGGGCGACCGACAAGTCGAGGAAGAGGGCGGGGCGGTTTTCGATCGGGAAGAAACTGATGATGCGATTCAGTGCGTGATAACTGTTGTTGGCGTGCAAGGTGGCCAGGCAAAGATGGCCGGTTTGCGCGTAGGCAATTGCGGCCTGCATGGTTTCCTTGTCGCGGATTTCACCGATCAGGATGCAGTCCGGCGCCTGGCGCATGGCGTTCTTCAGGGCGGCATGCCAGTCCAGTGTATCCATGCCAATTTCACGCTGATTGACGATGGATTTCTTGTGCTTGAAAAGGAATTCGATCGGGTCCTCAACAGTCAGGATGTGGCCGGCGCGGTTCGCATTCCGGTGATCAAGCATTGAGGCAATCGTGGTCGATTTGCCGGAACCGGTGGCGCCAACAATCAGGATCAGCCCGCGCTTCTCCATGATCAGTTCGCCGAGCACAGAAGGCAGACCGAGTGTTTCCAGTTCCGGAATGTTGCCAAGGATGAAACGGACAACAATACCGACCGAACCGCGCTGGCGGAAAATATTGACCCGGAAATTGCCGACCTGCGGCACGCCAAAGGAGAGATTCATCTCCATATTGGCCTCGAAGACCCTCAGTTGCTCCGGTGACATCAGCTCGAAAGCGATCTTTTCGATCATGTCGGGCAACATCACCTGCTGATTCACCGGCAGGGTATTACCCTGAATCTTGATGTGGATGGGCGCGCCGGCGGATATGAAAATATCCGAAGCCTGCTTTTCCGACATCAGCTGGAACAGTTTGTCGAGGATCATCTGAGGACCTCCGGGTCCGTGAGATTGCGATTAAGGACGCAGCAACTCGTTGATACTGGTTTTGGCACGGGTCTGGGCATCGACCTTCTTGACGATGATCGCAGCGTACAGACTGTACTTGCCATCAGCCTTCGGCAATGTGCCGCTGATCACGACAGAACCCGGCGGGACGCGACCGTAGGTGATTTCGCCGGTTTCTCGGTCATAAATCGGGGTGCTTTGGCCGATGTATACGCCCATCGAAAGGACTGAGTTTTCGCCGATGATGACGCCTTCAACGACTTCCGAACGGGCACCGATGAAGCAGTTGTCTTCGATGATGGTCGGGTTGGCCTGCAGCGGCTCGAGTACGCCGCCGATGCCGACGCCGCCGGAGAGGTGCACGTTCTTGCCGATCTGGGCGCAGGAACCGACGGTAACCCAGGTGTCGACCATGGTGGCTTCATCGACATAGGCGCCGATGTTCACGAAGGAGGGCATGAGCACGGCATTCTTGGCGACGTAGGAGCCCTTGCGCACGATGGTGCCCGGGACCACACGGAAGCCACCCTGACGGAATTGTTCTTCGGTCCAGCCCTGGAACTTGGTGTCGACCTTGTCGTAAAAACGCACGTCGCCGGATTCCTGGACGCGGTTGTCGCGGACGCGGAAAGAAAGCAGCACGGCCTTCTTGACCCACTGGTGGGTGACCCAGTCACCGTTGATCTTTTCCGCGACGCGCAGGGCGCCGGAGTCGAGCATGCCGACGACCTGGTTGATGGCAGCCACGGTATCGACCGGGGATTGCGGCGACAGTTCGGTGCGCTTTTCCCAGAGTTCTTCGATGATGGCTTGGAGGGGATGGCTCATGGATGTTCTCTCTGTTTACAGTTGTTGTGTGAATTGACGAATACGGTTGGCGGCGTCCAGGCACTCGTCCAGCGAGGCCACCAGCGCGATGCGAATGAAATTGGCGCCCGGATTGACGCCGCGAACTTCGCGCGCCAGGAAGCTGCCGGGCAGGACCACGACATTATAGTGTTCGAGCAGGCCGCGGGCGAACTCGGTGTCGGTGATCGGGGCGAGTTTGTCTACCTTCGCCCACAGGTAGAAGCTGGCGTCTGGCATGCGGGTGTCGAGCACCTCGCCAATCAGCGGCGTGCAGGCGGCGAACTTGTCGCGGTACTGGTTGCGGTTGTCGAGCACGTGCGCCTCGTCGTTCCAGGCGGCGATCGATGCCGTTTGCACCGGGGGCGCCATGGCACAGCCGTGGTAGGTGCGATAGAGCAAAAATTTCTTGATGATCGTCGCGTCGCCGGCCGCGAAGCCGGAGCGCATGCCCGGCACGTTGGATCGTTTGGACAGGCTGGACAGCATGATGACGCGCGCGTTGGAGCGGCCGAGCAGCTTGGCCGCCTGAAGGCCGCCGATGGGCGGGTTGCCTTCGTCGAAGTAGATTTCCGAATAACACTCGTCGGAAGCGATGACGAAACCGTATTTGTCGGAGAGGTCGAATAGCGTCTTCCAGTCGGCCAGCGACAAGACTTTGCCGGTCGGATTGCCCGGCGAGCAGACGTAGAAGAGCTGGACGCGCGCCCATTCCTCGTCGCTCAGGCTGCTGTAATCGAAAGCGAAATCGTTGTCCGGCAGGTTGTTGAGGAAGCGCGGTTCAGCCCCGGAGAGGTAGGCCGCACCTTCGTAGATCTGGTAGAACGGATTCGGGCTGACGACCAGCGGCACATAGCCCCGGCTGGAATCGATGACTGTTTGCGCCAGTGAGAAGAGGGCCTCGCGGGAACCATTGACCGGCAGGATTTCCGTTTCCGCATCCAGTGCCAGATCGTAGCGACGCTGGCACCAGGCGGCAATGGCCTGACGCAGCGCCGGCACACCCTGGGTCGTCGGATAGTTGGCCAGACCTTTCAGGCCCTTGGCCAGCGCATCGATGATGAAAGGCGGCGTCGGGTGCTGCGGCTCGCCGATGGAGAGTTTGATCTCCTTGTACTGCGGATTGGGCGTGACGCCGGCAAACAGGGCGCGCAGCTTTTCGAAGGGGTAGGGCTGGAGTTGGGCGAGATGCGGATTCACGGCTGGCGTCGATTGGGTGTAAAAATGCGGATTATCCCTGAAAACGATAGCGCTGCCTTGTGAACAAACGCGGAACCCCCCTGCTGATTTTTCTCACTGCCTTGCTGGCTGCTTGCGCCATCGGCTATCAGGCCCGTGGCAGCCTGAGCGACGTACCCGGCGAGATGCGCGGCAAGGGCTATCCCGGCAATGCGAGTGGTGGTGGGCGGTTTGCGCTGGCTGATCGCGAGGGTCGCCTGAGTTGCGACGGGCAACTGAGACCGCCGGACGTATCGCCAACACCCGGCAGTTGCGCTGGGGAAGCCGGTGACGGCATCGTTCGCTGCAGCGATGGCCGGGAATTTCCGGTGCGCTGGTCTGCGCTGTCCTGCCGCTCCTTTGCAGGCAGCGGCGTGGACAAATCGGGAAACCGGCTGGATTTTCGGGTCGAACGTCGGCAATAGCCGCCGAATCAGACCTGGCTCAACAGTTCCTGCTTTTTGCTATGGAATTCCTGATCGGTCAGGATGCCCTTTTGGTGCAGGGCCGCCAGGCGCTCAATCTTGGCGAAGACGTCGTCCTGAGGAGCGGGGTTGTATTGAGGCTGCTGGACAAAATTCTGCGGTGCCGGGGCGCTGAAGTTCTGCTGTGGCTGGGCGTAGCCGCCACCGCTGACGACAGGCAGGCTGCTCACGCCGAAGGTGCCGTACTGGCTGGAGAAGGTCAGCGAGTCATTGCCGCCCTGTTGCTGGGAAACCCCGCCAATCTGATTGTCCAGCGTGTCGTATACGGTGGTCTGGCCATCGATTTCCAGGGCCAGCCGGCGCGAACCCGGAAAGACTGCGTAGCGGATATTATTCTGGCCGCCGCTTGACGACGGCGCGCCAAGATCACCCGGCCACCACTGGCCTGCTGCCGCCGGCGAAACAAAGAGATTGCCGCCGGAGGACTGGAATTGCGATTGCGCCGGCTGGAAATAGCCGGGCTGATTCATCAACTGATTGGAAATTTCGACGCACAGGCCATCGACTTTGGCCTTCAGGCCGTAGTTGAACATGTCGCCGACCATGGTCATGCCGCCCTGCATCCACTGGCCGGAACCGCCCATCTCGGGGTGGCTGAACTGGGCCATGGTGCCATTGCCGTTCATCACGGCATAAATCATGGTGATGGCGGCATCGTTGCTGATGCCATAGCGGCTGGATAAATTCTGAATGAACTGCTGACCATCTGGGGTGAATTGCTGCATGGCTGCTCCACGAAGTTGAAAGGGGAACCGGAGTAGGCCGTGCGTCGAAAAGCAAAGGCTTGGTCAGGAATGCATCACCGGGTCGTCCCATGATGCGGCCCATATTTTACCGGCAGATGATCAAAACGAGGTCAAACGATTTTGACTTCAGGTGTCACCGGTTGTTCCGGACTGTTCGGCGGTGCGCGCTTCCGTCAGTTTCTGGACAATCAGGCTGCCGATCATGTCGCCCTCGACATTGACCGCTGTCCGAACGGTGTCGAGGATGCGGTCGATGGGGAGCAGGATGGCGATGGCGGCGGTGGGCAGGCCGACCGATTCGAGGACGAGCACCATGCTCAGCATGCCGACGCTGGGGATGCCGGGGGCGCCGATGGCGCCGAGCATGGCGACGAAGAAGATGATCAGCTGGTGGGCGAGGTCGAGTTCGATGCCGGCCAGGCGGGCGACGAAGAGGGCGGCGGCGGCTTCATAGAGGGCGGTGCCGTCCATGTTGACGGTGGCGCCGAGCGGGACGACGAAATTGGCAATGTCCTTTTTGACGTGCAAATGCTGCTCGGTGCAGCGCAGCGTGACGGGCAGCGTGGCGGCGCTTGAACTGGTGGCGAAGGCAGTGATCAGTGCTTCTTTCGATCCCTTCCAGAAGCGCAGTGGCGACATGCGGGTGACCAGCCAGAGAAGCAGCGGCAGAATGATGATGCCGTGAAACAGCGTGGTGCCGGTGACGACGGCAATGAAATGGGCGAGGCTGGTGAGCAGCGCTGCATTCTGCGTGGCGACCAGTTGCAGGAGCAGGGCGGCCAGACCAAAGGGGGCGAGGCGCATGATCCAGCCGACGATGAGCAGGCAGAGCTCCTGCAATTCCTGAAGCAGCACACGGATGTTCTTGTAGCGTTCGCCGCCGACGACGAGCGCGATGCCGAGAAACAGCGCAACGATAACGACGGCCAGGATGTCGCCCTGGGCCAGCGCCTTGAAAGGGTTCTGGAAAAGCCCGCGCATGAACTGGGCGAGGTAGTCCGGCAGCGGCATCTGGCGCGCCTGATAGTCGCGGGTGGCATCGGCAAACATCTCGAGGTGCAGGCCTTCGCCGGGCCGGAAAAGGCTGGCGGCGCCCAGACCGAGAATGATCGCGACGGTCATGGATAGCGTGAAAAACCCCAGTGTGGTGATCCAGACCCGGTGCATCTGCTGGTGCTTGCTCAGATTGGCGACGCCACAGACGATAGATGAAAACACCAGCGGCACGAGGACGAGGCGCAACAGGTCGAGAAACAGGTTGCCAAGCATCTTCGCGCCGTACAGCGTGTTGCCGAGGGCAGGCGCCGAGGCTGGCAAGGTGGCGAGCCACAGCCCGCCGGCAATACCGAGCAGGCAGCCGATCAGGATCTGGGAATTGAGCGAGGGACGAGGCATTTTTGGATCGAGGATTTAGGATTTAGGATCGAGGAGCAAGCAGCTAGCCCAGCGCCATGATTTTGAGTTTTTGCAGGGTACTCAATTCTGACCACCAGCGGATACCGCGTTCCCGAAATTCGCGGCCTTTTTCGCTCTTTACAAGTTGAGAGCATCTTCGTTTTAAGCATCGCGCTGTTAGGATGCTGAGCTTTACTCGTATCGCATTAAATACAAATTAACCACATTTGATATTAGAGGTTATATATTGTTGTTTTGGGCTGAGTAAGGCATCGCCGAGGAGCTGCAATGAAGCAGAAAATACTCATCATTGAAGATCATGAAGGCGTCGCGATTGCCATTGAGCACCAATTGCAGCTAATCGGCAGTTTTCACGTCGACCAGTCAAGAAATGTCGTTCAGGCGCTGAAACGCTTCAGCTCAGCACACAAGCACCCTTACGATGCCGTGCTCTGCGATTACGACCTTGGTGAAAGCACCAACGGTCAGCAGCTTCTTGAATACCTGCGAGCCGAAAAGCGCATTCCTCGTCGCACAGGTTTTATCATGATTACGGCCGAGGCATCTTATAGCAGCGTCGCCAGTGCCGTGGAGCTTGCACCAGATGCCTATCTCCTGAAGCCGTTTACTCAAGCTGGGCTGGCACAGCGTCTCGAATTTGTCCTGGAAAAGCGTAAGGCGCTGAAAGCGGTGTATGGAGCTCTTGATTTGGCATCCCCAGATTTGGCCGCTGCCATTGCTGCTTGCAATGCGCTGGTAGTTGCAGGCGACCGCTTTGCCCTCGAAGCCCTAAAGATCAAGGCAGACTGCCTGATTCGCCAGGAACAATGGGGGGAAGCTGCAAACGTCTACGACAAGATAATTGCCTGGCGCCCAACCCCTTGGGCCGAGGTTGGGCGAGCCCGTACTTTGCGGTTAATGGGCTACCCCGAACTGGCTGAAGAAAAGCTGAAATCAACCCTCAGCAGTTTTCCGCAGTTTGTCGCTGCGTATGATGAAATGGCCTCGCTGGAATCGGATCGGGGCGAAACCGTTCGGGCACAAGAAATTCTCGAACAGGCGCACGCCATTGTTCCATCTAACCGTCGTAGCCGTGCCCTCGGTCTGATGGCACTGGAAAACGGTGACCATGAAAAGGCCAGCCGCTTCCTGAAAATTGTCACCCAGCGCGATCGCCATGGCTTGCTGCGAAGTACAGAAGATTTTTTCGGTTTAGCGAATGCCTTGCGACAGATGAACTGCCACGATCAAGCGATGGAGGTCTTGGACAGCATTACTCAGCACTTCCCCGAAAGTCGCCCGCTGATGGTGCGAAAAATGGCTGCGGAAGCGATCACCCTGGTTGCCGCGAATCGCGGCTTCGATGCCAAAAAACGGGTACGCGACGCACTTGAACTCCTCACCGAACAAATGGCTCCGCAAGCCCAGCTTGAACTGGCTGAAGCCTGCCATAGATGCGGAGAAGTCAAGCGCGGCAACGAAATTTTTATACATGTCGCAGAAAACTGGCAGGAAAATGCAGCAGTTGTCTTGCAAACCAAGGCTGTGATGGCGCGTACTGGTGCTGGCGCGGAAGCAGCCTCGATCATTGACGAATCACTGCGCGAACTTACCAAGACAAATAACGAAGCGGCCCGGCACATGAAGGCAGGCCATTTTGATGATGCAGTAAACGACATGCAGAAGGTTGCCAAACGCCTGCTAAGCCACGCCACCATTCAAGCCAACTACGTCCAGGCCCTCCTGAAATGGGTAGAGCACAATGCGCCGCAGAATTTGATGAGCCTGCCGCAGCACAGCAGACCACGGCAACACTTGGCACTCGCTCGCGAGCACTTGCAACAACTGGCCAAGATCAAGGCGGATCATCCCCGCTTGCCCCCCTTACAGCGCCTGTTGGTCAAACTCACCGGGGAAACGGATATTTTGAAGCCTGCGGCTGACGATCACGCCTCGCTTGACGAGGCATGCACCATGGAGATCGGCGAATGATCGACCTGCGGATTGCCAGTCTCATTCACAACGCCCGCAATCGCTTGATGCCTGTCATCGACAGGCTGCGCCGGGAGGGGCAGCCCGATGCCGCTGCAGAAATTGACCATATCGGCGCCTTGCTCGGCTTGGCCATGACGCTGTTTCGACAAGGGCGGAAAAGCATCGAGGTTTTTCCAGGGGAGGTCGATCTCGATGAGTTTTTCAAGGAACTCGCATCAGAAATCAAGAAGCTTGCACCACTGGGGGCCAGTACCGAATTGCACTCGGACTTGGCTGGCATGCCTTACCCGGTATGGCAGATGGACTACCAGCTAATACAACTGGTTTTGCTTGATGCGCTGATGAATGCGTGGCGCCATGCTCGACATAAGGTCAGCATCAAGATGCAACTAAGCGATGGATATCTCTGCTTCGAGATTCGCGACGATGGCGATGGCTTTCCTGCCGAATGGCTCGCTGAAAATTGCACGGTCGAGAAAAAATCAGTCGGTACTGGCGTAGGCTTGACGATCGCCCGCCAGGTTGCCGCGCAACATCTTATTCAGGGGCGCCATGGTCGTATCGAACTTGAAAATTGTGCTGGGGCGGTTTTCAGGCTATTGCTGCCCTAACGATCTTGGTGATTGGCTTAGACCGTGAATTTCGAAACTTCATTTTGCAAGTCATTGGCGACCACTTCTAGCATAACCAGTCCGATTTTTCGATAGCTTAGGCTTGGGGCTGAGCCAGCCACATTAGCCAAACAGCCTGATCTTAAGCTTTTCCAGAAAATTCAGTTCTCCCCACCATACCAGACCCTTTTCCCGGAACTCGCGACCTTTTTCTGTCAAATTCAGTTTGATAGCGCCGAATTCGGTTTTGCCAACTTCGGCGATGAAGCCGGATTCCATGAGGAAGCTCGCGATGGCGGGCTGGACTTGCTGTCCGGAGAGTGTCCAACGGGAACCGTAACCATCGTCGTCGCCGCTAAGCATCAGGATGTGCTCGAAAGGACCCATCAGGCGAAGCACCTGCAGGGTTTCAGCGCGTTGCGGGATGGTGTTGGAGTGCATGATCCTGCCCACCGAATCAATAGGAAATACGACCCGGATTGGCCGCCCAGCGTTCCAGCGGTTCGAGCGACCCGGCCAGCGGGTGGTGTTCCATGACGATGCGGCGGGCCGAGAAGTGGCAGTTCAGTTCGCTGTACAACTCGTCGTCGCAAAAGCCGATGGCCGAGGCTTCGGCCCGGCTGTTGGCGAAGACGATGCGTTCGATGCGCGCCCAATAGGCGGCTGACAGGCACATCGGGCAGGGTTCGCTCGAGGTGTAGAGGGTGCAGCCGGTCAGGTGAAAGTGGTTTTGTCCGGCGCAGGCAGTCCGGATGGCGGCGATTTCGGCGTGGGCGGTCGGGTCGTGGCTGGCAACGACACGGTTCCAGCCTTCGGCGATGATCTTGCCGTCGCGCACGATGACGGCGCCGAACGGGCCGCCGGCGCCACTTTCGCTGCCTTGCCGGGCCAGTTCGATGGTGCGGGCGAGAAACAGGTCATCCTGGTTCATCTGGGCGATCCTTCCTGAGGGCCGGTCGATCAAATAGTCGATGGTATTATACGACCCCCATCATGGCGGGGGGCTTACCCCGCCGGAATCAGGCATGCGTCTCACCAAGCTCAAACTCTCCGGCTTCAAATCCTTCGTCGATCCGACCTCCGTGGCCGTGCCCGGTCAGCTCGTCGGCGTCGTCGGCCCCAATGGCTGCGGCAAATCCAACATCATGGATGCCGTGCGCTGGGTGCTGGGCGAGTCAAAAGCCTCGGAACTGCGCGG
>ERZ1034361.1988-NODE-1988-length-10056-cov-2.358252_pt1 | contig 10056 bp, 9 predicted proteins | sample MGYA00520617_ERZ1034361 | MGnify/ENA primary metagenome ERZ1034361 (study PRJEB33736, sample SAMEA104284507) | Azolla filiculoides | biome: Urban; feature: Water surface; material: Ditch water | place: Netherlands | collected 2015-10-28 | depth 0-0.1 m ... | reverse complement strand
TCCAACAAAAATAACAACTTCAACGATTGGTCGTATAATCAGTCCCAATGGTGGTCGGGTTGCGGTCAGAATTTGGCTGGTGGAGGAACCATGAATGCTACTGGTGGAACTGCTGCAACTGTATCAACAACAGGTAATATAATTAGCACAGGCGCATTAAGCAGCAGCAGATACGCCTTGGCTTATTTAAACACTACTGGTCGTGGCGCAGTTGTTTCTGTTAGTGGAACTACTGCAAGCATTTCAACAGCGGCAACAACATTAACTGTTGGTACATGGTCACCACAAATTCAAGTTTTTTCTAACAAAGCATTTATCTTGACTGGTACATCTAGCACAGACAGAATAAATGTGTTGACTGATACAGCAGGCTCTGCCTCTTTGGGTACAGAATTACAAGTGCCATCTAATGCAGGGAACATTGTTGGATATTTAAGTACAGAAAAAATTCTTTGGGCATATTCCGCTTCTGGTTCAAGTGTAAATATTCAGTATGGAATTTCTTCAGGTAGTCCTGTAAGAGAAAAAACATTTCAATCTGTAACAAGTACATCTCCAGTTACTGCAACTGCTTTTAGTAGCGCTTACTACACTCGCCCATTGTCTGGGCCTCCTCAAAGCGGAAGCAATGTAGAAACAATTCAAAGAACATCAGCAGGAAAAATTGCCCCTGGCTATTCTGCGTTAAATCCATTTACAGTTTCTATTGATGGAACTTACGCCACAAAACTGCAACAAGTTGCAAATCCATTTGCGTCATTTAATGATGGAATATCTGAAGCAACTGTATGGGGATTGCCTCAAACAACATCTGACACGGCTACAACTATTCAACTCAGAGAAGTGACATTAGCATGAAAAAGATCATTACCGCCTCTGGCAAATTTGGCCCTTACAAATCGGTTGAAGTTCTTGAAGATCGCTACCGAGTGGATGGCCCATCAGACTTACCTTTTACTGTCATTGGTCAAGGTGAAATTAGCGATGTTGTGGACGGTGACTTCCCTCCCGTTCCTTATGTTGCGCCTGAAGTTGAAGTAACACCTGAGCCAACTAAAGAAGAATTGCTTGCTCAACTGCAAGCACTTTCAACAAAAATTCAGGCTTTGGCATGAACTTTGTTTGGACAATCACAGAAACTCAAGTCAAAGATGGCTTGATTCTTTGTGCCAAATACCATGTGGTTGCAAAGGAAGATGACCTTTCTGTTGAAACAGAGGGTTATTGGACATTTGGCGATCCAAAACTCAGCATTCCTTTTGACCAAGTGACAGAGGAAATGATTGTCCAATGGATTGAAAAAGAAACTTTGCGAGATGGCGTTTGCGTCATAAAATCAAGGCTAGAAGAACAGCTTGATTCACTAAGCAAAAGCGAGTTTGTTCCCCCTCCTTGGATGCCTCAGACATTCACCGTGAAAAAACAAGGATTTACTATGACAACACCAATAGAAATTATCAGCAGAGCCTTGAAGGATATTGGCGCACTTGAAGCTGGTGAAACGCCAACTCCAGATGCAGCGCAAGATGCTTTGGATATGCTGAATGATTTGATTGACCAATGGTCAAACGAAAACATGATGGTTTTCAATGTCACAGAGATCATTTGCCCTGTTATTGCGGGTCAGACTCAATACACGATTGGCCCTAACCCATCGACTCCAAACTTTATTGGTGCTTCATTTACAGGCTCAATCACAGGCAATGTTTTGACCGTGACAGGCATCAATTCTGGTGCTTTGGCTCAAGGTCAGACTTTGAGTGGCACAGGCATCACAGCGGGAACAAAGATTACTCAGTTCTTGACTGGTGCGGGTGGCAACATCAATGAAACTGGCACATACCAACTGAACATTTCACAGACTGTTGCGTCCACAACCATTACTGCTTACTACCAAAAGCCTTTGAACATTGATTCAGCTTTTGTGCGAGTGAACACGACTTCTAATGGTCAGCCAATTACAGGCGGTGGTCTTGATTACCCCATGTCAGTTTTGGCATTGCAAGACTATGAAATGATTGGCCTCAAGACCTTGAACGGCCCTTGGCCTAAAGCGGTTTACTTCAATGCGGGTTCTGACTCAGGCAACTTGTTTATTTGGCCTAGCCCATCACAAGGTGAACTCCACTTGTTCGCCAATACATTGTTCAGCCGTTATGAATCAATGTATGAGGATTTGGTATTGCCACAAGGCTATTCAATGGCTCTCAGATGGTGTTTGGCAGAGCGTTTGATGCCTATGTATGGCAAAGCCTCGCAAACGCAAATAGCGATGATTCAGACCTTTGCGGGTCAAGCCAAAGCGACATTGAAGCGCACGAATATGGCCCCTCTAGCGGTGGCACGTTATCCTGATGCTTTGCTGACGGGTAAGGCGAAAGATGCAGGTTGGATCCTCACCGGGGGCTTCATCTGAGCCATGTATTACGTCTATCAACATAGAAAAGCCGATACCAACGACATTTTTTATGTTGGTAAAGGTAAGGGTACGCGAGCATTTAACGCAACAAAACGCAACCCTTATTGGAAAAGAGTTGTTTCCAAGCACGGGTTCAATGTTGAAATTATTGTTGACAACCTTGATGAGGAATTGTCTTTCCTTGTTGAAATGGAAACGATTGACGCATACCGAAAACGTGGAATTGTGCTTAGCAACATGACTGATGGCGGTGAAGGTGCGTCAGGATTTGTTCATTCAGAAGAACACAAAGCAAAGTTAAAAGGCAATAAATTTGGTGCTTCTACATGGGGCATAAACTTTAAAGGCAAAACTCATTCTGACGAGCAAAAATCTAAATGGGCAGAGATCAGAAAAGGTGTTACTTCACCCCGAAAAGGTGTAGTGCTTTCTGATGAAACAAAGCGTAAAATGAGCCAGTCTAAAACGGGTTTGGCTAATTTAAAAAGGCGTGTTTTGTCTGATGAACAAGTCAGAGAAATACGAGCATTATTGCCACATCACTATATTGCTGAAATCGCTAGGCGTTTAAACGTTGGCGAATCAACCATTCGCAGAATTCGGGATGGTGAAAGATATGGAGAAATTACATAATGCCAGATTTCGGTTTTGTCGGCCCAAGTTACGAAGCACCAAGCATTTACCAAGATGCTCAAGAGTGCATTAATTTTTTTCCTGAGATTGACCCTGCTAAACAACAAGGTGAGCGTGGGGTAATTGCGCTTTACCCAACGCCTGGCCTTACTGTCAAAGCCGTTCTCCCCAATCTGCAAGAGGTTCGTGGGCTTCACACAGTTTCAGGCGGTGAGCAACTGATTGCGGTCTGTGGATCGTATGTTTACGCTTTAACTGCCAATTTAGTGCCTACTGTAATCGGTCAACTTAATTCCAGTATTGGAATAGTTCGGATCACCGACAATGGCGTAAATGTCTATTTGGTGGACGGTGCTTATCGTTACACATGGCGCATTTCTAGCCCCGCAGCGGCTGTTTTCACAGGCTCTATTAGTGGCACTACCTTAACTGTGACAAGCGTTTCTAGTGGCACGATTGCCGCAAGCCAATCCTTGTTTGGCATTGGCGTTGAAAGCGAAACAGTTATCACCGCTTTGGGTACGGGTACGGGTGGAACAGGAACATACACAATCAATGTTTCTCAAACGCTTGCATCAACTTCATTGAGTTCTGCAACTGTTGGCGCTAAAGTCACGGGAACGATTGGTGCTGATTTAAGTACTGTAACAATCACAGGGACTGCGGGTCAGTTCTCATGCTCTGCTTCACCGATTCCTTTGGCTATCGGTCAGTCTTTGACAATTAGTGGCACTTATGGCGGTACTGGCTCAATTACTGGATACACCGATCCAACAACTTATTACATCATTGCTACCAATGCCTCAACGACATTTACCTTGTCTGCGACTTTGGGCGGTGCGGCAATTACCACAACTGCGGGAACGCCAACGGGTTTGACTTACCAAGTAGCGCCAACAACGCTGAATGTGACTTCTGTGGCAAGTGGCACTCTTTATGTTGGTCAAACAATCCAAGGTGATGCTGTACCCGCTGACACGATCATTACAGCCCTTGGAACGGGGTCTGGTGGCGTTGGAACATACACGGTGAGCAGTTCTGGCTTCTTAGGAACAAGAACGTTCTACGGGCATAATTTCTCTGTCTTGCCCTCAACTGATGGTGCGTTTAGCGGTGCAAACACCGTGGATATTATGGACAATTACTTTGTCTATAACAACCCAACGACTCAGCAATGGGGCGCAAGTGATCTGCTGTCGCCTATTTCACCGCCTTTGAGTTACTCATTGAAAGATGGCGCACCTGATGATTTGGTGGCTTTGATTGTTGACCATCGAGAAGTTTATTTGATGGGTGAGATTTCGTCAGAGGTGTGGACTGATGTGGGAACTGTGCCGTTTCCGTTTCAGAGAATCCCAGGCACTTCTACCCAACACGGCATCGCTGCCCCGTTCTCACTTTCTCGCCTTGGCAACTCCTTTGCGTATGTATCACGCAACAATCGTGGTCAAGCGCAGATCATGCAAATGAATGGCTATATCCCACAAAGGATTTCCACTCACGCTGTTGAGAACACTTTGGTCAACCAATACATCAACGATGCTATTGCGTGGACTTATCAGCTTGAAGGCCATGAGGTTTATGTTGTCACATTCCCAACGCTTGAGTTGACATGGGCTTACGACATTACTACTCAAATGTGGCACAAATGGCTTTACACGGCTAATGACAGCACATATCAGCGTCACCGTGGCAATTGCTGTGCGGTGTTTCAGGGATTGGTCATTGTTGGTGACTATGAAAACGGCAAGCTGTATGAGTTGGACAAGCAGAACTACACAGACGATGGTCAGACGATCCGCAGATTGCGTAGAGCGCCTCATTTGGTGACTGAGTTCCAACGGCAGTATTTTGATGAATTGCAGATTCAGTTTCAGCCAGGCGTGGGGACAACGGGGCTTTCAGGGCCAGGTCTGGTTGCCGATTTAAACACCATTTATTTGGGCGATACATATACAATCACAAGTGACGCTGAATTGGACATTGAGGTCTACAAAACCTATATTTTGGGTACTGTAAACACGATTGACAATCCAACCACAACAACGCCACAAGCCATGTTGAGATGGTCAAACGATGGTGGCTCGACTTGGTCAAATGAGCATTGGACGGGTATTGGTCAACTTGGCAAGTACAGAAATCGTGCCATTTGGCGCAGATTGGGAACAGCCCGAGATCGTATTTTTGAAGTGGTGGTTACTGATCCTGTGAACATGGTCATCATTTCAGCAAACCTTAAAGTGCAAGGGGCAGAAAACTAATGGCTAATGGACTTTTAAGCACACAGCAAATCAACCCTTATCCACAAGCGCCTTTTTTGGATGAGGGGACAAAGCGCCCTGCTCGGTCATGGCAACAATACTTTGTGAACTTGCTTAACTTTAGTTCATCAGAAACTGCTACTGAGGGAACGGCAACGCTTCCCGCAGCCCCCGTTGGATTTATGAATGTCACAGTAAATGGGCAGACCTTCAAAGTGCCTTACTACAATGTTTGAGAGAGCCTAAATTATGGACAACACAATCAATTCATTAGTTTCCAAAACTATTGGTCTAACTGATCAACAAGTTAAAAATAAGTTGTTGGCAAATCCAAACATGAATGATTCACAAATCGTTCAGTTTATGCAGAGTAGTGGAGTTTCGCCCTCTCAAATGTCTAAGGTTTCTGGTATTCCAGAAGGGCAAATTGCGGCTAGGGTTGCGGCTACGATCCCCCCAGGCCAGTCAGCAACGCTAGGTGATACTGTCATTGTTCCTCAGTACCAAACAATTGGTTCTGGCATGGATCAACAAATTGGTAATCTTGAAGGTTTTGCCACATCTAAAACAACTGGCGATGTTAACTACAAAGCCCCTGTTGGCACACCAGTACAAATTTACAACGCTAATGGTGAGTTTGTAAATACAGTTCAAACTAAAAAAGATCAATCATTCTTAGGTGGAATTGCAGACGCTTTAAAAGACCCTGTGGTGCAAGCCGCCATATTAGGCGTTGCGGGCGGTGCGGGCGCTTTTGATGGTTTGTTATCTGGATCAGGTGCGGCAGGAACAGCGGGAACAGCGGGAACTGGTGCAGGCTCTGCTTTTGAATTAGCAAATGCGGGTGCGGGTGCTTTTGAGGGCGGCACGACTCTTAATTCTTTAGCGGCTATGACCCCTACAGAATTGGCTAAATTTGAAGCCATGAATGCGGGCGCTACCGCAATGACCGATTTGGGTGCTTCTGAGTTGGCTAATGCGGGTTCTACTGCCTTGAGCGATTTAGGCGCTTCTGAGCTTGCAAATGCGGGCGCTAGTGCAAATACAGCGGCAAATGTGGCTAACACCGCAAGCACAGCATCAAATGTTGCTAACACGGCAAACACAGCGGCTAATGCAGCCAATGCAGCAAGTACTGCGGCAAATGCGTCAAATGTGGCAAAAACTTTGATTGATCCAATTACAGGATTGGCTGTAAGCGCTGCGGGCAATGCGCTTGGAAATATTGCAAATCAGCAAGGTATTTCTGAAGCTAGGGACTTGATTAACCAATATGGCACTCGCGCCAATACAGCATTGACCGATGCTTACACAAATGCTCAAAACTTAGGGGCTGCGGGTCGTAGAGATTTAGGCAATATTTTCAGTAATCAAAACACAAATCTGAACAACATCATCAACGCCCAAGCGGGTGTTTATGGTGATACGAACACAGCATTGGGTAACATTTACTCCAATACTGGAACAAATCTACAAAACCTATACAACCAACAAGTTGGCTACCAAGAGCCATATCAAGACATTGGTCGTGCGGGTTCTCAGGGTTTACTTGCAAACCAACCATATTTAACAAAACAATTTGGAACTGCTGATCTAAATTCAGAGTTAGCGCCCAATTACGCATTCATGTTGGGTCAAGGCCAAATGGCTAACCAACGTGCGGGCAACATGGGTGGTGGCGCTTTGGGTGGTAATGCTTTGCAAGGTTTGCAGAAGTACACGCAAGACTATGCGGGAAATGCGTATCAGCAAGCGTTTAACAACTTCCAAAACCAAAGAAAAGACATTTACAACACTTTGTCAGGCATGGCTAACATTGGTGTTAATTCAGCGGGTCAATTGGCAAGCCTTGGTAACACTTACGGCTCTAACATGGCTAATTTGTCAAACAACTATGCGTCCAACAGAGTTGCAAATGCAAATCAAATGCAAGGTGCTTACAACACTTATGGAAGCAATTTGACAAATGCGGCCAATACTTATGGTAGCAATTTGACAAGTAATTACAACACGGGTGTAAATTCTGCCAATATTTATGGAACAAATAGCGCCAACCTTGCAACAGGCGTTGGTGGTGCTTTGGCAGGCAATGCTTCCGCAGCGGGCGCAAACACCGCAACGGCTTTGAGCAATCTTGGCAATACTGCGTTGATTGGCTCTATGATCAAAGCGACTTAAGGATAAATCATGGCTGACTTTTCAATGAACGTAAATTACGCCAAACCTCAGACTTCTAGTCTTGGGGATATGCTGAACATGGCTTCTGGAATGCAACAGTTCCAACAAGCACAGCAAATGAATCCTTTGGCCTTGGAAAAGGCTCAGATTGAAAATCAAGTGTTGCGTCAAAAGAATGATGAGCGTTTGAAGTTGCAAGAGTTCACAAGCAATCCTGACAACTGGCAGACCAATGGTCGCATTGACATGGATAAACTCAATGCGGTTATTCCTAAGATTGCCCCGTTGACTGGCGCTGATGTGATTGGTTCGTTTAGTGGATTGCATAAAAGCCAAACAGACGCAACAAAAGCAAAGAATGCAATGACGCAAGATATGCGTCAAATTGTTGGTGGTCGTTTGGGAATCTTAGGACGCATGGGCATTGATGATCCACAAACGGTAATTGGTGAATTGGATCGCCTTAAAAAAGAAAATCCTGACAGCCGTGAAATACATGACTTGATTGAGGCTTACAAATACCCATTAAGCAAAGCGCAAAAAGGCCCTAACGTTGTTAAAGATTTGATTGCACAAGAGCAATCTTTGATGTCGCCCGCACAGAAAGAAAGCGCATTGTCGCCAAGCATCAGCACAACAGCGCAAGGTCAAACAGTACTTACACAGCCAAGCGTGGCGGGTTCTATGCCCACAGCTACTATTGGTGTTGCGGGTGGCCTACAAAATACGCCACAACAAGGCGGTGGTGGCGTTACGGGTCAAAGACCTATGGTCGGCAATATGCCATTGCCTTACCCTGTCAGAAGCGCATCACAGCCTTATGCACCAGAGCCAACAGAGGCAGCAGACCAGACTGCGGGTCAAGGCTATCGCACACGTTTAATTGAGGCTCAAGGTACTTTGCCCCAAAGCCGTAGGAATGTTGAGGAAGTTATCAAGCAAGCCACAGGCATTGGTGAAAACTTGAAGTTTCCTAGTGGCGGTGTTTTGGGTCGTTTAGAGCAAAAAGTGCTTATGGCTATGAAAAGCGATGAGTACGATATGCTTGCCAAAGACTTGGCTAACATGGCATTGTCAAACACAAAGGCTATGGGTGGCGTTGGCAACACCGTAGCGGGCTTGGATATGCAAGCGGTGGCTAACGGTACAGTTAAAGTGCCAACCAACGTATTGGTCAACATTGCCCGCAGGGTTCAAGCCGATCAAACCAATATTGATATGCAAGCCAATGGCGCACAGAAGTTTGCACAACAGTATGGCGACAACAATTTGAAGGCTTATCAGCAATTATGGAATGCCAATGCTGATACCAAGATTTTTGAAGTTATGAACATTTATAAGGACATAACTGATCCAACTCAACGCAAATTCCAAATTGAAAAATTGCTTGGAAATGACCCCACAAAGCGCCAAGAGTTTTACAATAAGTATCAGAACATCAAGAAATTGTCTGAAACTGGAGGTTTGTGATGGATGAACTTGGCGCACTAATTTTAGGTAAAAAGCCAGAAGCCAAATCGTCTGTCATTAGTGATGAACTATTGGATAGTTTGAAGCGTGTTGAGAGTGGCAAAGACCCTTATGCTGTCAACAAACAAACTAAGGCAATGGGCGCTTATCAGTTCATGCCTGAAACCGTCCAAATGTTGCACAAACAAGGGGTCAAATTTAATCCCTTTGATGAACAAGAAGCCCGTGGTGCGGCTAAGACTTACCTTGAGCAATTGGTAAAACGCAACAATGGTGATGTAAACAAAGCCTTGGCGCAGTATGGTGGTTTTGTAACCAAAGACCCATCTCAATACGTTCAAAACGTAACTCAAGGCGCTACTCAAACGCAACAAACGAAACAAGCCCCTGATGATGAATTAGGCGCTTTGATTCTTGGTAAATCAACGCAACCAACGAAACCAAGCCAAAAGCCAAGTCAACCCATGCAAGAAAGCACAGCGGGTGGCGGTCGTGGTTTTTATGCGGGATTTGATCCAGAAGCTAAAGGTGTTGCTGAAGGTCAATCAACCCGTGGGCCAAGACAAGGCAGCCCTGTTGCTAATGGCGCTGTTGATTTGTACAACCAATTCCAACAAACCAAGCGTGGCATGGGTGAACGTGTTGCGGGTGCTGTTGACACTTTATATGGCGTTGTCCCTGCTCTTTATGGTGCAAGTGTTCAGGCTTTGGCACGAACAGCTAACACGCCTGAAGAAGCCGAGCGTATTGGTCAGCAAGCTGCCGCCACTATTGACAAGCCATTAGGCAAGGCATTTGGCATAACAGGCAAAGAAGCATACCAACAACCTTTGGGTGGCGTTACAGCCTATTGCTCAAAAAGTTAACCAAATGTTCAATCAATTGGGCATGACTCCAGAGCAAATTTCTGAGAAAACAGGCATACCCGCACAAGATATTAGAAACATGGTGGTGATCGGTTCTGCCGCATTGCCACAAGCACTAAAAGAAGCCGCACCTGTTGCCAAACAAGTTGGTCAAACAGTAGCTGCGCCATTTCGTGAAGCTGCCTCAGAGTTGCAAGTTCAGCGTCCAACAGCGGCTGCTGATTTGCAA
>ERZ1034361.1986-NODE-1986-length-10074-cov-2.976693_pt1 | contig 10074 bp, 9 predicted proteins | sample MGYA00520617_ERZ1034361 | MGnify/ENA primary metagenome ERZ1034361 (study PRJEB33736, sample SAMEA104284507) | Azolla filiculoides | biome: Urban; feature: Water surface; material: Ditch water | place: Netherlands | collected 2015-10-28 | depth 0-0.1 m ... | reverse complement strand
CGAGGCGGGTTTTTTTCATGGCTGGAGCGGGGAATCGGTCAGGCCTGCGAGGCCTTCTTGAGGATCACGTAGAGCTCATCCTTCAGCACGAGCTTTTCCTTCTTGAGGGTCTCGATCTCGACCTGGGTGCCGGGAGCGATGTGCGACTCCATGTTCTTGATCTGCTGGTCGAGCTCGTTGTGCTTGTCGAACAGGCGCGAGAAATGGTGGTCGCTGGTCTTGAGCTGGGTGATCAGTTCGCGGAATTCGGGAAACATGGGCGCTCTCCTGTAAAAGATGTCATTTTCACGCCGTTTTCCCGAATCCGTCTTGATCTAGTTCAAGAAACGCGCACGCAGTCGGCGAAATAGCGCTTCTTACCGTCTTCGCCTTCCTCGACCACCAGGCCGTGGATGTCGGTCTCGAAGCCCGGGCACTGGGCGTTGAACTCGCGCGAGAACTTCAGGTAGTCGACGATCTTCTGGTTGAAGACCTCGCCCGGAATCAGCAGCGGAATGCCAGGCGGATAAGGCGTGACCAGTCCGACCGTGATCCGACCTGCCAGGTCGTCGATCGACACCCGGTCGGTGTTCTTGCGCGCGATCTGGGCAAAGGCATCGGTCGGCGTCATGGCCGGCTGCAGCTCGCTCAGGTACATGTCGGTGGTCAGGCGCGCGATGTCGTACTTGGCATACATCTCGTGCACATACTGGCACAGGTCGCGCAGGCCCATCTTCTCGTAGCGGCGGTGCTTCTGGCAGAACTCGGGCAGGATGCGCCACATCGGCTGGTTGCGATCGTAGTCGTCCTTGAACTGCTGCAGCGCGGTCAGCAAGGTGTTCCAGCGGCCCTTGGTGATGCCGATCGTGAACATCACGAAGAAGCTGTAGAGGCCGGTCTTCTCGACCACCACGCCATGCTCGGCCAGGAACTTGGTCACGATGCTGGCCGGGATGCCGCTGCTGGCGAAGTCGCCCTTCATGTTCAGGCCCGGCGTGACGATGGTCGCCTTGATCGGGTCGAGCAGGTTGAAGCCCGGCGCCATGTCGCCAAAGCCGTGCCAGGCCTCCTCGCCATCGGCCGGCTGCACGCCCTCGCTGTCGGTGCGCTTGAGCACCCAGTCGCGGGCCTCGCCGATGCCCTCTTCGGCCAGCTCCTCCGGCCCCCAGACCTGGAACCACCAGTCGTCGGCGCCAAACTCATCGTCGACCTTGCGCATCGCGCGGCGGAAGTCGAGCGCCTCGGCGATGCTCTCCTCGACCAGCGCGGTACCACCCGGAGGCTCCATCATCGCCGCAGCCACATCGCAGCTCGCGATGATGCTGTACTGCGGGCTGGTGCTGGTGTGCATCAGGTAGGACTCGTTGAACAGGTTGCGGTCGAGCTTGTTGTTCTGCGACTCCTGCACCAGCACATGGCTGGCCTGGCTGATGCCGGCCAGCAGCTTGTGGATCGACTGGGTCGAATACACCATGGTGTCCTGGGGGCGCGCGCGCTTGCGGCCCATGGCATGGAAGGAGCCATAGAAGGGATGGAAGGCCGCATGCGGCAACCAGGCCTCGTCGAAGTGCAGGTTCTCGACATAGCCGTCGAGCATGCCCTTGATGGTCTCGGTGTTGTAGAGCACGCCGTCATAGGTCGACTGGGTCAGCGTCAGGATGCGCGGCTTGACCGCCTCGGCGTCGACCCCCTTGAGCAGCGGGTTGGCGCGGATCTTGGCCTTGATCGCCTCGGGCTCGAACTCGCTTTGCTGGATCGGGCCGATGATGCCCCAGTGGTTGCGCGTCGGCTTCAGGAACACGGGGATGGCCCCGGTCATGATGATCGCGTGCAGGTTGGACTTGTGGCAGTTGCGGTCGACCACCACGATGTCGCCCGGCGCCACCGTGTGGTGCCAGACCATCTTGTTCGAGGTCGAGGTGCCGTTGGTGACGAAGAAGCAGTGGTCGGCGTTGAAGATGCGCGCCGCGTTGCGCTCGCTCTCGCCAATCGCGCCGTTGTGGTCGAGCAGCTGGCCGAGTTCCTCGACCGCGTTGCAGACGTCGGCGCGCAGCATGTTCTCGCCGAAGAACTGGTGGAACATCTGGCCGACCGGCGACTTCAGGAAGGCGACACCACCCGAGTGACCCGGGCAATGCCAGGAGTAGGAGCCGTCCTCGGCGTAGTCGAGCAGCGCCTTGAAGAACGGCGGCTGGATGCCCTCGAGGTAGGACTTGGCCTCGCGGATGATGTGCTTGGACATGAACTCCGGCGTGTCCTCGTGCATGTGGATGAAGCCATGCAGTTCGCGCAGGATGTCGTTGGGCAGGTGACGGCTGGTCTTGGTCTCGCCGTAGATGTAGATCGGCACGTCGAGGTTCTTGCGCCGCACTTCCTGGATGAAGGCGCGCAGGTTCAGCACCGCCGGGTCGAGGTCGGGACCGGGCGTGAATTCCTCGTCATCGATTGACAGGATGAAGGCACTGGCGCGGCTTTGCTGCTGGGCGAACTGGCTCAGGTCGCCGTAGCTGGTCACGCCCAACACCTCGAAGCCCTCGGCCTCGATCGCCTGCGCCAGGGCACGGATGCTCAGGCCGGAGGCGTTCTCCGAACGGTAGTCTTCGTCAATAATGACAATGGGAAAGCGAAATTTCATGGGGCGTATAGAACGGATGGGCGCCAAATGGATAAGTGCACCGGTATCCGGTGGCACAGCTTGCCCGCGACGAGGCCCCGCCCCATCGCGTGATGGCGCCAAGTGTAAGGAAATTAGATGACAACCGATCAGTGCACGAGCCGTTTCTTCTCAAATTCAGCCGCGTCAGGCCACCCGGTTGGCCAGCGGCAGCGCCCAGTCGAAGACCCGGCATGAGCGACTCGACTGTCTGGTGGCTGCTGACCGTCGCCGCCGTGGCGCTGGAGCTGTTGAACGGCTCCTTCTACCTGCTGATGCTCGGCATCGGACTGGCAGCGGCCGCGCTGGCCGCGCATCTGGGCGCCGGACTGGCGCTGCAGCTGACGGCCGCCGCGCTGGTCGGCGGCGGCGTGGTGCTGTTTTGGAGCCAGCGGATGCGCCAGCGCCCGGGCGCTGCTGACAGCGCCGCCAACGCCGACCTCAACCTCGACATCGGCCAGCTGGTGCAAGTCGAGCACTGGAACGCCGACGGCAGCGCCAGCGTCAGACACCGAGGCGCCGAATGGACGGTCGAGCTGGACGAAACCACTGCGACGACCGACACTGACCAGCCAGCCCCTGGCCGTTACCGCATCGTGGCCGTGCGCGGCAGCCACCTGATCGTGCAAGCCGTACAAGCCCATTCCCACTAGAAAGTCCTTCATGGAAATCGCCTTCGCCCTGTTCGTCCTCGCCGTCATCTTCACGATCAAGTCGATCAAGATCGTTCCGCAGCAGAATGCCTGGGTCAAGGAGCGTCTGGGCAAGTACGCCGGCACGCTCGCGCCGGGACTGAACTTCGTGCTGCCCTTCATCGACGAGGTGACCTACAAGCACAGCCTGAAGGAAATCCCGCTCGACGTGCCGAGCCAGGTCTGCATCACGCGCGACAACACCCAGCTGCAGGTCGACGGCATCCTGTATTTCCAGGTCACCGACCCGATGCGCGCGAGCTACGGCAGCTCCAACTACGTGACCGCCATCACCCAGCTGGCCCAGACCACGCTGCGCAGCGTGATCGGCAAGCTCGAACTCGACAAGACCTTCGAGGAGCGCGCGATCATCAACGCCCAGGTGGTCTCCGCGATCGACGAGGCCGCGCTCAACTGGGGTGTCAAGGTGCTGCGCTACGAGATCAAGGACCTGACACCGCCGGCCGAGATCCTGCATGCGATGCAGGCTCAGATCACTGCCGAGCGCGAGAAGCGCGCGCTGATCGCCGCCTCCGAAGGCCGGCAGCAGGAACAGATCAACATCGCCACCGGCGAGCGCCAGGCCTCGATCGCGCGCTCGGAAGGCGACAAGCAGGCCGCCATCAACAAGGCCGAGGGCGAGGCGGCCGCGATCCTGATGGTGGCCAATGCCTCGGCCCAGGCGCTCGAGCGCATCGCAGCCGCGCTGCAGGCGCCGGGCGGCGAGCAGGCGGTGCAGCTCAAGGTGGCCGAGCAGGCCGTGGCGGCCTACAGCCGAGTCGCCGCCGATGCCACCACCACGCTGGTGGTGCCCGGCAACATGAACGAGGTCGCCGGACTGGTCGCCTCGGCCATGCAGCTGATCAAGTCCAGCAAGGGTTGAAAAAATTTGACCGGCCTTGAAAAGGGCCGGAATTTCTGTCTACAATACGAGTCTTCACGGAGAGGTGGATGAGCGGTTTAAGTCGCACGCCTGGAAAGCGTGTGTGGGTTTATCCCCACCGCGGGTTCGAATCCCGCCCTCTCCGCCATGGACATCAAACGGTATGCCAACATACCGCAACGAACCCCACTGAATCTGATGTAAATCAGCCACTTAGTGGGGTTTTTTGTTGCCTGAACACCACCAAAGCCCACATGATCACACCGCTCACCACGGGTGGTCTGTAGGTAGAAATGTAGGTACTTCCGCAGCTGCCGTTTAGAAATACCTACACGGACCCGCCATCATGGCCACCAACACCCTGACCGACTCGCAGTGCCGCGGCTTCAAGCCTGAGGCCAAGGCTTACAAGAAGTTCGACGGCGAGGGCCTCTACCTTTTGATCAAACCGATCGGATCCAAGCTCCGGCGTCAGGCCTACCGCTTTCAAGGCAAGGAGTTTCGCTTCTTACGCTGGCGAGTGCGTCTTGAGCCAGTCCTTGAGTGCTGCGTCGATGCGGGTCTGCCAGCCCTTGCCGGTGGCCTTGAAGGCGTCCATGACCTCGGGCGACAGTCGGATCGTGGTCGAGACATGGATCAGGTTGTAGTAACAATTTCTGACGGACGGGGGTTTTTGTTGTTACACCGCTGGCCTTTCCGCATGTTGCGTATTCCGGTGATCGTGACCGCCGATTCCGGCGCAACGTGACCGCTGCGCCCGGCTGATCGTGACCGCTTGCACTGTGTGGGGGGTTGCGCGTTCAAATTGTAGGGGTGTCGGTCACGATGACCGCTCGGCGGTCTCCTTTCTCGGGGCTCTGGGATTCTGTCGCAGCGACTCGCCGCTCAGGGTGAAGCGATGGTGGTACTGCATCAAACGGTCCAGGATGGCGTCGGCGATCGTGGCATCCCCGACCCAGGCGTGCCAGTGCTGCCATGCCCCAGTCGTCGAGCAGCAGCACATCGGTCTTGGCCAGCTGGATGAGCCACTTGCCAAAGGTGCCGTTGCCATGGCGGATGCGCAGCTCCTCGCCCAGACGCGGCACGCGCAGATACAGCGCCGACTGGCCCCGGCGACAGGCGTACTGAGCCAGGGCGCAAGCCAGCCAGGACTTGCCGGCGCCGGTCGGGCCGGTGATCAGCACGCTGTGGCCGGCGCTGACCCAGTGGCCCAGTGCGAGACTCATGACCGCCTGGCGATCGAGGCCGCGGCCGACGCGGCTGTCTAGGTCCTCGATGGCCGCCTGCGGGTACTTGAGCTTGGCGTCCTTCAGAAGCCGCTCGCGCTTCTTGTCACTGCGCCAGTGGAGCTCGCGCTCGACGAGCAGCGCCAGGCGCTCCTCAAAGCTCATGCCGCTCAGGCCGGTGCTGGTGAGCTGCTCGGTCAGGCCGGCGACCAGGCCGTGCAGGCGCAACTCGCGCAGCTGTTCCAGGGTGGTGTGCATCATCATGTCGAATCCTTCGCGCGGTCTCACTGGTAGTAGCCAGGGCCACGCACATGGGCATGTGCCGGGCTGGTCCATTCAGGGGTGGATTGGGTGGCCACGCGGTCGCGGCCGTTGATGAGGATGTCGCGGATGTGCTTGCCCTGGGTGGTACCGAGTTCGAGGGCGACGCAGCAGGCGGCCTCCAGTCGGGGTTTGCCATATTTCTTGGCCAGCGACAGCAGACCGAGGCAGGCGCGGTAGCCGTGCTCGGGGTGGCGGCGCTCGTTGAGGATGCGCTCGACGGTGCGACCCGTGGCTGCACCGATGCTCTGCCCCCAGTGGATCAGGCGCTCGGGCGTCCACTCCAGGTGGGCCCGATGCGAAGCCGGCAGGTGCTCGACCACAGTGGTGTAGCCGCCCTTGTGGGCGCTGCGGGCGTGCGCAGCCACGCGCTGTCCGCGGTGCAGCACCTCGACGGCCCTTGCCGTCACCCGGGCCTGGAGCGGCTGGCCGACGAGCGCCTGCGGCACGCTGTAGCGGTGGCCGTCGAGCTCGATGTGGCAGTCGATGTGCACGCGCACGGTCTTGTAGGTCGCGAACTCCCAGGGCTGCAGCGGCAGCGCCATCAGGGCCGGGGCGTCGAGCTCGGCGAAGGCACTGGCCCGGCTGCCCGCTGTCACGCTCGTGCTCGCGCACCCAGCGCCGCAGGGTTTCGGCTGCGCAGCCGATCTTGGCGGCAATCGAGCTGATCGCTGCCCACTGTGACTCGTGCTGCAGCAGTGCATTCCAGCGCAGCCGGACCACAAGACACCCGGACACATATCAGCATATGGAGAAATCAATAAAAACATACTTAATAGTAGGCTCCTCCTGGAACTGCAAGAAACATCACTTTCCTAACCCGACCAGATCCTGGCCTTAAAAGCAGGCAATGACTATCCTTTAAAGCAAGTTTTTCTATGTAAAGGACATGTACATGAGCTATTCTGATCACATGGAAATTACATTTACTTACATGCTTAAAAAGCATATGTCTCATTGTTTATCCATGACAATGCATAACCCTTATGACCCCACTAGGCCTACGATGCGAACTGTGGAAGGCTCAGATCGTCGCGGCATTGCGGGTTCGTGAATGTTCTAGGAGACACACATGGCGCAAGTGAGCTACCCAGGCGTATACATCCAGGAAGTGTCGAGCGGCGTACACACGATCAGCAGTGTGGGCACCTCCATCACCGCCTTCATCGACTTCTTCCGCGAAGGGCCGATGAACCTGCCGGTCGAGATTTTCGGCATGGCCGACTTCCAGCGCCTCTTCGGCGGCCTGGACAACCGCAGCGACGCCAGCTATGCGATTGCGCAGTACTTCCTCAACGGCGGCGGCGCGGCCTATGTGATCCGCGTTGCCAGCTCCGACCTCACCCACCCCCTGTCCAAGGCCGGCGTGATCCTGAAGGCGGACGCATCGGGCGGCGGCGCATCGGTGCTCGAGGTCAGTGCCGCCAGCGAAGGCATCTGGGGCAACAACCTGCGCGTCGAAGTGGACTACAACACCACCGATCCGACCCAGCTGTTCAATCTGTCGGTGACCCGCTACGACGGTCCGGGCGCCAAGGCCAGGCCACTGGGCAACGAGCGCTACCTGAACCTCACGCTCGACAGCAGCAAGCCGCGCTACGCGATCAAAGTGATCAACGACGGCTCCAAGCTGATCACGGTCAAGGCAGGTGCTGGCGCCACAGCCAGCAACCGGCCAGCAGCCAACGGCACCTTGGGCAGCCTGGCAGTCGCACTGACCCAGGCTCAGCTTGACGGCGTCAGCGGCAAGAAGATCAGCATCAAGATCGGCGCGGCGGCAGCCGTCGACGCGACCTTCGACACCTGGGTCGCTGGCAGCGTCACGACGCTGACGCAATTGCGTCCCCTGCTGGAAAAGGCCATACGCGTAGCCACTGCGTCGAGCGCCACGGTCGACGTGGTCGGCCTCAATCTGTGCGTGACATCAAGCCGCGGCAGCACCAGCTTCGACCCGGTCGAGACCGTCGTGATCGCCGATTCGGGCGGCCCGACCGCCACCACGCTCGGCCTGACGACAGCCAGCAACACCAACGTGCAGCAGTACCCGCTGGGACTGGCGGCAGGTGCCGACATCGCGGCGCTCAAGAAATCGACCGTGGGTGCCGACGGCCTGCTTCCCGACGCCAGCGCCATCATCGGCAGTCAGGCCGTCACGCCCTACACCGGCATGTACGCGCTGGACCGGGTCGATCTGTTCAACATCCTGTGCATTCCGCGCGCGGCGGCCGACGACATGGCACAAAACGATGCCAACGTGACCGCCATCTACAGCGCCGCGCTGGCGTTCTGCGAACTCAAGCGCGCATTCCTGCTGATCGACGTGCCGTCGAACATCAACGAAATGCAGGAGGCCAAGGACTGGCTCGACAAGTTCGCCAGCCTGCGCCACAAGAACGCGGCCCTGTACTTCCCACGCACCGAGATCCCCGACCCGGCCAACGAATTCCGCCTGCGCTCGGTGGCGGCCAGCGGCACGATGGCCGGCATCTATGCGCGCACTGACAGCCAGCGCGGCGTCTGGAAGGCACCCGCAGGCATCGAGGCCGTGCTCAACGGCGTGGCCCAGCTCGACGCCAGGCTGACCGATGCCGAAAACGGCGTGCTCAACCCACTGGCCATCAACTGCCTGCGCACCTTCCCGGTCTACGGCAACATCGCCTGGGGCGCGCGCACGCTGGTGGGAGCCGATCAGATGGCCTCCGAATGGAAATACATCCCCATACGCCGCCTGGCGCTGATGCTCGAAGAGTCGCTCTTTCGCGGCACCAAATGGGTGGTGTTCGAGCCCAACGACGAGCCACTGTGGGCCAACATCAGGCTCAACATCGGGGCTTACATGAACTCGCTGTTCCGCCAGGGCGCCTTCCAGGGCGCCACGCCCAAGGAGGCCTATTTCGTCAAGTGCGATGGCGAAACCACCAACGAGGACGACCGCAACAAGGGCATCGTCAACATACAGGTCGGCTTCGCCCCACTGAAGCCGGCTGAGTTCGTCGTCATCAGCATCCAGCAGATCGCTGGCGATCTGTAAACACAGCGGAGCACCTCGTCATGGCCACTACCGGATTCGTTGTCAACTCCAGCCGAGTCGACCCCTACAAGAACTTCAAGTTCCGCGTGCTGTGGGACGGCAAGCCCGTGCTGGGCGTGTCCAAGGTCAGCTCACTCAAGCGCACCACCGAAGTGGTCAAGCATCGCAGCGGCGGGCAGAACAGCTACGACCACAAATCGCCCGGACGTTCCAGCTATGAAGGCGTGACGCTCGAGCGCGGCATCACGCACGATACCGAGTTCGAGAAATGGGCCAATGCCGTGCACAGCTATGCAGGCGACACGGCGATGGATCTGGCGGGCTACAAGAAGGACCTGACGCTCGAAGTGCTCAACGAGAAGAATCAGGTGGCCCTGCGCTACTTCCTGTTTCGCTGCTGGGTCAGCGAGTTCGTCACCTTGCCCGACCTCGATGCCAACGCCAACGCCGTCGCGATCGAGCACATCAAGATCGAGCTCGAGGGCTGGGTGCGCGACATCGATACGCCCGAGCCCAGCGAAGCCGGCTGATGCCTCAACGGCAGCTTGACGGAAGCTCGGCATGAATCCACTTGATCCCCATTGCACATCGCCGCAGCAGGAGCATCCTGGCGAGCACCAAGCTGCCCGGCAGGCATGGAGCGCGCGGGCGCCCGGCAGCGCCGCCGCAGACATCGAGATCGCCTTCGATGCCCGGGACCGGGCCGCGACCGTCACATCCTTGCTGGCGGCCTGCATCACGGACACACAAGGCCGGCCTGTCGATCCGGATGAAGCCTGGGACTGGACGCTGAACCAGCGCCTGCAAGCCTTGATCGCGATGCGCCTAGCTTCAGGCCATCCGGCGCTCGAGCTGCAGGCAGCCTGTGCACTGTGCGGCGAGGCAATGGAGATCGCGCTTGATCTGCACCTGCTGGCCGCCGACCCGGTGACACCACGCTTCAGCTGGTGCAGCGACGACGGCCTTGAGCTCGAGCTGCGCCTGCCCAGCGGCCGCGATGTGCAAGGCTGGAAGCAAAGCGGTGTGCCATCCCATGAACAACTGGCCTTGGCACTGGTCGAAGCCGTGGCGGGCCAGCCACCCGATCCACGCACGCTCGCGGCACTGCTGCCCGGGATCGACGATGCCTTGGCAGCACATGACCCGCTGACCGGCCTGCAGCTGCAAACCAGCTGCCCGGCCTGCGCGCAGGACAACTCGATCGCCTGTGACCTTGAGGCGCTGCTGCTGGACGGTTTTGCCCGCGACCAGGCCGGCATGCTCGACGAGGTGGTGCGGCTTGCCAGCGC
>ERZ1034361.1984-NODE-1984-length-10080-cov-3.283815_pt1 | contig 10080 bp, 9 predicted proteins | sample MGYA00520617_ERZ1034361 | MGnify/ENA primary metagenome ERZ1034361 (study PRJEB33736, sample SAMEA104284507) | Azolla filiculoides | biome: Urban; feature: Water surface; material: Ditch water | place: Netherlands | collected 2015-10-28 | depth 0-0.1 m ... | reverse complement strand
GCAGATGGTGCTGCTGGCCAACGGCTGCATCTGCTGCACCGTGCGTGGGGATCTGATCGGGGCGTTCGAGCGCTTGTCGCAGAGTCCCCAGGCGCAACGTGGAGCACTGCGGCATGTGGTGGTGGAAACCACCGGCCTGGCCGATCCAGCGCCCATCCTGCACACCTTGATGGGCGATGCCCGCCTGGCGCGCCATTGGCGCCTGGCCGGGGTTGCTTGCACGGTGGATGCCTACAACGCCACGGCCACGCTGGACCAGCACCGGGAGGCCGTCAAGCAAGCCGCCGTGGCCGACCGACTGCTGCTGACCAAAACCGATCTGGTGCCGACAGCCGAGCTGACTCCCCTGCTGGAGCGCCTGCACGGCATTAACCCGCTGGCCACTGTGACCCAGGGGCCTGCTGCGGCATTGGAAGAGCTGCAAGGGCTATTGAGCCGAGCGAACCCGGCACAGGTCCGAGCGCATGCGGATGAAAGGCGTTCATCATTCTTCCCGGTGTCCGCATCGACCCGGCACGACCCGAACCGGCATGATGACCAGATCCGATCACATGTCATCGTGCGCGACCAGCCACTCTCGCGCGCGGGATTCATGGCCTGGCTGGACATGGTGTCAACGATGCGCGGTGACGACCTGTTGCGTGTCAAAGGCATCGTGCAATTGGCAGACGATCCGGAACATCCCATCGTGATCCATGGCGTGCAGCACCTGTTCCACCCACCTGAGACCTTGGCGCGCTGGCCCAGCGAAGACCGGCGCACCCGCATCGTTTTCATTACCCGCAACATCGAGCTCGAGGACATCGAGACCACGTTGAGCGTGTTTGAAAGGCGCCACGCTCGCGGCGCACGGTCCCCCCAACCCATCTGAGAACCTGTAGGAGACACGACAATGATAAAGAAATTGATGGCCTGCGCTGTGCTTGGGGCTTGCAGCCTGTCGCCGGTACTGGCCCAAGGCAAATTCCCCGAAAGCATGATCAAGCTGGTCGTACCTTTTGCCGCGGGTGGCGGCGTCGATCAGGCGGCGCGACTGCTGGGTCGCCAACTCCAGACCGACCTGGGTGTCCCGGTTATCGTGGAGAACAAGGCCGGCGCCAGTGGCACCATTGGTGGCAAGGCAGTGCAGATATCGCCCGCCGATGGCTACACCCTGCTGTTTTCGGCCGCTACGCATGTGCTGGCCAAGCAGGTGCTGGCGTCCCCCCCATACGACCCAGTCAACGACTTCGCACCCGTGGCACGGGTGGGTGAAGCCTCGCTGCTGCTGGTGATTCCGCCAAATGCTCCGCAAAAGAACTTGCGCGAGGTGCTGGACGCTGCACGCCAGCAGCCAAACGCCTGGACAGCAGCCGTACCGGCATTGGGAGCACCCAGTCATCTTGCGACCCTGTTGCTGGCCAAGCAAGGCAACCTGAAGCTGACCATGGCACCCTACCGGGGCACAGCACCTGCATTGGCCGATGTAGCCGGTGGTCATGTGCAGATCCTGCTGGACTCCATCATTTCTATCCAATCCATGGCCAAGAGTGGCAAGGTCAAGCCGATCGCCACCACCTCGGTGAAACGCAGTAGTTCCACGCCCGATGTGCCAACTGCGGCCGAAAGTGGCTTTCCAGAAATGGTGTACGAATCTTGGTACGGCGTCTGGGCACCCAAGGGCTTGTCCGATGAGCGGGTACAACTGCTGAACAAAGCAGTCAACAAAGCCGTGAGTGAACTCAGCAGGACAGGGGCGCTGACCGCTATCGGCATCGAACCGGTGACCGAATCGGTCGATCAGTTCCGCAAGTACATCGCCGTCAACGTCTCCCGCAGCGCTGAACTACTGAAGGAGGCAGGTTTCAAGCCAGAGTAAAAGAGCCTGGCAAGCGAGATGGGCGAACTGCCAGCGGATCGATGTCGAGCATCGACCCGAACGCGGCTGATCAGCGCGGCTGGTAGCCGGCGTTCTGCAGCATCTGGCGCCAGGCGGCCCGGGTGGTCTGCAGGCGCGCACCGAGCTGCGCCGGCGTGCTGCTGCTGGGGATGACGCCGAGCGCGCTCATCTTGTCGCTGAACTCGGCCGACTTGACGACCTTGGCGATCGCGCGGCTGTAGCGCTGCAGCAACGCGGGCGGCAGGCCGGCAGGGGCAAAGACCGCCGTGAAGATGACTTCCTCGTAGCCCTTGATGCCCTGCTCGGCATAGGTCGGCACCTCGGGCAGTTGCGGCAGGCGTCGCGTGCCGTTGACCGCGACGATGCGGAGCTTGCCGGCCTGGGCCTGCGGCAGCATGACGGCGACCGAGCCGATGCCGGCGGCGATCTGGCCCGACACCAGATCCTGCACGATCGGCGCATCGCCCCGATAGGGCGCCGAGACGAAATCGGTACCGAGCGCCCGGCCGACGATGCCGACCGCGAAGTCGGGGGCGCTGGCGGGCGCCGGCACGCCGATATTGGCCTGGTCCGGATTGGCCTTCGCCCATTGCGCCAGCACGTGCAAGCCGCTGCCCTTGGTGCCGAGCAGTGCGGTGCTGACGGCCATCAGGTCCGGGTTGATCGCGACCAGACCGACCGGAGCGAAGTCCCGGGCCGGATCGAAGCCCGGGTTCTGCAGCGTCAGCGGGATCATGGCCACGGTGTGGCTGTTCGAGACGAACAGGGTGTTGCCGTCCGGGCGCGCCACCTTCAAGGCCTGGGCGGCGATCTGGCCGCCCGCGCCCGGCTTGTTCTCGACCAGCACGCTGCGGCCGAGCTCCTGCTGCAGGCCATGGGCCAGCTGCCGGGCGATGGCATCGGTGCCGCCACCGGCCGGGAATCCGACCAGCAACTTGATCGGCGCGGCATCGGTCTGCGCGGCGGCCGGCTGCAGCAGGGCGACAGCGAACAGGCAGGCGCCGGCCAGGCGGGACAAGGGCTTGGACAGGACTGGGGAGCTCATGCGGACCTCGTGCGAAGCAAGGGTGAAAAATCGGCGACGGCAGGCATCGAGGATCAAGGCGAACCGGGGTAGTCGCCCGGCAACAGGATGTCGCGGCCGACGCTGTCGATCCGGGTCTGGCCGCACAGCGCCATGGTGACATCGAGCTCCTTGTGCAGGATCTCGAGGCAGCGGGTCACGCCGGCCTCGCCCATTGCGCCGAGGCCGTACAGGAAGGGCCGGCCGATGTAGCAGCCGCGCGCGCCGAGCGCCCGCGCGCGCAACAGGTCCTGGCCGCTGCGCACGCCGCCGTCGAGATGGACCTCGATCCGGTCACGAACCGCGTCGACAATCGCCGGCAGCGCGCGGATGCTGGACTCGGCGCCGTCGAGCTGGCGCCCGCCATGGTTGCTCACGATCAGCGCATCGGCGCCGACCTCGAGCGCCAGCCGGGCGTCCTCGGGATCGAGGATGCCCTTGAGGATCAGCTTGCCGTCCCAGAGGCTGCGGATCCAGCGCACCGCGTCCCAGTCGAGCGTGGGATCGAACTGGCTGGCGGTCCATTCAGACAGCGAACCCATGTCCTCCACCCCGCTGACATGGCCGACGATGTTGCCGAACTGGCGCCGCCGGGTGCCCAGCATGCCGAGCGCCCAGCGCGGCTTGGTCGCGATGTCGAGCAGATTGGTCAGCGTGAGCCGCGGTGGCGTCGACAGGCCGTTCTTGATGTCCTTGTGGCGCTGGCCCAGGATCTGCAGGTCCAGCGTCAGCACCAGTGCACTGCAGCCGGCGGCCTTGGCGCGCGCGATCAGGCGCTCGATGAAGGCGCGATCCCGCATCACGTAGAGCTGGAACCAGAAGCCCGGGCCGGCCTGCTCGGCCACATCCTCGATCGAGCAGATGCTCATGGTCGAGAGCGTGAACGGCACGCCGAACTGGCGCGCCGCCCGCGCGGCCAGGATCTCGCCATCGGCATGCTGCATGCCGGTCAGGCCGGTCGGCGCCAGCGCCACCGGCATGGCGACCTGCTGCCCGACCATGGTGCTGCGCGTGCTGCGCCCCTCCATGTTGACCGCCACGCGCTGGCGGAACTTGATGGCCTGGAAATCGGCCTCGTTGGCGCGGTAGGTGCTCTCGGTCCAGCTGCCGGAGTCGGCGTAGTCGTAGAACATGCGCGGCACCCGCTGGCGGGCCAGGCGGCGCAGGTCGTCAATGTTGGTGATCGGAGTCATGGACAGATTGTCTTCCAGCCGCGGCACAAGCCGGAGAATTTGCGGGCACAAGTCCACTATTGAGGCTCCGAGTCACCAGCGCTCAACCATCATCCCGGTCCCGCCGGTTGCTGGCCCAGATCGACAGCAGCAGCCAGACGCTGCCGAGCCCGGCGCCCAGGAAACCCAGCAGGCCGAAGGCCGGCAGACCGAGCCAGCTCGGGCCGCCCGGCACCGTCATGACGATCGACGAGCCGATGATCAGCGCCGCGATCACGATCCCGACCACCAGCCGGTTCGCCGCCCGGTCGAGCTGGTTGCCGATCCGGCGCAGGTCGAGCACGTCGATGTGGATGTCGAGCCGGCCCTTGCGCGCCGCGCGCAGCAGGCGCGACAGGTCCTGCGGCAATCCCGCCAGCAGGCCGAGCAGCTCGCTGACGCTGCGCCAGCCGCGCCCGAGCAGGGCCGCGGGCTGGTAGCGCTCGTGCAGCAGCTGACGCAGCAGCGGCAGCGCCTCGCCGGCCATGTCGAAATCGGGGTCGAGCTCGCGCCCCATGCCCTCGAGCGTGACAAAGGCCTTGACCAGCAGGCTCAGGTCGGCCGGCAGCGCGACGCGGTGGTGGCGCAGGATGGCGACCACGTCCGACAGCAGCGCCGCCAGCTTGAGCTGCCGCAGCGGCAGGCCGCGGTATTGCTCGACGAAGGCCTCGATCTCGGCCACCAGCGCCTCGTGGTCGACCGCGCCATCGCCGCTCCAGTCGGTCAGCACGTCGGCGACCCGGGCCGGCTCCTGCTGCACCAGGCCCAGCAGCAACGCCATCAGCTGCTCGCGCCGCTGCTCGGACAGGCGCCCGACCATGCCGAAATCGATGAAGGCGATCCGGTTGCCCGGCAGGTAGAACACGTTGCCGGGATGCGGGTCGGCATGGAAGAAGCCGTCCTGCACGATCATCTTGAGCACCGCATGCGCGCCCCGGCGCGCCAGCACCTTGCGATCGAGGCCGGCGGCATCGACCTCGGCCAGCTTGCGCCCCGGTATGCCGACGATGTAGTCCTGCACGCAGACCCGCTCGCCGCTCCATTGCCAGTGCACGCGCGGCACCACGATCAGCGGTGCGGCCTGCAGCAGTTCGCCGCCGCCCGGGCGGGGCTGGCTCGCGTCGGCATCGGCATAGCCCTCGAACTGGCTCGCGATCCGGGTCGCATTGCGGCATTCGACCGCGAAGTCGAGCTCGTTGCGCAGCGACTTGCCGAACTGCTGCACCACCTGCTGCGGGCTGAAGGTGCGCAGCTCGGGGCTCTCGGACTCGGCCAGCTGGGCCAGCCGCAGCAGCCAGCGCAGATCGGCCTCGATCACCGGCCGGATGCCGGGGCGGCGCACCTTGACCACCACCTCGGTGCCATCATGCAGCCGGGCCCGGTGCACCTGCGCGACCGAGGCCGCCGCCAGCGGCACGGGATCGAAGGCCGCGAACACCTGCTCGGGCGGGCCGCCGAGATCCTCGACCAGCTGCGGCAGCAGCAACTCGTAGGGCACGGGCGGCGCGCTGTCCTGCAACTGGCTGAACTCGGCGATCCACTCGGGCTCGAACAGGTCGACCCGGGTCGCCAGCACCTGGCCCAGCTTGATGAAGGTCGGCCCGAGCTCCTCGAGCACGCGCCGCAGCCGCTGCGGCGGCGTCAGGTGGGTCAGCTGATGGCTGTCGCGCCAGTGCAGGGCGCGACCGGCATCGTCGAGCGCATTGGCCAGCCCGAAGCGCTGGACCAGGTCGCCGAAGCCGTAGCGGATCAGGACCGAGGCGATGTCGTGCAGGCGGCCCAAGTCCCGGACCGAGGCGAGCGCCTGCCACAGCATCAGGCGTCCTTGCCGCCTGCGCTGCCCTTGCCGGCCTGAGCGTCGGCCTTGGCCGCCGGCTTGACCTGTTCGGCCAGGCCGCCCAGCACGCCGGCGGCGATCTGGCGCAGCAGGTCGGTGCTGGCCTGCGCGAGCTTGAGTCCGGCGTCGAGCTGGGCCTTGCCGACCTCGCCGAGCTGTTGCGCCGTCGTCAGCCAGCCCTGCTGCAGCTGGGCGCCGACGGCCGAGCCGTGCAGGCGGGAATGGGCCAGCAGCTCGGACAGGATGACACCGGCCGCATCGCGCGTGCGGCTGGCGGTGGACTGCAGGGTCTCGAGGAACATCTGCTCGAGCTGCTCGAAATCGGCGCGGGCGTGCTTGAGGTCAGTGGCCGAGAAGGCCTGCGCCTTGCCGGCGGCCTCCTGCAGCGCCAGGCTGGCGCCTTGCGCCAGCTGTGCCAGCGCCGCATCGAGGCCGGCGACGACCTGCTGCAGCTGCTCCTTGGCCTGGCCGGTCTGTGCCAGCGCCGGCTGCAGCAACGGCTGGGCGCCGGCCAGCGCGCCGTTGAGCACGGCCTGGCTCAGCTCGCGCAGCGCGGCCAGGTCGAACTTGCCGCTGCTGATCTGGGCCAGCGTCAGCTGCCGGACCTGATCCTGCAGGTTCAGGCCCTGCTCGACCGCTCGCTTGACATCGGCTTCGAGTTGGGTGGCGGCGGAATTCTGGTTTTCTGTCGTCATGCGTTGTGCTCCTGTGCTGATGTGGATTTTTGCACCTGGCTACAGTCTCGCCGAGAGCGATGACAGTGGCAAGGCTGGCACGGACAGCAAAAAACCCGCCGGGCGACAGGCCGGGCGGGTTTCTCGGGAGGCTCGGCAGGATTACTGCTTGACGGCCTCGACCTGCAGCACGATGCGGACGTTCTTCGGGAAGCCCCAGTCGATGCCATAGTTGACGCCGAAGGCGGCGCGGTCGATGGTGGCTTCGAAGTCGCCACCGCAGACTTCGCGCTTGAGCATCGGGCTCTCGTAGCAGTTGAACTGGTTGGCCTTGAAGCTGACCGGCTGGATCTTGCCGAGCAGGGTCAGCTGACCCTGGACTTCGCTGACCTTGTCGCCATTGAAGACGAACTTGTCGGACACGAAGCGTGCCTTGGGGAACTGGGCGGCGTTGAAGATGTCAGCGCTCTGCAGATGCTTGTCGAAGGCGGCAGTGCCGGAGTTGACCGAAGCGATGTCCAGGCTGATGTCGACCTTGCCGGTCTTGGCGGCGCGATCGAACTCGATCTGGCCTTCCTTCTTGTCGAAGCGGGCGCGGTTGACCGAGGCGCCGAAGTGGCTGATCTCGAAGGTCGCGAAGGTGTGGGTCGGGTCGACCGTGTAGTTGGCGGCTTGGGCGGCACCGGCCGACAGCAGGGCGGCGGCGATCAGGGTCAGGGACTTGCGCATGGGGTGAACTCCAGTAAGAAAATGGATGAATGGATGGATTACAGCTTGCCGACGCCGGTCAGCGCGAGCTTGAACTTGACCTGCACTTCGTCGGCCACCATCGAGGTGTCGGCCCACTCGTTCTCGCCGATCTTGAACGCCAGGCGCTTGATCGGGAAGGCACCGGTCGCGGTGGTGGTGGCGCCGCTTTGCGTCAGCGTGACGGGCACGACGACATCGCTGCTGGCGCCCTTGATCGCGAGCTTGCCGGCGATCTCGAACTTGCCGCCGCCCAGGGCCTTGACGGCGCCGGACTGGAAGGTCGCCTTCGGGAACTTAGGCGTATTGAACCAGACCGGCTTGGACAGTTCGGCATCGGCTTCCTTGCTGACCGAGATGCTGGCCAGATCGACGCTGAAGGCGATCTTGGTCGCGGCGGGCTTGGCCGGCTCGAAGGCGATCTGGCCGTCGAACTGGCGGAAGCGCCCTTCGACCGGAACGCCCATCTGCTTGCTGACGAAAGTGATCTCGCTTTGCGCCGGCACCAGCTTCTGCTGGGCATGAGCGGGGCCGAAGGCGGCGGCAACCGCCAGGGTCAGGACCACACCGAAAAACTTCTGTTTCATCTGAAACACTCCAGGAAAATTCAACTCAAACCAGGTCTTGCAGCGTTCAGCGGCCGAACCACATGCGCTGCAGCAGACCGTCGCGATCGATCACCACATGCTTGAGCGCACCGGCCACATGCAAGCCGGCCAGCAGCAGCATCGCGACGGCCGACAGCTCGTGCCAGGGCTTGATGAACTCGGCCAGTTCCGGGGAAACCGGCACGAAATCAGGCAGCGGCAGCACGCCAAACAGCACGATCGGGAAACCCGCCGCCGAGCTGTAGGCCCAGCCGATCAGCGGCACCGCGAAGAACAGCAGGTAGAGGCCATGGTGGGTCGCGTGGTGGGCGATGGCCTGCCAGCGCGGCATGGCCTGCTCGATCTGGGCCGGCAGCGCGGGCGGACGATGCGTCAGGCGCCAGAGCAGGCGCAGCGCGGACAGCAGCAGGATCACGACGCCAGCCCATTTGTGCCAGCTGTAGAGCTGGAGCCGGCGCGGCGAGAACGGCAGGTCGGCCATGTAGGAGCCGAGTACGAAGATGCCGATCAGCGCCGCGGCCAGCAGCCAGTGCAGCAGGACGGCAACGCCGTGATAACGGATGATGGGTGAAGTTGTACTCGACATGCAGGCTAGTTTAGGAACCGGGCCTGGCCAGTGGCGACAAGTGGCTTGAAGCCTTGATTCGAAAAATTCGAACACAAATAGACAGAAAAACCGGTCGAAATCCCGAGTTGGCGACAGCGGTCGCCTCGAGCTGGACGGACCGGGGGAGTCGGCTCAAGGCTGGTAGAGCGTGGCCTGGCCGTCCGGCCGGGTCTTGAAGCGGCGGTGCAGCCAGTGATACTGGCCCGGCATGGTCCGGATATAGCCCTCGAGCTGCTGGTTCATGAAGCGGGCATCGATGCTGTCGTCGCCGCTCGGATAGCCGGCCCAGGCGTCCATGACCTCGACCCGGTAGCCGCCCGGCACGATGCGGCAGACCCAGGGCACCACCGGCACGCCGGCGGCCTTGGCCAGCCTGGGCAGCGAGGTCACGGTGGCGGCGTCCTGTCCGAAGAACTTGACGAACACCGAATCGCGCGCGCCCAGGTCCATGTCCGGCAGCAGGCAGAGCGCGGCGCCGTCGCGCAGGCCCTTGATCAGCGGCCGCACCCCCTCGTGGCGCGCGACCAGGCGCGGTGCGGCGTAGCGCAGCCGGCCCTCGCGCACCCAGCGGTCCATGGCCGGGCTGCTCTGGGGCGAATAGAAGGTCCACCAGTTGCGCGTGATCGCCTGGGTCAGTCGGGTCCAGCCGGCATCCATGCCGTAGAAATGCGGCACGAAGCACAGCACCGCGCCCGGCGGCTGCAGCAGGTCGACCCGGCCGGTCAGCGCAACGCGACGCTCGACCAGGCTGGGGTCGCCATGCCAGAGCCAGACCCGGTCGACGAAGCTCTGGCCGAAGCTGACGAAGGTCTCGCGCGCCCAGCGCGCGCGCTGGCTCGGGTCGGCCTCGGGAAAGCAGAGCTCGAGATTGCGCTCGACGATATCGCGGCGCCGGCGCGCGAGTGCCCACAGCGTCAAGCCAAACACGGTCCCGGCCGCCCGGAAAACAGGCAGCGGCAGTCTGGCCAGCCAACGCTGGACGCGATCGGAAACGGGGCGGACGGGCTGGGTCAAGACAGGCCAGGATGGACAGGAAGCCGCCATTATCCCGAATGCTTCCTGGTGCAGGGAAATAGGCCCTGCCGCAGCGCCAGCACGACGGTCCCGGCCTAAACTTGAAAGCTGTCACAACTGTCACCTGCAAACCCCATGTCCAACCCCCCCACCCTGTTCGGTCCTGTCACCGTCGGCGCCTGGCAGCTGCCGAACCGCGTCGTGATGGCACCACTGACGCGCAACCGCGCCCCGGGCCAGATCCCCACGCCGATCATGGCGACCTACTACGGCCAGCGCGCCCACCCGGTCACGGGCGCTGGCCTGATCGTCAGCGAAGGCACGCCGGTCTGCGCCGAAGGCCATGGCTACTCCGACACGCCGGGCCTGCACAGCGCCGAACAGGTCGATGTTTGGAAGTACGTGATCGCCGCCGTCCATGCCCAGGGCGGCCATATCGT
>ERZ1034361.1983-NODE-1983-length-10089-cov-2.286956_pt1 | contig 10089 bp, 9 predicted proteins | sample MGYA00520617_ERZ1034361 | MGnify/ENA primary metagenome ERZ1034361 (study PRJEB33736, sample SAMEA104284507) | Azolla filiculoides | biome: Urban; feature: Water surface; material: Ditch water | place: Netherlands | collected 2015-10-28 | depth 0-0.1 m ... | reverse complement strand
CGTGGGGTGTCGACGGCTGGGAGCTTGTTCAAGTTGTGCCCGGTCCTGAGGGCGGGCTTGTCGCCTACCTCAAGCGTCCCCTCGAAGGAGCATCTGCATGAGCAACGTAACCGCCCGCTTGGTCGAACTCGGCATCGACATTCCTGATGTGGCCGCACCCGTTGCTGCGTATGTTCCGGCGGTCATTCACGGCGATCTGGTTTTCACCTCGGGACAGTTGCCCTTTGTAGCAGGTGCGCTTCCGGCCACGGGCAAGGTTGGTGATGGCCACGGGCTCGTTCCCGCATCCGATGCCAAGGAGTATGCGCGCACGGCGGCACTCAACGCACTGGCTGCGGTCAAGTCCGTCATCGGCTCGCTCGACCGCGTCACTCGTGTCGTCAAGGTCACCGGATTCGTCGCCTCTGCGCCTGAGTTCACGGGTCAGCCCGGAGTTATTAATGGTGCTTCGGAGGTTCTCGGCGAAATTTTCGGAGACGCCGGTATTCACTCTCGCTCCGCCGTGGGTGTCGCAGTCTTGCCTCTCGATTCGCCGGTTGAGGTCGAGATCATCGTTTCGTTCGAATAGCTTCGACAAAGAAAAACGCGCCCCCGCTCGGGAGGCGCGTTTTTCTTTTGGTCGTTAGTGCACCTGTGCGTCGATGATGCTCAAGACGGCCGGGTCGGTCAGCGTGGTGGTGTCACCGATGGGGCGACCCTCCGCAACGTCTCGAAGCAGTCGGCGCATGATTTTGCCACTGCGGGTCTTGGGTAGCTCGGCCACGATGTAAATCTTGGCTGGACGAGCAATCGCACCGATGTGGTCGGCGACGTGCTTACGCAGTGTCGCACTGGCTTCGGCGGGCTCGATGTCGCTCGCAAACTCGGTCTTGAGGATGACGAACGCGACCACGGCCTGGCCGGTGGTTTCATCGGCTGCACCAACAACGGCAGCTTCGGCCACGATGTTGTTGCTCACGAGTGCCGATTCAATTTCTGCGGTGGAGAGGCGGTGTCCAGAGACGTTCATGACGTCGTCGACGCGGCCAAGTAACCAGAGGTCACCGTCATCGTCGATGCGGGCACCGTCGCCGGCGAAGTACTTGTCGCCGAACTTCTCCCAGTAGGTCTCCTTGAAGCGCTTGGGGTCTCCCCAGATACCGCGCAGCATCGACGGCCATGGCTCGCTGACGACGAGGAGGCCGCCCGTGTTCTTGCCTTGAGGGATACCCTTTTCATCAACGATGTCGATAGCAACGCCGGGGACCGCAACCTGTGCGCTACCGGGCTTGAGGGTAGTCACTCCAGGCAGTGCCGAAATCATGATGGCACCGGTTTCGGTCTGCCACCAGGTGTCAACGATGGGGGCCTTGCCGCCACCAATGACGTCGTGGTACCAGATCCAGGCCTCGGGGTTGATGGGCTCGCCCACCGAACCGAGGAGTCGAATCGAACTGAGGTCGAACTTCGCTGGAATCTCGCGACCACTCTTCATGAACGAACGGATTGCCGTCGGAGCGGTGTACAGGATGGTGACCTTGTACTTCTCGATGACTTCCCACCAACGACCGGGGTGAGGAGTGTCGGGTGTTCCTTCGTAGATGACCTGCGTTGCGCCGTTGGCGAGGGGGCCGTAGACGACGTAAGAGTGACCGGTGATCCAGCCCACGTCGGCGGTGCACCAGTACACATCGGTCTCGGGGTGCAGATCGAAGATGTTCTTGTGGGTGAAGGCGGCCTGCGTGAGGTATCCACCCGTGGTGTGCAGAATTCCTTTGGGCTTTCCGGTGGTTCCCGAGGTGTAGAGGATGAACAGCGGGTGCTCGGCGGGGAATGCCTGAGCTTCGTGCTCATCGCTGGCCTTAGCCATTTCGTCGTGCCACCACAGGTCACGATCTGAGTTCCACTCCACCTCGTTGTCACCACGCTTGACCACGAGAACGTGCTCAACGGTGCTACCGCCACCATTCGCGTCGAGCGCAGCATCGACAGTGGGCTTGAGGGGGAAGACTTTGCCCTTGCGCCACCCTCCGTCGCTGGTGATGACGAGCTTGGCCTGGGCATCGTCAATACGGCTGCGCAGGCTGTCAGCACTGAAGCCACCAAAAACAACGGTGTGCACGGCGCCGATGCGTGCGCAAGCGAGCATGGTCATGACTGCTTCGGGCAGGTGGGGCAGATAGACCGCGATTCGGTCTCCTGCGGTGATGCCCAGGCTGAGGAAGACATTCGCCAGCTTCTTGACTTCGGTGGTCAGCTCCGCGTAAGTGTATACACGCTGATCCCCAGGCTCACCTTCGGCGTAGAGGGCGACGCGGTCACCGTTGCCGGCGAGAACGTGACGATCGAGGCAGTTGTATGCCACGTTCAGCTCGCCATCATCGAACCACTTGGCTACCGGAGCGTCGCTCCAGTCCAGGGTGCGGGTGAAAGGCTTGTGCCAGTGCAGAAGTTCCTTTGACTGCTTAGCCCAGAAGGCAAGTCGGTCTTTCTTTGCTTCCTTGTAGAGCTTGTCGCTTGCGACCGCGTTCTTAACGAAATCTGCGGGAGGCGGAAACCGGCGCTCTTCGTGCAGCAGGTTGTCAATGTTTTCGCTCATGCGTGAGCACTCCACTTCTTTGGGGGTGACATATTTCTATCAAAGCTTGCTTTGACATTACTCGCATTCTGGTTCTTTGTATACAAAGGGCAATTTCGCTGCAGGGGTACAAGATTGTGTGGTTTTTTATGTTTTCTGCCGTAAACTAAACAATGTTCAGAGCTTCGTATCTGACTTGCGGCGCCGCTGATTCCCCCCAATCTGGCGTCGCGAAGGCGACACCGTTCCCCCAACTGGTGTCGCCTTCCTCATTTCCGGTGCAGATCTGAGATTTTCCGGCTAGTTTTGCACAGCATCATTTGGGGTACATTTCTTCCCCATTCGCGTGCAAAAAACCTCATTTTCAGGTTTTCATACGGATGATCGCGCTTGTGATTACCCAGATTGAAGACCTACTCGCTCGCCCCGGCCTCACCGACCTGCTTGTCAACGGCAGCTCGGGCGTGTGGATTGATGATGGTGGCGGAATGCGCTGTCTGGGGGAATACCGCTTTACCGAGCCGCAGGTGCGCCAAGCTGCGAGGTACCTGATCGCCCGAGGCGGTCGGCACCTCGATGAGGCCCACCCCTGCCTTGACGTTCGGGTTGGGGAGGGCATCCGAGTTCATGCCGTTTTGCCCCCGATCAGCACAGGCGGGACCTTAATCTCAGTGAGGGTGGCCTCGCCTCAGAGCTTCACATTGGAGAGCCTGGTGCATCAGGGAATGTTGACCGGCGCCGAGCGGGACTTCATTGTGGGCCGCCTGCAAGCACACGAGAATCTCATCTTCGCTGGTGCGACGGGCAGTGGAAAGACCACCTTGCTCGGTGCTGTGATGGCAACGGTGCCAGAGTCGGAACGAATCATCACGGTGGAAGACACCGCCGAGCTACGCATCGATCATCCCCACGTGGTCGGGCTGGAGACCCGGCAACCGAATATTGAGGGGGTCGGTGAGGTGAGCCTGGATGAGCTGGTGCGGCAGTCCCTGCGCATGCGGCCTGACCGGCTCGTGTTGGGCGAGTGCCGCGGCGCCGAATTTGGCACCCTCTTAACGGCTCTCAATACGGGGCATGGCGGGGTCGGCACAACGGTCCACGCCAGTTCGCTCGAGGCCGTGCCCGCGCGTATGGAGGCGCTGGGCATGCTCGCAGGTTTGTCTGCAGAACTCTGTGCCCGGCTAGTGGCGGAGGCCTTTCACGTTGTCCTCTTTCTCGAGCGGCGCGACGGAGTTCGACGGGTCAGCCAGCTGGGGCGGCTCGAGCTGGCCCGCGACGGAAAGGTGCGGGTGATTGCGTTGGGCCGCGATGACATAGAACGGTGAACTCGTTTTCACAGCGGGAAAGTGGTTCGACGCGGGAGACCGCGGTCAGATTGGAGGGCGCGGCAGCGCTGTGCGCTGTTCTCTCCGCGGCTTTGCGAGCGGGACTCACTCCTGAGCGCTGTTTAGAGGTGGCAGGAGTCGGGCCACAGGACGAGCGCCTTCGCCTAGTGGCTGGCGGACTCGTGGGCTCTAGCTGGGATGTCGCCATCGAGAGCGGTGCGGCCCCCGCGCGGTTGTTAGGCAGGCTCTCGGAGCTGCTCACCGCGGTCGCCTCCTCGATGCGCCAGGCGGAGGTGGCGGCGGCTGGCCCGAGAGCGACCATCCGGCTAGTTATCGGGCTGCCGATTGCGTCCTTACTTCTGTCTCAACTGGCTGGCATTCCCGCTCTCGCCGTGTTGCTCACGACACCCGTGGGGCTGGCCATGCTTATCGCGGGGGTGGTGTTGCTGTGGGCTGCTCGAGTGTGGATGACCACGTTGATCACTCGGGCCCAGCGGTATTCCTGGGCGACCGGACTCGCCCCCGACCTCGTGGCCATGGCTCTGCACAGTGGAGCGTCCCCGGCTACGGCCTGGCATCTCGTCGAGCAGATTCCTGAACAGGGGTATCTCGACGTTGAATCCCGACAGCGAGATGTGGAGAGTTGCCAGCACGCAGTGTCTCAAGCAGATGCGTGGGGAGTTCCCGCCGCTGCCATGTTGGAGCTGAAGGCACGACTTCTTCGACGAATGGAAGCTCAGCAACGGGAGGCCACCGTAGCCGCGCTCGCCGTACACGTGATGCTGCCTCTGGGGGTGTGCGTTTTGCCCGCGTTTGTGCTGCTGGCGGTTGTTCCATCGGTACTTGCGTTGTTGTCCTCCACAGGGCTTTCCGGGGGTTAGTTTCCCACCTATATATAGGGGGCATTTTTTTACACGGATGCGCCCCTCACACTTCCCGTATGAAGACATCAATTTCACAGCCACCTTGTGTTCCCTCTCTTCGCGATGATCGCGGTTCCGTGACTGCGGAGTACGCCATTGCCACGATGGCGGCCGTAGGCTTTGCGGGGTTGCTCGTTGTCATTCTGCGCGGTGATGAGGTGAAGGGCATCCTCACTGACATGGTTCGCCGTGCACTTGGCTTGGCGTAGCGACCGAGGAACGGTCACGGCCGAGTTCGCCTTGCTCCTGCCCGTGCTCGTGGCGGTGCTGATCTTGGCTGTTGGTGCTCTCAGCCTGGTCAGTATGCAGATTGGTAACTCCGTCTTTGTCGGCGAGTGGGCGCGATCGCTAGCCCGTGGTGGTGACCTGTCGACAATCGTGCAGCAGGTTGAAAGCTCGAGACCCGGTGCCCACGCCAGCATGGTGACCGGCGACGGAGTGCTTTGCCTCAAGCTCAGCGAAGCGGTGACGGTTCCATTGTGGTCCTCCCTCATTCCCCGGTTAGAGGTGAGCTCGTGCGTGCCAATCCCATGATCTGGCGAGAAGAGGGCTCGGCGACGGTCGCGACAGTCGGCATGATCAGCGGCGTCGTTGTTGTTCTCTCGCTCCTCCTCACGGGCGGTGCAGCACTATTGCAATATGTCACAGCTCAGAGCTCCATTTCGGAGGTGGCGCTGAGCGCGGCTGAAGCGGCCGTCGGGCAGCGCGAAGGTTACCCCTGCACGCTGGCAGTGCAGGGGGCCAAAACTGCAAGTGCGGCATCCGTTTCGTGCCAGGTTCGGGGGCATCACGTGCGACTGGTGTGGAAGATTTCGGTGCTCGGTTTCGACACGGAGCTGAGGGCACAAGCGGGGGCTGATTGACCCAACACGACAGGGGCCAAAATTTGGTCGCGACTTGACGAGGGAAAATTCCCGTGTATCTTGACCTGAGGTTGCCCTGTCACTTTCGGAGGAATTTTGTCGCAGTCTAAGAAGCTCGTCATCGTCGAGTCACCAGCTAAAGCCAAGACCATTGGCAAGTACCTCGGCGACGACTACGAGGTGCTCGCATCGGTAGGTCACATTCGTGATCTGCCCGTTCCGAGTTCGCTTCCTGCTGATATGAAGAAGGGCCCTTTCGGCAAGTACGCCGTCGACATCAACGACAAGTTCACGCCGTTCTATGTCGTGAGTGATGACAGCAAGAAGACAGTCTCCGAGCTGAAGAAAGCTCTCAAGGGCGCCGATGAGCTCTACCTCGCAACAGATGAGGACCGCGAGGGAGAAGCCATTTCGTGGCACCTGCTGCAGGTTCTCAACCCCAAGGTTCCTGTGCACCGCATGGTCATTCACGAGATCACCAAGGAAGCCATCCAGGAGGCGCAGAAGAACACCCGTGAGCTCGACACGCACCTGGTCGACGCCCAAGAGACCCGACGCATTCTTGACCGCCTCTACGGCTGGGACCTCTCCGACGTCACACGTCGCCGCGTTGGCGCGGGTACCTCAGCGGGCCGCGTTCAGACGGTAACGGTTCGCCTCATCGTGGACCGTGAGCGTGAGCGCATGGCTTTCACCTCGGCTAACTACTGGGACCTTGTTGCCACGCTCGGCACTTCGGCTGAGGAAGGCACGCGTTTTGAGGCCAAGCTTGCTCGCTTGGCTGGCACGAGCATCGCATCCGGTAAAGATTTCGACGACACCGGGGCGCTCAGCTCGAAGGCTCGCCTGCTTGGCCAAGACGAGGCCGAAGCGCTCGCCGCTGCGATGCAGCTACCCAGTACCTCCATCGTGGTTTCCGGTCTAGACACCAAGCCCTACACGCGTCGCCCCGCTGCCCCGTTCACGACCTCGACCCTCCAGCAAGAGGCCGCTCGAAAGCTTAAGTTCTCGTCGCGCCAGACCATGAGTGTGGCTCAGGGCCTGTACGAAAACGGTTACATCACCTACATGCGTACCGACTCGCCCTCGCTCTCGGGCCAGGCGATCACGGCTGCGCGTAACCAAGCCACGGCTCTCTATGGCGCAGACCAGGTGGCGGATGCCCCCCGCCTGTACTCCGGCAAAAACAAGAACGCCCAAGAAGCACACGAGGCCATTCGTCCCGCTGGTGAATCATTCAAAACCCCGGCCGAACTCTCAAGCGTGCTGCGCGGTAACGAACTCAAGCTGTACGAGCTGATCTGGAAGCGCACCGTCGCGTCGCAAATGGCCGATGCCAAGGGGCAGACCGCGACTGTCACGGTCTCGGTAACTCCTGCCGGCGGCGAGCTCGCAGAGTTCACCGCAAGTGGAACCGTGATTACCTTCCGCGGTTTCCTCAACGCATATGAGGAAGGCACTGACGAAGAGCGCAACGCCCAAGACGCTCAGGCTGAAGCTAAGTTGCCCGTGATGACCGAGGGTCAGTCCCTCGTGCTGTCTGAGGTGGAGGCCAAGGGGCACGACACCTCGCCCCCCGCGCGTTACACCGAGGCATCGCTCGTCAAGAAGATGGAAGAGATGGGCATCGGACGTCCCTCGACCTACGCGTCGATTCTCTCGCTCATCGTCAACCGCAACTTCGTCACGATGAAGGGCTCAGCTTTCGTTCCCAACTGGGTTGCCTTCTCGGTTATCCGTTTGATGGAAGAGAACTACCCGACCCTCGTCGACTACGACTTCACCGCCGCGATGGAGAACGATCTCGATGAGATTGCTGGCGGCAAGGGCACCGGCTCTGACTGGCTGCAGCGCTTCTATTTCGGTGGTGATGAGCAGCAGGGCCTTCGTCAGGTACTCGATAACATCGGTGACATCGATGCCCGTGAGCTGAACACCTTCCACGTGGGAGAGACCGGCGCGGCGATTCGGGTGGGCAAGTACGGCCCCTACATCGAGGTGACCAACCCCGATGCGGCTCCCGACGAGAAGCCACGCATCGTCAACATTCCCGTGGATTTGGCGCCCGATGAGCTGACCGAGGCGAAGGTGCAGGAGCTCATCGATGCTCCCATCGTCACCGACCGCGTGCTGGGCGTGAACCCCGACAGTGGCAAAGAGATCGTCGTCAAGGATGGTCGCTTCGGTCCCTACGTCACCGAGATTGAGCCGGAACCCGAGGTCTCCCTCGATGAGGCGACGATTGACCCTGCTACCGGTGAGGTGGTCGAGGCTCCGAAGAAGAAGCGCGTGGCCAAAGCCGAGGTGGTTAAGCCTCGTACGGCGTCGCTGTTCAAGAGCATGGAGCCGGCGACGATCGATTTCGAGACGGCCCTCAAGTTGCTTCGTCTTCCTCGTGAGGTGGGGGCTGACCCCGAGTCCGGTGAGATGATCACCTCGCAGAACGGTCGCTACGGCGCGTACCTGAAGAAGGGCACCGACACTCGTTCGCTCGATACTGAGGAACGCATCTTCGACATCACTCTCGAGGGCGCCCTGGAACTCTTCGCTGCTCCCAAGTACGGCAACCGCCGCGCTTCGGCCGCGATCAAGGAATTCGAGGCAGACCCCGAAAGTGGCAAGCCGATCAAGATCAAGGATGGTCGTTTCGGCCCCTACGTCACCGACGGTGTGACCAACGCAACAATTCCTCGCGGCGAGACGCCCGAGGAGGTCGACTTCGACCGCGCTGTTGAGTTGCTCGCCATCAAGCGAGCCAAGGGCCCGACCACGCGCAAGACAGCTGCAAAGAAGGCACCTGCCAAGAAGGCGGCCGCTAAAAAGACAACCGCAAAGAAGACCGCGGCTAAAAAGACTCCAGCTAAGACCACGGGAGTCAAGAAGGTCACGGTTAAGTAAGTGTCCGGCTTGTTCATCACTTTCGAAGGCGGCGATGGCTCGGGTAAATCAACCCAGGCGTCAATGCTGGGTGAGTGGCTGAGCTTGCAGGGGCGCACTGTTGTGCGAACACGCGAACCCGGTGGTACTGAAGTCGGTCTCGAAATCCGTGAGCTCGTGCTGCATCACCGCGGTGATATCGACCCGCGCGCGGAAGCTCTGCTCTACGCAGCCGATCGTGCACATCACATCGCGACCCTGGTTCGCCCCGCCCTGGATCGGGGTGAGGTGGTCATTCAGGACCGCTACTTCGATTCTTCGGTTGCGTACCAAGGGGCCGGTCGCGTGCTCGACTCAGAAGAAGTTCGTCAACTCTCACTGTGGGCAACCGACTCGCTCATTCCTGATCTGACCGTGCTGCTCGACCTCGATGAGGGTGTGGCCCGAGAGCGACTCAACGCCGCAAACAAGCGTTTCGATCGTCTCGAGAACGAGAAGGCAGAGTTTCACTCCCGCGTGCGACAGGGGTTCTTAGGGCTGGCTGCAGCAGAACCGGAGCGGTTCCTGGTGCTCGATGCCAGCCTGCCCGTAGAAGAGCTGGCGCAACGCATCCGTGCCCGCGTGGAAGCGGCTCTGTCGGCGTAGCCCGCTAGCCTTGTCAGGTGAGCGTCTGGGATGAACTAGTTGGCCAAGAAGAGGCCATCGAGGTTTTTCGTGCCGCTGCTCAGTCTGAGTTAGCCGAGGCGACAACCCACGAGTCGGCCATGACCCACTCCTGGCTCGTCACGGGCCCTCCGGGCTCGGGTCGCTCGAATCTGGCCTATGCCTTCGCGTCGGCTCTGCTCTGCCGCGAAGGGGGCTGTGGGCAGTGCTCTGACTGCAAGCAGGTGGCGGCCAAGACGCATCCTGACCTCGCGACCCTCACCACCGAGCGCGTGATCATCTCGATCGACGAGGTACGTGAACTCGTGCAGAGTTCGCAGTATTCCCCGGCCGTCTCGCGCTACCGCGTGATTGTCATCGAGGATGCTGACCGCATGGCCGAGCGCACGTCGAACGTATTGCTGAAAGCCCTCGAAGAGCCGCCCGAGCGCACGGTCTGGATTCTCTGCGCCCCGAGTGAGGCAGACCTCATTCCCACGATTCGCTCGCGCGTGCGTTCGGTTCGCCTGCGAGTGCCCAGCGTGGAATCCGTCTCGGCTCTGCTGCAACAGCGTGACGATGAGGATGCCGCAACCGCCGAGCGGGCAGCCCGTCATGCGCAGTCGCACATCGGCATGGCCCACCGCCTGGCGACGAACTCCGAGGCGGCCGAGCGTCGCGATGAAACGGTGCAGCTCGCGTTGAACATCCGTGGTGTTCGTGACGCCGTCATGGCTGCGGCCCGCATGCTCGAGATTGCCACGGCGGATGCTAAGGCCATCACCGAAGAACGTGACGCCGTCGAACTTGTGCAACTGCGTCGCTCGATGGGTGTGGCCGAAGAAGACGCGGTACCGGCCAATTTGCGATCACAGGTGAAGAACCTCGAAGACAAACAGAAG
>ERZ1034361.1981-NODE-1981-length-10090-cov-2.374613_pt1 | contig 10090 bp, 8 predicted proteins | sample MGYA00520617_ERZ1034361 | MGnify/ENA primary metagenome ERZ1034361 (study PRJEB33736, sample SAMEA104284507) | Azolla filiculoides | biome: Urban; feature: Water surface; material: Ditch water | place: Netherlands | collected 2015-10-28 | depth 0-0.1 m ... | reverse complement strand
CCTGTTCCTGGGCTACGCGGTGGCGGCGGAACGGCTCAAGCAGCAGCTGGATCAGGCCGGCGTGCGCGTCGACGCGGAACATCCGCTGTTCGTCTACCTGCCGTGCGGCGTGGGCGGCGGGCCGGGCGGGGTCGCGTTCGGGCTCAAGCTGGCCTTCGGCGACGCGGTGCACTGCCTCTTCGCCGAGCCGACCCACTCGCCCTGCATGCTGCTGGGCGTCTACACCGGGCTGCACGACGCGGTCAGCGTGCAGGAGTTCGGCATCGACAACGTCACCGCCGCCGACGGACTGGCGGTGGGCCGGCCCTCGGGCTTCGTCGGCCGTGCCATGCAGCGCCTGATCGACGGCTATTACACCGTGGCCGACGAGGAACTGTTCCGGCTGCTGGCGCTTATCCGCAGGGAGGAAGGCGTCAAGCTGGAGCCCTCGGCGCTGGCCGGCATGCCGGGCCTGGTACGAGTGCTGCGCGACCGGGACTATCTGGAGCGCATCGGCGTCAGCCCGGACCGGCTGGCCCATGCCACGCACCTGGTCTGGGGGACGGGCGGGAGCATGGTGCCGGAGGGGGAGTTTGAGGGGTATGTCGAGAGGGGAATGGATGTGTGGCGCAGGCTGTCACTTGGAGATGCTGCCTGATGGGAAGCAGTAATGCTCACCCCAGCCTGTCAATCCGCCTGGCCGCCTCGTCCAGATGCACGGCCAGGGCTTGCAGGCAGGGCGCGAAGTTGTCGGAGAACCGGCCATCAGCGCGCAGCCGGCCCAGGTAGTCACGCGCCAGGGCCAGCATCGCGGGCCAGACCTCGTGCGCCACGCCCGGGTGCAGGTCGAGTGGTGGCAACTGCTCCGACAGGCCGCCGCCCGAACGGGGCGCGAACGCCATCGGCAGCATGTCGTAGGCGGGTGCGAGCGCGTAGGGGCGTCCGCTGTCCGTCACGAACGAGAGGTTGCCCGGGTGCATGTCCGTGTTGCCGATCAGCGTCCCGAAGGCATGCAGCAGGCAGCCGTGGTCGTGCGCGCCGGGCTGGAGGTGCCCCAGCGTTGCGAGTCGTGCGGTGATGCCAGGCCAGCCGCCAGTGCCTTGTCCGACGAACTCCGCATCCATCGCTGCGAGCGAAATCAGGCCGAGGCGACCGAGCGGCCCCACGCGGTCAAAGCGCTCGACCTCCAGAAAGCGCTGGCCCTGGTGATCGTGGATGCGCGTCTGGACGGCCGCAACACCGTGGGCCTTCAGCGCGCTGGCTGCAAGGTGTTCGGCCAGCAGCAAGTCGGCCCAGCGCTGGGCGATCGGGTTGGGGGCGGCGGGCTCGACGGGGAGGGTGTACTTCACCAAGACGTGACGCGCGCCATCGGGCGTGGTGGCGCAGGCGGTGAACTTGGGCTGCTCCCCGCCTGCGGAGGAGGTGCCGATGTCGCCACGGCTCGCCTCGGCGGCGCGCCGTGCGTAGGTGACGGCCAGATCCCGGGCCGGGATGGGCTCGTCCGGCGGCTGCGAAAGGAAGCGTTCGCGGGCGGCCTCGCCCAGCAGCAGGTTGCCAACGGTATCGCTGCCGCCGGGGCTGAGCAGGGCGCGCAGGACGTGCGCTTCCTGCCAGTCGCCCAGGTTGGGCGGCAGGCCCAGGCGGGCCGCCTGCGCGGCGACGAAGGCGCGACCCAGAAAGCCTTGCGGTCGCATGTCGTCCAGCCACCACGGGAAGCCCTCCGAGTACAGCGGCGTTTGCCCATCGTCCTGGCGCATCACGTAGCCGCAGGGGTGTACCGGGGCGAGCTGCCCCAGCGGCGTGAGCTGCCCGGTCGGACTCACCCGGAAAACCGGAATTTCAACCCTGTCGAGCAGGGGCCTGCGCAAGGCGTATTGAATAGATCGGTACGGCCCGAAGCGCAGCACCTCGTCGCCCATGGCAAGCAAAGCCCGGGAGACCGTCGGCTGGCTGACTGCCATTTTCTGCGCCATTTCGCGGGCCGTCATGGGGCCCTGCGCGAGCAGTCGGCGGATGGCGAGAGGATGGTCTGGCAGCATTTGAATCCATACATGAATAGATTAATGCATTGATTTTGACCTGTTTGGGATGTCCGCGCATGCGCGGTTGCGCATACCCCTGAAGGATGGCTCCGCGGATTTTCGGGGCGCGGACTGGCCCGGCCCCGGCGTCCTCAGCGCAGCCCGGCCTTGCGCAGGCGGTAGCCAAACTGCCGCAGGGTCAGCCCCAGGCTTTGCGCGGCGCGCGACTGGTTGCCCTGGGCCTGGGCCAGCGCGGCCTGCAGGGTGTCGGCTGTGTGGGAGTGGGCGGGCGCGTAGTCGCGCACCAGCGGGGCGGCTGCGGCCACGGGGACGGTGCGCAGGTCGGGCGGCGCGGGCGGTGCGGGCAGTGCCAGTGGCCAGGCGGCATCCTTGGTCGGCGGGGGGGCGCCGGCCGCGGGTGCCGCCGCTTCGGGCAGGAAGCGTTCCAGATCGGTGGCCGTGACCAGCGGGTGATCGGCCAGCAGCACCAGGCGCTCGATCAGGTTGCCGAGTTCCCGGATGTTGCCGGGCCAGGGGTGCGTTTCGAGCCGGGCCAGTGCGTCCGGACTCAGGTGGACGTTGCGCTGGTGCGCCTGGTTGGCGCGGCTCACGAAGTGCAGCGCCAGCGCGCGGATGTCCTCGCGCCGCTCGCGCAGGGACGGAAGCTGGATCGGGATGACGTTGAGGCGGTAGTACAGGTCCTGGCGGAAGCGGCCGGCGTCCACGTCGCGGGCGAGGTCGCGGTTGGTGGCCGCCACCAGGCGCACGTTCACGCGCACTTCCTGCTTGCCGCCCAGGCGCACCAGCGTGCCTTCCTGCAGCGTGCGCAGCAGCTTGGACTGCATCGCCAGCGGCAGCTCGCCGATTTCGTCCAGAAAGATCGTGCCGCCGTGCGCCTGCTCGAACCAGCCGGCGCGCGCCACGTTCGCCCCGGTGAAGGCGCCGCGCTCGTAGCCAAACAGCTCGGACTCGAACAGCGCATCGGGAATCGCCGAGCAGTTGACCTTGATGAAAGGCTGGTCGCGCCGGGGGCTGGCCAGGTGCACGGCGCGCGCAAACAATTCCTTGCCGGTGCCCGACTCGCCCAGCAGCAGCACGGTGGCGGTGGTTTGCGACACGCGCTCCAGTTCGCTCAGCGCCTGCAGCAGCGGCGGCGAATTGCCGATCAGCCCGTAGCGCGCGCTCTTGGCGTTGAGCGCGCGCGCCAGCACCACGTTGCGGGCTTCGAGCTGGCGCGTCTGCTCGGCCACCAGCTGTTCCAGCTGCAGCAGCTGCCCGGCCAGCGTGGCCAGCACGCGCAGCACGGCCAGGTCGTCATTGAGGTGGCGCTGGCGGCTGCGGATGCGGTGGCAGGCCAGCACGCCGATCGGCGCGTTGTTGACCTCGATCGGCAACGCGATGAAGGCCACGGTCTCGGGCGGCAGCTGAGAGCGCTGCACGGCACGGAACAGGAACAGTGGCTCGGCGTCGATGTCCTGCACGATGGCCGGCTGCCCGGTGGCCAGCACCCGGCCGGTCACGCCTTCGCTCCATCCGTAGCGCCCGCGCGCCGCCTCCGCCTGCGTCAGGCCGTAGGCGTGATGGATGGAGGCGGTGCGCGGCTGGCCGGGGTCGGTGGACGGCGGGTCGGCCAGCACGATGCGGCCCCGGTTCAGCCCGAGCAGTTCGCTCATGAGGTGCAGCATCTCGCGCAACACCAGCGCTGGGGCCAGGCTGCGGCCAACAAGCCGCATGACCTCGCGCATCAGCAGCAGCTCCTGCGCGCGCCATTCGGCGGCGTTCAGGTGGGGGCTGGTGGGCTGGGGCGGCGGGGCGGTTGGTGGCATGCCCCGGTGCTGCAGGTTTCGGGCCAGGCCGGCGCTACGGGCCCGGGTGCGACCCTGCACCCGCCATCAGGGGGTCAGGAAGTACTAAAAACAATAGCAAAAAAAGTCCACCGGACGCCGGGAAAGTGCCAAAAAAGTTGGGCGATCCGGCGCGGTTCAGGCGTAGGTCACCCAGTCCGCGTAGTCCGGGTGGTCCAGGTGCGGCAGCGTGTTGTAGGTCAGCAGCATGTGGCGCTTGGGGTTGAAAGCGAATTCCGTCAGGGCGCTGTTGCGGATGCGCATGTTCAGCTCGATGGTTTTCTCGGGCGGGGTGCCCAGGATGTGGCCCACGGCGGTGGCGATCGGGCCGCCGCTGGAGACCAGCAGCACGTTGCCGCTGTAATGGTGGCGGATGTGGTCCAGCGCGCTGGTGATGCCCTGCACGAAGTCCACATATTCCGGCATGCCGTGGGGCGTGACCACGCCCGCCATCCATTGCGCCAGGCCGTCGCGCAGCAGGCGGAAGTGGTGGCGGTACAACTCGGGGGTGTCGGGCTTGGGCAGCGGCAGCGGGTGCACGGCGGTGATCACCGCAGCGCTGTCGTACTCGTTGAGGCCGGGCCACAAAACGGGCTGCAGGTCGAGCCCCGCGCCCTGGGCAATGCCTTCCCAGGTCTGCGCGTGCCGGCGCAATGTGCCGGTCAGCACGGCGTCGAATTGCAGACCCTTGCCAGCCAGGTATTCACCCAGGCGCACGCTCTGGCGCTGGCCGAGGGGGCTGAGCTGGTCGTAGTCATCCGCGCCAAACGAGGCCTGGCCGTGGCGCACGAGGTAGAGGGTTCCCATGGGGCGATGGTGAACGAAGCGGACCGGCAGCTTTGTCGCCGGTGCGACGGGCGGGCGGTTCGTGGCGGTTTGGGCACGCCACCGGTGTGCACCGGCTATAGCTGGCAGAACCCCGTCTGCGTCAATCGCCCGCCAGCACCTGCGCAAACACGCGGGCGTCCACGTTGCCGCCGCACAGCGTGGTGCCGACGACCTGGCCCTGGAGGCGGGCGCGCTCCTGCATGGCGGCGGCGAAGCTGGCCGCGCCGGCGCCCTCGGCCACGTTGTGGGTGTCGGTGAACAGGTCGCGCATGGCCTGGGCGACCTCGGCGTCGCTCACCTGCACGATGTGGTCCAGGTGCTGCGTCAGCACGGCCAGCGCCTCGGCGTCCGCCACGCGCACGGCCATGCCGTCGGCCAGCCGGGTGCTGACCGGGGCTTCAACCACCCGGCCGGCGGCCAGCGAATCGGCGTAGGTGGTGGCCAGCGTGCTCACCACGCCGACGATGCGCGCCCGGTGGCCCAGCGCCAGCTTGGCGGCAATCGCCGAGCACACGCCCGAGCCCAGGCCGATCGGCACATAGACCACGTCGAGCTGCGGCACCGCCTTGAAGAATTCCCACCAGTAGGTGCTGACGCCGCTGATCAGCGCGGGGTGAAAGCTGGGCACCATGTGGGCGCTGCGTTGCGCGGCCAGCTGCTCGGCGTGCTCGCGCGCGGCCTGGAAGTCGTCGCCATGCTCGATCAGCGTGACGCCCAGGGCGCGCATGGCGGCGTTCTTTTCCACCGAGTTGCCGTGCGGCACGACGATGGTGCAGGCCACGCCGTGGGCGCGTGCAGCCCAGCCGATGCTCTGGCCGTGGTTGCCGCGCGTGGCGCTGATGACTTCACGCGGCAGCGCGCCAGTGTGCGCCAGCTGGTCGAAATAGGTCAGCCCGCCGCGGATCTTGAAGGCGCCGACCGGCGTGTGGTTCTCGTGCTTGACCCAGCAGTCGGTGCCCAGGCGCTGGCTCAGCAGCGCCCAGCGGTACTGCGGCGTTGCCTGGAACTGGGTGTGGACCACCCGGGCGGCGGCTTCGATCTCGGGCAGGGTGGGCAGGTGCATCATGATTTTGGAAGTAAAGCGTTCGCGGACATAAAAGCGCAGAGTTCCGCGTAGGTCGGGTTAGCCAAAGGCGTAACCCGACCTACTGGAGGGCGCCGGTGCTTCATGAAAAGTGACTCGCAGAATGAAGGGTGACCGGGCCTTTGGGCGTGTGCAGCCCTGCGCGCAGGCGCGCCGGGCCGGGCGTGACGGCGTGCTGCGCCAGGCCCAGGCTGTTGCAGGCGGTACGCAGGGCGGTGGCGTCGGGGTGCTGCAGGTCCAGCGTCTGCAGTGTCACGCCGCTGTCCGGCATGGACGCGGCGGGATGCGTGTCGCCCCACTGGATCAGTGTGGGCAGGCAGCCGCCAAACAGGCGCTGGCCGTCCGGGCGCACGGTGATCTGCCACTGCAGCAGGCCGTTGGGTGTGGCGCGGCTGGCGGGCAGCACGGCGCCACGGTCGATGCCTTGCGCGGCCAGACGTGCCACGGCGGCGCGCACGTCGGGCACGCGGGCCACCCAGTGGATGAGTTGCGGGCCGTCGCGTGCCACCTGGGCGCTCAAGACCGGGTTTTCCATGTCAAACCAGCGTGATCCCATCGTCTTTTGGTCATTGTTTGCTACTGGGTTGATAGCGATTATTTCGAGGTAGGCGTGGGGGAAGACGGGCGTGGCGATGCGCAGCAGCCGGTTGTGGGTGCCCATCAGCGGGTGTTCGCCGCCGGGGCCGGGCGCGACACCCAGCGTGGCCTCGCACCAGGCCACGCCCTCGGCCAGGCTGGCGGCCATGACGACCAGGTGGTCCAGTGCGGTCGGCGCGGTGCCGGGGAGGGGCGGGTTCACAGCGTCACCGCGCCGCTGAGGCAGGTGACGGATTCGCCACCGACCCAGACCTGCCCGGTGGTGTCGCGCTCGAGGTGCACGCGCCCGGCGCGGCCCAGGCACACGCCTTGGCCGGCGAGGTAGCGCGCGGGCAGGTGGCCGTCGGCCATCAGCCACTGCGCCAGGCTGGCGTTCAGGCTGCCCGTGACCGGGTCTTCGTTGACGCCGACCGGGGCCGCAAACGCGCGCACTTCCAGGTCGGGCTCGGCCAGCGTCTGCGCGTCGTGGCCGGCAAAGGCGCGGGCTTCACGGCTGGCGCGTGATATCAATTGAATAGCATCCTGTGACCGGTTGACGCTGGCTACGCCCACTTTCACACCCAAAGTCTTGAGTGTGAGGTGGTCCGGCTCCAGCGCCAGCACGGTGTCGGGGCTGTCGAGCAGCAGGCCGAGCCAGACCGGCCCGTTGTCCAGCAGCTGGGCGGCCAGGATCTGCGCGGCCTTCAGGCCGAGTGCCGACGCGACCTTGGCCAGCAGCGCGGGGCTGGGGGCGCTGCGCTGCAAGGGCGGGGCGGCAAAGGCCAGCAGCGGGCCCTGGCGGCGCAGGCGCACCAGGCCCACGCCGCATTCCTGGACGATGGCGTCGTCGGATCGCGGGGCGCCCCCCGCTTCGAGCCACGCATGGCAGCTGCCCAGCGTCGGGTGGCCGGCAAAGGGAAGCTCGGCGCCGGGTGTGAAGATGCGCACGCGGTAGTCGGCGCCGGCGGCGCGGCCTGCCTCGGTGGGGGGCAGCAGGAAGGTGGTCTCGCTCAGGTTGGTCCAGTGGGCAAAGCGCTGCATCGCAGCGTCGTCCAGGCCCGTGCCGTCGAGCACCACGGCCAGCGGATTGCCGAAGTAGGGCGTGGCGGTGAAGACGTCGATCTGCTGGTAGGGACGTGAAGTCATGGCATTCCTGTGGCGGGTGAGTGACGGGGATCGCGGCGCTGCCAGGGCTTGAAGCCCAGCCACAGCACCAGGCCGGGCAGTTGCAGGGCCAGGCTCACGCCCAGCGCGGCGCGGTAGGCGATGGCGGGGTACTGGCCGTCGGTAGGTGTCCAGGCGTTGAGGATCGCGCCCAGGCCCCATTGCAGTGCGAAGGCCGCCACGAAGATCAGCAGGTTGAAGCAGGTGCTGACGCGGCCCGTCAGGTGGGCGGGCATGCTCTGCGCCAGGATGGCGTAGTTCATGGCGCCCGCTGTGCCGAAAAAGCTGAAGCCGATGGCCCGCACGGCGGGTGAAAGGCCCGTGCCCAGCAGCATCAGCGCCTCGAACAGCAGGAAGACGCTCAGGCCCGCTCCACAGACCGTGATGGGCCGCACGCGGTAGCGCCCCAGCCAGTCGGTGAGCCAGCCAAAGCTCAGCGAGCCGGCCACCATGGCCACCGTGCCCCAGAACAGCACCCCGGCCACCTCCGTGCGTGGCAGGTGGCCCACGTCGCGCAGCCACGGGCCGATCCAGAGACCCTGGATGGCCATGTAGGCGGCGCTGGAGAACAGGGTGCACAAGGCCATGCGCCAGAACAGCCCGGATGCATAAAGCTGGCCGATCGACTGCACCATGGCACGGGTGCTGACCTGCTGCGGCCGGGCCGCGTGTTCAGGCACGGCGCTGAAGATCAGCAGGCTGACCCCTGCGGCCCCTGCGGCAATGCCCCAGAACGCCATGCGCCAGCCCACGGCGTCCAGTGCGAGTTGCAGCGGCGCGGTGGACACCACGGCCCCCAGCCCGCCTACGGCCAGCAGTACCGCGGTGGCCAGCGGCAGCCGCTGCGCGGGCAGCCACAGCGAACTGGCCTTGATGGCGGCCATCAGCGAAGCCGACACGCCCAGGCCGATCAGTGCGCGTGCCAGCAGCAGGCCTTCAAAGGTCTGTGCCCGCGCAAACAGCGCGCCGCCCAGCGCCGCCAAGGCCAGCATGGGCACCTGCACCCTGCGCGGGCCGAAGCGGTCCAGCGCCATGCCCACGGGCAGTTGCGCGGCGGCGAAGGCAATGAAGTAGATGCCGGTCAGCAGCCCGAGGGTGTTGGCGGAGAGGCCGATGTCCAGGACCAGGTCCGGGTACACCACGGTGTTGACGCTGCGGTAGAGGTAGGAGATGAAATGCGCCAGCGCGAAGGGCAGCAGCACGCTGGCGAGCACCCGGGCCAGCGTGTGCCCGGGTCGCAATGCCTGGCTCAGAGGGCCTCCTGCGCCTCGCGAATCGCCTGGGCCAGCGCGGCGATGCCGGTGTTGATCTGGTCCACGCTGGCGGTGACGAAGGACAGACGCAGCGTGCGCACATCGGCGTGGTCGGCGTAGAAGGCGGCGCCCGGCACGAAGGCGACGTTCTTGTCCACGGCCTTGGGCAGCAGCTTCACGGCGTCCAGCCCTGCAGGCAGGCGCGCCCACAGGAACATGCCGCCGGTGGGCGTGTTCCAGGTGAAGTCCAGGCCGGCCATCTCTCGCGTGAGCGCGGCCAGCATGGCCTGGCACTGGCTTTTGTAGAGCGCGCGGATGGTGGGCACATGGCGGTCGATGAAGCCGTCCTTCAGCACCTCGGCCACGATGCGCTGGTTGAAGCTGGGCGTGTGCAGGTCGGCCGCCTGCTTGGCTTGCAGCAGCTTGGGGTACAGCGTCTTCGGGGCCACCAGGTAGCCCAGGCGCAGGCCGGGCGCGAGGATCTTGGAGAACGAGCCCAGGTACACCGTGCCGTCGGGGTGGCGCGAGGCCAGCGACGGGGCGGGGGCGGCGTCGAACCACAGGTCGCCGTAGGGGTTGTCCTCGATGATCGGCAGGCCGGCTTCCGCCGCCACGGCGGCCACGGCGGCGCGGCGGGCTTCGCCCATGGTGCGGCCGGTGGGGTTCTGGAAATTGGGCAGCAGGTAGACAAAGCGGGCGCCAGGGGCTTTGACTTTGAGGTCGGCCGCGTCCACACCGCCTTCGTCGCTGTCCACGCTGACCACGGTGGGCTCCATCGGCGTGAAGGCCTGCAGCGCGCCGAGGTAGGTGGGCGTTTCCACCAGGATGCGGCTGCCGGCGTCGATCAGGATCTTGGCCACCAGGTCCAGGCCTTGCTGCGAGCCGGTGGTGATCAGCACCTGGTCGGGGTCCACCTGCATGCCCTGCTTGGCCAGATCATGGGCGACCCAGTCGCGCAGCGGGCCGTAGCCTTCGCTGGCGGCGTATTGCAGGGAGGCGCGGCCGTCGTGGGTCAGCACACGCTGGGTGGCTTCGAGCATGGCCTCGACCGGGAAGGTCTTGGGGGAGGGCAGGCCGCCGGCAAAGCTGATGATGCCGGGCTTTTCGGTGACTTTCAGGATCTCGCGGATCACCGAGGGGTTCATTTTTTCGGCGCGAGCGGCCAGGGTCCAGTTCATCATGGTTTTCCTTCGTTGAGTAACGTGATTGTCTCCGGTGCATGGACCGGCATTTTCTTTCCGATGAAGACGGTGGCGATCACGGCCAGGCCAAAGCCGAGGGTCAGTGCGTCCAGCGTTTCACCCAGCAGCGGCACGGCCAGCAGCATCGAGAAAAAGGGTT
>ERZ1034361.1980-NODE-1980-length-10097-cov-2.814371_pt1 | contig 10097 bp, 9 predicted proteins | sample MGYA00520617_ERZ1034361 | MGnify/ENA primary metagenome ERZ1034361 (study PRJEB33736, sample SAMEA104284507) | Azolla filiculoides | biome: Urban; feature: Water surface; material: Ditch water | place: Netherlands | collected 2015-10-28 | depth 0-0.1 m ... | reverse complement strand
AGCGCCTGATTTGATTACTTCTTCGCAAACTTGCGCTAAGAAAGCATTGTCAGTTCTTCCTGCATCTTCTGCATAAAATTCTACATCTTCCACATAGGTTTTAGCATGGGCAACGGCCGCTTTGGCTCGGGCAATAATATCTTCTTTGGTAGTATTTAATTTGTGTACAATGTGTGATTCTGAAGTTCCAATTCCAGTATGAATACGGGGTCTTTTAGCATATTGAAGTGCTTGAGCTGCCACGTCAATATCATTTTTAACGGCTCTCGTCAAACCACAAACTGTAGCATTTTTTACAATTTTACTGATTTCTGAAACAGATAAAAAATCTCCTGGACTTGAGACGGGAAAACCCGCTTCGATAATATCAACACCCATTTCGTCTAAACGATTGGCTATAATGAGCTTTTGAGCAGTATCTAACTTACATCCTGGGACCTGTTCGCCGTCTCTTAAAGTGGTGTCAAAAATTTGAACTTTCTCTCTATTCATTTTCATTTATTTAATGTAATTTCACATCTCTAAACAAAAATAGATTTCATTACTGTATTACAAAAACCATTTTAATGGAATATACTGCTTATAAGACATTCAAAAAACTTATAAAACACTAACAACCAACGCTTTACAACGATTTATTTTACAATGGCTAACCATCAAAAAGATTTCTTATTTGTACTGATTAAATCACTTTCAAAATCTGAAAAAAGACAATTCAAGATTTTTGCAAGCCGATTAGAAACGAGTTCAAATACAAAATTTATAGAATTATTCAACATTTTAGACAAATCCGAAGTCTATGATGAGAAAATTATTTTGAAAAGTGGCATTATCAAAAAAGTGCAATTATCGAACCTGAAATCCTATTTATACAAACAAATATTGGTAAGCATCCGCTTGAATATTCCAAGTCAAAACATACGATATCAATTACGGGAACAAATCGATTTTGCCGCAATACTTTACAATAAAGGACTTTATAAACAAAGTTTAAAAATACTGGATAAAACTAAAATCCTGGCTTTAGAAAATGACGAAAAGCTAATGGCTTATGAGATTGTTGAATTCGAAAAATTAATCGAATCGCAATACATCACCCGAAGTATTCAAGGGCGCGCGGATGAATTAGTTATTCAGGCCAAAGAACTCAATTATCGCAACACCATTTCGAGTAAATTATCAAATTTATCACTGCAATTATATGGCATTATGCTCAAAACGGGCTATGTAAAAAGTGATGAAGAATACAAATATATTGACGAATATTTCAACAAACACATTGCCAAATTCGATGAGAATAAATTTGGCTTTCGAGAAAAATATTGGTTCTATAACGCTAATTTGTGGCATAGTTTTTTAGTGCAGGACTTTTTGGCCAGCTATAAATATGCATATAAATGGGTAACTCTTTTTTATGATAACCCCAACATGATTTTTCTAAATCCGGTGTTTTTCCTTAAAGGAAATCAATACCTTTTAGAATCTTTATTTATGCTGAAATACAAATCAAATTTCAAGAAATATTTAGTTTTATTAGAAGAAACCATCAACGACCCCCGATTTCCGGTAAATGATAATATCGCTTCGTTATCGTTTTTGTATTTGTATAATAACAAATTAAACTACCACATTCTTGAAGGAACTTTTGCCGAAAGCGAATACCTGATTCCGGAAGTTTTAAACAAACTAAAAATACATAATGAGCATCTTGATGAGCATCACGAGATGATGTTTTTCTACAAAATTGCCTGTATTTATTTTGGAAACGAAAAATACGAAGAAACCATATTCTATCTAGAAAAAATAATAAACAACAAAAATCTCTCCATGCGAGAAGATTTAATGTGTTTTGCCCGCATTCTTTGTTTGATTGCTCATTACGAATTGGGGAAAGACTATTATTTAGAAAACCAATTAAAGAATACGTATAAATTCTTACTGAAAATGAATGATTTACATGAAGTTCAGAAAGAAATCATTCGGTTTATGAAAAATTTAAATTCAATTTATCCAAGTGATATCAAGAAAGAATTCGTTAAAATGAAAGAACGTTTTATCGAATTAGAAAAAAACACGTATGAAAAAAGAGCGTTTTTATACTTGGATATTATCTCTTGGCTCGAAAGCAAAATTGAAAACCGAAAAATTAGTGATATAATCAAGGAAAAAGCAAAGCTGAGTAATCGGTAAGATTTTGCATAAAAAAGGAGACAATTTTTTGTCTCCTTTTTTATTTATAATTCTTTTCGGCCTCTTATAATATCTTCAAATGTGGCGCATTTTACAACTTCTTTTTCACCTTCAATCAGCATTGATAAATAAACAAATTCAACTTCAGACAAATCTTCTTTTAAATAAAAAGCAATATCGTCTAACTTGTAAAACCATTCGGTATCAAACTGTACTTTATTGATTGTGGCGTCTTTTATCAGTAACTTTTCTCTTAAAGGTTTCATTCCGGATGGAGTAATTTTATAAAATTAATTTTTCAAAATTAAATTAAGAAACGATAAAACCCAAATTGCAATACAACTATTTTTATTCAATAAGCAATTAAATCAATAAGTGCTTTTTCAAACCTGCCCTTCGGCAAATACTGGTCTTCCAGTGCTTTTGTAAAAGGAATCGGACTGTCTAAACTGGCTACACGTTTTACAGGCGCATCAAGATATTGGAAACAGTTTTCCATAATTAATGCCGAAATATCACTGGCAACACCACCAAACATCGAGTCTTCCTGATAAATAATTGCTCTTCCTGTTTTCTTAACCGAGGCATAAATGGCTTCGGTATCTAATGGTTGTAAAGTTCTCAAATCAAGTAAATCAGCTGAAATTTCAGTATTTTTTTCCAAAGTTTCTAAAGCCCAATGCACTGCCGCCCCAAAAGAGATAATGGTAACATCGTTTCCTTCTTTCAACAAAGCTGCTTTCCCTAATGGTAAAGTATAATAATCGGTTGGAACATCTTGATAAATGCTTCGGTACAATTGTTTGTGTTCAAAAAACAATACTGGATTTGGATCATTAATAGCCGAATTCAACAAGCCTTTAGCATCATAAGGAAATGCCGGATAAACAACTTTTAAACCTGGCGTTTTGGTAAACCAAGCTTCATTCGTCTGTGAATGAAAAGGCCCAGCTTGCGTTCCGCCACCACAAGGCATCCGAACCACAACATCGGCTTTTTCTAACCAACGATAATGTGATTTAGCTAATAAATTGACTATTGGATTAAAACCTGTAGAAACAAAATCAGCAAACTGCATCTCAACAATTGCTTTGTATCCGTTGATTGACAATCCCATTCCTGCCGAAACCACTGCACTCTCACAAATTGGCGTATTGCGAACACGTTCTTTACCAAACTGTGCCACAAAACCATCTGTGATTTTAAAAGCACCGCCATATTCTGCGATATCTTGCCCCATAATAACCAGGTTTTCATGACGCTCCATTGATTGTTTCAAACTGGTAGAAATAGCATCTATAAAACGGATATTTTCTGAGACTGAATTCGGTTTAACTAACTCAAATTTAAATGGTTTGTAAACATCGTTCAATTCTTCATTGTAAGAAGCCTCAATTTCAGGTTCCTCATTGGCCAAAACCAAACTTTCATCAATTTCCTTTTTAATTTCTGTTCGTAAAGTCAAATCAAATTCGGCAGTAAGAATTCCGTTTTCGGTTAAATAATTGAAGTAATTATTCACCGGATCTTTTATAGCCCACATGTCCATAAGCTCTTGCGGAACATATTTAGTGCCACTCGCCTCTTCGTGACCACGCATTCTAAAGGTTTTAAATTCTAATAAAACTGGACGCGGTTTTTCGATCATCGAAGCTTTTAATTCTGATAATAAATGATATACTTCCAGAATATTATTTCCATCAATTATATGACTTTCTATCCCGTAACCTATTCCCTTATCGGCCAGGTTTTCACAACGGTATTGCTCATTTGTGGGTGTCGAAAGTCCATATCCATTATTTTCTATTACGAACATAACCGGTAATTCCCAAACCGAAGCAATATTCAAAGCTTCATGAAAATCACCTTCGCTTGTTGCACCTTCTCCTGTGAAAACCGCTGTTATTTTACCATTTTTCTGCAATTTATTGGCTAATGCAATTCCGTCAGCAACGCCCAATTGCGGTCCCAAATGAGAAATCATCCCAATGATTTTATATTGTTGGGTTCCAAAATGAAAACTGCGATCGCGTCCTTTGGTAAAACCATTGGCTTTGCCTTGCCATTGCGAAAAAAGACGGTACAAAGGAATGTTTCGTCCTGTAAATACAGCCAAGTTTCGATGCATTGGTAAAATGTATTCATCTGAATCTAAAACGGCTGTAACACCAACAGAAATTGCTTCTTGACCAATACCGGAAAACCATTTGGATACTTTTCCCTGACGAATCAGTATCAACATTTTTTCCTCTATAAGTCTTGGTTTAAGTAGTCTTTTATATAAATCTAATAATTTTTCGTCGCTAAGATTTTTTCTGTCAAAATTCATTTTGGATGCTTTTATAGAATGCTTCAAAGATAAAAAAATATAACAGTTTTGGTGTTTTTTGTTATATTTTTTAATTCAGAGTACAAGTTTTAAAAAAATACGTGATTTAAAAATATTCTTTACATTTGTATTTGGAAGTTTAATAGGCTTCTAAAGTATTAAAAAATATAATATGCAAAACATTCCTAGTGTAGACTTGCGTGATTTCCTTTCGGTGGACCCGGAACGTAAACAAAAATTTGTAAATGAAATCGGTAGTGCTTTTGAAGACATTGGCTTCGTAGCGCTCAAAGGGCATTTTTTAGACGACCAATTGGTTGATGAATTGTATAGCGAAATTAGACAGTTTTTCGCTTTGCCATTAGAAACAAAACGCAGTTATGAAATTCCAGGAATTGGTGGTCAAAGAGGCTATGTTTCTTTTGGAACCGAACATGCCAAAGGCAGAAAAGAAGGAGATTTGAAGGAGTTTTGGCATTTTGGACAATATGTTTCTGAAGATTCTAAATATGCTTCGGAATATCCTGAAAATGTTACCGTAAATGAATTACCGCGTTTTAACAATGTGGGAAAAGAAGCCTATAAAATGCTGGAAAAAACTGGCGTTTATGTTCTAAGAGCTTTGGCATTACACCTTGGTTTAGATGAATTTTATTTTGACGAATATGCCAAAGACGGAAATTCTATTTTAAGACCAATTCATTATCCACCTATTACTTCTGAACCCGCAAATGCAATTCGCGCAGCGGCTCATGGCGATATCAATTTAATTACTTTATTGATGGGTGCACAAGGAAAAGGACTTCAAGTTCAAAATCATAATGGAGAATGGATTGACGCTATCGCAGAATCGGATGAATTAGTGATTAATGTGGGTGATATGTTGTCACGTCACACTAATAACAGATTAAAATCAACGATTCATCAAGTAGTAAATCCTCCGAGAGAATTATGGGGAACTTCTCGTTATTCTGTTCCATTTTTTATGCATCCGGTAAGTGACATGAAATTAGATTGTTTAGCAAACTGTATTGATGCAGAAAACCCTAAAAAATTCGAAGATATAACCGCTGGAGCTTATTTATATGAGCGTTTAGTTGATTTGGGTTTAATAAAAAAATAACGATTAAATTTGCAATAATTCATAAAAGACATGGAGCAAATGCTCAATGTCTTTTTGTTTTTTACCAATAAGAAATAAAGAGAATTAAGTTATATTTCTCTCTGTAAACCTTAATTTTTTACTGGTTTCAAAATAAAATTAATTTAAAAACTATGGATTTACAAGACCAATTAAAAAACCTCTTTCCAGACCACGAACCATCACCGGAAGAAGCAATTGAAGAAGTGGCTCACGAATTATACGTTCAAAAAGAACCTATGATTTGCAAATTCGAAAAACGAAAAGGAAAAGCAACCACTATAATTGAAGGCTACGAAGGCACTGATGAAGATTTTAAAATCCTTGCTAAAGAAATCAAGACTAAATTAAGTGTTGGCGGAACTTTCAAAGAGGAGTCTATTATCATTCAAGGTGATTATCGTGATAAAATAATGACTATTCTAAAAGAAAAAGGCTTTAAAGTAAAACGTGTCGGAGGCTAAAAAGTGTTTCGTTGAGCAACTTTAAACTTTAAACAAAAAAATAATGATACAATCATCAGAATTAATACTTAATCCAGACGGAAGCGTTTACCATTTGAATTTGAAACCCGAACATATTGCTCGCGACATTATTTTTGTAGGCGATCAAAATCGTGTGGAGAAAATTACACAGTTTTTTGACAGCATTGAATTTTCGCCGCAAAAAAGAGAATTCAAAACGCAAACCGGAATTTTCAAAGGCAAACGAATTACGGTTATGTCAACGGGAATTGGTCCGGATAATATTGATATTGTGATGAATGAATTGGATGCTTTGGTTAATATTGATTTAGAAACCCGGAAACCAAAAGAAAATCTTACTTCATTAAATATAATCCGAATTGGAACTTCCGGCTCCTTACAAGCTGATATTCCTGTGGATAGTTTTGTGATGGCAAAATTCGGGTTGGGTTTAGACAATATGCTTCGCTCCTATTTGATTGACGAAATTTCGAATCCAGCAATGGAAGATGCTTTTATAAAACATACCAATTGGGATTTAAAAAAAGGAAAACCATATGTAATTGCATGTTCTTCGGCATTAGAAAAAAAGATTGAAAGCCACCAAATTCACAAAGGAATCACGGCAACAGCCGGAGGTTTTTATGGTCCGCAAGGGCGCGTTTTGCGTTTGAATATTCAAGATGAAACGTTGAACAATAAAATGGATACTTTTAATTTTGAAGGAACCCGAATTACTAATCTCGAAATGGAAACAGGAGCCATTTATGGACTTTCTCTTTTGCTTGGTCATCAGGCGCTTTCTATGAATGCCATCATTGCGAATCGTGCTTCGGGAACTTTTAGCGAAGATCCGTACAAAGCAGTTGATGCATTAATTGCCTATACGCTGGAGAAATTGGCCGAAAATTAGTTTTATAAAGTACAGATCAACTTTAAATAAAAACTTAGTTTTTTTAAAACTACCTTTGCTTTTAGAACAAAACTATAATGAAGATAATACTTACAGGTGCTACAGGCGTTTTGGGTTCTCATATTATGTATGAAATTCTGGAACTTTTTATACAAAAAAACAGCAAAAACACCCTTTTTATAATTGCGCGAAACAAAGGGAAAAATTCAGCTCTTGATCGAATAAACGAACTTTTATCGAGCGATTATACACCTAAGATTTTAAAAGACAAAGGACTCGAAAACCTGCACGACTATCTAGAAATAATCGATTCTGATTTGGCCGATATTAAGGATGCTTTTTCAGAAAAAATACAAGATGCTTATTTCATTCATTCTGCCGGATACGTCAATTTATCTACAGATGAAGACCAAAAGGAGAAAATATTTGATGAAAATGCCAAAATTACAAAAGCCATTTTCAATACTTTTCACCCTTTTATAAAAAAGTTCATTTACATTGGCACCGCATTTTCATCCGGTATCCGAAAAGGACTTATTGACAATGATTTTCATAATTTAGATTTTACTCCGGAGCATCGCAATGCCTACGAAGGCGCTAAATTTCATTCCGAAAATTTTATCGCTCAGCAATGTAAAAAACTGGGATTGCCTTTTCAAATATTGCGTCCGAGCGTTATTGGAGGCAAAATGTTAGGAAACGAAAGCACTTATTTCATCCAAAAATATATGGTTTTTTATCTTTTGGCAAAATTCTTTCACTTTACAGCTCAAAGAAAAAATGAACAAGAAAATGTGCGTTTTATCATCAATGAAGAAACTGGTTTGAACATTATTCCAGTTGATTATGTAGCAAAAATCATTGTAAACACTTTTGAAAGAGATGATATTGAGCAACTTAATATTGTAAACGATACAAGTTTCAATATTGTAAAAGGATTGAAATTAATCATGAAAGAAGTGGGATACACCAATTTTACTTTGATTCAAAACACACTCGATTTCAAATACAAAAACACCATCGAAAAATTGTATTACGAAAGTATTGGGAAGCATTTGAAGCCTTATTTTACAACTGCTGCCAACGAATATGACACCACTTTGTTAAACTCTATTTTAGAAATACCAAAACTGGATCAAGAAGCGTTTACAAATATGATTCGGTATGCCCGATTACGCAATTTCAAGGACATTAATGTGTAATTTCAGGAGCTGATTCCTGCTCTACACTGTATCTTTTGTGCTCAAAAAAGAGCACAAAAGGATGCCGTTTCGATCAGGGCTAAATCGTAAAAACAACAACCTTTTCGTGATAAAAACGTCTTCCTAAGAATTAAAAATAGCCTTACGGAATGGTTTCAAAAATCTTTATCACAAAAAGTGTTAAACAAACTTCAAATTCAATTATTAGCGCTGGGTATTATTGATAAAAAAAGTACTTTTACTAAAATTGTAAAAACGGTATAGCGTTCTGCTTTTTTGTACTATGACACAACCTAAGAAAATTGATTTTCAAAAAATAAAGATGCAACTTCAGGTTAAAAAGCCTTGGGATCATATTATTATTTTTTTTCTAAATCTGTTAATTGCGTTTCCCATTTTTATCATATTACATCAAAACATCATCAATCCGAATTGGCCTTTTAATATTGATCGTATTTTTTTGTTTTTGGTTTTATTAGCGGTAATTCATTTTGTTCTACTATCGTTGCGCACTATAATCATCGTTTGTTTGGCTATTTATTTTCTGATTTTATTCTACGGAACCGTAATAGGAAATTATGGGTTTAACAGCGTTTTTGAAGATTATAATTCTATGGTCTATACCATGTCTGACAATCCTTATCCTCAAGATATAATTATTGCCAAACTGCTTCCATTCCCTAATAAATCCGAAATAATCAGCTCTATTGAATACCAAAATCCGAAGGTGAGAAACTTTGCTATTATGGCGACTTCCAAACATTTTAAGAACCTTAAAGGCTATTCGGATTACCGAACGATAATTCAATGTTTTGCCGTTTTCAAAGAAATAAACCACCGTTGGAATTATGTAAATGATCCAAAAGAAGGCGATTATATCGCCACAGCAAGCGAATCACTCCTTTATTTCTCTGGAGATTGTGACGATCATTCTATCCTTATGGCAGCGGCAGTTAGAGCTATTGGTGGCACTCCTCGCCTTATTCATACTAAGGGCCATATCTATCCGGAAATTTTGATTGGTTCTATGAATGATTTAGAAAAAGTAAATTATTTGATTAAAAATGAATTATTTGTAAGAGAAAGCCACAAACAAAAACTACATTATCACATTGATGAACGTGGTCAGGTTTGGATGAATTTAGATTATACCGCTAATTATCCCGGCGGTCCTTTTTTATCAGAAGAAATTCTGGGTGCTTTGACCTTAAATTAATTTTGGCTCATCACAATTTATGATTTTATAAACAAACATAAATGCTCTTATAATATTAATGTTTATGGGATATTATTTATATATAATGATTTAAAAGTATATAAAGTTGAATTATATAAAAATAAAATAATTGTTACTCAACAAAAGAATTTATAATACAAAAATAAACGTGTTCAAAAAATTATAAAATATAAGGGCTCGAATGAAAACAAGAACATCAAAACAAGAAAGATATTTTAGACGTTATTTTAAAAATAAAGGTTTTGCTTATGCGGAAATAGCATTGAATTTAGTGAACGAATTCCATATTTCTATTAGAAAAGATGGCTCTGAAGAAAGATCACATTTATTTGAAGTTCTAGGTTTTGCTATCGCTAATTTTGATGATAGATTAAAAGACACTGAATTAGAAAAACTTATTGTTGCGAGTGCATTACACGATTTAGTTGAAGATTACTCAGATAAAGTGACATTCAAATATCTTAAAACTTTGTTTCCAAAAGATTATATTAGAAGCATTAAAAAAGTAACTAAATGGAGCACTTTCGAAAAAGTAGAAAAAGATTACAATCATTATCGACAAGATGAAAATTATTATCACTAATGAAGCTGAAATTCATATAGCCAAAGCTATGAGTTTTT
>ERZ1034361.1978-NODE-1978-length-10105-cov-2.480355_pt1 | contig 10105 bp, 11 predicted proteins | sample MGYA00520617_ERZ1034361 | MGnify/ENA primary metagenome ERZ1034361 (study PRJEB33736, sample SAMEA104284507) | Azolla filiculoides | biome: Urban; feature: Water surface; material: Ditch water | place: Netherlands | collected 2015-10-28 | depth 0-0.1 m ... | reverse complement strand
AGCATCACCCCAGTGGGCGATGACACTTATGAAACCACCATGTCTTTGGATCGCAATGTCGTGAATGACTTGCGCGCCTTGTACATCGCTAGCTTGAGCAGCAAGCGCAACTGATTGCGCTGAAGAGGTTTTGACCATGTGGACTTTTTCGCGTGCCTGCCTGAGCAGCCTTGTCGTGCTGACATTGGCAGGTGTCAACTTTTCTGCTTGTGCGGCTGACTTGAGCGCGCAAGAGCGCCTCAACGCCATCCGCGGAGCGATGGTGGAAGCGGCCATGAAGTCCAACACCCGTGTCAGCGCCACCAGCTGGATGGAGAGCGACGGCAAGCTGCGCGAACTCAATCGCTTTTCATCTGAAATCAAACTGCGTGATTTGCAAGTCGCTCAGTACGTGCGCGATGCTGGTCAACAACCTCAAGCGGAGTTGGCAGTCACTAACTCAGTAGAAGCAGTGCAGCCAGGTCGTTGCGAAGCGCCACAAGCCAAAGCTGCGCTGCGTCAAGTTATGACGGTTGATCTCGATTTGTCGACAGGATTACCCCCTGCTCAGCGTTACCAAGCTCAGCAACTCGGCATGGCTGCACGCAAGAAATTGATGCAATCAGCGGCACGCTCAGAGCGCTGGCGCCTAATCCCCACCCAAGCACAATCCAACACTTATGACCGCTTGCAGTATGGCCAAGGTGAAGAGCATGTGCAGTGGCACGCTCAGTTGTCTGTAACACCTGTGCCATTGGGTGGCGTTTCTGATGACTATTCAGCGTTTGGTTTGACATTGCAAATCAACGGCCCTGGCCAACGCGAAGCTTGGTTTGTGGCCGAACAAGTGGTGGTGCCAAGCTTGCCTACGCACGTCTACGGCACGCCCAAGTTGGACAGCGACACCCATGCAGCCATTGCACGTGCCGTCAGCACAATGGCTGAGCAGCTGGACAAGCAACTGGCGTGTGAACCACAAACCTTCTCTGTGGCTCAATCCAATGGGCGCTTATCGCTCAATGCAGGGTCCAATGCCGGCTTGCGCGTGGGTGATAAGCTGATGATTGCCGACCCCTCCGTGTTGCCACGTCACACGCTGGAGCCTGGGGCGCTTGACGCTGCGGTGCTCGCCGAAGTCAAATCGGTCACGCCGTACCAAGCCGAAATCAAGCAAGTGGCTGGCCGCAAACAAAAATTCAATGGGGCCTGGGTTGCTTGGCCTTACACCTACTAAAAGATTGACGGGAGAACCGACCATGAACAAGCCTATGACTTCCGTTCGCGCTTTACTCTGCTGCGTGGCGCTGAGTGCCCCCATGCTGGCCATGGCGACCAGCCCAGCAGCTCGCAGCACTTACCAAGTGGTGTCCGGTGACACCTTGGACAAAGTGATTCGCAAAACCATGCCAGACAGCCCGTTGCGTGTGGAAATCCTTCGCAACGCCTTTGTGCAACAAAACCCACAAGCCTTCACCAAGTCACCCCCTCGCGCCTTGATGGCAGGTGCTGTGTTGAATGTGCCTAACCATGACGACTTGTTGCGCAGCCACATGGTGCCTGGCCATGCGCCTGGCAACAGTGGCATGCATCGCGGTGGTGGTTACTCCACCGCCGATATCAACATGAATGAGCGCAAAAACTGGGTGCGCTTCCCCTAAGGGGACACCATGAGCATCTTGGGCCCAGAAGGCGTCCACGCGGTTGCGCGTGTGGCGCCTATTCATTTGGAAATGCGTACAGCGTACGTCGAAGCGCCTGTCGCGCGCCAACTGGGTTTGCACGATGGCCAAGTGGTGCAGGCTACCGCCACGGTGGTCAACCATCAGCTCAAACTGGTCCTCAACGACCACATCTTCAATCTACCCCTGCAGCCCTACATCAAAGAGGGCGACCTGATGCAGCTGCGCGCCCAGCTCTTGCCAGCTGGCAAATGGGCGTTGCAGTTGCTGCACACCGGTAACTTTGCCGGCCCAGAAGCTGCCACAACGGGCATGCCCACGCGTTTGAACACCTTGTTGTTTCAGCCGCCTGGCTTTGCCAATTTGTTGGCCCTGTTGCGCCCAGGCGTGTTGGAGAGCTTGATTCCTCCCGTGCAAGACGCGGGAGAGATCAAAAAACGCATCGCGGCCCAGCGCCTGAACATGAGCAGCTTGCAGCCTCAAGCTTTGAAGCGTTTCATTCTGGGCCACACCAAGCCCAGCGAAGCCAGCTTGGCCGAAGGCGAACCCGTGGCCGACAACACCAAGGTTTTGTTGCGCTTGCTCATGGCAGAGCGAGAACGGATTGAAGAGCAAGAAAGCGTCGACACCCATGACAGCTTGAAGCACGCACTGGATGAGCTGGAGGCGGCCCAAGTTCAATCGGGTCAAACCGTGAACAAGGGCGATTTGCACTTTGGCTTGGTCATCCCTTTTCGCGATGCCGATCCTGTGGAGCTGCACTTCGAGCAAAAAGGCAACAAGCCAGGGCAGCCTAAAAACCCCTTGGTGGTCAATATGCACACCAACAGCCGTGTGCTGGGCGAGGTGTGGCTCAAAACCACTATTAGCAACAACGCTCAGGTCGACCTGACCATGTGGGCCTTGCGCAAAGACGTGGCTGATTTGGCCAAGTTCAATGCCACTGAATTGACCGACGAGCTCGAGGGCGCAGGCCTGCACATGGGCAGTTTTCAGGTCTACAACGCACCTCGGCCTGATGCGCAAGAAGACCATCCACCGCCAGAGCATGGCAGTTTGATTGACACCCGCGCATGACCGACAAGCACTACATGCAAGCCGTGGCCTTGGAATATGGCCGCAACAAAGCGCCTGTGCTCACCGCCAAAGGTGACGATGAGCTGGCGCGCCGCATCGTGGCTGAAGCGAAGAAGCAGGGCGTTTATGTGGCCGAAGACCCACGGCTATTGGCCATGTTGAGCCGACTCGATGTGGGGCAAGAAATTCCGGAAGACATGTTCACCGCTGTCGCCGTGATTTTGGCGTGGGTGTATTGGCTCAAGGGCATGCAGCCCGGCGATGAAAAACCAATGAAGCCTTGATGCGGCTTAGAAATAGGGGTGTTTAAGCTTCTGCGTAGCCACGGCCGCCGCGTCGGCCACCGCGAGACACCTTGCCCAAGCGGTCGTAAATTTCAACCGAGCTAGCGGGGTCTTGCACTTGCATGCTTTGCAGCGCGCCACGGATGGCGTCAATCTTTCGAACAATCAGCACTTCGTTGCGGCGATGCATGTCGCGGCAATGTGCCATGTGTTCTTTGAAGCCATCCCATTCAGGGCCGAGCGCATCGGCGGACTCAGGTCCGTGAATGCCGGCCAACTGGGCGAGCTGCTGCAATAGCTCGTTTTTAGAGGCTTGCGACGCTTCGAAGGCGTCAAGGTTTTGCACTTTCAGATGCGCGAACTCTTGTTCGAGCATGTCTTCAAGTGTTTGCGCCAAGACCAAGGCTTGCTCCAAGGTGGAGGCCTGCGTGTCCATGGCGAGTGTGGTCATATCGGTCAAAAGACGATCAATTCCTATGGAACGATCAGTTGCCGATCATTTTTTCGAGGGCCACAAAGTTTTCGGCGATGCGGCGTGGGTTCACAGGGTAGTTACCTTCCTTGATCGCCTGCTTAATCGCTTCGACTTTGGAGCGGTCAAAGTCTGGCTGTGCCATGACTTTTTGGGCGACGTTGCTCAAGCTCACTTTATCTGCTCCTGCTGAAACTGTTTTGTCCAGCGATGGTGCAAGCTCTTCTTTGGCTTGCGCTGCTGAAGGGCTTCGTTTGTCGACTTTGTCGATGGTGCTGCGAAGTGCAGCATTCGATTGCGTCATACGACCGTAGTTTGAAATAGCGTCATTCATGATGTTTTCACTTTCCTTAACCCGTTGTGCGGGTCAAACCTTTTTCACAACACTTCAATCGACCTCAAATTCTAGAACTTGAGCGTTTTTTTGAAATATTTTTTAAATACCACTTTTCACCTCAGTTTGGCGGCATTCGGTCCGGTGATCACGCCAGATAGTGATCGACCCGACTCGACATTTTTTAAGCGAATCTGTTCACCTAAACCACCATCTTGCAACGCTTCTGCGCGCATTGTGATGGAAAAGCCTTGTCCTTCGCCAGCTGTCACAAAAACCTCTTGTCCGCGCTTGACCAACACAGCGGCCTTCACATCGTACGAACGCAGAGGGGTGTTGGGCGTGAGGTCACGCACCAACTGCATGTTTTTAAGTAATTTGGTATCAGAAATGATTTGGTTTTCCATGCCCGCGACCGGCATCTCGGCGTAGCTGAACATCTCAGGGCTGATCACCGTTCCGCGCTTGAGCACTTCTTTTGACACCAACACCTTGTACAACATGGGCGCAGCTGGGCTGGTGCGGTTGGACGAGGCCACAGCTTGGCCTGAATTGAGATTCACAAACAGTTGCCACACAGGCTGCGCACAGCGCACGCGAACGGCGGGTTGGTTGGGAAAAGGGTGCTCAAACTGCAGGTTTTGTTGACAGCTTTGCACCGTGATGCGTGGGTCGACCGGTACGACTTTCACCGGTTTACCTTGAAAAGAGGGGTGGCTGCTGGCCCATTGTTGGGCCTGCTGTTGCAGCGCCACAAAAGCGCTGTCTGCAACCGCCGAATCCGCCGCTAAGCCAAGCTGGGCCTGGCTTAGCACGCATGCAGCCAGCCACAAACCCCAGCGCTTGAAGCGGGGGGTGTCGGCATTTTTTAGGCACGGCATTTGCGTAGTCATACGGGTAGGTGTTGATGTTTTGACATTTGTTTAGACCCAACCCTTCATGCAAAAACAAAGCCAACTTTTTCCAAGGACCGATTAAACGGAGCAGACCATGCGACTCGACCCGTCCTACAACCCTCAGGTGAACACCACCGACGCCTCCGGCATGCCTAAGCTGCCACGGAGCCAGTTGGCGTACGCCCGCACCGCACCCGCTTTCACGCGCGCGATGGCCAGTGCCAGTCAATCTGGCGCTTTGGCGCCCGAGGGTAACGTGGCGGCATGGAACACCTCTGTGCGTTCTGGCCAAACCCTCACAGGCATCGTGCGCGAGCAAATGGCCTCGCGTGGGGTCAACATTTCAAACAACGAAGCCATGCGCTTGGCGCAAACCGTCGCGCGATCTAACAACATCAGCAACGCCAACATGATCCATCCGGGTCAAAAGCTGAACCTGGATAGCTTGAACTTGTCCCTGCAGCAAGCGCAAGCCGTGAACCAAGCCATTGCGGCCAACAAGGCGGCAGCTTCGGCTGCGCTGGTGGCGCCTGCTGTGACACCCGCATCGCAGGTGAACGCCAACAGCAGCGTCAATGCGGCCAACACGCTCAATACAAATACAGCGATGGGCAACACCGCCCAAAGCAACGCGGCCTTGGCTGGCACTGCGCAAGTGCAGCTACTCACGCGCTCAGACCGCAGTGGCCACGTGGTGCTAGAAAAGACCCTCGACCGTGCCATTGAAAAAGGCTTCATCCCTGCGCAAGACAAACAAGCAGTGATGAACAAAATTGTTCAGCTCTCACAAGAGCATCGATTTGCACCGGATGACTTTGCTCGCCTCACCTTGATGGAGAGCGATGGCATGAATCCCAAGGCCACCAACAACCGTTGTCACGGCATCATTCAGTTTTGTGATGGCCCTGATCGAGGCGCTGCCAGCGCAGGTTTTGGTGCCAACCCCAAAGCCATCTTGGGCCACAGCGTGTTGAAGCAACTCGACATGGTGGATAAGTATTTTGAAGACACAGGGCTGAAGAACTTTGGCCCAGTCGGTTTGGATGATCTGTATTTAACAGTGCTCACCCCAGCGGCCCGAAACGAAACACGCCCCAATGCGGCCTTGAACATTCCAGGTCAGCAAGCGGCTTATTTGCATGTGAACCGCGACCAGCGTGCGCCCATCACGCGTAACTCCATATTGGCGGGATTGCATCAAAACGCCAACGAGCGTGTGGGTAAAGAGGTTGCGCAGCAGCGGCCATCGATGCAGGCGGCGCGTTTGAGTGCTTATGCGGCTCAGGCGGCTGTGTCGGAAGTTCGTTAATTATTTGCGTCTTGATTTGCTGAGCTCGCGCGAGTGACAGGGTGTGTGGCCCTCCTCATGCTGCGAGCAGAAATCGTCAGGACCACACACCCTGTCACTCGCGCTGCGTCGTTGCACTATTTGTCTTGCGTAGCGCTCGCTCTTTAGGTGTCTCAGAGTGGGGGCATCTGGCCTAGCGGCAAACATTTGCCGTTTCTAGCGTCAAAACCACTGTGGCACGGCTCTTGCATAAATCGACACGAGGTCTCACAACTTGAGGCCATGTGTCAACAAACAGGAGTCTTGTTATGGACGTTTTTTCATCAGCCTTTGGAATTCACGAGCGTGCGCTTGGCGTGAGAAGCCAACGCATGGAAGTGCTGGCGCGCAACATCGCCAACGCCGACACGCCTAACTACAAAGCACAAGACGTCGATTTCAAGGCCATGCTCAAAGACGTCAAGACCGAGTATTTGACGGCCACCAACGAAAAGCACTATGCCGGTCTGCAAGAAGCACCCGACAACGGCATGCGCTATCGCACCCCCTTCAACAGTTCATTTGACGGCAACACCGTTGAGATGAACGTCGAGCAAGCCCAGTACGGTAAAGCAGCCAGCGAATACCAAGCGACCTTGCAATTCTTAGAAAACCGCATTGGCGGTCTTCGCAAAGCCATGCGCGGGGAGTAATAAACCATGCAACTCGATAACGTCTTTGGTATTGCGGGCACGGCGCTGAATGCGCAAGCCATCCGCATGAACACCACGGCTTCTAACTTGGCCAACGCCAACTCAGTGGCCGGCTCAGAAGAAGAAGCCTACCGTGGTCGTCGCCCATTGTTCAAAGCCTTGATGGAAGAACAAATGACCCACGGCGGCGCCCAGTTTGTGGGCGGCGTCAAGGTTGACCGCATCGTCAATGACCCCGCACCGATTCGTAAAACTTGGGAGCCAGGCAACCCCTTGGCCGACAAAGAAGGCTACGTCTTTCACTCAAATGTGAACGAAATGTCTGAGATGGTCGACATGATGGCCGCCTCCCGCTCGTATCAAAACAACGTCGAAGTGGTCAACACCGCTCGCCAGTTGATGATGCGCACCCTTGAAATTACCAAGACTTAATCATGGCTACTACCGCAACATCCTCTCTGCCTAGTGGCATCGTCAAGTACGAAGACTACCAAGCGCAACAAAAAGCCACGCCCACGAACACCAACATGGGCCAGACGGAATTTTTGACACTCTTCACCACACAGTTGAAGAACCAAAACCCGTTAGACCCCGTCAAGAACGAAGCCTTCGTGGCCCAGCTCGCGCAGTTCTCGCAACTCGAAGCCACCACCGCCATGAAGACCAGCATGCAAAACTTGGTCTCCAGCTTGGCCAACGACCGCTTGTTGGGTGCAACCTCACTGATTGGTAAAACTGTTGGCGTGCCCGATGGTCCTGTCATGGTGACTGACACCACCGTGTCGCAAGGTGTGGTCAATGCACCCACAGGCGCAGACGGCATCAAAGTACAAATCTTCAACGACAAAGGCATCTTGGTGCGCACCCAAATCATGGGTGCACAGCCTCCAGGCGACGTCACCATTTCGTGGGACGGCACGAACGATGGTGGTACCACAGTCCCTAATGGCGCTTATCGCTATGTCGCTTCTGTCAACAGCAATGGCACGGTCACCAAATCCACGGTCAACACCTATGCACAAGTGACAGGTGTGAGCAGTGCAGGCACAGCCGACGGCACGATGCTGCTCGAAGTCGCTGGCGGCAAGACAGTCAATTTGGCCGATGTGAAACGCATCAGTTACTAATTTCAAGAATTGAAGTATTTCTCTCAGGAGCTAAAGGCCCATGTGTTTGTATACCTCTCGCAGTGGTTTGAATGCCGCCACCGCACAGCTGGGCGTCACATCCAACAACATTGCCAACGTTTCAACCACCGGTTTCAAGCGCAGCCGTACTGACTTTGGCGACATTTTTGCCACGTCACCCTTGCAAAAAGCCTCGGCCACGATTGGTCAAGGTGTGTCTTTGAAGCGCGTGGTGCAAGAGTTTGGTCAAGGCAACATGATGTTCTCGTCCAACACCTTGGACTTGGCCATCAGCGGTGACGGTTTCTTCCCATTGAAGTCTCAAGACGGTTTCCAAGACATCTTTACGCGTAATGGTGTGTTCATGATGAACGACCAATACAACGTGGTGAACTCGGCAGGTCAACGATTGATGGCAGCGTCAGTTGACTCGTCCGGCAAAGCGAACTTGAACGACATGAACGTGTTGACCATCCCGCAAAAGACAACGGGTATGGCCAAACAGACCAGCAAGGTTCAACTCGGTTTGAACTTCCCTGCCGATGCAGAGGTGATTTCTAAGGAATTCAACCGTAACGACCCTGAAACCTACAACAAGAGCACTGCGCTGACCGTGTATGACGCGGGTGGTAACTCTTATTTGGCTTCCGTCTATTACGTCAAAACTCAAAACGCGACACAAGAAACGCCTAATAACAAATGGCAAACCTATGTGTATGTGGGTGACAAATTGGTCAGCGCATCGCTGCAACAAGCCACCAACAGCCAAGGCGAAGTGATGTACGTCAACAAGTATGGCGAACTCAAGGCTAAGAGCGACTTCAAAACACCTGCTGAGATTGAAGAACTCAACAACAGCTTTGCGAAAAAGACCATCAAGTTTTCATTGGATGAATTGACTGATGTGCGTACATCGCAGCCTGCCACTGTCATTGGTGGCAGTGCGATTAACTTGGGTACAGGTACAAATGACGGTGTCGACATGTCGACATTCAATGGTTTGAGCAAGGCTGATTTGTTAGTAAAGCAAGGTAGTAACAGTGCTGACTTTGATGTGAACGTCAAAGTCGCTGCAGATGCTTACACCGTTACTTTCAATCAAAGCTTGAGCAATGGCCCCGAGGCTGTCAAGGTGAACGTTCCTACGGTTGGTACGACTGCGCCCACTGTGGCAGATGTGGTGAAAGCTCTGAATTCAAACGCAGCATTTGCCGCCGACTATGTGGCGCAGAACACGACGACTGCAGTGATTGGCAGTCCTAAATTTGCTGATACGCCCAGTATTTCTGACTTCTCGGGATTTGAAATCGAAATTGGTGGCAAGTCACTAGTCCTTTCAAATTTGAGCCCTGCGACCAGCGATATGAATGGTTTGTCAAAAGAGCTCCAAGAACGTTTGCGCAGCTTAGATGGTGGCAATTCAAACATCAGTGTGTCTGTTGCTCCCAACGGCAAAGATTTAAAAATCACTGACTCATCTGGTCGTGCAATTACATCGGCTGCTTTGAAATTGAATCCAGATCTGTTGGCCGGCTCAGGTGCCTCCATTGGTCAAGATGCTGCAATTACAACAGGTGTGTTGCGCATTACATCGATTGACCCCAAAGTGCCAGATGAAACTATCTTGGCTGACGTGTCTGTGTCAAAGACTGTTGGCGGAGTTCCTGCTGATATTTCAGGTAAAGGATTGCCTACAGATTTTCCACGCAGCACAGCCAATTACACATTTAATGCGGCTGCTAGCTTGTTCAATGCCAAGTTTGGTCCCGCTTCTGATCCCATCACCGTGACAGAGAAGAGCCTCACAGCATTTGCTGACTCTCTGAATAAAAACACAACGTTCTCTGCTTCATATAAAGCTTCGATCAGTGATGGTGTTTTGAGTGTGACTGCCATTTCGCCTAGTGATTCGGCTGCGGCAATCAACACTGCATTGACCATCAATCAGACAGTGGGCGGTATCTCAGAAAAAATCACAGCCGTAGGTCGCACAGCAGCGGAGTATGTTGTGACTGAGGGACCATTCGCCATGAGCTTTGGTGGTGTTGAAATCAAGTCCAACGGAACAGTGACGCAAAACGGCGCACCTGCGAGCACAGAGGAATCTATTGTGACTTTTGCCTCAATGGTGAAAGACCAAACCTTAACGATTGGTGGTTTGACTTTCAAGGCTGCCTCCGCTAAAACTGCAACTGAAGTTGCCACATTGTTTAAAAACCCAAGCAGCATCACTTCGGCTGATGGAACTTTCACTGGCACTCTGAATGGCTTTGCGAC
>ERZ1034361.1977-NODE-1977-length-10106-cov-2.098913_pt1 | contig 10106 bp, 8 predicted proteins | sample MGYA00520617_ERZ1034361 | MGnify/ENA primary metagenome ERZ1034361 (study PRJEB33736, sample SAMEA104284507) | Azolla filiculoides | biome: Urban; feature: Water surface; material: Ditch water | place: Netherlands | collected 2015-10-28 | depth 0-0.1 m ... | reverse complement strand
GAACAGGGTCATGCCCTCTTCGCTGCGGGTGAGCAACAAGGCTTCCAGCCCGAGATCGCCACGCAACTTACGCGCTTTGGCGGCGAGTTCTTCATCCGTTTTCCAGCTACCAACCACTTGCTTGAGTTCCGAACGGTTCGGGGTAATCACGGTGGCCCCGGCGTATTTGCTCCATTCGTCACCTTTGGGATCAACCAGCACCGGCTTGTCGTGGGCGCGCGCAATACGGATCATCTCGGCAACATGAATCAAGCCGCCTTTGCCGTAATCGGAGAGGATGACCACATCGGAATCAACCACCCGACGTTCAAAATCAGCCAGCTTGGCCTGCAGGATTTCGTGCGATGGCTCGGTCTCGAAATCAATGCGCAGCAACTGCTGCTGGCGCCCGATAACCCGCAATTTAACGATGGTATCGATGTCACGGTCAACGTGCAAAGCAGCATCAATTTGCCCCTCTTCGAGCAAGCGACCCAGCGTGCGGCCTGCTTCGTCGTTGCCAACCACCGACAACAACGCCGTCACAGCACCCAGTGAAGCGGCATTGCGCGCGACGTTGGCCGCGCCACCCAAGCGCTCTTCAACCCGTTCAACCTTGACCACCGGCACCGGCGCTTCCGGCGAAATGCGATTGACCTCGCCAAACCAGTAACGGTCGAGCATGACATCGCCAACCACAAGCAAGCGAACCTGCGTCACTTTATCCAGCATGCCGCTTACCGTCCGATTGCAAAATACTCAATGCCGGTACTGCGCACGAATTTGGGATCGTAGAGGTTACGTCCGTCAAAAATCACCGGATTCTTGAGTGATGCCTTGATCGCTTCAAAATCCGGGCTACGGAATTCCTTCCACTCAGTAACGATCACCAGCGCATCCGCCTTGTCGAGCGCCGCCATCGGGCTCTCGGCGTATTGCAAACGTGCGTCGTCGCCAAAAATACGCTGGGTTTCGTGCATGGCGACCGGATCGTAGGCGGAAACAGTAGCGCCAGCAGCAAAGAGATCGGCAATCAACTCGCGACTCGGCGCGTCGCGCATATCGTCGGTATTGGGTTTGAAGGCCAGGCCCCAAAGCGCAAAGTGCTTGCCTTTGAGATCGCCAAATTTGGCTTTGATCTTTTTCGACAAAATATGCTTTTGCAGGTCGTTGGCTTCTTCAACAGCGGTCAGCACCTTGAGCTCGATCCCGGCATCATCGGCAGCGGTCTTGATCAACGCCTTGACGTCTTTCGGGAAGCAGGAACCGCCGTAACCACAGCCGGGGTAAAGGAAGTGGTATCCGATGCGTGGATCAGAGCCGATGCCCTGACGGACCATTTCGATATCAGCACCGAGGACTTCAGCCAGATTGGCGAGTTCGTTCATAAAGCTAATGCGCGTTGCCAACATGGCATTCGCTGCGTATTTGGTCAGCTCGGCACTTTTCACATCGGTGATGATCAGGCGTTCATGGTTGCGCTGGAACGGGGCATAGAGCGCACGCATCAGGTGAATAGCCTGGTCATCTTCGGCACCAACAACGATGCGGTCAGGCCGCATGAAGTCTTCGACAGCAGCGCCTTCCTTGAGGAACTCCGGATTAGAAACCACGCTATATGGAATGTCGACCGTACGCTTTTCCAATTCATCAGCAATCGCAGCCCTGACCTTATCTGCCGTTCCTACCGGTACCGTGCTCTTGTCGACAATGACCTTATAGTCGGTCATCAAGCGACCAATGCTGCGGGCAGCGGCCAGCACATACTGCAGGTCAGCCGAACCATCTTCATCGGGCGGCGTACCAACAGCAATAAATTGAATCGTGCCGTGCTGAACAGCTTTTTCGATATCGGTCGTGAAATGCAGGCGACCCGCCGCCACATTACGGCGAACCATTTCCTGTAGGCCTGGCTCATAAATTGGAATACCACCCTCTTCGAGGATTCGGATTTTTTGCGGATCAAGATCGAGGCAGAGGACATCATTGCCCACTTCTGCCAGACAGGTGCCACTTACCAGACCGACATAGCCGGTGCCGACAACGGTAACTTTCATGAGTTTTCCCTACAAAGTTTGATCAAATTCTTCACTGCGCCGTGGCGAGTAGGTTTCCCAACCGCCACAAGCCGGACAACGCCAATAAAACTGGCGGGCCTTGAAGCCGCAATTATCGCACCGATAACGCGACAGGCGCTTGGTATAGCCCTGAATGATGCTCTTTGCCAGCTCAACATCAGCCCGCACTTCCGGCTCGACAAGCGGCAAACGGGCGCTCATCAGTTTCTCAAGACCGAGCAGCGTCGGATTCCGCTGCAATTCACCACGCACCAACCGGTAAGCGGCTTCATTGCCCTCGCCTTCGAGCACTAATTGATACACCACATCAAGCAGATCCAGTGAGGGATAGCGTTCAAGGTAGCCGCTAAGCAAGGCAATACCTTCATCACGCCGCTCCAGCTTGCGATAACAATCCAGCAAACGCTGGGCGACCAATGCCAAGTAACTTGGGTCCTGCTGCTCAATTCGCAACCAGGATTCGATTGCCTCTTCAGGCCTGCCTTCCTGTAAGAGCAAGTCACCATGCAACAAACTGGCCCGCACACATTTGCGGTTCTGCTGCATGGCAGATTCAAGATAGCCACGTGCCGAATCGGGTCTTGAACGCAATATTTCATTAGCAGCCAATTCACAGTAGAACTCTGCAATTTGCTGCTGCGAGGCAACATCAGGAAGTTCATTGGCCAGATCAATGGCTTTTTGCCATTCCTTTTCCACCTGATAGATTTCGAGCAGATTGCGCTTGGCATCCGCCTCAAAGGCGGTGCCGATCATCTTGTTGAAGATTTCCTCGGCACGATCAAGCAAACCCGCTTTCAGATAATCCTGCCCCAATTCCGCCAATGCATGCAGACGCACGCCTTCATCAAGATCGATACGATCAATCAGATTTTGGTGCATGCGAATCGCGCGCTCAGTTTCTCCACGACGGCGAAACAGATTGCCCAACGCAAAATGAAGTTCCACCGTTTGCGAATCAACTTTGGCAACCTCAAGAAACGAGTCAATCGCCTTGTCCGGCTGCTCGTTGAGCAGAAAATTCAAACCCTGAAAATAGGAACGCGGTAAAGCACGTGACTCATGCACTACCTGGCGCATATCAACCCGCGCAGCAGCCCACCCCAAGCCGAAAAACAGCGGGATCAGTAATAGTTGCCAGTATTCAAAGAGTTCGTTCATACAGAAGGCGGCTGGAAAGTGGCGACAGGTTGAGCGGCTATTGCCAACTCGCGCTTGAGACGAGCAACTTCACGACGCTGGCGATTGTCATGCATTAAATCTGGCAAGTAACGGCGGCGACCCATAATGGTTTCGGTGTATCCAACTTTGCGGGCCTCTTCTACAACTACCTTTAAATAATCTCGAATTCCACCAAAGCGTTCGAAGTAAGTGTCCATCAACTGTTGCGCCGCAGGCGGTGAAATATCTAACTGTGCCGCTAACCCATAAGAAGACAAGCCGTACGCTAATCCGTAAGACATCGCCTTCATTTGTCGGCGCATTTCAGGATCACCTTCAGATGGCTTAACTCCAAAGACAAGTCCAGCAACTGTTGCATGTAGATCCTCGCCAGATGCAAAGGCTGCCAATAGTTTTTCATCATGTGACAAGTGAGCCATGATGCGCATCTCGATCTGACTGTAGTCAGCCGTAAGTAATGCAACATAACCCTTGCCGACTGTGAAACAGTTTCGAATCTTGCGACCTTCTTCGGTGCGCACTGGAATATTTTGCAGGTTTGGTCCAGTCGAAGATAAGCGTCCGGTTGCAGCCACGGTTTGCTGGAAATGGGTATGGATTCTTCCATCCTTAGCAATTTCAGCGATTAAACCTTCAACGGTAGTTCCGAGCTTCTTGGTTTCACGAATACGTAGCAGCGAAGTCAATACTGGGTGGCCACTCTTTTGATGCAGCCAATCTAAACTTTCGGCATCGGTTGTGTATCCAGTCTTAATTTTCTTGGTCTTAGGTAGTTTCAATTCATCAAACAAGACAACCTGTAACTGCTTTGGTGAGGCAACGTTGAATTCGTGCCCAACAGCATCGTGCGCAGCCTTGGTTTCGCGAGCAACTTCGCCCTCAAAGAAGGCAGCTAGAGATTCAAGCTCTTTTCTATTAACCGCAATTCCGATTGATTCCATATGTGCTAAAAGATCAGCTACGGGAAGCTCCATGGTCGTGAAGAGCTCCCACAGATTTCTCTCCTTTAACTCGCGAGAAAGTGAATCCTTCAATGTAAACATGGCTCGCGCCGATGTCAGAAGTTCCTGCTCTGTAGATGATTGGTTGAGTGCCGAACCATCTCCCCAGCGCTCCTGAATATCTTTTAACTCTTGTGCGCGGACACCGGGATTGACTAGGTATGCCGCAAGAGAGGTATCAAATGCGACTCCGGTCAGACCGTTTGTCCGTGCAAGGGATTTTGCATCATGAGCGATCTTTGAAACCTCAGAATTAGTTGCCCAGTCCCCCATCTCAGATGAGTGAACTAAAAACACATCATCCGGATTTAACGCAACCGCATATCTGTGTAATTGTTCTTCAACGAGTTGAAATGCAATTGCGATCTCGCCCTTATGTTGTGCGATCTTCGCCGATGCCTCTTGAGGTGTTAAAACTCCTTCTGCAATCTCAGCGGCGAATAGCTCCATTGCGGGCTCAGCACTCTTCGTATCACCTTTGAGCAAAATAGGTTTCATGCGATCTTTCAGGGTTTTAAACTCAAGTTTTTCAAAGAGCGGGTTGGTGTTGTTCTCATCTACTCCGCTCCAGGCAAGAGCATCGATGCTTAAATCCAAAGGCACGTTGGCTACCAATTGCGTCAATTCACGATTTCGAATGACATCATTAATTGAATCGCGAAGTGATTGCCCAACCTTGCCACTTAACTTGTCGATGTTGGCAATTAACTCATGAAGTGAGCCGTACTCGACAACCCACTTTGCTGCAGTCTTTTCACCAACACCAGGAACTGATGGAAGATTGTCACTTGGATCTCCGCGCAACGCTGCAAAATCTGGATACTGCTCCGGAGACATGCCATATTTTTCCTGTACAGCCTCTGGAGTCATGCGAGTTAAATCGCTGACGCCACGCTTTGGATATAAAACCGTTGTCTTTTCATTTACTAACTGGAATGAGTCACGGTCACCGGTACAGATAAATACCTCTGCACCTTCACGTTCTGCCTGCTTTGAAATTGTGGCGATGATGTCATCGGCTTCAAAACCTTCAACTTCAAAGGTGGTAATTCCAAAGGCGGTGACAAGCTCATGCAAATAGGACATCTGAGATCTGAACTCATCGGGGGTCTTAGCGCGATTGGCTTTGTACTCAGGGAAGATCTCAGATCGAAATGTCTTACGAGAAACATCGAAAGCTACGGCAACGTGGGTTGGCTTTTCAGATGAAAGCAAAGACAGCAACATCGTTGCAAAGCCATAGATAGCGTTGGTGTGCTGTCCTTGGGCCGTTGTAAAGTTTTCTGCAGGCAGCGCGTAAAAAGCGCGATATGCCATGGAGTGCCCATCGATAAGTAATAGGCGTTTGGTCATGGATGCATCGTAGGGTGCGAGTTAGACTTCAGGCATGACAGAACCGGATTATCTTTCAATTATTCGTGAACGCGGAAGCGGCGCCCTTGATAAGAAGATGGGCATCGAAATAACTGAAGCTTCATTGACTCGCTTGGTGGGCACTATGCCAGTTGAAGGAAATACCCAGCCAATGGGGATCCTTCATGGTGGCGCAAATGTAGTTCTTGCCGAAAGTCTTGGTTCAATTGGTACGCAATTAAATGCGGGTGCTGATCGCAGAATTGTCGGCATCGATATCAACGCGACCCATCACAAGGCAACTGCAACAGGAATCGTTACTGGAGTTGCAACAGCGGTATCAATCGGGAAAACCTTATGCTGCTGGGATATTGTCATTACAAATGAAAACGGACAGCGCACCTGCACTGCCCGTATCACCTGCATGATCCTCGCTGATCGTTAGTGCGCGCCTGTTCCTAGGTAAGCAGCACGAACAGCTGGATCGTTAAGAAGATCTGAAGCCTTCGCTTCCTTCACAACATTTCCAACCTCAAGAACATAGGCACGGTGTGCGCGTTGTAGCGCCTGCTGTGCATTTTGTTCCACGAGAAGAATTGTTACACCAGTCTTATTGATCTCAGTAATGATGTTGAAGATATTTTGAATCATCAATGGAGCAAGACCCATTGATGGCTCATCAAGAAGCAATACCTTTGGGCGTGACATAAGTGCGCGACCAATTGCAAGCATCTGCTGCTCTCCACCTGACAAAGTTCCGCCAGCTTGGAATGCACGCTCCTTGAGACGTGGGAATAGGTGGTACACCTTTTCCAAATCTTCAGCCATCTCCTTCTTGCGATCCTTGCGGTTGTACTTACCCATTTCAAGGTTTTCCAAAACACTCATACCAACAAAGATTCCACGACCTTCTGGAGCTTGAGCAAGACCTAGATCTGCGCGCTTATACGCAGGCATCTTTGAAATATCTTCGCCGTTGAACAAAATCTGTCCGCTAGTTACTGGACGTAGGCCAGAAATAGTCTTGAGCATCGTTGTCTTGCCGGCACCATTAGCGCCGATAAGAGTGACGATTTCACCCTCATTAACTACAACTGAAACACCCTTGATCGCTTCGATCTTGCCGTAGTGGACTCGTAGGTCCTTAATTTCAAGACGCATCTGCAGGTGCTCCTAAATACGCTTCGATAACGCGTGGATCGTTTTGAACTTCAGTTGTGCTGCCATCTGCAATCTTGGTTCCGAAATCAAGTACCGCTACGCGGTCAGAGATTCCCATGATCAAAGACATATCGTGTTCGATCAAAAGAACTGTGAAACCAGCATCGCGGATCTTCTTGATAGTTTCTCCAAGTGCAACCTTTTCAGCAGGGTTAAATCCTGCAGCAGGCTCATCAAGTAGAAGAAGCTTTGGATTGGTAGCAAGAGCACGAGCGATCTCTAGACGACGCTGATCACCATATGGAAGGTTCTTTCCAAGTTGGCCAGCGCGCTTTTTAATTCCCATGAAATCGAGAAGTTCGAGCGCCTTATCAAGTGCAGCCTTTTCTTCGCGACGTGAACGTCGTGTGCCAAAGATTGAACCAACAACACCGGTCTTTGAGTGAACATCTGCACCAGTTACAACATTTTCAAGCGCTGATGACTCACCGAATAAACGGATGTTCTGGAAGGTGCGAGCAATTCCAAGCTTTGTAATTTGGAAACGCTTCTTTCCAACGATTGATGAACCCTGGAATACAACATCACCAGATGTTGGCTTGTAGACACCAGTGATTACATTGAAGATAGTTGTTTTGCCGGCGCCGTTAGGGCCGATAAGTGCGAGGATCTCGCCCTTCTTCACAACAAGGTTTACTTCATTGAGAGCTGTAACGCCACCAAACTTCATGGTGATGTTCTGAAGTTCTAGAACATTTTCGCTCATTACTTGATCTCCCCTTCGCCTGACTCTTCGACCGTATGCCAGTCGGGATCAAAGTGTTCGCGCTTCTTCTTTGGAAGGATTCCATCTGGACGAAGGTTCATCATGAGAACCAAAGCCATACCGAAAACCAAAATACGTGGCTGGCTTAGGAAACGGATGCGCTCTGGAATGAAAGCCAGTAGCACAGCTCCGAGGATTACACCCCAGATATTTCCAATTCCACCAAATACAACGCAAGCAAGAATAAGAATTGAAACGTTCAAGTTAAATTGATCTGGAACGATTGAAAGAATTTGTGAGGCGTAAACAACTCCACCGACACCTGCAACCGCTGCACCAAGAACGAATGCCCACACCTTGTAACGGCGGGTATTGATACCCATGAGCTGGGCAACATCATCATCCTGGCGAATCGCATCCCAGGCGCGACCTGGACGACGAGCTGCCATGCGGCGAACCATCCAGATAATCAACAATGTAAATGTCAACAACATCCAGTAGTAAGGCTTTGGATCAAGAATTGTGAACTTAGCCTTGAAGATATCTGGTGGTGTTGGAATTCCTGCGATACCGCGTGAGCCACCAATTGCATCTGTGTTAACAGCGAAGATACGAACGATTTCACCGAAACCTAATGTCACGATCGCAAGGTAATCACCGCGCAGACGAAGTGTTGGAGTACCCAACAAAACACCTGACAACATGGCAAGACCTACACCGATAGGCAAAATCTCCCAGAAGTTCAGCGATGTCTTTGTTCCAAGAATCGCCATTGTGTAAGCACCGATTGCAAAGAATGCAACGTATCCAAGATCCAGAAGACCGGATTTACCAACCACAATGTTTAGGCCGATCGCCATCATGACGTACATACCCACTGGGTAGAACATCACAGACTGGAAGTCAGAACCAGGTGTATTGATTAATGGGTTGTTCAAAAATGGAACTGCGTAGCAAAGAGCGATGAAGAACACCGCTAATAGAACGCGACGCCACTTAGGTGAGCGATCCCAAAACTCAGCGCCTTTATCGCGCAAATTGATACGTGATTTGATGTCAGCCATTAGACCCTCGCCTGCTGGATTGATTCACCAAACAAGCCGGTCGGCTTGATTAGTAGAACAAGTACCAAGATGATGAATGAGATAACCGCTTTCCAAGCGGTTCCAAATACCGCGCTTGTCCATGTCTCCATGAGGCCAAGTGCAAAGCCGCCAAACAAAGCTCCCTTGAGGTTACCGATACCGCCAAGAACAGCTGCGGTAAATGCGCTAATTCCTAAGAAGAAGCCAACCTTGAAGGAGGTGTTTTCGTAAACCAAAATGTAGAAAAATGCTGCAGCGCCAGCCATAAGGCCGCCTGCAAAGAAGGTAACTGTAATAACGCGGTTGATATTGACGCCCATCAATGTAGAGGTGTTCTCATCCATTGAAACGGCGCGAATTCCCTTTCCTAAACGGGACTTACTGATGAAGCGCTCTAGTGCAAACATCATCAATCCTGCAGCCACGATAACAATTACCTTGTCATTGCGAATATCTGCACCCGCATAGCTAAATAAGAATGTCTTATCCATGATGCGAGGAAATTCGCGAGGTAGAGAGTCAGTCATGATGCGGAAAAGCTCAACCAATGAAATAGAAACGCCGATCGCTGAAATCAGAGTTGCAAGCTTTGTCGCTCCACGTTGGCGAAGTCGACGGTAAGCAACGATTTCTACAAGGACTGCGGTAATGGCTGAAGCCAACATCGCAACTACCAAACAAACCAACAGGGTCAAGATCATCGAGACGCCTGTGCGTGGTTCATCTTCAACATTTACGCCCATGATTCCTGATGCGGCAACAAGTGCTGCAAATGTTCCAATCATGAACACTTCAGAGTGAGCAAAGTTAATAAGGCGAAGTACGCCGTACACCAATGTGTATCCCAGTGAGATCAGAGCGTAAATCGCTCCGAGTGCTATGCCATCAAAGGTCAATCCCCAGAAGGCTTCTTGCAATAATGCAAAATCCATTTCTCACCTTTACTTTATAAGGGTCAGAGTGGGCGGGAAATCCCGCCCACTCTGACCGTACTTATTCAAACATTTACCAATTAATTGGTAATTATGCCTTGATTGCTCCAAGAAGAACTAGCTTGCCGTTCTTTACGATGAAGCCGTTTACATCTGCACCAGATACTTCGCCATCCTTGTCAAACTTAAGTGTCTTTGAAAGACCCTTTGATGACTTGGTTGAGACGTACTTGTTGATTGATGCACGATCAGTGTTTCCAGCCTTGATTGCCTCAAGGAAGAAGTTAGCTGCATCGTATGACTCTGTTGTGTAAACACCAGGAGTCCAACCAGCCTTTACCATCTCAGCAGCAAGCTTTGGAGATGCTGTCTCGAATGGGATTGCTGGAGCTGTTAGAAGTACGCCTTCTGCAGCCTTACGTGCAAGCTTTACGAACTGGTTATCAAGTGTGCCGTCGCCTGAAGCGAAAACAATCTTTGAACCTGAGTCACGAAGCTGCTTTACGAATACTGCTGCCTGTGAGAAGTATCCTGAGTAGAAGACTGCTGTTGCCTTTGACTTTGCAACC
>ERZ1034361.1975-NODE-1975-length-10115-cov-8.390715_pt1 | contig 10115 bp, 12 predicted proteins | sample MGYA00520617_ERZ1034361 | MGnify/ENA primary metagenome ERZ1034361 (study PRJEB33736, sample SAMEA104284507) | Azolla filiculoides | biome: Urban; feature: Water surface; material: Ditch water | place: Netherlands | collected 2015-10-28 | depth 0-0.1 m ... | reverse complement strand
ATTTTCAATCGCACCCTAAAAGAAGCCGATAACGATTTTGCGCAAGATAAGTCTTTTTTCTTTCAAATTATGACGACAACTAATCATCGCCCTTATACTTATCCAGAAGGAAAAATTGATATTCCATCAGGGCAAAGTCGTGAGGGAGCCGTAAAATACACCGATTACGCCATTCAAGAGTTTATCAAAACCGCAAAAACAAAACCGTGGTTTGATAACACCCTTTTTGTCATTGTTGCCGATCATTGTGCAGGTAGTGCACGTAAAACAGAGTTGCCGGTTGATAAATATCATATTCCACTTTTTATCTATGCGCCAAAACACGTTCCCGCCATTGAAAATGCAACGCTTTCAAGTCAAATCGATGTTGCCCCTACGCTGCTTGGACTGTTGAATTTACGTTATGAAAGCCAATTTTATGGGCAAGATATTTTGAAAACGGCCCCAGAGAAGGGACGTGCTTTAATTAGTAACTATCAAAAACTAGGGTTATTTAAAGAAAATAAATTAGTGTATTTATCACCACAGCAAAAAATTGATGTGATTGATGATCCTCTTGGTGAGCATCGTGTTCTATCCCCTAACACGCAAGCTGATTTGGTAAATGAGGTGATGAGTTATTATCAATCTGCTGATTATATTTGGACACATCGGCTAAGTCGTTATTAAATGCCGTCATTTAAACTCGTTTTGTTTTATACCGAACTCGGACTTAACACTTTAGGATAAACCTTCATGAAAAATAGCAATTTTAATGTTCAAAAAATTATTCGCAATACGGTGATTGTTTTATCAGCGGTTTTATTAACAGCCTGTATGACGGTAGGGCATGAATTTCCTGCTGGCCAAGTGACCAGTATTAAAATAGGTGAAAGTACGCAATCTGATATTACGAACCTCTTTGGGACACCTTGGCGGATTGGGATTGAAAACGGTTTGAAAACATGGACGTATGGCGATTACACCTATAATCTAATTGGTAGTGGTAATTCCGAAGACTTAGTGATTCGTTTTAATAAACATAACGTGGTGTCTTCTTACACTTTTAATAGTACTAAACGCTCAAAATAACGGTGCAAGCTATTGCAGGGCAACAATTAGCTGATTTTTTGAAGCAACTTGACGTTGAGCAACGTGTATCGGTTCATACATATAAATGTTATCAGCGTGATTTAGAGCATTTGATGCGTTTTTGCTCAAAAAATACATTGGATCGGTGGGAACAAGTGCAAACAAGTGATGTTCGCCAGCATATTGCTACAAGGCATCGCAACGGCTTGAGTAGTAAAAGTTTGCAACGTGAGTTATCGGCTATTCGATGTTTTTATCGCTTTTTATTTAAACATGCTATTGTTAACGTAAATCCTGCACAGCACGTAAAAGCGCCTAAACAGCCGCGAAAACTCCCTAAAACACTCGATGTGGACGAGGTGGGTGGTTTGCTTGATGCGGGGGTTAATTCAGTATTAGAAGTGCGTGATGTGGCGATGTTTGAGCTGTTTTATTCATCGGGTTTGCGTTTGAGCGAATTAGTTCAACTCAATGTGGCTGATATCGATTTACGAGGTAAATCAATGCGAGTGCAAGCAGGTAAGGGTGGAAAAGCACGAATTCTACCCATTGGCAGTAAAGCAATAGAGGCGTTGCACAAATGGTTTACACATCGACAAGCGCGTTCTGATCAAGAGGTAGCAGTATTTTTATCTATTCGGGGCGAGCGGTTGAGTCAGCGCAGCGTAGAATATCGTCTAGCGCAATGGTGCACCAAAAAAGGCATCCAGTCACATGTTCATCCGCATATGCTGCGACATTCTTTTGCTAGTCATTTATTGCAATCTAGTCAAGATTTACGCGCTGTGCAGGAATTGCTCGGGCATAGTAGTATTAGTACAACGCAAATTTATACCCATTTAGATTTTGAACATTTAGCAAAAGTCTACGATAACGCACATCCACGTGCGAAAAAAAAGCGTTCTTAGCCATATCAGCATGCCCAAAAAAGCAAAAATCTGCTACTATGGGCTTTAATTTTAAACTCATTTTCACGCAAATATATTTGCTTTCAAGGTTCAAGTTATGGCGGCAAGCGAAAAAATAACAGGCATCAAATCCAGAGGTACGGCTTGGATTTTGAGTGTTTTAACGTTAACGAGTCTTTTTGTTCTCTTTGTGTTGTCACAATGGTGGGGCAGAGAGCCAGTGCAGTTCAATATTTTAGAAGAAGCTATTCTGCAGGCAAACCCAGAAGCAATCAAAACAGAGCATGTAAGCGCTGAAGAAAGCGAAGAAGGCGCAACGCCAAGTTATGAAGCATTAGCCGTTGACTTGCCTTTAGGCTATACCTATTCGAGTACCTTATCGCATATTGCCGATATCTTGCTACACAAAAGTGGTGGATACATCACTAATGATATCGCGCCACCAGGGGTTTTACTTGATAACATTACCAGTTGGGAGTTTGGTGCGCTCGTGATGTTACGTGATGGAACAACGGCATTAAGAAACCATTTTGCGCGTGATCAATCTCAATCAGAACAAGATCCCGATTTGGCCATTGCAGAACCGTATTTTTACTATGAACCTAATTCATGGGCGCTACCTGCTACCGAAGCGGAATACGAAAAAGGAATCGAAGCGTTACATAAATATATGGAACGCTTGCAAAATCCGAACGCAGGTAAAAAAGCACAGTTCTATGCGCGTGCGGATAACTTATGGCAATACACTGAGATTGTAATTAAACGTTTAGGCGATTTGTCCACACGTTTGAGTTCTAATAGTTCGAGTAGTAATTTTTCACCCGGTTTGACGGATCTAGAAATTCAAGAAGCCAGCGGCAAAGGGGCAACGAAAGTGCCGTGGCTTGAAATTGATAACGTCTTTTATGAAGCACGCGGGGCAAGTTGGGCATTACTTCACATTTTGCGCGCAGTTAAGCACGATTTTCATGATATTTTGCTCGATAAACGCGCGATGCGTACGGTAGATATTATGATTCGTGAATTAGAAAATAGTTTAACGCCTATTATGAGTCCAATGGTTTTAGATGGTAGTGGTTATGGTTTATTTGCAAACTATTCACTGTCTATGGCAAACCATATTGCGCGTGCGAATGCGGCAGCACTCGATTTACGCGATATTATGAACAGAGGTTAATAACAATGGAAGAGCAAATCAACGGTCATTTATCTCATTTACAAACATGGAAACGAATTTTTCTGATGTTAATTTTTGCCGTCGTTGTCACTATTGCACGTTGGCTTGCATGGGCAGTGATTTTAATGCAATTAATCTTTGTGTTACTGAGCGGTGAAAAGAATGAAAATATTGTGAATTTTGGACGTAGTTTATCTATTTATGAGTATCATATTTTACTGTTTCTAACATTTTCAACAGAGAAGCTGCCATTTCCATTTTCACCGTGGAATATGTCAGCAGATTTGAAAGCACCAAAATAACGTAATACTTTTCGTGCAATAAAAAAACGCCCTAGAACGTTAACATTCTAGGGCGTTTTTGTTTCTTTAACGCAATGACGACACTATTGGCTAAAGTGCATAATTTCGCCTTCAGGTTGTTGTGATGGGAAAGCGTGATTGTATTCACTGTCACCACTTGGGAAATTATCACCATTACCTAATTGAAAATTAATTTGCTGCGCCACTTCCATCCCCATATTGCGCGACACATCAGAAATAATTTTACCGCGACTCGGTACTAGTCGACTACTCGAGCTACCTAATCTCACATCTTGCCCTTCTGCTGATGCACTAAAGGACGATTTAACTTCGTAAGTTTTCGTATTGATTAAACTAAATTCCGCTACGAGCATCAAACTGAACGTATTTGCCACGTTGTTGGTGCCGATAATAGGGTTGGCTTCATCACGAAATTCTAGGTCACTGACGGTACCAAACAACACATAATCCGCATTAGGATAATACCCTTTTTTGATGCGAGCGATAATATCAAAAATTTTTTCGTTTTTTGTCGCTGTATAAGGCTTTGCTTGTGTTACTTGAAAGCCACTGTGTATCAACTCACCTTTAATGTCGCCCACAAATTTATGTAATTCACCATATTCAATGTAATGATAAGTGCCTTGTGAGTCTATATAGTCAATTTGTGATTTTGCATTAAACGAGTCATGACTGGACTGAGATGCGTTAAATCCGTGATCATGATTGTTTTCGCTCTGTTGTGATTTGACAATCGATTTTTCATGATAATCAATATCTCTAAAATATTGATTAACCGTTTCAGCGTAGGTTAAATCAGTGACGGCAATTTTCATCGCCTGAGCTGATGTCAAAAATCCAAGCGTCGCTAGTAGCGTCACACTGCGTAAAAAATGGCGATTCATTGTGTGTCCTTAAAACATAGATTGATTGGACGTTTTACGAATTTCTTTTTCATCCGCCCATTCAATTACGCCGGATTCGTTATCGATGAGCTGTAAGCTAAATTTGTAATAAACGTCTTTAACATCATCAGCGCGTTTGACAATCGATGCAATCGTGCCTTCAATGCGAAAATCAGCGCCTTCCATCTGTCCTAATTTTTTTGATTTACTTTTTTTGTATAACCCAGAATTTTGACGAATTAATTCATCTGTTTGATTCTGCATAGCACTGGTATCCACAGCAAATCGAACTAAACCACTTTTTAACATTTTTGCACGAATGGTATCGGTAATGGCTTTTGTGTCAATGTATTCGCTTGTGTGATTTTTAACATCAGCTACCGTGACAAGTGGACGCGATTTTGCTCTTAAAGCAGGTGATTGCAAAAGGGAGTTTGACATGGATTGGGCGATGCTTTGCAGATCGGTTGAGCCAAATTGGTTTGTGAGTGTTTCAACTGCTTTACTATCACCATACTCCACATTGCCTGAACTTAAATTCGGCGTTTGATTGGCACAACCGGTTAATAGCAACGCGGTTGATAATGCGATGATGACAGTATTTTTTGAAGTGATGTTTGTCATAGAAAAATCTCTTAAAATTTATGGATTTCCTGTATTGTCAGGGCTGCTAACTAGAATTCTGAAATCGGTCGCTTGAGGGGTGGGAGCTAGACCGTTGATTGTTTGTTGTTGTCCAGCGTAAACGAGTAAAGGTTGCCATGCTTCATCGTTATCAATGACAAAACCGTTTGCATCAAGCCATTTGAAACGATAAAACAGTTGCTGGTTATCTGAGTCACTATTGCTAATTTCTGCTTGGACAAATAAAAGTTGCTTGCGTTTTTGAGCGGCAATGTGGCTAACGTGTAAATAAGACATTTCACCGAGTTGCTCTACTTTGGCGGGGATGCTATTTGGATTTGGCACTGATGGAATCGTTGAGCAAGCATTTAATGTTAAGAATAAAGAGGCGAATAGAACCCAATTCATTGGGTTGATTTTACGTTTTACATCCGTTAAGTTCATTTTTTCACCTTCTTTTTTGATTTGTTTTTTATTATTCGTTTGCTGGGTGATGCTTTTTGAATGATAGGTGTTGATTCGTTACTGTCTCGTGTTTCAACTTTTTGTGGCGGCAGGGCAACTCGCGCGGGCATTTGTCCACTGTAAATTGGCTGTGCCCAATATGTTTGATCGCCCAGTGTGCGAGCGACAACTAACGCATGTGAGCCATCAATTTTGACTGATTCGCTATTCACTGTGCCATTTGAATTCATGACACTAAAAGTATGGTTGCCCTCTGGCAGTGTAAATCGAGCCACACTAATTAATGATGGTAATGTGCGCCAGCTGCGTTCATCGGCTGATTCCGTTATAACGTTCATCACGTTAAGTGCGATGCCAGCGAGTTTTACATAGCCATTATCACTGCTCATTAATGCTCTTTGTGACGCCGTCTTGACAGCGGCGCGCAGTACACCTCGCAAAACAATGCCTGGAATATCATCACGTAATGCGCGTTTTGCCATAGCGTCTAAACTGGTGATACCCACTAAATTTTGGGTCATCCTTCCATCGATACTAATGCTAGTTGGCAGTGCGGTTCGTACTGGTTCAGAGTGTAAAATGGGAAAAGAAATAGGAATGACGCCCAAATTATTGTAAAAAACGGGAATAGGTATGGTCATTGAGCTCAATGCAGGTGCTGCGCCCGATTCGACGACAAGCAACACATCCGTTTCATTAGCGTTTAAATCACGGTTGCGATGATCTAATCCCGTTAAGCCATCTTCGAGCAATTTAATATTTGGGCGAAGTTCGATGGCTTGTCGATAACCCGGTGCCGCTAAACTAGGTTCATTTAGGGCTTCATAAACAAAACCGGCTAAATAATGACTAAATGCACTTTGATAACCATTTTTTAATTCAGATACTTCCGGTGAGTTAAGCGTTGCAACAGGATAGCCATTCAAATCTTTGAATGTCGTGGAGACGCCTTTGCGTTGACTCGCTTTTTCTACTGCATCGGTTTCTTGAGCGCGATACTGCGCAATAATGGCTTCGCGTTCGTGTGTTTTTTTAATTTCCGTCCGCGCTAAATCCCACTTGCCGTTGAGTAAATGATTTAACGCTAACTGCGTGGATAGCATCACTTTTTCGTAGTCATGGCCATCGTAGCGGCGTGTTTTATCATTGAGCAGCACAGAGCCGATATTTTCAAGAATCGCACTGCCACGAATTTTAGCTTCATTTTCCCATTCATTTACTAATTTATCTGCAGAAAGCCATGTTGCAATACTGTCATGGTATTGATTTTTTAAGCGCAATAATTCGCCTTTTTCTAAAAAATACAATAAATCTTTATCACTGCTTGTATTGTTAGTTTCTTGCTGCTCAAGTGCTTGATCAAGACGACCTTGTGCCACTAAATCAACGGTTTGTTTGAGTTCGCCGTCATAACTTCGCATGCTAGAACAACCCGAAAGCGCGAATGTGACCACAAGGGCTAAATGAACGTTTGCAAGGCGAAAAGGTAGCAACATGTGAATCCTAAAAATAATTTAAGTAATTTAAATTGCTTGTTTAATGCGATGCAGAGCATTTTGTAAATTTTCCATGCTAGTGGCAATGGAAATGCGAATATGTCCTTCACTACCAAAAGCAGAACCGGGAACAAGTGCAACGCCTGCTTTTTCAATTAAATAATCTGAAAAGGCTAAATCATCATCAATGCCGTCTAAACGTGCTAATAATTTTTCAATATTAGGAAAAACGTAAAAGGTACCATCTGTTGGTAAACACTCAACACCTTCAATTGTATTCAATTCGGCAACGACAAAATCATGGCGTTTTTTAAATTCAATGCACATATCATGAATAAAACTCTGATCGCCTGTTAACGCTGTGACGGCGGCGTATTGGGAAATAGATGTTGGGTTTGACGTGCTTTGCGACTGAATGGTGCACATAGCTTCAATTAATTTTTCAGGGCCCGCTGCATAGCCAATACGCCATCCTGTCATGGAGTAAGCTTTTGAGATACCGTTCATGACAACGGTTCGATCGTAGAACTCGGGATGCGCATTTAAAATATTCACAAATGTGCCCGATTCCCAGAGGATATGTTCGTACATATCATCTGTAGCAATAATGATATTTGGGAAATCAGCTAGTACATCTCCGAGGGCTTTTAATTCGTCTAATGAATAAGCAACGCCGGAAGGATTAGACGGGCTATTAATAAAAATTAATCGTGTTTTAGGTGTAATCGCTGCGCGAAGCTGCGCTGGCGATATTTTAAAATTTTGTGCTTGCGTGGTATGAATAATGACAGGCACCCCATCTGCCAAAAGAACCATGTCAGGATAAGATACCCAATAAGGTGCCGGGATGATCACTTCATCGCCTGCATTTAACAAGGCTTGAGTGAGGTTAAATGAACTTTGCTTACCACCACAAGAAACTAAAATTTGTTTGGGTGTATAGGTTAACCCGTTATCTTTTTTAAATTTATCAATAATGGCTGTTTTCAAACTCGCAATACCATCAACAGGGGTGTATTTTGTATAACCTTTATGAATGGCGTCAATAGCCGCTTGTTTGATGAAATCTGGGGTATCAAAATCCGGTTCACCTGCGCCAAGGCCAATAATATCCTTACCTGCAGCACGCATTTGCGCGGCTCTTGCAGTAATAGCTAAGGTCGGGGATGGTTTGACTGCGTTGACTCGATTTGAAAGTGACATACTCATGATTTTTTATATATTCTGTAAAAAGCGAAAAGGTGCGAGTTATTTTGCACTCGCACCAGTTTTTTTATTTAACGAAGATTCTGCAATGCAGCAATACGTTCTTCAAGTGGCGGATGAGTCATAAACAATTTCATCATGCTACCACCACTGTTGATACCAAATGCGGCAAGTTGACCAGGAAGCGCTTCGGGTTCATGCGCACGTTGTAGAGCGCGTAGGGCATTGATCATTTTTTCACGACCCGCTAAATTAGCGCCACCTGCATCTGCGCGGAATTCACGGTAGCGCGAGAACCACATTGTGAGCATGGAGGCCAAAATACCTAAAATAACCTGCGCGGCCATTTGGGTAATGTAATACGCCATGCCATAACCACGTTCTTCATTTTTTAAAATAACTTTATCAACAACGTGCCCAATGATTGTGGCAAAGAAGTAAACAAATGTATTTACTACTCCTTGCATGAGTGCCATCGTAATCATGTCGCCATTGGCAACATGGCTAATTTCATGACCAACGACGGCTTCGATTTCATCTTGACTCATTTGACCAAGCAGGCCAGTACTCACAGCAACAAGCGCATTGTCTTTATTGGCACCCGTAGCGAAAGCGTTTAAATCATCTGATTGAAAAATACCCACTTCAGGCATTCCAATGCCAGCGTGTTGTGCTTGACGTGCCACGATATTGAGGAGCCACTGCTCGGTTTGATTTTGTGGTTGCTCGATAACATGAACGCCCATGGCACTTTTTGCAGACCATTTTGACATCAATAACGAAATAATTGAACCTGAAGAGCCAATAATGGCGGACATAATCAGCAATTTCGTTAAATCTAAATTAACGCCATTGGCTGCGAGTGAGTTGTGCAAACCAAGTACATTAAAAATAACCCCAATAACTAACATCACGGCTAGGTTGGTAATTAAGAATAAAAAAATGCGTTTCATAAAGTAATTTCCCTCAAATAACAAATAAACTGAAAATATGCGTTGATTTTGACATAAAAAAAGGACGCTGTCGCTCTCACTTAAAGCTTTTCACGAAATACGAAGTACACGGCGCCAACTAAACAAAAGCCTGCCCATAAATAATCAAGTTTGAGCGGTTCACGCAAATAATAAATTGAAAAAGGGATAAACAAGCTGAGTGTTATCACTTCTTGAATGATTTTAAGTTGCCCAATGCTCAATACGCTATAGCCAATACGATTAGCAGGAACTTGTAACGTATATTCAAAAAAGGCAATAAACCAACTAACAACAACAGCCAGCATCCACGGTTTATCTTGTAACGCTTTGAGGTGTGCATACCATGCAAAAGTCATGAACACATTTGCAAAGCCTAGCATACCTATGCTAACCATGATGGGGTGAAGTTGACTTATTGCAATGATGTTAATCCAATTCATTTTTTGTTAAAGCGTTAAAATGATGTATTTTTTTTATAAGTACTTTATATTTTGTTTCAATTTTTTCAAGCACCTCATTTAAAAATAGCGTGAGATCGTCATCGTTATTTTGTTTACATCGCGCTAAGATGTCGCCTTCTAATTCACTGATGATGTCTTCATCGACCATATCATCAAAAAATATGACCGATGTAGACGCGGCGAGTATGACATTGATATCATCTGCTGAATCGATCTCTTTTTGCAGTGTGTCCACCGCATTTATTGCCTTTAATGCCACTTGATGGACAATTTTCAGCCAACTCAATTTGTCAGTAAAAAGATATATATCTGCCGCCGCACGTCGAATACCTGTTAATGCAGTGGCGATATTTGTAGCATGAATATTGGAGGGTTGCATGATAAAACTGTCCTTATAGCCATAATAATGGGCTAATTATAGGCTAATTTTAAATGGTTGGACTATGGAGGAAACTATTTTTTCGTGGCGAGGGGGGGATTATCTGTATTTTCATCCATTTTTGACAGGCAATAAAAAAGCCCTTAA
>ERZ1034361.1974-NODE-1974-length-10118-cov-2.903695_pt1 | contig 10118 bp, 14 predicted proteins | sample MGYA00520617_ERZ1034361 | MGnify/ENA primary metagenome ERZ1034361 (study PRJEB33736, sample SAMEA104284507) | Azolla filiculoides | biome: Urban; feature: Water surface; material: Ditch water | place: Netherlands | collected 2015-10-28 | depth 0-0.1 m ... | reverse complement strand
TTGGTCGCTTAATGCATTCTCTACAACATGGATGTCATGTGTGTTGGGGGATACGGTAGCAACTTGACCTGGCTCACAAAGGCAGGATTCATCCGGCTTGAAGCTGCCATCAGTTTGTTGGAAGTAGTTTGCGCTACGCTCTTGCCCGCGTAATTGTCCGACCATGCCCCAGACGGTATGGTTGTGAAGGGGTGTTTTTTGTCCAGGACCCCAGACAAAGCTAACGACAGAAAATCGATCCAGTGGATCTGCATACAGCAAGTATTGCTGGTAGTACTGTGGGTGTGGCTTGCAAAACTCCTCCGGAAGCCAGTCATCAACACGAATCAGATTTTCCAGAAGCGCTTTCCCTTTGGAAAAAATAATCTCTTCGCTAGGCTTACTCTCTAAGAGTATTGCGAGTGCTTTTACAAAAGTGAGCAACTTACCTTCTTGCATTGAAGTCTCTTTAGTAATGATGTTATTGATCGGCTGCAAACAGCCAATCAGGAAGACCCTTGGGTTTTAGGGTGGTGGTGTCAACACAGACAATATGAAGAACTGCGCTAGCAATCAGCTCTGGTTCAAGCCCCTCAACAATTCGTTTCGCCGTTTGCTTTACTGCGATTTGGGTTCGTCCACGATGCTCGATGACTTGATCAATGCTGAGGAGATCGTCTAGGCGTCCTGGCCTATGAAAGTTCATGGTGATTTCACGAACGGGGAGAACGATCCCAAATTCATTAACCAATTTGCTTGGGCTTAAACCTCTTTGTTGAAGCCATTCTGAGCGACTGCGCTCAAAGATCTCTAAATAGCGAGCGTGATACACAAATCCTGCGGCATCGGTATCGGAGTAGCAGACACGAAAAAGGAAGGGTGGATGATTGGACTGGGTCATATGGATGATGATAACTTTAGATAATGAGCATCATATCGCGATGCGCGATACCTGCCTCGTCGTAGATATCGCCTTGGGCAATAAAACCAAATCGCTCATAAAACGGAATGGCAGATAGTTGGGCATGTAGCTCAAACTGAGTGATGTCTTGCGCTTTACCCTTGGTTATCAATGCATTGAGTAGTTGACTCCCAATACCTTCTGATCTGTGCGCAGGAAGTACCGCCATGCGCCCAATTCTTCCGATATTCCCAGGCAGGCTAACTAGGCGAGCTGTACCGATACATTGCGAGTTCAGGTAGGCAAGGGCATGTTGGGCAGTCAAATCAAACTCATCTAGCTCCATATCTTCAGGCACCCCTTGCTCCTCAATAAAGACGCGCTTTCGGATTGGCCAAGCTGCTTGCTTGGCATCTGCCCAAGATTGAATCAAGATCACGCATTTCCCCTCTACTATTTGCCCAGAAGCTCAATACGGCTTCAAGGCTTCAATGTAGCAAATTGCAGCAATTTAGGCTTTAAATAGGCGTTCTAAGGCTCGTAAGTAGGGTGCTTCATGGTTAAAATGAAACGGTGGCGCCAGAGGATTGGCTCCCATCACAAACCCTTATCTAGGAGTAATCTTGAAGAAATCTTTATTAGCTACATTAGTTGCCTCACTTGGCTTGGTTGTTGCAGGCTCCGCATTTGCTCAAGCTCCTGCAAAGATGCTGCCTTTAGCAGCAGAAGCAGTTGTATTGTCAGCCACTGTTGATTCAGTAGATGTTAAGAAACGTATCGTTGTATTGAAAGATGCAAACGGTAACCTTGCTCAAATGAATGTATCCAAGCAAGTAAATGATTTGGATAAAGTGAAGAAGGGTGATGTATTTGTTGTTGAGCATGCTCAAGCGATTGCCGTTGGTTTGGTGGCAGCTCCTAAAGATGCAAAGCCAGGTGTTTCTGGAGTCCGTTCAGTGGTAATTGCTGGCAAAGGTTCTGCAAAGCCATTTGAAGAGACTACTGATACTGTTTATGCAACTGTCAAGATCAGCACAATCGATGCAAAAACTCGTGTTGTGACATTCACATTGCCATCAGGCGAGAAGCAAAAAGTAAAAGTGGATCAAAGCGTCTTAGGTCTTGAGAAATTCAAAGCTGGTGACGACGTGATGGTTGAGTTTGTTGATGACACAGCAATTGGATTTGTAACACCAAAGAAATAAGCATTAAAAACTAATTCAGCATGAATAGTGCTGTAGTAGTAAATAAAAAAGGCCCGCATTGCGGGCCTTTTGCATATCAACTAAAGATTAAGCGTCTTTAGCAATCATGACATCAGATGCCTTAATTACAGCCCAGGCTTGATCACCAACCTTGAGATTGAGTTCATCTACAGCCTCATTAGTAATGGAGGCGGTAACAATGTGGCCGGCACCAATATCTAATTTAACGTGGGAAGTGGTTTGACCCATCTTGAGCTCAACTACTTTTCCGCTGAGAGTATTGCGTGCGCTGAGTTTGACTTTAAGTTCCATGATTTCTCCTAGTTAATTATTTCTTAGCGTTAGGGAAGAAAAGCTGCTCGCCACCAATTTGATAGCTGGCAATCACGTCTTGACCATTCTTAGAGGTAATCCAGTCGATAAATGCTTGGCCTTCCGCTTTTTTAACATGTGGGAATTTAGCCGGGTTAACCAACATCACGCCATACTGGTTAAATAATTTGGGATCGCCTTGAACCAAGATTGTTAGGTCGCCACGGTTTTTAAATGAAAGCCAGGTAGCGCGGTCAGCCAAAATATAGCCGTTCATAGCAGATGCAGTATTCAGTGCAGGGCCCATGCCAGAGCCGGTCTCTTTGTACCAGGCGCTAGGCGCTACAGTGATTCCAGCATCTTTCCAATAGCGTAACTCGGCAGCATGTGTACCGCTCTTATCGCCGCGCGATACAAATGGTGCTTGAGCAGCAGCAAGCTTCTGAAATGCAACTTTAATATCTTTACCACCAGCAATTTTGGCTGGATCGGATTTAGGTCCAATTAATACGAAGTCGTTGTACATCACTTCGATTCGTTTAGTAGCATATCCATCGTTAACAAACTTCTCCTCTGCGGGTTTGTCATGAACAAAGACCACATCAGCATCACCACGACGACCAATATCAAGTGCTTGCCCAGTTCCAACAGCAACCACTTTCACATCGATGCCGGTTTTCATTTTGAAGATTGGCAACATGAAGCCAAAGAGTCCAGATTGCTCTGTTGAAGTTGTTGAGGACAGCACAATACTTTTTTCTTGTGCGTAGGCTGAGTTGCCCAGCAGCGCAAGTGCAGCAATGGCGGTTACGAGAATTCGGTTAAATGAGGATTTCATTTGAGTTCACTTCCCTTAGGTAGGTTCGGTTAAGATTTGTCATATTACAAAACATCAATATGCAAAAAATTACATATGAGAATTCAGATTCGGCCAACCCTCGTTTTTGGTAGTAAGAACACAAAAGATCCAGCTGTAGTGGATTTGGTATGGTTGACTGCCATATTGAAGGATATTGATCATGGCAAAACACTCATGTCTGCCTGTAAAAAAATGGGCCTTTCCTATAGAAATGTTTGGCAAAAACTCAATGATGTTGAATTAGCCCTGGGTTTTAAGTTAATGAATCGAGTGCGGGGGCATGGGTCTCAGTTGTCTGAATACGCCAGATACTTAATTCAATTTACCGAGGACTTTGATCAGAAAACAATGCGACTGGGTCAAACTAGCTTATTGCACCTAGAGGAGGGCTTTGCTCAATTTCGGGTGAATACGAAAAAACAATTACGTTTTGCTAGTAGTAGCGATCCTATTATTCAAAAAGCAGTTATTGATATTGGCGGCTTTGAGCTAAGTACTGCAGGATCGGGTGAGGCATTAGAGCGCTTGCTCAACTATGAAGTCGATATTGCGGGTTTCCATGTTTCTGATCCACAAAGCTCTCAAACCATTGCCAAGCGCCTACACAAAGAGGGGATGCAAATATTTCCTGTTATGAAACGGGTGCAGGGATTATTGGTGGCCAAAGGAAATCCACTCAATATTATTTCGGTCAAAGATTTACTCAGACCGAAGATCCGTTTTATCAATCGGCAAAAGGGTTCTGGAACGCGCTTATTGCTCGATACTATTTTGACTAAAGAGGGCATAGATTCTCATGACATTAAGGGCTATCTAAACGAAGAGTTCACCCACTCAGCAATTGCTACGGCAATCTTGGCTAAAAAAGCTGATGTCGGTATGGGCGTAAAAAGTATTGCCTTAGAGAATGGTTTGGATTTTATCCAGCTCAAAGATGAGATCTTTTTTCTGGCCATGAATCAGGACTTGAGTGCTAATAGCGACATTGCAAAACTCATTCGAAAAATCAGAGCCCTCTCGGGTGCAAGCCCAGGCTATAAGTCGATAGGATTACGGAAGCAGATTGCTGGCTGGCTTTAGGGTATCCATAATTAGCTTTCTATTTGAGCTGGATTTTGGCTTGGCCTGTACATTGGGTTAAAAATTAAGATACATTGTTGTTATTCACAACATTACGTATTGGTATCGACATGACCTTATCTCTTCGCCCCTGGATCCTTGCTGCTAGCGTTCTCAGCTTTTCTGCCTATGCCGAGCCTGGTGAGAATACTTATAAACAAGTTTGTGCTGCCTGCCACGCTTCGGGCGTCTTAAATGCGCCTAAGTTTGGCGACAAGGCTATGTGGGCTCCTTTGATTGCTGAGGGTCAGCCCACCCTGACAGCTCATGCTTACGTTGGCGTTAGGGGCATGCCTCCTAAAGGTGGCAATCCCAATCTCACAGTTGAGGGTTTCTCTGATGCGGTGGCTTATATGGCCAACAAGGCGGGCGGCAATTGGAAGACTCCAGATGCAAAAACCCTAGCAGCAATTAATAAGGAAATTGAATCACGCAAAGCCAGCCTCAATAAGAAGCCGTAATCGCATGAATCTGCAGCCACATCAGATTGAAATCATTGGCTACTGCGCTGCTTTTTTGACGACGATTGCTTTTCTCCCGCAGGCCATCCAATCTTGGCGCACCCGAGATCTCTCGGGAATATCGGTAGGGATGTACAGCTTATTTACTACCGGGGTAGGTTTGTGGCTCGTCTACGGACTCATGATTGAGACTTGGCCTTTAATTTTGGCAAACGCCTTGACCTTTGCCTTGGCCTTGAGCATCTTGGTTCTCAAGCTTCGCACCAAACATCAAAAATGACCTTCCTTTAAGTAATGTCATAATGAATTCACACAATAATCTATAAAAAATAGACACCCATTAGAAAGGCTACTCATGAGCACCGCATACGTTATTGATCCACCGATCGTCCCATCGCTACCGGTAGTGGGTGATACCCGTCGGTTTGCTGTGAACCGAATTTATTGCGTTGGTCGCAACTATGCTGATCACGCGCGTGAGATGGGTCATGATCCTGATCGTGAGCCGCCATTCTTTTTCATGAAGCCAGCTAACTCGATTGTGGCTGATGGCAAAGATATGCAATATCCAAACCTGTCAAACGACGTCCATCATGAAATCGAGATGGTTGTTGCAATCGGCAAGGGCGGGGCTAATATTCCGGCGGATAAAGCGCTCGAACATGTTTATGGTTATGGCGTAGGTCTTGATATGACTCGTCGTGACTTGCAAGGCGAAGCCAAAAAAATGGGTCGCCCTTGGGATACCGGTAAAGCCTTTGATCAATCTGCTCCTTGCGCGGCGATTACTCCTGCTACTCAGTTTGGTCACCCAAACAAAGGTGTGGTCAAACTGCTAGTCAATGGTGAAGTGCGCCAAGAAGGTAACTTAAACCAGTTGATTTGGAATGTCCCTGACACCATCGCTTATCTCTCTACCTTATTCACGCTTGAGCCAGGTGATTTGATTATGTCTGGTACACCTGCTGGCGTTGGCCCCGTTAAAAAAGGCGACGTACTTGAGGGTAGTGTTGAAGGCCTTACCCCACTCAAAATCAAGATCATTTAATTCAAAGAAGTATCTAAATTATTTGCCCCGCCATTGCGGTGGGCGTCCTTCAAGGAAGGCATTAACCCCTTCTTTGAAGTCGACGCTGTTGTAAGTCTCCCTCATGAGTTCGGTGCAATCCGGTAAATTACTTTCCATTAAACGCGCTAAGGTGACCTTGCTGGCTTTTTGGGTAATTGGCGCTAAGGCTGCCAACTTGCTAGCCAATAACTCAGCTGCTCCTGTAATTTCTTCTGGGGTGGTAGTTTGATAGAGGTAACCTGCATGGATTAACTCAGGTGCTTTAATGAGTTCTGCGGTGAGCAACATGCGCTTCACCATTGGCACTCCTAAATGATGGGCAATCCAGGAGAGATTGCCAGGAGATAAGCAATTGCCCAAAGTCTTGGCGACTGGAATACCAAAGCGTGCATCCGTAGTTGCTATTCTGAAATCACATGCTGTGGCAATCAGCAAACCACTGCCAACAGCCAAACCCTCAATCAGTGCAATCGTTGGAATGGGTAGGTGTTGTAAAGAATGAAAAATGGCATCCACCGCAACTTCGTAAGCCTCATCTTCTTGTAGATCGACAAATTGCTGAATGTCGCTTCCAGATACAAATGCTTTATCACCAGCACCTCTAAAAATAGCCACCCTGATCTCTGGTCTGTTTGCTATGTCATCGCAAATGCGTTTGAGCTCTTCATACATCGGCCAGGTAAGAGCATTGCGTGCCGCAGGGTTGTTAAAGGTGATTCGGGCGATGGGTCCGTCGAGGTGGAGGTCGATGCAAGGCGGGGAGGAGTTCATGGATGCATTCTATACAAAAGACCCTTTGATGCGCTTGTTTTTAAGGCAAAGACCTACCTGCGATAGAATTCATTCATGTACATGTTTCTACCTTTTCTGACAGCCTTTATCGGCCTTGTCCTTGTTTGGTTTGAGAAGCGTATGGCAGGTTTAGTGCTACTTGCTATCACCGTCGGGATCCTCATGTTCTGGTTCCGTATTCACGCTACCAACCACCTCAATATCAGTCTGTGAGGCAATGTGAATAAACATTCCCTTCCTTCATTAGCTGGTCTAGGTCATCAACTCGCTCTAGCTGCCATTATTGGCATGCTGTCTTATGCCTTTGTAGATCAATTGTATTTTGGTGAGTTGCCTTGCCCGCTTTGCCTAATGCAACGCATGGGTTTTGTGATCATTGGTTTTGCGCTAGTGCTGAACATTCGTTGTGGGGCGCATTCTGCCCACTACGGTTGGGGCATCATCGGCGGATTGGTGGGCATGATGGTATCTCTTCGCCAAGTACTGCTTCATATCTTGCCGGGTGATACAGGATTCGGTACAACCTTTCTAGAGTTACATTTTTACACTTGGGCTTTTGTTGGCTATCTTGGCTTGATTGCTGGCCTTGCTATTTTGTTGATGTTGCCTAATCGTGATGTACGCTCACGCTCCTTATTTGCAAATACTTTGGTACTTGTATTCATCTTTTTAGTCTTTGCCAACCTGGTCTCCACACTACTAGAGTGTGGCATTGGTCCTTGCGCTGATGATCCCGTTAAATATGATGGATTGATCTGGCTACGCAACCGTTTTGGTTTTTAAGATGTCCGCAGTGATTTTATGAAGATCACTTCTCAAATGCTCAAGAGCTTAGCAATTCTGCTCACTCTATTTAGCTTTACTATTCCCGCTCAATCTCAATCAGCGAAGTCGAATGCTGTTTGGCCTAAGCAAGCAATTCGGATCGTGGTGACTTTTACTCCTGGTGGTGCGCCTGATATTTTGGCGCGCGTGCTCGCTGAAAGTTGGCAGCAAAGTTTAGGGGTGCCAGTGCTTGTTGAAAATCGTCCTGGCTACGGTGGCAACATTGGTGCTGATCTAGTAGCCAAGAGTGAACCCGATGGCTACACGCTTCTGATCGGTACAGTAGGTATCCATGCTATCAATGGCGCTCTTTATGAAAAGATGTCTTTTCATCCGATCAACGATTTCACGCCCATTAGTTTTTTGGCAAGCACTCCCAATGTCTTGGTCGTGAATAAGAAGTTGGGTGTGAACAATCTACATGAACTCATTGAGTTGGCTAAAGCCAAACCTAATGAACTCACGTTTGGCTCTTCGGGTGTCGGTACTTCCTTGCACATGTCAGGTGAGCTCTTTAAAGAAATGACTGGCGTGCAGATTCGGCATATTCCATACAAAGGCAGAGCGCAATCTTTGCCTGATTTGATTAGCGGTCGGATTTCAATGCTCTTTGATAATCTCTCTTCATCACTGTCTTTGATTAAGGGTGGAGAGGTGCAGGCTTTAGCAGTCACCACCTTAAAACGGTCGCCGGCAGCTCCAGAGATTCCGACAATGGCTGAGCAAGGTTTGCCTGGATTTGAGGCGCTATCGTGGTTCTCGCTCATGGCGCCAGCCAATTTGCCCCCAGCCCTGCAAAAGCGCTTAAATGCCCTGACTCGCCAAACTCTCAACCAAGCTGATGTTAAAAAGAGGTTGCTAGCAAGTGGCTTAGATCCAGCCCCAGGAAGTCCGCAAGAGCTATCCAGGTTGATCCAGTCTGAGAGCAATAAATGGGGTAGAGTGGTTTATAAATCAGGCGCAAAATTAGAGTAGTTAGCCTTTTCTATAAAGTAATAAATATTCATATAAATAGCCAATTCTTGTCAGCTTGGATTTGTGTGAAGCGTTAAGGTATTAGGAGGCGACCAATTAATGGGGTCCACTATGAAAACAAGCCAAAAGCAATACAAATCCATGCTGTATAAATCAGTCATGACGCTCTTTGCAGCGGTAGGCCTATTTACCCTTGCTCCGGTAGCGGCTCAAGCAGGTAATGTGGGCTGGGCTGTCTCTGTTGGGGGCGGTTACGGCGGTGGCTATGGTGGCGGTTGGCGCCCAGCAGCTTACGGCCCTGGTTGGGGCGGTGGCTGGGGTCCAGGTTGGCGTGGTGGGTATTACGGCCCTGGCTATGGCTATCCCTATGCAGCCGGCTACTATGCTCCACCCGTGGTGTACGCAAGTCCGCCGGTAGTTACTTATGCGGCACCACAGCAACCCATGGTTTTGGCATCTCAGCCTCAGCCTCCAGTTTGGTATTACTGTGAAGCGAGTGGGCAATATTTTCCCTATGTGCAAAGTTGCGCATCTGGATGGCAGACTCAGCCAGCGATGCCACCTTCTGGCAATGCAGCGACACGCCAACGTAGCCACAATTAAATAATTACCTGATTTAAGGAAGCAATATGAAACGTACCGTACTGACATTGGCGCTTATCAGCTCTTTAGCAGCCTGTGTCTCTGCGCCAACTGGTCCAACCGTCGCAATCATGCCGCGTGAAGGTAAGCCGTTTGAAGTCTTTCAGCAAGAAGATCAACAATGTCGTGAGTTCGCTGCAAATGCGATTAAGGACACTAGTAATGCAGCCCTCAAAGAGGGTGCAACTAGTGCAGCCATTGGTGCGGCTTTAGGAGCGGCAGCTGGTGCAGTCATTCAAGGTGGAAGTAGTCAGAACATTGGTACTGGCGCAGGCATTGGTTTACTTGGTGGCGCCGCTATGGGTGCCATGAACTCTGCTGGCAAGCAAAATCAGGGGCAGGTTCAATACAACATCGCCTATCAGCAGTGCATGTATTCCAAAGGCAATCAGGTGCCTAGCTATCCAACTCAAAACTTTGGTGGCAATGGTGGCAACAACAATGGATACAACATTCCACAAGGCAAACCATCAATGCCACCCAATGGATTTAAACCGATTCAGTAATTCGTATTACTGGAATTGAATCTCGACTAAACCTCAACCGGCGGATGCGTTTTCTCAAAACGCGCCGCTGTTTTTCTAAAGAGGTAGAGCAGTAGTAGTGCGGCTAATCCTAGGCTCATACTGTTGCCAGCCCAAAAGCCATTAGCGCCTTGTAAAAACTCTGGCGTGTTGCCAAAGACATTGAATCCCATCAAGTAGCCACCGCCCAAGCCTACGCCCCAAAGTGAGCCGGCATAAATCACCATCGGCCAGAAGGCGATGCGGTATGCGCGCAGAATAAATGCCGCAGTAATCTGCAGAGCATCAAACACTTGATAAAAAGCGATAAACAAAAATAGCGGAATCGAAAACACTTTCACTTCTGCAGGTGGATCGTAGAGATCTAGGAGTTGAACCCTAAAAATCCATACCGCAATACCAATCGTGATACATAAAGTGGTTGTGAAGAAAACCGATGACCAGCCAATCTCTTC
>ERZ1034361.1971-NODE-1971-length-10133-cov-1.988465_pt1 | contig 10133 bp, 18 predicted proteins | sample MGYA00520617_ERZ1034361 | MGnify/ENA primary metagenome ERZ1034361 (study PRJEB33736, sample SAMEA104284507) | Azolla filiculoides | biome: Urban; feature: Water surface; material: Ditch water | place: Netherlands | collected 2015-10-28 | depth 0-0.1 m ... | reverse complement strand
ACATAGTAACTGTACCATGGTCAGTACGTACCGAGTTGATGCCAAGCGACTTTAGCTGGTCGCGCATAGCGATAGAGACTTGCTCCTTCTGCTCCTCGATCTGGGCGATCTCTTTGTTGAGCTCGCTGATCTTGTTGCGCATCTTCATGTAGATTTTGCACAGCGTATCGAGAGGTACTACATCAGTTGTGTTGTCCATGGTGTTCTCCAGTTTTTGTATAGTGTTTGACAAGTATAGGCTGTCGTTTAAGGTTGTCAAGTGTTTTACAAACTATTTTGATTTCATTTCCTCCTCGTAAAGTTTGATGAGCAGGCCGTGGTCTTCGACACGGCCTTCCAGTTGCTTGAACATGCGGCGCTCGATGTCGCTGCCTTGCAGGTGTATCACAGTAACTTTGTCAGAATCCTGACCCTTACGATCGGAACGGGCGCAGCACTGAATGTACGTCTCCACCGACATGACCGGCCCCCAGAACACCACCGTATCCGCTGCCGTCAGCGTTACCCCATGCGAGGCAGACTGCGGCTGGATGACTAGGACTCTAGGCTCAGGCGTCTCTTGGAACGCTTTGAACACCGCCGTACGCTTCGTTACCGGCACGTCCCCGTGGATAACTGCGGTGGGGATCTTGTGCTTGGTCAGGTAGGCGGAGATGGTGTCGATGCTGTGTCGGAAGGGGGCGAATACAATAACCTTGCGCTGCGTTTCTTCCAGCACCTCCATGAGCACTGCCAGACGGTTAGAGCAGTCGAACTCAACAACCTCTCGGTCATCCGTGTACGCTGCGCCTGCCGATATCTGTAGCAACTTGTTTACACCAGCTGCGGCATTAACCGCCGTGATCGTTTCCCCCGCTGCGTTCACCAGCATGCGTTCCTTCAACATGTTGTAGAACTTCTTTTGCTGTGCGGTCAGAGGTACTTCACGAGTCTCTGTAACAACTGGTGGTAGGTCCAAGCACTCGGACTTCTGGAATCGAATGGCTGGTTGCAGCGCGTCATAGACTAGCTGCGGGGCTTCCGGCTTTGGCGCCCACTTGAACTGCGTGATGCGCCGCATAACTTTGTCCCGCCATGCTGTGATGAAGTTCGGCACGCCCTTGGGGTTGACCAGCTTAGCTAACCCAAACGCATCCTCCGGCGACTGCGATGCCGGCGTACCTGTCATCATCCACAGGTGTGTCTCGGGCTTAATCAGCTTGGCTAGCGTCTTCCAACGGCGGGTGCTTACATTCTTGTAGGCGTTGGCTTCATCCACAATAATCAGGTCGAAGCGGCCATCCTCGATAATAGCGTCAGCGATTAGGGGCAGCCCGTCGTAGTTGGCGATCACGAACTCGTAGTCGTTCTTCACCATCTCGATGCGACGTTCAGCCTTGCTGTGGTGGCATACGATTGCTGTGCGGTGTATAACGCTGCGCGATAAATCAGCCAACCATGCGCTATCCATAATCGACAACGGGCATAGTATGAGAACGCGCCGCACTTCTTTGCGCTTCATCAGATAGTCAGCAGCCCACAGAGCGGATAATGTCTTGCCTGTGCCGGGGTCATTGAAGCAGAACGAACGGCGGTGTAGCGTCAGGAAGCTAGCCGTCTCAACTTGGTGAGCCATAGGCTTGTACTTACCCGGCCAGTCGTAGTCACGCTCAATAGGTGAGCGCACTTTCTTCAGCCCGAGGTTCTTCAGCACACGCGCTTCGTCTAGCCCCCAGTACACCAGCATCTCGTGGAGACCGTTGCCAAGGTCAGCAACAACCTTGCTCTTTGGTATCACGCTGTACTTGTCGGGATTACGCGTTGTAAACGCGATAGCCTTGTTGTCAATTATTCTCATGGCCTGTGTCCAGAATTTTCCATGCCATCCTGTATTCATCTCGCTCTACGCTGCGGTAGCGTTCGTGTAGCAAGCGCTGGTTTTTGAAAAGCTTGTGCATAACTTTCAGCCAGAAGGCTTGATTCTCGTCCAGCGCTTCGGCTGTCGTCTCGTCCTTAAACCAGCCTGACCCAAACGTATTGATGGCGAGATCAACCGCTACCTGTAGCTTCATGTTGTACACAGAACCTTCGTCGTTTAGCTCATCAAAGGTGTAGCAGGGCGGCTGAGTTAAGTCGTGCTGTCCGAGCGTAGCGACTTCCGGTCTTGTCGCTTGCCTTTGGGCGTACGCGTTCTGTGCCTGCGCTTGTGCCATAGCGTACTTCTGTTGTAGCTGGGCGGCTTGCATCTGGCTCAGCGAATTTTGTTGTGCTAGGGGCAGTGGTTGGTACTCGTCTCGTTCCGCGTTGTAGAGTCCCCGTGGGTCGTGCCATCCGAAGTTCATTGCCATTTTCTTTATCCACCCTTTCATTCCACAATCCTTAGCACAACGCGGTACGTACTGGCCAGCGTGTGCATCTCCATCCGACCAAGGTCACGTAGCCTGTTGGCTACATGCCGCCAGAAATCTACGTCCTCTTCCAGCTCGTCCACCGCCTCGTTACCGACCCACTCTTTACCAAAACGTACTGTCCAGAGATTGACCAGCGTTTCAACGTCTATGTTGTACGGCGATGACTTGTCGTTCAGCATGTCCATAGTGGGTTCAACCATGAACGGTTTGATGTCCACGGGTCTACCGTGAACTGTTAAATTCTGTGCGCCTATAACGCTGCTTGTTGCAGCGCTGCTTGTTGCAGCGCTGCTTGCTGCTGATCCAAGGTTGTACCGGCCCATTGTATTCATCATTACTGCCCCCGTGCCGTAGTTAACCGGCACGCCTTCTTTCTTAATGGGCACCGTAAAGAACGGCTTAATGTTCTCGTCCATGTTGCTCTCCAAATTGTCATTCGTTATAGGTGCGGGGTCACGTAGAAGGAAAACTACCAGAGCAGAAAACCACGCCCCCGCTGGTGGAGTTAGTATGAAACCATCGCTGGCGGTGTGTGCAGCACCCCCACCCTACACGCACACACTCTTCACAACAATACTACTTCTTACGCTTAGCCTTCCCGTTGTCGGCCATATTAGCCGATGGGCTACGCAAGCGCAGATTACCTTTTGTTGATTTACCACCAGCCTTTAGGGGCTTGATGTGGTCAATCTGTTTACCGTTACGATCAATACCTTCTTTGTCATACTCACGACGCGCACGTTGGCGCTCATGCTGCAAGCTACCCGGGCCCGATATACCGAGCTCAAGAGCCTGCTTGTATTCTTTCTTGTAGTCACGCTTTGTTGCCATTAGTGTCTCCCATTGTACTCGCAGGTCAGAACTGCGCAATACTTTTTACACAGACCCGACTGCTTCGGGCGCCACACGCCATTGTCCATACACTCGGCGATTGATGCAACACGTTCTCGGTACTTCCACCATAGAGCTTCTTCCTGCGACCGTACAACCTTGTGCTTGGTCATGCTGTTCTTCACAACAAACAGGAGAGCACTTCGTACTTCTTGAATCTCAGGGAAATGCTTGAACACCATCAGGCTCATTAGGTCTAGCTGGTTGATGTCAGGGTATCTATCACTGCCTGTCTTGTAGTCGATGCACCATGCGATGCCTTCTTCCTCGTCGATAATCAACAGGTCGGCGATGCCGCGTACCCATACATCCGGGCTATCCCACGGCACCACGTTCAGCTTGATATCAAGCGCCATCTCATGCTCAGGGTACTTGTCCCCAGCCTTTGACATAAGCGCATCGACTGTCGGCTTAACGAACTCGAACTGCTTAGGTATCGGAGTCCCATCCTTGACGTACAACTCAGCGGCCAGATGCAGCTGCTCACCGTACAGCGCTTGCTCGCCCTGCTCGAACGGCCACTTCTTAAGCACCTTGATCTCGTGGTACTGGCGCTGGCAAGTCTCGAACTGCTTAAGCGACGAGTGCGACCATTTAATTTGTGCCATTACTCATTTCCTCGAGTGCCGCTATGACAAGTTCCTTTAGTTCCCAAAGGTCGAAGTTCCATGTGTCGACCCCATCGTCGTCAAAGAAACTACCGTACTTATCAGCCAGCTTCTGCAACTGCTCGTGCGTCATGTGTTGTCCTAATACTTGAATGATTCCAGCGCTTCTTGTAAACGGTCAGCGAAGTTAGTGACGAACCCTTCGTCACCTTCCAGCTTGCTATTCATGTCGTACAGTATAGCGTGAACCATCTCGTGCAGGAACGAATTTCCGATCTCGCCCTTATCGTATTTGCGCTTGGTTGCCGCGTTGTGCATCGCAATAGTTACAGTACGTTTTTCGTAGTCGACTTGACCCATAAGCGAACGACCCCGTGGGGTCTTCATGGTGTCTACCTCAACAACTTTGTAACGCTTACCGCTTAGCTTGAACGCTAGTGGTACGTCAATATGTTCAGCCATTTTGTGCCTCCAACACTTCAATTAGCTTTTCTAAATAGTGCACCGCTTTTTTAATCTCTTGCACCGATGCGTCCTTGCGACCCATGCGCATAGTGTATTTGAGAGCGTTGCCTCGGTAGTATCCGATACGTTCCGACTGTGACCACGTATCAATAACGTCCCAGACTTCAACGCCCATGTTCTTGTAGTGCTCGCCACCAACTTGTTTGTCTTTAGCGGTGGGCTGCTTAAACCCCCTGCTCATAATGCGACGCTCGCGTTCTTGCTGCGCGATCATTTCATCTTTAGTTCTTAGGTCTACCATAGTGCCTCCGAGTTCATTCTGCTCTCCTAGTGTGATGGGTTAGCTAACCCGAAATCGTCCAACGTAAACAGACTCACTACCTCAATGTCTTGCGGCAAGTTCATGTCCGTACGCTGGCGTGTAGCGCTGTGTACACTGCCGTTGCTCTTGTTTACTATGGTGAAGGCTACGCGTGCTACCTCCATACCTTCCGTGTCCAGCGCTCGTTCGCACTGAGACATTGAGTTGCCGCTGTTACACAGGTCATCAAGGATAACTGCTACCTTTTGGTTCGGCCTTCCCTCAAACATGTTGAGCAGACCGTACTCTTTGCGCTTCTTCCGTACAACAAAAGCGTTGAGGTCTATGCCGTACATCTTGGCAACCAGCGGGATACCCACCAGCATCGGTGTAGCCGCAGTCTCTAGCCCAGTTAATTGAAAGTTAAACGCTGGATCAATCCGCTCGAACTTGTACACAAACATCTTGGCAATAGCTACCATGAAGTCGGTGTTGAATAATCCTTTGCGTAGGTAGAAGATCCATGTGTATGTAGACCCGGGTAGCTTACCGGGCATCGGCGTGTTGCGTATGATGCAGTACTTGTTGATGTAGGCACGTACCCACTCTTTAGTTGCGTCGTACTCGTCGTCGCTTATGCGGTAGTTCAAAACATTGCCTCCGAGTTCATTACTTGTTCGAGGGTTAATGCGTCCGATACGGCCTTGCCTCCGCTTTTTATTTCGTAGTCGAGTGGCCGACAGTTCCGTTGTGCCCATAGTCTAGCGCTCTCCAGAGTCGGGAAGGCCCGCAAGGGCCAACCGTCCTCATAAACTACAAACTTATTCAGTTGCATCTTTCGGTGCTTCATCTTGCGGTTGTGCTTCGGCCAGCTGCTTTTCAGTCTGTGTACGCAGGTACATAAACACGTCGATGCCTTGTTCAAGTGGCAGCTTCGACAAGCCGGTCAGCAATACATTAACTTGTTCCAAAGTTAGTTCAAAGTGTACCTTTTCCATTTACTTCTCCTATTTGATGTCGCCGTAACATTTACCCCAACCCCCGTCGGCGGCAAGCGGGATGCCGGGCATATACTTCGGTGCTGTTGTCATGCAGTCAATCATAAAGTCGTATGCTGACTCGGCTTCGTCCTCGGGAACCAAGGCCACCGCTTCATCGTGTACCGTCAGCACTACAGGATAGCGCTTTTGGATACGTAGCATACCGTCGGTCATCACGCATCGAGCCACCGCTTGAACGATGTTCTCAACGATCTTACCTCCGTACAACTTCTTTTTGTCCCTACCATAGTGCCATTGTATACGACCCTTCTCGTCAGGGATAGCCGTCAGATCAGGATATTTTAATGACAAACCACTAGGCAAAACGATCTCGCCTTTACGGAAGATCAAGCCTTTGTGCCTACGCTCACGACCACCAGCCAACGATATGTGAATCAGCTCGTTGCACATCTGCCAGAACTCTGTAACAGGTACAGCAGCCGCACGATACTTGTCCACAATCTGTTTGGTAGCGACTGAGTGAATGATGATCTCCTCGTCAGTACAGATACGCGGGATCTCCATAGCGCGCTCGACATTGACATCCCAGCTAATGAACTTCTGGAAGATGTCTTTATCTACGCCAGCTTGTTTAGCAAACGCTTTATCGTACATAACAGGAGGTGCGCCAAGGAAGCCGGTGAGGAGCTGTGCCGAGAAAGAAGCCCAGCCCATACCGTAGCCACAACCTAGCAGCGCAGCTTTCGCAGACTGACGCAGGTCTGGATGGTCTTTCTTATTCAGATCAGGTACGCCAAACATCTGGCGGCCAAACAACGAATAAGCATCGTCACCCGAAGAAAAGATCTGAAGCAGATCACGGTAGTCGCACAAGTACGCTAACACACGCGGTTCAATCTGCGACAAGTCAGCTACGATTAGGCTGTATCCATCAGGCGCTTGGATTGACTTGCGTAGGAAGCTGCCTCGCTTTAGGTTCTGGAGGTTAATGCCCGAACCCTTTGAAGCTGACCAGCGACCAGTGTGTGCGCCATAGTAGTTGAGCGGGACAGGTAGCGTACCTCGCTTTGATATGTCCAGAAACCGCTGCGCACGAGTTCTTTCGAGAGTGCTTTTAACTGCCAGCCTAGCCTCACAAAGTAGCGCAACGTCTTCGTTGTCGCCGTTAAGAAGCGCTTGGAAAAGCGCGTCGCTTTTTGCGAACGCATATGTGTGCCCAATAGGGTTAGGAGTTTTTGGTGTTGCCTTCTTCTTCTTGAGAGGCGGCTCAACACTAAGCTGTCGAAGGATGGCAGCGAATTTGTCATTACTTGCAAGGTCGCTCTCTGCAATGTTGAGTTTCGCCAACAACCCTTCCCGCCGTTCACGCTCGTCATGTATTGCGTCGACGAGAGTTTGCCCATCAAGCTCCAGTACTGGGTTGGTGAACATCTTGAGAGTGAGGTCAATAAGGCGCAGCTCCTTGGTCGGATACCCTTGTACGAGGCGGTCAAATACTTTCTCGCAGAGGAACACGTCGTGCTTGCAATAGTCGGCAAGCTCTTGCTCGATGGCTGGTGAAAGTTCCGTAAGGCCGTCTGTAGAGTGCACCGCTCTACCCTTTTCAGGCAACCCGAACTCTTCCGCCAGCTTTGCCAACGAATTACCGACTTCAATTCCCCGGAGTGCGCGGCCCATAGAGAGACTGTCGAAGATAAACGCAGGCTTCTTTCCGTATACCCAGCTGAGTATTGCGCAATCGAACTGCGCGTTGTGTGCAAGCACCGCTGTCTCCGACCAGTCGATAGAATCGAAGAACCTCTGTAGTTCGCTATGCCCAACCCATTCGATCGCATCATCGCTATCTCCATGCCACTTGTACCCGACACCGAACGCCTTGAAGCGCTTGTCTCGGATGTAGCTCTCCGTAGTAAGTTTGGATAGCGTGTACGTCTTGCTATCCCACCGTGTTTCAAAGTCCAGCACCAGTATGCGTTTGTACGGCGCGTTGCTTGCTTCGGTCATTAGTTTAGTACCCTGTCCGGATCATTGAGTGCTGCGGTCGCTTCTTCCATGTGCGCGTTAGCCAGACCTACTAGCGCATGCACCGTGTCAGTTGAAGCGTTGATCGAATAGACCTTGATGTTATCCGTGTGGATGTCTGCCATCAGCAGCACACCAGCCTGCGTACTGTCTGGGGCGAAGCACCCACCAATCTCACGCACCAGCTTACGCATGTACTCGAAAGCATCGTTGGTAACGTCCCGCTTTGGGTGGCGTTCGAGGTTGAAGATGAACTCCTCAGCCCTAGTCAAGTCTTCTTCGAGCCTAGTGTTACGCGCATGTAGTTGGCGGTTCTCTTGCTCAAGCGTTGCGATGATGTCTTCTTCCATTGTTATTTCTCCTGTAACTCCGATTTTCTTTCTCATTCGAGACCTCGCATCCTATCTGCGTACTCGGTGTCTTTTGTTGCGGGGCAGTCAGCACAGCCTGTATCCGTATCCCATAAGTAGAAGTTACGGCAGCTTGTTGACATAGCGTGGGGTATCCACACCAGAACTTCGTGGAACGTACCATCTCCACGATACCGCCTGTCCTTAGCGTAGTACCCCTCGGCAAACACACGCTGCTTATTACAGCCGTACTTATATCCCGCTTCTTTCTTAACCTTCTCGTGTACTTCGTGGTCTTCTACGGGCATGCCTTCCTCGCATAGTAAGTGACCAGACCCTTCTTCTTTTTCTTAGCGTACCCTTCGGTAGACAGGCGCATTAGGTTTGAGCGTACGCTGGAGGCGGTGATCTGCATATCCATCTTTGCTGTTAGTATCTTTGCCAGCTCGGGTGCTGTTACCCATGCAGTTGGAAGAAAGGTCTTTGTGGCCTGAACAATCACGCCATAGTTGCCTGTGCGGTTGGCTGTATTGGCTCGCTTATTTATCTGCACCGCCTTCGGGATGCTAAGTCCCAGTAGTACCTTCCGACCCGGTGCACGTGGCACCTGATACAGACTTGACGGATACAGCAGCCCCATTAGTTCCTGATTCAACATTTGTGTTCTCCTTAGTTAGATCGCGCTGACAGCATGGGCAGAGGCCGTTGCTCGTCGATACTTTTATATAGCAGTGCTTACAGTAGTAGACCGTGAACACCTTATCTTCTTCTTGCGTTGCTTCTCGTCTGTCAAAGTTCTTTCTGTAGTTGTCGTTGGCTCGGCGGCTTACTAGCGCGTCGCCTGTAATGTCGTTATGCGTTGCCACTTTTTAAGCTCCTAATATCTTCCGCGATAGCGCGGCTTTCGATCGTCCTGTAGCTGTCAGCAATGCTTGCTGCGCGTTCCAAGGCTTCATCAAACACTGCTTTAACAAGGCCTTGGTCATAAACCAATTCGTTACTCTCCGTCATCTATGCTCTCCAGTATGCCTCTCAGTTCGTTGACATTATCTTTGTGGATGACTAGCGGTAGTCCTCCATTGACCTCGACTCCGAACAGAAACTTCTTCTGAAGCTCGGTAGGCTTCTTGGTTGCGTCAGCCTTGGCTTCGATGGCGATAAAGCGACCCTTATAAAGCGCGATGATGTCGCTTACACCGGCACTACCCATGCCTGCCATGTAGGGCGAGAAGTGCATAGCCCCTCGAGTATTCAGGATCTTCTTGATTTTGGTCTTGACCAGACCCTCTGGTGTACTAGCCATAGGTATTCCCCGTTACGCCACGCACTACGTTGGTCGGGGTTACGCGCTTGGTTCTTTCTTCAAGCATCGCTTCTGCGTAGTCGTAAGCTTCGTCCGCTACTTCCGAGGGTAGAAACCCCGTTCCAATAAGCTCGGCCATAGCCTTAGCCGCAAAGTAATCCAGAACAGTGAGGCTGTCTTTAGCTGCACCGCCCGTGATGTCCAGCCAGTTACCGCGCTTGGCGCTTTCTTCTTCGTAATCAATCCTGCTCATTGTAGTCTCCCTGTACTCGTAAACATATTGCACAAACCCAACGTCGGTATGCCACCATTGTATTCAACCCAACGACCACCCTTCGCCGGCTGCTTCGTCTTGCAACATGCGCAATTCCGTGGAGGGCGATCGTCTTCGTGAACGTGCTTCCTGATACTGCTGTTAGTCATGTACGTACCTAGTTACAAATAACCTGACAATCTCCGGCAGGTCCACAGCACTTCTGGCAGAAGAGTGTTCTACCATCGGGGCCAATTACTGTATAGAAGTTGCAGAAAGCATACGCCGAGGTTGCGGCGAGAGCAATAGCTAGTGTGATAAAAAGTTTCTTCATTTTGATTTCTCCTTGATTTGTTTAGATCCGTTGTGGTTGTCACAACAGTACTGCCTACGACCTTTGCTATCTTTGATTACTGTTGTAGCCTTGCGGCTACATCCGAACGACCGGCACTTCGCACCTTCTGGTACCGCCTGCTTCATTTCTCACCCCTTGCTCTAATGTCCGCGGCGCACAGTCTTGCCCCATGCGCCAATCCTTTTGTGTAATCG
>ERZ1034361.1970-NODE-1970-length-10137-cov-2.343241_pt1 | contig 10137 bp, 12 predicted proteins | sample MGYA00520617_ERZ1034361 | MGnify/ENA primary metagenome ERZ1034361 (study PRJEB33736, sample SAMEA104284507) | Azolla filiculoides | biome: Urban; feature: Water surface; material: Ditch water | place: Netherlands | collected 2015-10-28 | depth 0-0.1 m ... | reverse complement strand
TGACGATCTGTGTCTGGGTGACTTCCACGTCCGCGGGCAAGGCGGAGGACAGCGTCAACTCGACCAGGCGCAGGCTCTGTGTCAGGTGGTCCTCGAAGCTGCGCGAATGCATGGCCGCAATTTCAAAGGTCGTGGCGATGGCCTCGGACCGCAAGCGCCACAGGGTGTAGCCGGACACCACCAGGGCGCTGGCGATGAAGAGCGTCAGCGCGCCAAAGACCGCCACCCGCAGGCTGCGGGCCCGGGTCTCCCCGCTGGCGGTCCAGGGATTATTTGGCAACGATGGGCTCCAGCTTGTGCCGGCGTGCTGCCGCCAGCAGGCGGCCATCGCGCTTGATATCGCGCATGAAGCGCTCCACCCGGGTGTGCCAGACGTCGTCGCCCGGCTTCATGGCGTAGGCGTAGGGGGTGGTGTGGTAGGTGCTGGTGGGAGACACCAGCCGGGCCCAGTCCGCCCGGGCCAGAAAGCGCTGGCTGTAGGGGTAGTCGGTCATGAACACGTCGGCACGGCCCGCCTCGACTTCCTGTTCGCGGGCAAAGGGCGTGTCCAGCACCAGGAGCTGGGCCGATTTGAGTTTTTCCTTCATCACGGGTTCGTGCAGGGTGCCCTTGGCCACGGCCACGACGGTATCGGGCTGGTCGATGTCGCCCCAGTCCTTGATGCGGCGGTTCGACTTGGTGGTGATGGCGTAGATGTCGCTGGCCAGGTGGGGCTGGGTGAAACGCAGTTTCTCGGCGCGCGTGGGGGTGATGCCGATGGCAAACATCGCGATGTCGCAGCGGTCCTGGGTCACGTCGTCGATCAGCTTGGCAAAGGAGCTGTCCACGAATTTCGCTGATACACCGAGGTCTTTGGCCAGTTCCTGCGCCATGTCGATGTCAATGCCGGACAGCTGCAGCGTCTTGGGGTCCCGGTAGGTGATGCCGTAGTAGTCCGGCCAGATGCACACCCGCAGGATCTTGCTGCCCTGTACGCGCGCGAGGCGGGTGCCCTGCCGTGATTCTGGCGCCACTGGGGAAGCGCCCAGTGCGGAGAAGCAATAACAGCCCGCAAGGACCGTCAGCAGGCAGGACAGAAGGCGGGGGCGTAGCATGGAATGGAACTCTCGGGACAGGCGGATGGATGGGGGAAGGGATGCAAAAAGTAGTCTGACTACCTAAAAACCATTATCCAATGTCCGCCCTGCCTTGCGCCGTCTTTTGACGGCTGCGACAGACCGCATGCTTCAGGACACGGCCTCCCGTGAAGAAATTCAGGCCTTGTCGGCGCTGGCTTTTTTCAGGATGACGTACAGCTGGTCCTTGAGCAGAAGCTTTTCCTTCTTCAGCGTTTCAATTTCTTCATGGGTGCCGGAGATGACGTGGGTTTCCATGCTCTTGATCCGGTGGTCCAGCGCGTTGTGCTGCTCGAAAAGGCGCGTGAAATGGTGGTCGCTGGTTTTCAGCTGGGTGATCAGGTCTCGGTATTCTGGAAACATGGGGACTCCTCAGGGTCAACAGGGCTACGCGCCCATTGCGCCTTGCCCCGACCCCGTTACTTTAACCTGCGCCGGGCAGGTGCCGGCCTTGCCGGATTCCAGAGACCACATGGACCGCTTGCAAGCCGGATCGTCCGTGACCCATGGTGAAATGGTCATTTTCTGCTATATATTTTGAGTCGATCATCCGGGGCTGGCGGCACGCCGACTGCGCGCCTGTCCCTGGAGGTTTCCGGGCTCCTGGGCTCGTGTGCGCCAGCGCTCAGACGCAACAGGGCCAGCCTGCAGGTCGGGCCCCCCCTTTCTGTGGCGCAGCGTCCTGCACGGTGCACGACGGCGCCATTTTTTTCCTTCCGCTGCTGTTCGCGGGCGTGACCGAGGCCGCCGGAAATGGCTGCGCGCTGGCCTGCGCAGTTCCCGCCGTGACCTCCTGAATCCCGGCCAGGCGGCTGCCCGCAGCGACAATCGGGGCATGAACGACACCCTGCGCTATCTGGATTTCGACTGCAGCGAAGACGCCGAAGGCCTGGGCACCTTCGACGCGATGGCCTCCACCGCGCCGGCGCAGGTGGCCGCCGTGCAGGCCGAGATTGCCCGGGTGCTGGACTGGGCGCATGCGACCTTTCCCGGTGCCCGCGCGCCGCTGGACGAGGGCGGCGAGTGGGACTACGACCTGCAGGGGCAGCGCGAGTGGACGGCGCCCGAGACCCTGGACTACGACGCAACCAGCGGGCGTTTCACGGTGCAGGTGGGTCCGGCGGGCACGCCCCGGCACACGGTGAGCTTCACCCTCAGCGGAACGCCCGCTTTCTGCGAGGCGTTCCGGCGCCGCTTTGGCCCACACTGACCGACCGTCGTGGGCTGGCGGGCCTCCAGGTCGAGCATTTTCGATGATTCCCAGGTAAAAATAGCCTCTTCCCAGCGTGGATGGGTCATTATCTGCTATCGAAAAAGGACTTTCAGCGCTGAATATGGCACGCGCTGCCGCCGGCTGGCGCTGCGCCTTCGACGTGGGGGCTGCACCGAAACGGCCGCAGGAGAGGGTCAGACGCCCAGCTGCCGCGAGGCCAGCTCCTTCATGATTTCCTCGGTGCCGCCGCCAATCATCATCACCTTGACTTCGCGGTAGATGCGCTCGCAGGCGGTGCCGCGCATGAAGCCCATGCCGCCCAGGATCTGCACGCCCTGGTCGGCGCAGAACTGCATGGTCTGGGTGGCGTGGTTCTTGAGCAGGCAGACCTGCGCCACCCAGTCGGCACCCTGGTCGGCCGGGTTGGCCGAATCGGCCAGGCGGGTGACGGAATTGAGCCAGGCGCGGGTGGATTCGATGCGCATCTTCATGTCCATGAGCTTGTGGCGCACCACCTGGTGCTCGACCAGCGCCGCGCCAAAGGTCTTGCGCTGGCGCGCCCAGCCCAGGGCCTCGTCATAACAGCATTCGGCAAAGCCCAGCGCCATGGCCGACATCGCCAGGCGTTCTCCGTTGAAGTTGGTCATGATCATGCGAAAGCCCGCACCTTCTTCGCCGACGAGGTAGCGCGCCGGCACGCGCACGCCATCAAAGCGGATCTGGGCCGTGTCGGAACACAGCCATCCCATCTTGCGCAGCGGGCTGCGCGACAGGCCGGCCGCATCACCCGGCACGACCAGCATGGAGATGCCGGTGGGGCCTTTGTTGGCCGGATCGGTGCGCACTGCCACGGTCAGCCAGTCGGCCCGCACGCCGGAGGTGATGAAGACCTTTTCACCATCGACCACGTAGTCGTCGCCGTCGCGCCGGGCGGTGGTGCGCAGGGCGGCCACGTCGGTGCCGCCGCCGGGCTCGGTGATGGCCAGGGCGGCGATCTTGTCACCGCGCAGCACGCTGGGAATGATTTCCTGCTGCAGCGCCGCGCTGCCATGGCGCACGATGGGGGGCAGCCCGATGTTGTGGCTGAACAGGCTGGCCATGAGCCCGCCGCTGCCGCCGAACCGCGCCAGGGCGATGGTCATGGCGTTGCGCAACTGCCAGGGGCAAGGGGTGCCGCCCAGCGCCTCGGGGTAGCCCATGGCCAGCCAGCCCAGCGCGGCAGCGCGACGGTACAGCGCGCGCGGCACTTCGCCAGCGTCTTCCCAGGCGCTGAGGTGGGGGGCGACTTCGGTCTGCGCAAAGCGGCGCACCGTGGCTTCGATCAGCGCGGCGTCTTCGGCGAGGGGGTCGGTCTGGTTCATGGGGCAGCCTTGGCGCCTACGGGCGGTTGGAAGGGGGATCGGTTCAGGAGAAGACTTTGGGCGTCGTGGCGCGATGAAACCCGTTGAAGGGCTGGATCGCGTCGCGCTGCTGCGCAGCGGCATCGGCCACGCGCATCGGCCAGCCCATGCGCACCTGCGGGCGGGCGCCATCGATGCGCAGGGTGCTGCCGCTGATGAAGGACGCGGCGGGGCTGAGCAGGAAGACGATGCCGGCTGCCGTTTCGGCTTCCGTGCCAAACCGTCCCAGGGGCACGGTTTGGGCCATCTCGCGCAGCATGGGCGCGGCTTCGGCCGGGTAGTGGTCCATGCCGCTGGAGGCGATGTAGCCCGGCGCCACCGCGTTCACGCGCACGCCGTGGCCCGCCCACTCCAAGGCAGCGGTCTCCGTGAAGCTGACCATGCCGGCCCGCGCCGCGCCGCTGTGCCCCATGCCGGGCATGGAGCCCCACATGTCGGCCACGATGTTGACGATGCTGCCGCCGTGCTGGCGCATGGACTGCAGAAAGCACTCGCGCGCCATCAGGAATCCGCCCGTCAGGTTGGTGTGCACCACGGCCTCCCAGCCCTTGGCGCTGATGGCCTCCAGCGGCGTCATGTACTGGCCACCGGCGTTGTTGACCAGGCCGTCGATGCGGCCATGGGCCGCGACCACGTCGGCCACGGTCTGCTTCACGGCGTCTTCCTGCCGGATGTCGCAGACATGGCCGCTGGCGCTGCCGCCGTCCTGTGTGATTTCATCCACGACGGCCTGCAGCTTGCCGGCATTGCGGCCGACCAGCACCGTGTGCGCGCCGAGTGCGGCCAGTTCGTGCGCCGTGCAGCGCCCGATGCCGGAGCCGCCCCCGGTCACCAGCATCACCCTGCCGGTGAACATCTCTTGTGCAAATACCGAGCGGTAGCCCATGCCAATTCCTTTGTCGTGTGTCTTCGATGTTCTACTGTTGGGCGGCCCTGCCGGCCCTGCCACCGGTGGTGCGGGGTGAGGTGAGCCTCAGCCGGCCGGCACGTTCTGAAGTTGAATTTCCACCAGCAGCGCGCCGGATTCGACCTGATCGCCAACCTGCGCGTGCACCTGCAGCACGGTGCCATCGGCTTGCGCGGTGAGCCACATCTCCATCTTCATGGCCTCCACGCAGACCAGGGGCTGGCCTTCCTTGACCGCCTCGCCCACAGCGGCCTGGACTTGTGTGACCTTGCCGGCCACCGGCGCGCGGGCGCGGGTGGCATCCATGCGGGCATCTTTCTCCGGGAAGGGAGAGACCTCCTGAAAGACAAGCGAGGTGCCGTCCACGGCCATGTGCAGTTCGTGCGCGTGTAGCAGGGCCACCGCCTGGCGCGTCACGCCGTCGATCTCGTAGCGCAGTGCGCCGTCCTTGAAATGGAGGATCCGGATGGTGTGCGTCTGGCTCCCCAGCGCCACGGTGACCTGGCCCGAGCGATCGGGGTGCACGCGCAGCGTGTGGGTGGTGTCGTCACAGCGCAGGGGCAGGCCAAAGGCCGCGACGCTGTTGGCGCGCCAGCTGGCGCCGGCGCGCAGGGCCAGGGCGGCGGCGGCCACGCACCAGACGCCCTCACCGGGCACCGGGCGCTGCAGCAGCGCTTCACCTGTGTCCTGCCACTGGTCGATCAGCGTGGTGGTCATGGACGCGCCCCGGAAGGCGGGGTGGTTCACCAGGTCGGCCAGGAAGCGGCCGTTGTTGCGCAGGCCCAGCAGCGGGGCGTTTTCAAGTGCGGCGCGCAGGCGCCGGATGGCGTCAGGGCGGTCCCGGCCGTGCGCGATCACCTTGGCCACCATGGGGTCGTAGTACGGTGTGATGCTGCCCCCTTCGTCAATGCCGTCATCAATGCGAATGCCGCCGTGCAGGGCGAGCTGTGGGCGCCACCAGCGCACGGTGCCGGTCTGTGGGGCAAAGCCGGCGTAGGGGTCTTCGGTGTACAGGCGGGCCTCGATGGCGTGGCCGGTGAAGCGGATGTCGGCCTGCGTGGCGGGCAGGGGCTCGCCTGCAGCCACCAGCAGCTGCCATTCCACCAGGTCGAAACCGGTGATCAACTCTGTGACCGGGTGTTCGACCTGCAGGCGGGTGTTCATTTCCAGAAAGTAGTGCTTCAGGTCGGCATCGACGATGAATTCCACCGTGCCGGCGCCCTGGTAGCCCACCGCCAGCGCGGCGGCCACGGCATCGCGGCCCATGGCCTCCCGCATGGCGGGGCTGACCACGGGCGAAGGCGCCTCTTCGACAACTTTCTGGCGCCGGCGTTGGGCGGTGCAGTCGCGCTCGCCCAGGTGCACGGCATGACCGTGGGCATCGGCAAAGACCTGGATCTCGATGTGGCGGCCGTCGTCGATCAGCCGCTCCAGCATCAGCGTGCCGTCGCCAAAGGCGCTTTGGGCCTCGCGCCGCGCACCGGTCAGCGCCTGGGCCATCTCGTCGGCCGCGCGCACCAGCCGCATGCCGCGCCCGCCGCCGCCGGCCACCGCCTTGACCAGCAGGGGGAAACCCAGCTTCAGCGCCTCTTCGGTCAGCCGGGCGTCGTCCTGGTCTGCGCCCAGGTAGCCGGGTGCGCAGGGCACGCCGGCGTCGATCATGCGGCGCTTGGCCAGCGCCTTGTCGCCCATGGCGGTGATGGCACCAGGCGGCGGGCCGATGAAGACCAGCCCGGCGTCCGCACAGGCCTGCGCAAAGGCGGCGTTTTCGCTAAGGAAGCCATAGCCGGGGTGCACGGCATCGGCCCCGGTCTTGCGCGCGGCCTCCAGCAGGGCGGCCACCCGCAGGTAGGAGTCGGCCGCGGCCGCGCTGCCAATGTGCACGGCCTCGTCGGCCTGGCGCACGTGGGGCGCGGCGCAGTCGGCATCGCTGTAGACGGCCACCGTGCGGTAGCCGAGCCGGCGCGCGGTGCGGATCACGCGGCAGGCGATCTCGCCCCGGTTGGCAATCAGGATCTTGGAAAAAGTCATTGCAACGCCCTGTGGTTTGCGTTTTTCGTTCGGAGAAAAGGCAGCGCGGAAAGTGGATGCCTTACATGCGCGCCACGCCGAAGGTGTTGGGGTGCAGCTGGCGCGTGCGGGCTTCGTCGGCCAGCGCCAGGCTCAAGCCCAGCCGGCGGCGCGTGTCGCGCGGGTCGATGATGCCGTCGTCCCACAGCCTTGCGGTGCCGAACAAGGCTGCACTTTCTTTGTCCAGCCGCAGGCGCAAGCCATCGGGTGGTGGCAATGGCAGTGGCCGAGAAGGTGGCGCACCGGCAGCTGAGTGATGTGTGCATCCGCGTCTTCACGCGCGCGCCAGCGATCTGCCGTGCGTGTGTACGTGGCGTTGGGTGCCAACCTCGGCGATGCGGCCGCCACGTTGCGTGACGCTATTCGCTGGCTGGCCGACTTGCCCGGTACCACCGTGTACGCGGCATCCAGCCTGTACCGTACCGCACCCTGGGAGGCCAGCGGCCCTGATTTCATCAACGCCGTGGCGGCACTGGACACACAGCTGACTGCCCCCGACCTGCTGGTTTGCCTGCACACGCTGGAAGCCCGTGCAGGCCGTGAGCGCCCCTATCTGAACGCCCCCCGCACACTCGACCTGGACCTGCTGTTGTACGGCAGCGCTGGCATTGACTCACCCCGCCTGACCGTACCTCATCCCCGCATGTGGCAACGGGCGTTTGTACTGGTTCCGCTTGCGGAGGTGGCGCCTGAATGGGTGACACCGGAGGCCTTGCAAGCGGTGGCCGGACAGCAGATCGAACGCATGGTTTGAGACGTTGGTGCGCGTGTCAAACGGTGCTATGAACTCCCACGTGGCTGCTTAATGTGTATGGAGCGTGGAGTTAGCGGGTACCATGCGGGCGTTGCTGTTGCCTGCAACATTTGAGGTTCAACATGAGACAACATGGGTCATTTACGCTGGAATGGAACGGCCCCATTCTTCACGTCACCTACAGCGACCTGTGGAATGAGGAAGCCGTCTTGGCTTTGCATGCTGCTGCCCGAGCGGCGTGGGTTGAAAGGGCGTATCCCCAATGGGCCATGCTGACCGATGCGCGTCAGTGGGAGGGCGGCACACCGGAGGTGCTGGCTCGCTGGTGGGTATTTTTTGCCGACGCCGTTGCCAATGGCATGACCACGGTGACCGACATTCTGCCGTCCACGTTTCATGCAGCGGTGGTCGCGGGTTTGGCTGAACGGGCCTCGGCAATGGCGACCTACCACCGCGGCGAAAACATGGCTGATGCCTTCGCTTGGCTGGCCACCAAGGGGTTTGTGCCTGAGCGCGCTGGCACTTGACGCCAGCCCGCGTGACCGACGGGCAACTGGGACAGATGTGTCAGGGGGCCAGCCGTTCCCGCAGCCATTCCCCGCTGTCTTGCAAGGTGTAGCGGAGCCGGTCATGCAGGCGGCTTTTGCGGCCCTGCCAGAACTGCCAGTTGTCGGGTTTGAGGCGGTAGCCACCCCAGTGTGGTGGGCGTGGCGGTTGGAGCAGAAACTGCGCGCCGAACTTGGCTGCATTGGTCACCAGCACCCCCCTGCCTGAAATGACCTGGCTTTGTGGGCTGGCCCAGGCACCGATGCGGCTGTCAAGCGGGCGGGTGTGAAAGTAGGCATCACTGGCTTCAGCGCTGACCTTTTCCACCACGCCTTCGATGCGCACCACGCGCTCCATTTCCACCCAGTGGAATTGCAGCGCGGCATACGGGTTGCCGGCTAACTCCTGGCCTTTCTGGCTGTCGTAGTTGGTGTACCAGACGATGCCTCGGGCGTCGTAGTCCTTGATCAGCACCACCCGCGTGCTGGGCCGCAGGTTGCTGCCCACGGTGGCCAGGGTCATGGCGTTGGGTTCCGGTACCTCGCCGTGGATGGCTTCTTTCAGCCATTGGTCAAACTGGTCAATGGGTTGTGCGTGCGAGTCGCTTTCGCTGAGTTCGGCCCGTTCGTAGCTTTTGCGCAGGTCTGCAATGTTCATGGCATGGGGTGTGGGTATGTGGGCTCAGCGGTGGCGGGTGCGTGCGATGGGGTGGACAGAGGCTGTGAGTCGGGGGCGTGAGCCAGCAGTTGAGCCAGCGCATGGTCGTGAATACCCAGTTCAGCCAGCTGACGATGTGTCTCGCGTGCATAGGCCAGTGTAGACCCGTAGCGCCCGACAGACGACGTGAAAATTTGGCGGTACCGGCTGGCGTCTAGCTGGCCGGTGTAGCTTGGGCTGTGCAGGGGCAGCGTGAACGCCAGTGCGCGCACTGGGCCATTGGGGGTGAGGGCTGACAGCCATTTGGGGTCGTAGACTGGGTTGGGCATTTCACGTGCCCACAGTTTGGGCAGGTAAAGCAGCGCGTCTGCCCGAGCCACGCGTTGCACCACCCCTTGGCAACTGCCACCGGCAATCAGCGCAAACACAAGACCGGGCTCTTCCGGGGTGCCACGGTTGACGCGGCTCCACATCTGTAGCGCACGGTGGTACCCGTGCACTTTGGCCGGGCGTGACTCGGCAACAGGCTGTTCGGGTCGCCAGATGAGCGAGGCATATGCAAACACCCACAGATCATCGCTGGTGGCCGCCCATTCATGGGTCAGCCGCGCCAGCATGGTCTGGCCGCAGCGTGGCGGCGCTTGGGTGGGTGTTTGACCGGGGTTCAATGCGCGTATTCGGGGCGCTGGATGAGTTCGATTTTGTAGCCGTCAGGGTCGACCACGAACGCAATCACCGACTTGCCGCCTTTGACAGGCCCTGGTTCGCGGGTGATGGTGGCCCCGGCCTGGCGAATGCGGTTGCAGGCTGCCACCACATCGGGTACGCCCAATGCAATGTGGCCGTACGCCGTGCCCAGTTCATATTGGGTGGTGTCCCAGTTGAAGGTCAGTTCCAACTCTGCGTGCTCGGGGTTGCTGCCGAAGCCCACAAAAGCCAGCGTGTAGCGGTACTCGGTGTTTTCGGAGGTGCGCAGCAGCTGCATGCCGATGACACGGGTGTAGAAGTCGATGGAGCGTTGCAGGTCACCCACCCGCAGCATGGTGTGTAAAAGTCTCATGCCCCGATTTTGCTGCAAGTTCAAACCGATTGGCCATGCAGGGCCTGCCTGGCTGAGGGCCTATTTGATGTCGAACACCAGGCAAGTGGTGGTGGCGTGGGCATACAGTTTGCCGTCCGGCCCTACCAGCCGGGCTTCGGCTGTGGCCAGTTGGCGCCCGCAATGCACCACAGTGCCTTCGGCACGCACCCTTTGCACATCTGGTGTCAGCGCCCGCACGATGTTCACGCTCAGTTCGGCGGTGGTGTAGCCACGCCCCGGCGGCATGCGGGTGTGCACGGCGCAACCCAGGGCAGAGTCGAGCACGGTGGCGTACCAGCCACCATGGATGCCGCCCATGGGGTTCAGGTGCGCCGCGCCTGGCGTGCCCTGGAACACCGCACGGCCTTCATCGACTTCGATCAGCATGAAGTCC
>ERZ1034361.1968-NODE-1968-length-10142-cov-5.534824_pt1 | contig 10142 bp, 9 predicted proteins | sample MGYA00520617_ERZ1034361 | MGnify/ENA primary metagenome ERZ1034361 (study PRJEB33736, sample SAMEA104284507) | Azolla filiculoides | biome: Urban; feature: Water surface; material: Ditch water | place: Netherlands | collected 2015-10-28 | depth 0-0.1 m ... | reverse complement strand
GATACATCGGCGGGACTGGAGTTCTGACGTGGGCTCTTCCTATCATCAGCAGCATTTGCTTTAGTTGCAATATCTGAAGCCAATCCATCAGTTGTTGCTTTTACATCCGAAGCGTTTGCTTTGGTTGCTAATTCTTCTTTTGTAGCATAAACACTTAAGTCTTGATCTCCTGTATTTGTTCCACTCAAATTAGGAGCAGAAATGACTCCAGTAAACACTTGACCAGCAATATTTGCCTTTAGAGCAATATCACTTGTGTTTTCCATAATAGCAGCCAATTGTTTATCCGAAACATAATTTTTATCTGTACTTGGAATTATGTCAGCGGTTGTAGCTGGTTTTCCTTCTGTTATTCTTCCTTTTGAATCAACAACAACTTTAGAATAAGTTCCTGCAATGACACCAGTATTTGAAAGTGTAGTTACTAAATCAGCACCAGAAGTAGTTATATCTCCAGTTAATCCATTTGGTGCATTTAATACTCCTCCTGAAACGGTAACTATACCTGATCCTAAAGGTGCTGGTCCAACCGCACCAGTCAATCCTACATCTCCTTTTTCGCCTTTTTCACCTTGAATTCCTTGATCTCCTTTTACACCTTGAGCGCCATCTTTTCCGTCAGCTCCATTTGTTCCAGCTACACCTTGAATACCTTGGTCTCCTTTATCGCCTTTTTCACCTTGAATTCCTTGAGGGCCTTGAGGGCCAGGCAAACCTGGCACATTAGCGTTTTCTGCATATAATGCATAAGGAACACTATTCAATTGTGTGGTACCCATATCAATATAAGCAACACCTCCAGTTGAATCCATTTCCACCTGAATAAATTTTGATCCAACACCCCAATTCACTCCAGACAAGGTTCCAGTAATAATTGTACCAGAACCAATGTTTACATCAAATAAACCAAGACTAGTAGTCGTTATACTATGTGTTTCACTAAAAACAACAGGACCAGTAGAGGCTCCAGTATGAATAGTAAAACGTAAACTGATTTTTTGCGATGCAACTACACTACCATCTGCACCATATGCCACACCCTGATAAGGAATCGCTTGAGGAGTTTGAGCATAAACATTGTCAATTGTACCTATATAACAAAAAATACATAGTAACATCAAGAATATTCTTTGCAATGATTTTTCTTTTTTTGTAAAATTATTTATCATAAATTTAAATTTAAAATAATATTATTTTTGAAATGGGTTATTATGTTGTGCTTAAAAAATTACTTCTGTGTTTTTCTATATCTAAGACTTTTTTTCTTAGGGCGGCCAAAATTATATTAAAAAACTTTCTCAAATAAAAAAATAACAAATACTCGTTTAAAAGTTAAAACTGTCTTTTAATGGGCAAATTATTGTTATTTTATTTAAACATTTTCCTATATTTTTACTTTATATTAAATTATTACTAAAAAATGTTTCTTTTTTTTCAAAAAAACTTTGTGATTTTTTAGGCATTTCAAAAGTAGGAATAAATATATGTACTACAGGTTAAAATCCGATTAAGTGCAAAAAAAGTCCGATTAAGTGAAAATAAAACCGTTAAAATGTTTTTTTATAGTCTTAAAACTACAAAATACAAATCATCAACAAAAAGCGGACTGATTAAAGAAAAGCGATTGATAATTATTACTTTAAAAATAAAATTATTAACAACAATAAATTTTAGACATACTAACTTAGTTGTCACAGAAAGTTAAGAAACAATCTTAATTTTGCCCTATGAAAAAAGTCTATAAAATTTATGACAAATCTTTTAAAGATAAAGCAGTCCAAATGAGTTATGATAGAACCAACATATCAGAGTTCACCAGAGAGTTAGGAATAACAACACCACAGTTGTATAAATAGCGCAAAGATTTTGAACAATTTGTAAAAAAAGCTTTCCTGCAAAAGGAAAATTAAAACTAACTCCAGGTTGGAGTTCTAGCGATGCAATGAGTACGAATTAAACTACACTTAGAGCTAGGAATATGGCGGTTAAAAATCGAAAAATCGAGTAAAATTTGATTTTCCACTCTGACAGAGGTGTTCAGTGTGTGAGCAAAAAAAATGTAAATGTTCTTGATTCCTATAAAAAAATCACCTGTATTATGAGTCGAAAAGGAAATTGTTGGGATAATGCAGTAGTGGAAAGCATTTTTAAATCCTTGAAAACTGAATTGATTTACGGAAACAAATTGATTTCTAAAGAACAAATGAAACTAAAAATCTTTGAATACATTGAAATTTGGCACAACAGAAAAAGGAGGCATTTTGCTTTAAATTATGCAACTATTGAAGAATTTAACAATCAAATTAATTACAAAAATGTAGCTTAACTTAATGGGCAGTTTTTATTTGCATATCCAGTTTGCGAGCTAAAAAGAAAAAGGGACTTAACTAAAAAATCAGTTAAGTCCCTTATGGTGGGCGATGAGGGGTTCGAACCCCCGACCCCCTCGGTGTAAACGAGGTGCTCTGAACCAGCTGAGCTAATCGCCCTAATTGTGGGTGCAAATATACACTTAGATATTGGATTCGCAAACAAAATTTAAAAAAATATATTTTTAATTTGAAATGAAATAAAACATATTTTTATCATTACTTCAGGATAGTATTATATTTGTAAAAAAACAATTAAATTTAAATGGCACATTTCAAAGAAAATGATTTACCAAAATCAAAAATAACAGCAACATCTCTAAACAAAGCAACAGTTATTTTTAAATATGCAGGAAGTCATCGATGGAAATTTTATGTTGGATTAATCTTTTTATTATTAACCGGAGCAACAGCATTAGCTTTTCCAAAATTAATGGGAATTCTAATTGATAGTGTAAAAACCAAAAGTTACGACCAAGCTAATAATATTGCTATATTACTTATCGTAATATTGTTTTTGCAATCTATATGTTCCTTTTTTAGACTTTCTTTATTTGTCAATTTTACCGAACATACTTTAGCTAATCTTCGATTATCATTGTACAGTAACTTAGTAAAACTGCCAATGTCATTCTTTTCACAAAAACGTGTTGGAGAACTAAATAGTAGAATAAGTGCCGATATTACTCAAATTCAAGATACATTAACATCTACAATTGCCGAATTTTTAAGACAATTTATTTTAATTATTGGCGGCATCATTTTGTTAGCCACCGAAAGTATAAAGCTTACTTTATTGATGCTTTCAGTAGTTCCACTTGTGGCGGTAGCTGCGGTTATATTTGGAAGATTCATTCGAAAATATTCCAAAAAAGTGCAAGATCAAGTTGCAGAAAGTCAAGTTATTGTAGAAGAAACGATGCAAGGTATTAGTATTGTAAAAGCTTTTGCCAATGAATGGTATGAAATTGCCCGATACGATGGAAAAATTAAAGAAGTAGTAAAACTAGCTATTAAAGGTGGAAAATACAGAGGCTACTTTGCTTCCTTCATCATCTTTTGTCTTTTTGGGGCTATAGTTGCTGTGGTTTGGTTTGGCGTCAGATTGAGTATTAGTGGTGAAATGAGCGTGGGACAATTAATCTCTTTTGTGCTCTATTCCACTTTCGTAGGGGCTTCTTTTGGTGGAATTGCCGAATTGTATGCTCAAATTCAAAAAGCAATTGGAGCCACCGAACGTGTTTTCGAATTATTAGACGAAACTCCCGAAAAAATTAATTCTACACAAAATTCGCATTCCATTCAGAAAATTCAAGGAAATGTCACTTTCAATAATGTTGGATTCACCTACCCTTCTCGAAAAGAAATGAAAGTATTGAAAGGAGTAAATTTCACAGCTGATTTTGGTCAAAAGATCGCTGTTGTTGGTCCAAGTGGTGCTGGAAAATCTACTATAGCTTCTTTATTATTGCGCTTTTACGACATTGACAGTGGGGAAATATTGGTAGATGGAAAAAATATCTACGATTATGATTTAGAAAATCTTCGTGGCAATATGAGCATTGTTCCTCAAGACGTGATTTTATTTGGCGGAACTATTAAAGAAAACATTGCTTACGGAAATCCTGATGCAACAGATGACGAAATTATTTTGGCTGCAAAACAGGCCAATGCTTTGGTTTTCATAGAAAGTTTTCCTGAAAAATTTGAAACTCTTGTGGGCGAAAGAGGAGTTAAACTTTCCGGTGGGCAACGCCAACGTATTGCCATCGCAAGAGCATTATTAAAAAATCCAAGTATTTTGATTCTGGACGAAGCCACTTCGTCATTGGACAGCGAAAGCGAAAAACTGGTTCAGGAAGCCTTGGAAATTTTGATGGAGGGAAGAACGAGCATTATTATAGCCCACCGCCTTTCGACCATTCGAAGTGCAGACCAAATTTTGGTTTTAGATAAAGGAGTAATTGCTGAGCAAGGAACTCATCAAGAATTGATTGCTTTAGAAAACGGTATCTATAAAAACCTGAGCCATTTGCAGTTTAGTCATTCTTAATTTTCGGTCACTGATAAAACGAATTTGCAAAAACAAAAACACAGATAAAAACAAATTTACTTTTAATTTTTAGTAATTAAAATCCGTTATTATCTGTGTTTTTACGAAGTAAATCCGTGTTTTCTGCGTTCCTTTTTACTTACTTCTCTTTTCTTCTATTTCTCTCAGCTTTTATCATGGATAATTCACGGCTGGTTTGTCCTGCAACCGAAGTGTTTTCTTCGGCACGGCGAATTAAGTAAGGCATCACATCTTTTACAGGACCAAAAGGCAAATATTTAGCAACATTATAACCACTATCGGCCAAATTATAACTGATATTGTCGCTCATACCATACAATTGACCAAACCAAATTCTATTGTCTGTCGATTGTATTCCTTTTGTTTCCATTAAATCCATCAAATAATAAGTACTTTCTTCGTTGTGCGTTCCTTCAAAAATAGACATCGTATCAATATGATCTAACATATATTTTACTGATGCATTATAATTTTCGTCGGTTGCCTCTTTTGAAGTGCAAATTGGGCTTGGATAATTTTTTTCAATGGCACGTTCATTTTCTTTTTCCATATAAGCACCACGAACTAATTTCATACCAATGAAAAACCCTTCTTGTTTTGCTTTTTCGTGCACTTCTTTCAAATAATCCAATCGATCCCAACGATACATTTGAAGCGTATTGAAAACAATTGGCTTCTCTTTGTTGTACTTCTGCATCATTTCTTCAACCAAATTATCGACCGAATCTTGCATCCAACTTTCTTCAGCATCAATCAATAAGGCTACATCACTATCATAAGAGGCTTTACACACTTTTTCGAAACGATCCACTACTCTATTCCATTCGTCAGATTCTGCTGGTGTTAATTTTTTTCCTAAACTAACTTCTTCATACAAATCAATACGTCCAAAACCTGATGGTTTAAACACGGCAAACGGAATTGATTTCTTTTCTTTAGCAAAATCAATCAATTTTAAAGTTTTTTCTAAAACCGCATCAAACTGTTCTTCTTCCTCCTTGCCTTCTACAGAATAATCTAAAACCGATGAAACACCTTTGGTAAATAATTTGTCAACAACTTTCAAGCTGTCGTCCTCATTTACACCTCCACAAAAATGATCAAAAACAGTAGCACGAATCAATCCTTCTACAGGCAAACTTGCTTTGAGAGCAAAATTAGTTACAGCAGTTCCAATTCGAACAAGTGGTTCATTTGCAATCATTTTGAATAGAAAATAGGCTCTTTCGAGTTCTGTATCGCTTTTCAAAGAGAATGCAATTTGTGTATTATCGAATAAATTTTTCATTTTTTGTTATATTTTTGCACAAATATAAAGAGAGTTTTCAAAATTATTAAGCAAAAAATCCCTTATTTTGCGCTTTAAATTAATTAATAAATATGCAATCTATCCAAGCCAACAATTATCCAATATATTTCAATGAATCAGGATATGAAGCTCTAAATTTGTTCCTCAACGAAAGCAAATATTCCAACTTATTTATTATCGTAGATAGCAATACTAATGAGTACTGTTTGTCAAAATTCCTTCCCTATTTAGCAACTGAATTGACCATTGAAATTGTTGAATTTGAAGCAGGTGAACCCAATAAAAACATTGAAACTTGCGTTCAATTATGGAATGTTTTGACCGAACTAGGTGCTGATAGAAAAAGTCTTGTTCTAAATCTGGGTGGCGGAGTTGTTACTGATTTAGGCGGTTTTGTAGCTTCAACATTCAAGCGTGGAGTAGATTTTATTCATATTCCAACCACTTTACTTTCAATGGTTGATGCTTCGGTTGGAGGAAAAACAGGTGTCGATTTAGGAAATTTAAAAAACCAAATTGGGGTTATCAATGTGCCAAAAATGGTTCTTATTGATACTCAATACTTAGAAACACTTTCTAAAGAAGAAATGCGTTCTGGACTTGCCGAAATGCTCAAACACGGATTGATTTATGACAAAGGCTATTGGGAACAATTTCTAGATTTGAAAGCCATTGATTTTGCCGATTTTGATGAATTGATTTACCGTTCGGTTGAAATTAAAAACGAAATTGTAATGCAAGATCCAACCGAAAAAAATATTCGCAAAGCATTGAATTTTGGTCACACACTGGGTCACGCCATCGAAAGTTATTTTCTTGAAAATGAAAACAAGAAAAGTCTATTGCACGGCGAAGCTATTGCCATCGGAATGATTTTAGAAAGTTTTATTTCGTTAGAAAAAGACTTGATAAACCCACAAGAATACAACCAAATCAAGACTGCAATAAAAGGTATTTATGATGATGTTGTTTTTGAAGAGAATGATATCGAACCCATAATGGAATTGCTCATTCACGACAAAAAAAATGAGTACGGAAACATTCAGTTTGCGTTAATTGAAGGCATTGGAAAAATAAAAATCAATCAATCTGTTGAAAATGAATTGATTTTAAAGGCTTTCAAAGATTATAAATCTTAACAATTTTTATAAAAAAGGATTGTAATTGGTATATATTATTTTCTACATTTGCAACAATGAAAAAAAGTCAAAATACAAGGAATTATAGCGCTCTAAAAAACGAAAAAAGAAGTTCTTTTTTAAGAATATTAAGGCGTTTTTTTGCTGTTAAGGATTCTTTTAGTTTTGATATTTTTCCCTATTTGAAAGCCGAAAACGAAAAACTTCAAATCGTTTTTGAAAACATTAGAGTTTGAATTTTAGCTTAATTTATTATTTCAATTAAATTAATCTAAAATATTAAAAATCAAATGAATACAAAATATTTCGATTTAATAAATCAAACTTACTATTTTCCTCAAGAAGAATTTACATTAAACAAAGACAACCTAGAATTTCATAATATCGATTTGATGAAATTGGTAGAGCAATATGGTACGCCATTAAAATTTACCTACTTGCCTCAAATTTCCAACAACATTAACAAAGCCAAAAGTTGGTTTCGTAAATCGATGGAAAAAAACAATTATGAAGGCAAATATTACTACTGTTATTGCACAAAAAGTTCTCATTTTGAATACATAATGAATGAAGCTTTCAAAAATAATATCCATATCGAAACCTCTTCGGCTTTTGATATTAATATTGTCGAAAGTTTATTAGAATCTGGGAAAATAAATAAAAGTACTTATGTAATATGTAACGGTTTCAAAAGAGATCAATACATCGAAAACATTGCACGATTAATCAATAACGGACATAAAAACACCATTCCAATTATTGATAATTATGAAGAATTGGATATTTTACAAGAAAATATCAAGAAGAAATTCAAAATCGGAATTCGAATTGCAGCTGAAGAGGAACCTAAATTTGAGTTTTATACTTCACGTCTTGGAATTGGTTATAAAAACATCGTTCAGTTCTATAAAAAACAGATTCAGGATAATAAAAAACTGGAACTTAAAATGTTGCACTTTTTTATAAACACCGGAATCAACGACAACGCCTATTATTGGAACGAATTAGTAAAATGTATCAAAGTGTATGTCGCTTTGAAAAAAGAATGCCCTACACTTGATGGTTTGAACATAGGTGGCGGATTTCCAATCAAAAATTCATTGGCATTCGAATACGATTACCAATACATGATTGACGAAATTATCAATCAAATTAAGATTGCTTGTGACGAAGCCGAAGTAGATGTTCCGAATATTTTTACTGAATTTGGTTCTTTTACTGTTGGTGAAAGTGGCGGTGCGATTTATCAAATTTTGTATCAAAAACAACAAAATGACAGAGAAAAATGGAATATGATTGATTCCTCTTTCATCACTACTTTGCCAGATACTTGGGCTATAAACAGACGTTTTATTATGTTATCCATCAACCGCTGGAACGATACTTACGAAAGAGTTTTACTAGGCGGAATGACTTGTGATAGTGATGATTATTACAATTCTGAGCAAAATATGAATGCTATTTATTTGCCAAAATACAACAAAGAAAAGCCACTATATATCGGTTTTTTCAATACAGGCGCCTATCAAGAAACTATAGGCGGTTATGGAGGTTTGCACCACTGTTTGATTCCGCAACCCAAACATATTTTGATTGATCGTGACGAAAACGGAATCTTAGCCACCGAAGTTTTCTCACAACAACAAACCGCCGATGAAGTATTAGAAATATTAGGCTACAACAAAAAATAATTTTTAAAATTTTTCATTGAGTTATCAAAAAAAAATATTTTCTTTGAACACTCAGCAATCCGCTTTTAAACAATAAAAACAAAATGAGTAAAGGACCAATAAGTCAGTTTATCGAAAAGCATTATTTGCATTTCAATTCTGCATCTTTAGTCGATGCCGCCAAAGCCTATGAGCAACAATTAGCTAACGGAGCTAAAATGATGGTGAGCATGGCTGGAGCGATGAGTACCGCCGAAATAGGCAAAATTTTTGCTGAAATCATTCGAAAAGACAAAGTGCAAATCATTTCTTGTACAGGTGCAAATCTTGAGGAAGACATCATGAATTTAGTAGCACATTCGCACTACGAAAGAGTACCACATTATCGTGATTTAACTCCTGAAGACGAATGGGCATTACTAGAAAGAGGTTTAAATCGTGTTACCGATACTTGTATTCCAGAGCACGAAGCTTTCCGTCGTTTGCAAAAACACATCTATAAAATTTGGAAAGATGCCGACGATAAAGGGGAACGCTATTTTCCTCATGAATTTATGTACAAAATGCTACTTTCGGGAGTTTTGGAAGAATATTACGAAATTGACCTAAAAGACAGCTGGATGTATGCTGCAGCAGAGAAAAATTTACCTATTATTGTACCAGGTTGGGAAGATAGCACGATGGGAAATATTTTTGCTTCCTATGTAATCAAAGGCGATTTGAAAGCATCTACAATGAAATCAGGTATTGAATATATGACTTTCTTAGCTGATTGGTATCCAAAAAATAGCGCTAACGGTATTGGGTTTTTCCAAATTGGTGGTGGAATTGCTGGAGACTTTCCAATTTGTGTTGTACCAATGCTGTATCAAGATATGGAAATGCATGACATTCCGTTTTGGAGTTATTTTTGCCAAATTTCAGATTCTACAACCAGCTATGGTTCGTATTCGGGAGCTGTGCCAAATGAAAAAATCACTTGGGGTAAATTAGACATTAAAACCCCTAAGTTTATAATCGAGTCGGATGCAACCATTGTTGCTCCATTAATTTTTGCCTATTTGTTGGATTTATAATATAATTTATGAAAAGAGTAATTGTTGATTACGCAAAACTTACCCACGAAATTTTAAATCTATTAGTAGATAAATTTCCGGATGGCTATGATGATTCAAATATTATCCGTTTTAGAAATGCCCAAAATGAATTGATCGAAGCTGTTGAAGTTCGTACCGAGGACACTATTTATTTAGTAAAAATCAGTACCAAATTGGCCGATAGAATCGAAAATTATGATGAAGATGATGAAATCGAAGCAGAAATTGAACCAATCGCAGACGGCATCATAGACGATGACGATGCTGTCAGTGATGACGATGATGACACAGATGAATACAAAGACCCAGTGGATAAAGGCGATGACGATGACGACGACGATGATGACGATGAAGAAGCCGATTCTTCTGAAGATGACGACGAGGATGACGAAGAATAATTAATTCTTCAAAATAATACTATTTAAAAGGAACTCCATTAAGAGTTCCTTTTTTTGTTAAAACTATCTTGCTGATACACAGAATT
>ERZ1034361.1967-NODE-1967-length-10148-cov-2.992751_pt1 | contig 10148 bp, 10 predicted proteins | sample MGYA00520617_ERZ1034361 | MGnify/ENA primary metagenome ERZ1034361 (study PRJEB33736, sample SAMEA104284507) | Azolla filiculoides | biome: Urban; feature: Water surface; material: Ditch water | place: Netherlands | collected 2015-10-28 | depth 0-0.1 m ... | reverse complement strand
GGAGTGCGTGCTCAGCAGTTTGATTACGGTTCTTTAGAAATGGCTCAGCTAGAGTTATTTCTGATGTGGAGGGCAAGAGGAATGCCCCTAGAAACTCCAGGGGTCCGCCCTTAAGATACAGCTTAGTCTGAGAAGACTACAGAGGTTGCGCCATTAATCAAAACACGGTCATGCAAGTAGTAGCGCAATGCACGTGACAGTACAGTGCGCTCTAAATCTCGACCCTTACGAACCAAGTCGTCTGGTGTGTCACCGTGGGTTACCCGTGTCACGTCTTGTTCAATGATTGGACCTTCATCCAAATCGCTAGTCACGAAGTGTGCTGTAGCACCAATTAATTTAATACCGCGTGCATGGGCCTGATGGTAAGGTTTGGCACCTTTAAAGCTTGGTAAAAATGAATGGTGAACGTTTATACAGCGACCAGATAACTTGGTAGATAAATCATCTGACAGAATTTGCATGTAGCGAGCTAATATGACCATATCCACTTTTGAGTCGGCCACAATCTCTAACAGCTTAGCCTCTTGAGCTGGTTTAGTTTCTGGTGTTACTGGCAGGTGATAGAAGGGTATATCGGCAAAATCAATACTGGAGTAGACCTCACGCGGATGATTGGAAACGATTCCGCAAATGATCATTGGCAATTCACCAATACGCCAGCGATAGAGAAGATCAACAAGGCAATGATCTAGCTTGGATGCCATGATCAAGACACGTTTTAGATCCTTGACTGCACGTAAGTCCCAGGTAAGATCAAAGCGCTTAGCAATTTCTACAAAGCCAGCTTTTAATGTTTTGCTATCAGCGCTGCAGCTAAAGCTCACACGCATAAAGAATCGTTTAGAAGCTTTGTCATCAAACTGCTGAGCTTCCTCAATATCGCCACCCAATTCAAAGATATAAGTTGAGACGGCGGCAACAATGCCTGGTCGATTAGGGCAGGTCAGCGTGAGGTAGTAATTTTCTGTAGTCATGGCTTCGATCGAGGTAAAGATTGCTGATAAGGCTTAATTTTAGACTGCTTATTTGTTAGCGGGCAGGCTATCTGCGGGACCAAAATAGGGTTCGCTCATATCTTTGATTGTGGGAACCGGAATATCGCTACAAATGGGCTTTGGTCCTAGGGCATTTAGAAAATTGCAATCTTGCTTGGTTGCCGCTGAGGCGGCATGCTCTAAGGGTGATTTTCCGGTAGTTACCGTAGAGACGGCGCTGGCAGCAGTTGAGGGGTTGGCGGCTGCCACTGATACAGCGGCAGTGCCCGCAGAGCTGGCCACGCTCGTTGCTGAGCTGCCCAGGGCTAATAATGGCGCTGCGCAGCCCGTTATATTCAGGCAAAGAGTGACACCCCCAAGGGCGACGATTAAATAAAAACAAAAAGCAGACCAGCCCGATGGGTTTGGTCTGCTTAGGCGGGTATTCAAGATCTGGTTTTTATTTACGCTGGCAGACAACGTTAAATACTCCTGCTGTCCAAGACTCACTTATAACGGGTTCAAACTCACTGTCTGGGGTTTTGTTGTCTGAAACTACCTTACCGCTACCTTTATTTCCAGCAAACTCTTTGTATTCGATTGGACGATAGCTAAGGGCTGGACAGTTGTACTCATTAATACCGATGATTGAGCTAACAGGCTGTTTTGTTTTTGGATTAGCCCCAGGCTTTTTAAAATCTAGCATCGACATGATTTGCGCTTTTTCGCCAGAAGTACTGACAGTATCTAGGTCAACATAAACCACCATCACTGCATTCGATCCCAACTCTTTCCACTCAGCGAAACTGCTGGAGAAGGGCAATAAGGAAAGTGAAGCAAAGAGGGTGAGTGCGTGTATTTTTTTCATCATCAATGGTGTTGTCATTAAAAAGGTTAAGCCCGAGCTGGACCTGTAAAGCTTATTCTAAACTCCCCGAGCTCATTTTTCCTTAATATTCAGATCTAGCTGTCGACTAGTCTTTTGGGGTTTCATTTGTAAGGGGAGATATTCATTGCGAGCCCAAAGCGCGCTCATATTGCGGTAGAGCTTGTTCTGCACCCAGCCAGATTGTCCAGTTTGATAGATAAAGAGGGATTGCTCTAAATCAGACAGGTCGTAGATCGTGCGAAGGCTGGGAGCCTGCTTGGTTTCAAAAGGATTGTCTGCTCTGAGAAGTTCAAGGCGACCCACATTGACACTAAAGCTATCTCCAGGAAAAGCTTGCGTTAGATTGAAGAAACTTCCCAGTAGCGGGACCTTGCTCAAAGGGCGATGCTCTGAAACTGCAATGTGCGCATTACCCCAAGCCCAATTTTTAGGATTGTTACCAAACTGCCCGCTCAGCCGCTCCAGAGCTTTACCAAATGCAGCATTGGAGGCATCGGCACAACTTTCGATCTGTTCAGTTTGGGGGTCATTACACCAAGGACTATTGGGATTTTGTATTTGCAATATCAGCGGATGCCTAAAGCTACGTGCACCATAATTTTCTGTAAACAAATAACCCAAACGTGAAAATAGTTTGCGAGACAGCTGATCAGCCCAGGCATTAAAAATCAGGGCACCAGCACTGTCGATTTTCATATCGCCATCAAAGTTTTTGCTGAGTTCAATAGCTTCTTGAGCCAGTGGGTGGGTTGATTGAACCGACTTAAATAATTCCAATAATGGCGTTGCACCCAAAGAGAGGGTATCTGCTTGCATGGACTTCATGGAAGCAAAGTCATGTACTGATTTGCCTTTAATTAACTCCACAATTCTGTCGTAGCGAGTTGGTAGATCCCAGTCACCAGTGAGTGGATTTGGATCATTGTGGGCTAATATTTTTTGATTAGCAGTGGCAAGCCAATTTGTGTCTGGGTTATTGCTGCTAGGTAACTGGTCAAAAGGAACGTATCCAGTCCAGTCATATTGCTTCTCCCAGCCCAGTGCTGGTGCTACCCCATATAGCCCATGATGCAAAGTACGCTTGGGTGCAACACCTGCCACCTGAAAAGAAATATTGCCATCGATATCAGCCATCACTACGTTTTGCATTGGCGCGTAGTTTTTGCGGAGTGCTTGCTTAAATGTATCCAAGTCCTTGGCGTGATTCATATCCAGTAAACCAGCAACGGATTGGTTTTCAACATCCAGCGCAGTCCAGCGCAAAGCCAGGACAAATCGATCAGTATCTATTGCCCGTTTGGCTCGTGAATAAGATTCAGAAATCACTGGGCCATGCCGAGTCTCTTTGACCAAAAAACGAAGAGGAAGCTCGCCTTTGATGTCGATCATTTCTTGGCGAACTTTAAAGGGGAGTGGACCTTCTGGACCCCGATATAGACCGGGGTTTTTAGCATCCAACTCTTCTATATACAAATCTTGTACATCTGGGCCGGTATTGGTAAAGCTCCATGCGAACTTATCAGTTCTGCCCAACACCACAGCCGGAATGCCAGGAAGGGTTGCGCCAATGACATTCAGACCTGGAGCCTCTAAATGAGCCATGTACCAAATTGCAGGTGCCGATAAGCCTAGATGAGGGTCGTTGGCCAGCAGAGGTTTTCCGGATGCGGTCAGCTTGCCGTTCAGAGCCCAGTTATTGGAACCAATGCCGTCCTTTCCACCTGGAACTTCGTTAATAGTCAATTCAGTGGCTGGTAGCTTCTTGGACTTTTGATCTCGTGTCAGTGGATTGGGATTAAAAACCTTAATGTCTTGATACATTTTGGCAAAGTCAACATTGCTCACTGGCTCATCTGGCGTATATGCCGGCATGACTTCCCATACTTGCTTCGTAGTTAAAAACTGGGAGAGCTCTAGACGTTGTAATTCTTTATGCCAATTACCACCCAGATCGAGTGCCATCATCAACATCCACGCTACGCTATCGGTGGGTGACCAATGACCTGGTTTGGATCCAGTTAAAAAGTATTCAACTGGAAGCGCCCACCCAAGGTGATTGTTACCGGCATTGACGCCATCTGCATAGGATTGCAGCAAGCGCTTGGTAGCAATGGGGTAGCGATCAAACTGTTTCTCAGCGGCATTCTTAATGCCCAGCGTCCGAATAAATCGATCGATTGCCAAGGTTTCTTTTCCAAGAATTTCAGAGAGGCGACCGCTTGATAGTCGGCGATTAATTTCCATTTGCCAGGAGCGTTCGCTGGCATGTAAATAGCCTAAGGCAAAGAGTGCATCAGTAGAGGTTTTTGCCTGAATGTGGGGAATATCGCTCTCATCAAAAGTGATCGAGACAGAATCCCCCAAAGTTTTGATAATTCGCTTGCCAGAAGGATTGGTTTGAGCCGAGAGCAAATAAAATAGGCTTACTCCAGCAATGAAGACAAAAGCCACTGAGCTTAGCCATAAGAAGGCTCTAAATAGGGTTTTAAGACCTGGACTTGCTGTGGATATTTTCATGGGAATAGTTTAGTGGGTTTGCCGGCGCTAGAGCCCAAGCTTGATGAAAACAGGCTTCCCGTCTGGGATAGGTCTCGCATGCTAAAATTTTGTTTGTCTTGATTTATTTAGTACGGCTTTATTGCTCGTGCGAGCCCGAGTGGTGAAATCGGTAGACACAGCAGATTTAAAATCTGCCGACTCAAAAAAGTCGTGCCGGTTCGATTCCGGCCTCGGGCACCAATCGATTGATTTCAGGCATCCTTGAAATATCTCCATTTCCTTTTCTTCTTTTTGTTTGCTGCCCCCGGTTTGGCTGCGGAACCCTTGAGTTTTGTTTGCGAGCGTTCGGAAAAGAATTACACCGAAACCTACGAATTCAAAGTTATTCCCGCTTCAAAAAATCAGAAGGCTAAAGCCTTTGTTGATGATCGAGATTTGGATCAGTCTAATGAGTTAGGTAGGCAAGCCGTTAAAGGCGTTTTAATCACCGAATCTACAGTCCTGGTTTCTATAGACGCATATTTCCCGCCAGAGAGTTTTGATGGTGTGCAGTATGGAGCTGGTTCGGTAATCACGGTGATTGCGATCAACCGCGCCACTGGCCAGCTCAGAAAATCGGAGACCGTCAAAGGTGGAATTCTCTCGGCATCTCTAGGAGAGGGTACGAAGACTTACCAAGAGCAATGCACAACTACTAAAAAACCTTAGTTAGGCTCTGTTACAAACCCCAACTTTGTTAAACCTGCTCGACGCGATGCAGCCAGGACTTGAGCAACGTATTCATACTTCACAGATTTATCTGCGCGCAAATTGATTTCAGGTTGCGGTTCTTTTTGAGCGGCTTTTTCAGCATAGCCATCAAACGTCTTCAAATCAATCGGCGTGCTATTCCAAAATATTTGACCTTTAGCATCAATCGAGAGTTGTACTGATTCTGGCTTTACTTCGTTGCGCACGCTATTTGCTTTGGGTAACTCAACCTTAACCGCTTGCTGAATCACTGGCAAAGTGATGATGAAAATAATTAAGAGTACCAACATGACATCCACCATCGGAGTCATGTTGATTTCGGCCATGATGCCGCTTTCTTCTTGATCGTTCTGAAGATTAAAAGACATGCTTATTCTCCGGACTTCACACGGGCGCCAGTTACAAAGTAAGCGAGGAGGTCATTGCCAAAGCGGTTGAGATCGGCGACTAATAATTTATTGGCACGGTTAATCGCATTGAAGCCCAGCACCGCTGGAATCGCTACCGCTAAACCTAAGGCAGTCATGATGAGTGCTTCACCAATCGGACCGGCTACTTGGTCGATCTGCGCGCTACCGGAGCTGCTGATGGAGATCAAGGCATGGTAGATGCCCCACACGGTTCCAAACAAGCCAATAAACGGTGCAGTTGCGCCAGTTGAACCCAAGAATGTGAGACCTTTTTGGAGCTGCGCAGCAACACCATCAATACTATTCTTGAGGCTTCTTGCCATCCACTCTGAGTAATTCAGTGTCTGTAAGAGTTCGCGATGATTGGTCGATTGGCTCTGGTGGTGGGCAGAGGCACCGCTCGCAGCTTTAGCAATTTGGTAATAAGGATTGCTTGCATGACTAGTGAATGCATTGAGACCTTGGTCGTAGGAAGTGGCGCGCCAAAATTGATCGAGCTCAGGCTTGAGTTTGCGCAGATTACGCAAATCCCAAAAGCGGGATAGCAAAATGACCCAGGTCACAATCGAGCAGATGAGAAGTGCGAGCGCCACAAAGCGAGTAATAGCATCGCCCTCGAGCCATAAATTTGCTAAGCCAAATGGTGTATTCATAATGTTTAATTCTTTAAATTAAATTTAATTAAAAGGTTGGTAGAAATTCTTTGGGGCGAACCATTTACTAAAAATGGTTTAAAGCGATAACGGCGACCAATCTCTGTTGCTGCTCGATCCAATCTTGGAAATGAGCTTGAGCGCAATAAAGCAACATCCTCAACACTGCCCGATTCATCAATAATCAATCGCACTACCACTTCACCTTGCTCTCCCGATCTCTTCGAGAAGGAGGGGTAGTAAGCATCTGCATCGGGTTGGTAGACGACGACCAGTTTACCAATGTCGGTCTGAATTGGTGTGCCGCTCGATCCAGAGGTGGTTGCTGGTGCAACTGTGGCATTTGGTGCTTGCGATTCACTTTTGGATTGCTGGGGTGTTGGCGGTGTGGCAGCCTGTTGTTGGGTTTGTGGCGGAGTTGGTGCCTGTGTGGATTTCTCATCCACCGTTTTCTTCTTCTGCTCTTGCTTGGGTTTCGGTGGGGGCGCAGCTGGAGCAGCTTGGGGCTGTTTGGCAGCCTCAGGACTCACGAGGTTAGCCATCACGCGGGTGTCATCTAGGTTGTTATCGTTATCCGGCTTCATACCACTTTGAAAGCCAATTAAAAAAAGTAGATGTAATGCGATAACAATGCCAATGATGATGCGTTCGGTTTTATCGAACGGCAAGCGCGCATTCAATTGGCTTAAGAAAACGCTCATTTGAAAGAGTTCACCAATTGAGACTCAATGTTGTGGCCATCTAGATCCGATTGCATGAGCTCTTGCGCCATTTGATGCAACATCTCCGCATCTTTACTGCTGATAAATCGAATGGAGCCGCATGTATCGGCATCTAAATGCTTGCCTTGCGCCTCTAGTTTTCTTTTGAGTTGGCGTACCACTGCATCACTGGTATCAATGAGATTGATTGAATCACCAAGTAATTTACGAATGGCTTTGCGCAAGAAGGGGTAGTGAGTGCATCCCAAGACTATGGTGTCTGCACCGGCATCCTGGATAGGCTCCAGATGCTCTGCAAGTAACTCCAGAGTTTCTTCACCATTGGCTTGTCCCGCTTCAATCAGGGGAACTAAACCGGCGCCAGCTTGTTTAATAAATTGACAGTTAGGAAGAGTAGCTAATAGAGCGGTGAATTTATCGCTCTTCAGTGTGGCCTCGGTTGCGAGTACGCCGACGATGCCATTCGTGGACTGCATTGCCGCAGGTTTAATGCCCGGCTCTACACCGATGATTGGAATGTTGCTGAGCTGATTGCGAATATGCGCAATGGCTTCAGCAGTGGCGGTATTACAGGCAACCATGATGGCATCACATCCTTGCGCTGCTAGGTATTGACACAACTCCATACTGCGCGAAGCTATCCAATCACTGGATTTTTCTCCATATGGTGCATTGATGGAGTCGGCCAAATAAATATAGTCGTGCTCGGGAAGCTGACGCAGAGCCTCATCCAAAATGGATAAGCCTCCAACGCCAGAATCAAAAACTCCGATGAGTGCCAAGTAAGAGTCGCTTAACTATGTATTGCTAGTGATAGTTGTTTTACGCAATCTTGACTGGAATACCAGCAATCTTGGCTTGCCATTCTTTTGGGCCAGTCTCGTGCATTGAAATGCCTGCGGAGCTGACCGCTACTGTTACCGGCATATCTTTGACATCGAATTCATAAATGGCTTCCATGCCTAAATCTGCAAAGCCAACCACCTTCGCAGTCTGAATGGCCTTAGAGACTAAGTACGCAGCGCCACCAACAGCCATGAGGTAAGCGGACTTGTGTTTCTTGATTGCTTCAATTGCGGTAGGGCCACGCTCTGCCTTACCAATCATGGAGATCAAGCCAGTCTTTGCGAGCATCATCTCAGTGAACTTGTCCATACGAGTTGAGGTTGTTGGGCCTGCTGGACCAACTGCTTCGCCACCAACTGGATCGACTGGGCCAACGTAATAGATCACGCGGTTCTTAAAGCTCACTGGTAATTCTTCACCTTTAGCGAGCATGTCCTGAATGCGTTTATGAGCAGCATCACGACCTGTCAGAATTTTGCCGTTGAGGAGCAGTGTTTCGCCTTCCTTCCAGCCTGCAACTTCCTCGGCGGTCAATGTATCTAAATTGACGCGCTTGGATTTTTTAGTATCTGGAGTCCAAGTCACATCTGGCCAATCAGATAATGAAGGTGCTTCTAATTTGGCAGGGCCATCACCATGTAAATGGAAATGAACGTGACGCGTAGCAGCGCAGTTTGGAATCATGGCAACTGGCAATGAAGCTGCGTGTGTTGGGTAGTCCATGATCTTGATATCAAGAACAGTGGCCAAGCCACCTAAACCTTGAGCACCAATACCGAGCTTGTTCACCTTATCAAAAATCTCTAGACGCAATTCTTCAATGCGATTTTGTGGGCCGCGAGCAATCAGCTCCTGAATATCTACAGGGCCCATTAAAGACTCTTTAGCCATCAACATGGCTTTTTCTGGAGTTCCGCCAATGCCAATACCCAGGATGCCAGGAGGACACCAGCCTGCGCCCATGGTCGGAACGGTTTTGAGAACCCAATCCACGATTGAATCAGAGGGATTGAGCATGACCATCTTGGCTTTGTTCTCAGAACCCCCACCTTTAGCAGCGCAAATGACCTCAACATCGTCGCCTGGGACGATTTCGTAGTGAACTACGGCAGGGGTGTTATCGCCTGAGTTCTTGCGTTTACCTGCTGGATCAGTCAAAACTGAGGCGCGTAATGGGTTGTCTGGGTTCATATAAGCACGACGAACACCCTCGTTCACCATCTCAGTAACGCTCATAGTGGCATCGCCCCATTGGACGTTCATGCCAATTTTGAGGAAAACAACTGCAATACCAGTGTCCTGGCAGAGAGGGCGGTGGCCTTCTGCGCACATACGACTATTGGTCAAGATTTGAGCGATCGCATCCTTGGCTGCAGCACCTTGCTCAAGCTCATAAGCCTTACCCATGGCGGAGATGAAGTCCTTTGGGTGGTAATAAGAAATGAACTGAAATGCGTCTGCAACGCTTTGAATAAGGTCGTTTTGTTTGATATTTGTCATGGTTTTAGGCTTGATTGAGTAAGGTTTCTTCTATTTTAAGGGTTTGCCATAGAGCAAATCTAGCGTGTTTTCACTTATCTTATTAGCTCTTGGGGATGCGTTTCCCTAACTCTGCGCTGTTTTTGCGGAAAAAGACGACTGATTATTGAATAGAAGGGCTGTGAAGCATGGAACCATTGATGCAAGAAAACCGCGTATTTAACCCACCAGCAGACTTTGTTAAATCTGCCGCCATTCCTGGAATGGAAGCTTACAACAAGCTTTGTGCTGAAGCTAATAGTGATTATGACGGTTTCTGGGGTCGTCTTGCAAAAGAAAATATTTTCTGGAAAAAGCCTTTTACTAAAGTTCTTGATGAATCCAAAGCGCCTTTCTACAAGTGGTTTGAGGATGGCACAACTAATGCTTCATATAACTGTTTAGATCGCCAAGTTGAAAACGGTCTTGGCAATAAGACTGCGATTATTTTTGAAGCTGATGATGGTTCAGTTACCAATGTAACTTACCAAGATTTGTTGGATCGCGTTTGCAAAATGGCAAATGCACTTCGCAAAATGGGCATCAAGTCTGGTGATAGCGTCATTATTTATATGGCAATGACTATCGAAGGTATTGTGGCGATGCAAGCATGTGCTCGTATCGGTGCAATTCACTCTGTAGTGTTTGGTGGTTTCTCTGCTCAAGCTTTGCGTGATCGCATCATGGACGTTGGTGCAGTTGCTGTGATTACTGCCGATGGCCAATTCCGTGGCGGCAAAGCATTGCCATTAAAAGCAATTTGTGACGAAGCTCTTTCAACAGGCGAGTGTCCAAAGGTAAAGCATGTAATCGTTAGCAAGCGCACTGGTGTCGAAAATCCAATGGTGGCAGGACGCGATGATTGGATCCAAGAAATTGTGCCC